>Ga0055449_10000517_pt1 | contig 10797 bp, 11 predicted proteins | sample China_Galinas_PW_2_FD_57739 | JGI IMG/M metagenome (GOLD analysis project Ga0055449, IMG submission 57739) | Wetland microbial communities from San Francisco Bay, California, USA, that impact long-term carbon sequestration - China_Galinas_PWB_D1 | ecosystem: Environmental > Aquatic > Marine >... | reverse complement strand
AACCTCGTCACGGACACCAATCCACATCTGGCCAGCGAGGTGGCAGCCTTGAGAAGCGAACGCGCAGATCTCCATGCCCATCTACAAAGAGTCATCATGCGACTCGAATATGTATCTCCCGACGAAGCCGTCGCGCTTGGAGAGGCATGTGCGGATCTTGAGCGCTTTCTCGATGAACAGAGGGCGCACGGCCATAGAGAATGCGAGTTGCTTCAGCGCTCTTTCGCCCAAGAAGAAGGTGGATCCGGATGAACGTATTGGAGAGGGCAAACGTCGGGTCCTTGAGTAGATGCCTGGATCCCACCCGGATGTCCGTCCGAGGCAGCTACAAGGACAACGAGATCGAAGATTCGGCTCCAGCACCCACCAACGATGTACATTGGGGTGCTTGCCAATTTCCGCGAAATGACAAGGCAGCTGTTCGGGGCAGTCCGGCGCACTCAGTCCGAACGCCGCGGCACAATAAAGAACGGTAGCAATGCGCCTGTATCTGATCAACCCTCGAAACCCCCTGGTGTGCTTGACGCACGTCAGGAAAAGTCGCTGGAATCACTACCGCGTGTGGAAGCCACTCGGCTTGACGACGCTGGCGGCACTGACCCCACCGGAGTGGGAAATCACCATCTTTGATGAGAACTTGTGCGTGCCGGACTTTGCGAGTTTTCCACAGCCGGACCTTGTGGGAGTGACCGCATTCACCTCACAGGCGAGTCGCGCCTATGAAGTGGCGGCGGACTTTCGCAGCCGGAAAGTGCCGGTGGTGATGGGTGGCATTCATGCCACCATGCGCCCCGAAGAGGCCATGGCACGCGTGGACTCTGTGGTCACAGGCGAAGCCGAGGGAGTGTGGGCTCAGGTACTGTCTGACTTCCGGAATGGTGCCCTGCAGAGCCAATACGACGGTTCGCATGCAGACATGGATGAGATTCCGCCGGCCCGAAACGACCTCTTGAAGGGTCATTACGCGTTCGGGGCAATACAAACCACGCGCGGCTGCCCACTGAATTGCAGCTTCTGCAGCGTGACGGCTTTCAGTGGGTATCGCTATCGTCAGCGCCCCATTGCCCACGTTGTTCAGGAATTCGGCGCGATTCGAGAGAAACTTGTTCTCGTCGTCGATGACAATTTGATCGGTACGAGCCACAGCCACATCGCCCGCACGAAGGAGCTGTTTCGGGCGATGATCCGTGCGAAACTTCGCAAGCGGTGGATCGCCCAGGTGACGATCAACATGGCTGATGACGAGGAACTACTGATGCTGGCGGCCAAGGCCGGCTGTGCCGGCGTGTTCATTGGCTTTGAATCGCCGACGGCCGAAGGCCTGGAGGAGGTCGGAAAGAAGTTCAACATGTTGAACGGACGCGACTTCGCGGCCTCCGTCAGTCGCATCCAGCGACACAGAATACTGGTGGCCGGGTCGTTCATCTTGGGCCTGGACGCCGACGAACTGGGCATTGGCAGGCGGATCGCGGAAGCGGCCAGGCATTATGGCGTCGACACCCTCAACACGCTGTTTCTGACGCCCCTGCCCGGAACACGACTGTGGGACGAAATGGAATCAGAATCCCGATTGGTCGCAGATAGCTTTCCGGACGATTGGAGATACTACACGCTGACCTTTCCCATTGCTCGATATCGCCACCTTTCGTGTCGCGAGGTGTTGAGGGAGATGGAGACGTGCGACGAGACTTTCTATTCCGTGCGGCCCATGTTGCGCCGGGTGTGGCGTAGTGTCCGCCATTGGCGCAGACCTCTCATTGCGCTAGTCGCCAATCTTTCCTATCGAGGCAACATTAATCTCGGTCGCCACCTTCGTGATGCCTTCATCGCGTCCCACGATTTCCGGCGAGAGGTCTCTTCAGTCGACGGATCTGCCACGGCGTCGGATCCAGGCAATGCCAGGATAAGAACATTCACGGAAAAAGGTAGGGACCGGGTGGATTCTCGCTGCGACAGTTCGCCATGCGCCACGAAAACAGGTGCGTAACATGAGGCCGTTTGACGGAATCGCCTTCGCCCAGTCACCAGCTTCGGCCGGCTGGCTAGTGCTCGCTGGCATCAGCGGCGTCATTGCATTGGTTATCCTTGTCGTCGTCGCGCAATTCCTTCGCTTGTGGGTGCAGGCTTACATGAGCAACGCCCAAGTGAAAATGACCGATCTGATCGGCATGCGGTTGCGCAAGGTTGACATGAGCATGATCGTGTTTGCGAAGATTCAACTCGTCAAGGCTGGTATCCACGAAATGGCGATCAACGATCTGGAGAGTCACTACCTTGCGGGGGGACGCGTCGGCCGGGTCACCCGCGCCATGATCGCCGCCAACCGGGCCGTTCTGGCCCTGGACTGGCACAAAGCCTGCGCCATCGACTTGGCCGGTAGGGACATTACCGATGCCATCAGCACCAGCGTGAACCCGAAGGTGATCGACGTTCCCGAGGTAGGACGAGAACGATCGACGATAGGCGGTGTGGCTAAGGATGGGATCCAGATACTGGCCAAGGCTCGCATCACCGTGCGTACCAACCTCGAGCAACTCATCGGTGGCGCCACCGAACAGACAATCATCGCGCGCGTCGGTGAGGGCATCGTCAGCGCAATCGGATCCTCCCCGACGTACAAGGCAGTTCTTAAGAATCCGAATCAGATAAGCAAGGCTGTGTTGGAGAGGGGCCTAGACGCCGGAACGGCGTACCACATACTCTCAATCGACATCGCCGATCTTGATATTGGCAACAACATTGGTGCGAAGCTTCAAGCCGATCAGGCGGAAGCCGACACGCGCCGATTTCAGGCAATGGCGGAGAAGCGTCGGGCCATGGCCCTAGCCCAAGCCACCGAAAACAGAGCCAAGATTGAGGAGAATAGAGCGAGCGTCGTCCTCGCCGAGGCTCAGGTTCCCAAGGCGATAGCCGACGCCTTCCGCGCCGGCAACCTTGAAGGAACGGAGCGCCGACATGGGTGACACCAATACCGACGCCGCCCGCTAGGCGAAGGGCCGGAGAGGCCCGAAGACAGCAGCGAGGCGGCTCAACCTTGCCGGGGACGTCATCCAGTCTCCCGGACCGGAGCTAGGATATGAATGCCAAACAGCGAGACGTGGTTTTCCAGAGATGGCGTGGGGAGATCGGGCGCGAGTCCCGAGATCTCGCCTCGCTCGAACAGACGAGACGGCGTGCGATGATCGATTCCGATGTGCGCGAGGATTCGACGTTGCAAAGTATGATTCGCGCGGAGGTTCAGTTGCGCCGGTCCGAGCTCGAAGAAAAATCGCGAAGCGCGGCGTCTTCGAAGAACACCCGGAAGTCCACCGGAGATCAACGATCCAGCGTGCCGGAACCGATTCTGGCGCCGCCACCGGAGGAGGTTCGAGAGTCGTGGAACCGGCTTGCCCAGGCACTCTCGGTGTCCTTGGAGCGCGGCGAGGAGGCGGAATGCCGCGCCGTCCTCAAGAAGTTGCGGGCCCTACGGGAGCAAGCCCCGGGCGTGATTCCGGATGACACGATCAAAGAGTACGAACGACGTCTCGAGAAGCTCCAGGTCCACATCAGGCAAGTCACGGACGAGATCGCCACGCTGAGAAAGAAGGCTGTTTCGGCGTCCCGCGACGGCAACGAGCCGGAGTTGGCGCAATCGATGCGCCGACTCACGGCCATCCATGTGACCCACCCGAGTCTACTCGACGAGCCCGAAGTCGAGGCCGTTCGCGGCGACATCGCCCGCGCTGGCGAGGAGCGCCGCCAGCACCAGCTCACGACCAAGAAGCTTCTCGACCGCGAGCGGACAATCACCGCGGAAATCAGGACGCTCGCTGCCGCGGTTCGTGACTTTCATCAAGTCGCGTGCACGGATTCGGAAAAGGGCGAGGCATTTCGCAAAGCGGAGTCCACTTACCTTCGGACGATGCGAAGGGTCAGTTCGTACGACACGGAATGGTTCACCGGAGTGGTTCTCGAACTGGCCGACCTACTGGCGGAATGGACGGTTCCTCCTCTCGGGGCCGAGGGGCAGATCAATCGCTTCTTGGACAGCATCAGTGCCGGCTTGGATCAGATTCGAACGCAGATGCGCGAGATCGAACACGATCAGGAGGGGACTGGATCGGGGCGGTTACCAGGCAAGGATGGCTGATTCGAGTTGGAGCCAAAGCGATGGCCAAGATGCACAGCCCACCCGAGTCAAAACCACCGATCCAGGAGCGCGGAACGCCGCGCCGTGGCCTTTGGGTGGCGCTACGCGCATTACTGCGTACCCGGATCTTTGCCGGCTTGGCTACCGTAATCCCGCTCTGGGTCACGTGGATCGTTGTCAAGTTTCTGTTCGATACGATGCGGTCCGCCACACAGCCGATGGTCGAGCAGGCCATTGAATGGCTCACTCGTTCTGCCGGGCGTCAGCCGTCCGCGATTCCCGCGTATGTGGAATGGGCCGTACCGGTGGTTGCCGTGCTGCTTACGCTGTTTTCGTTGTACCTGCTGGGGCTGCTGACCGCCAACGTGCTTGGACGACGCATCGTCATTCTACTTGAACGACTGTTCGAGGGTCTGCCCCTCGTGAAAACGATCTATGGATCGACGAAACGCATCATTCTCACGTTGGCGGGAGGAGATGACTCCCAGCAGTTCCAGAAGGTCGTGCTCGTGGAATTCCCGCGGCCGGGTATGAAGTGCATCGCCTTTCTCACCTCGGTGATAGAGGACGCGGACACAGGACGCAAGATGGCTACCGTGTTCATCTCGACGACACCGAATCCCACGACCGGGTATATGCAGATTCTGCCATTGGAGGAGGTGTCGGAAACCGGCTGGACTGTGGAGGAAGCCGTCAAAGTGCTGATGTCAGGCGGTATCCTCAGTCCGCCCAAGATTCCGTTCGATCGTGTTCACCCCCTCAGGTGGCATCAGGCTACGGTTTCGGACAGTGCCGCTCCGCGGCCCGTGACTCAATCGTGATGAGCGGCGGTGCATATTTCGGTTCAACACTTCCCAGGTGGAAATTCTGGTGTGATACAGACCGGTGACAAGTTCGCTGCATGAGGGCAAACAAATGATCATTGCGCAGATATCGGAATTAATGGTGGCAGTCATCCTATTCTCGGCCCTGGGGGTGGTTGTGTTCGTCGCTTTTCGTTCCAGGCGCAAATAGTGCGCCGTGACGCCGTGCGCTGGATCGTCGACAGTCAGACTCATGCGCCGGCACGGGGCTGTTGCCGACTGCCAAACCAACGATTCCAGGCGATTATTGCCGTCACACCGAATCTGCCACGTTTTCCGTAGGATTTGATGGGCGGGTCCGATTGACAAACGGGTGGCCACGCCTACACTTAGGTGGTTCCGGTGGATATATAGCCACTGGAGCACAGCCAGGCAGTGATGGCTTTGGCAGACGTGACGCACGTCCGACACATCTTCGCTTGGGTTCCGTGAGAGTACTATAGAATGCGATTTGAAGACTTGCGGCTCGTCGAGCCGCTCCTGCGTGCCGTGCGTACGGCACGTTACGATCATCCCACACCCATCCAGACCGCGGCGATCCCACCAGTGCTTGCCGGGAGAGACGTGCTGGGTTGTGCTCAGACAGGCACGGGAAAGACGGCGGCGTTTGCGTTGCCGTTGCTTCAGCGGCTGACCAGCCGCTCTAACCGGCCGAAGAAATCGACAGGCAGTACGCGAGCGCTGATCCTTTGCCCGACAAGGGAACTCGCGCAGCAGATATACGAGAGTTTCCTGACCTACGGTCAGCATACCGGCGTACGTTCGGCGGTTGTGTTCGGCGGCGTCAACCAGCGTCCGCAAGTTCGTGCGTTGAGATCCGGCGTGGATATTCTCATCGCTACGCCGGGGCGCTTGCTCGACCTCATGAGCCAGGGCTTGGCCAGCGTGAAGTACGTCGAGATGCTGGTTCTTGACGAAGCCGATCGCATGCTCGACATGGGTTTTCTCCCCGACTTGCGCAGAATTCTCCGACACGTACCTCATCAGCGACAAACGCTGCTCTTTTCGGCGACCATGCCGTCGCCGATCCGCAAGCTGGCGGATCACATTCTCCATGATCCCGTGCCGGTGACAGTAGCGCGTGTGTCATCTCCCGCCTCTTCGGTGGCTCACTGGGTCTATCACGTAGAGAAACCGGATAAGCCTAGTTTGTTGCATGACCTAGTGAGGGAGAGGTCGGACAAGCGAACTTTGGTTTTCACGCGCACCAAGCACGGAGCGGACAAGGTGGTCAGGCAGCTCGTCAAAATCGGCGTGCCTGCGGCGGCGCTACACGGAAACAAGAGCCAGGGCGCACGTACGCGTGCGTTGGCTGAGTTTCGCTCTGCCCAGACGCCCGTGCTCGTCGCGACTGACATCGCGGCTCGTGGTCTGGACGTCGATGATATCTTTCAGGTGATCAATTATGACCTGACCTCTGAGCCGGAAACGTATATCCATCGCATTGGCCGCACAGGCCGAGCAGGAGCGGCCGGGACCGCGGTGTCGTTCTGCACGTCGGAAGACCGCGTAAACCTGCGGGCGATCGAGCGATTGATCGATGAACCGATGCAATGCGCGGGCGAACTGTGCCAGAGCATCGATTCAAAGTCGGCATCGCGCCGTGCTGGCCCCTCGTGCGGCGAGCGACCACGAACGCACAGGGAACGGCCGCGTCGATCGCCACGTAGACCGTCGAGCGCTGGCAGGGCATCGGCCACTGCTGCCGACCGCTAAGCCGCTTCAACACGGCCGTGAACATGGTCGTTTGCGGCAGCGCAATCGTTGTCTCACGAGCCGGGTGGTTTTGTTGAGAAATTTGTGTAGTCGGGCCGAATTCCTTGTCCTTCTGTGTACCTTGATGTCCCTCTATGTCCTGCGTCTAGACGAGCGGCTCGCCACCCGTGAGGCGTACGTGGGATAGCCCGTATCGTGCGTATAGAAAACGCACCAGTTCGGCCCGCTGCCGATCCGACCATTCGTTGACACACAGGTGGATGTGCCCACCTGCCGGGCGGCAGTAGGCGCAGCGGAGATCACACTCCGAAGTCACCGACAGGCGTCGTCGATCAGGAACGGCCCGGCGCCCGGCCTGCGCTTGTCACCGTACTGCATGAGCTTCGCGGTGACCGCCTCGAGTTTCGTGTAGTCCTGCTCGCAAAGCTTGAACTTGGCCTTGCCGTCCTGGTGACAAAAGGCCCCGTACGGCTTACCATCCCGGGGGTTCGGCAGCACCGAGGTCTGTGTAAGCCGCTCGCGCGGTGTCGATCAGCAAACGCGGGCCGTAGGCGATGTCTCCCGCGAGAAACACGTCCGCCGCCGCCGTCTGCAACGTCTCGTTGTGGCATTCGATCAGACCGCGTTCGTTGATCGGGATGTCCACGGCCGGCTCGGCAAACGACAGATCCGGGCGCTGCCCGATCGCCCACAACACCGTATCCGCCTCGATCGTGGTCCGGTCTGATTCATCGAACACCGGTGCAAACCGTCCGGCGTCGTCGAACACGCGTGCGCAGCGTTTGAAGGTGACCCCGGTGACCCCGCCGCCGCCGTCACGGACGATCTCGACCGGACCGAGCGAGGCGTGCAGGATCACACCCTCCTCGTGCCCTTCGAGAATCTCGACGTCGTCGGCCGGCATCTCCTCCACGCTCTCCAGGCAGCATAGATGGACCTCGCCCACCTCGGCCTTCCGGGCCGGAATGTCAGTTGGAAAACTCGCCGGGACAACATGAAAGACGTATGCCACGCTTGTCACGGCACACAATGGGTCGACAACTTCTACGAACAATATGATGCTCTTATCGAGCAGTACCATGACAAGTTCGCGAGACCGGGCGAAGAGCTGATGCGGGCCGCCCAGCCGCTGTTGAAGCCCGCGAAGTTCTCAAACAAGCTCGACTTCATCTGGTTCGAACTGTGGCACCATGAGGGTCGCCGTGCCCGGCATGGTGCAGCGATGATGGGCCCGGACTATACGCATTGGCATGGGATGTACGAAGTAGCTCGAAACTTCTACACACACATGATTCCGGAGATCGAGCATCTGATCGATGCCGGAAAGAGGAGCCAAGACCCGGCCGACCAAAAAGCGGCAGGTGTGCTCGAGGCCAAGCTCCACGAAGTCCTGAACTCTCCGAACCACCGTTGGTACCTTAACAAGATGGATCCGGTGGAAGTCGAACGACGCGGGAAGGCCGCAGAAGAGTTCCGCAAGCGATATCACTAGCGGGGCTCCCCATGGGGGGTGACATCCCGGGCATGAGACTTGTCCATCCCGAAGAGTCTATCTCCCTACTCAAACAGGTGCGGATGCCGGAGCATCAGTGGATCGGACGGCCAAAAAGTTGGGTCTACGTGCGCCATGGGGTAGTCGAATCAATTCGCACCGCCCCTGGCGAGCCACTTGTCACATGCAGCTTCTGCTCTGCGTCAGAACCTAGGTTCAGGGGGAAACAGCTCGCTTCGCATCGCCATGAGTTCTTCGCACGTGTCTGTTTCTCCTGAGACCGGTATCAGGATGATCGGGTTCAAGCCGGGATCGCGCCGCTGGGGCGGGTTGTTGGGCGTGTCCAGAATCGCGAGCGACGCACCGATCACGAGCTGTTCCGAGTCATCGATGACGTTGCCGCGAAGGCTGCCATCGGAGTAGAGCGTCAAATCGTTCGCGAAGATCTCACGCCGGGCGATGTAGATCTCGCCTTCAACGAATCCGAACAACCTCACGACTACCGTTACGCCCGGCTTGCCATCGTTGTCATCATCGCTGATCAGGGGATCGTTGCGGTCCATCGAAAGCGGCACGTTTGGGTCACCATCGATGCCGTTTAGCGTCGGCGTCGCCGGGCGCCAGATCCTCCACTCGCCATTCTCCGCGTACACATCGACGATCGCTCCAGGCGGCCGAATGGCCTGTGTCGCTGCATCGGAGAAAACCGTATCGAAGGGTTGGTTCGCGATGTACTCGGCATGACAAAACGTGTCGTACGCGACAAGCTCGCCGTCTTCGATGACAAGGTCCGTATAGCCATACGAGACAACGAAGGTGGCTAGCGGACCATTGGCCGTCTCCCCGTCGTAAGCAACGATGTCATAATGGGCGTAGTGCCCGGCCATCGCCGCCATCGCCTCTTCCTTGCTTGTGGGCGGGACCCAATCGGGATCATTGGCGGGCGTTTCATACAGCGGGCTTTCCGGCCAGGGCTCCGGACCCCAGCAGCCAGCCAGGGGTAGGCAGGCGGCGGCCACAGCAGTGAAGAATGCAATGCGACAGGATGACGTTGACATTCAAACCTCCTCACTTCGTTGGACGGACCCAAACGCGACGTAACATGACGTGTTGCTACGCCTGCACCGAAAGAAACCAGCGACGTTGCCATCGCATTGAAATGGTACAAATGCACCTTGTCGGGGTCGACGGCGGTGCCTTCGAAAGCGCCAACCGTCCGGCGAAGACGGTCCCGAAGACGCTGCTAGCGTCGCTGCATATGAACCGATCCCGCCGGCGTTACGCCGGCGGGATCGGATGCGAGACGGTCCCCCAAAGCGCCGTCTCCCTACGCCGGCATCATCGCCGGGACCATCGACCAGCGTCGCTGAATCGCCTTCCATTGCATCGCCTGGAACAGGCCGGCCGCTCCGACAAGACAGTAGACGACTCTGCTAAGCGCTGAAGCATCCCCGAACACCGCGGCGACCAGGTCGAACTGAAACAGTCCGACCAATCCCCAGTTTGCCGCGCCCACCACCACCAGAATCGCTGCCAGGACATCCAACGTTTTCATTTTCACTTCTCCTTGTTCCTGTTGATTCAGGTCTTCAGACGGATCTCAGGTTTCCACTCCAACTACTGAGACTGAGACTCGTACACTTGATCAAGTGCGTGACGCATGGTCCGAGCGTTGCTGCTGGAATCGTGAGAATTCCGAACGACCATCAACGCGTCGTTGAGCGTCCGCCTTTCCGCCGCACCGATTGTCCCTTCGGCACTTGCGAGCAGCCCCATCGCAGCCATTTCGTAGACGGCGGTGCAGGCCGCGGCATGACCTCTGTTGAACATCGGGGCGCCACGGTTGATCGCTTCGCGAATCAAATCTCTGGCGCTCGGGTTGGCATCCGAACGCCGAGCGTCCTCTGGCAGCAGAACCGCATCGATCACGTGTATCACACCGTTGTCCGCCATCACGTCGGCCTTGACCACTTGCGCGGCGTTAATCATGACCCCGCTTGAGGCGTCGATTCGGACAGTCTGGCCCTGAAGCGTTTTTGCTTCGTCCAACTTGACCACGTCGCTGGCCAGTAGCTTGCCCGGCGCGACGTGATACGCGAGAATCGACTTGAGCTTGGGGATGTCCTTGAGCAATCCCTCGACGGTGCCCTTCGGCAACTTGGCAAAAGCCGCGTCCGTAGGCGCGAAGACGGTAAACGGACCATCGCCTCGGAGCACGTCGGTAAGGTCTGCCGCGTCAAGTGCAGCGAGCAACGTCTTGAACGAGCCGGCCGTGCGCGCGGCCTCGAGTATATCGTTGGCCGGAATCAGAACGGTGTCGACGACATGAATCACACCGTTGGTCGCCTCAACGTCGGTCTTCACGACGTGGGCGTTGTCGACCATCACGCCGCTTGAGGTCCTGATGCTCAACGACTGGCCCAGTGCCGTCTTCGCCGAACTTAGTTTGACCACGTCGGCGGCCATCACGCGACCGGGAACCACATGGTATTTGAGTATGGCGGCAAGCCGATCGGGGTTGGCGAGCAGCGACTGAATAGTTCCCTTCGGCAACTTCGCGAAGGCTTCGTCTGTCGGCGCAAAAACGGTGAACGGCC
>Ga0055449_10000512_pt1 | contig 10844 bp, 4 predicted proteins | sample China_Galinas_PW_2_FD_57739 | JGI IMG/M metagenome (GOLD analysis project Ga0055449, IMG submission 57739) | Wetland microbial communities from San Francisco Bay, California, USA, that impact long-term carbon sequestration - China_Galinas_PWB_D1 | ecosystem: Environmental > Aquatic > Marine >... | reverse complement strand
GGCTCGACCGAGGCGTTGGCGATCTTGAAGTACCCGCCGCCGGCGAGCTTCTTGAACTTGACCAGGGCGAAGTCGGGCTCGACGCCGGTGGTGTCGCAGTCCATCAGCAGCCCGATGGTGCCGGTGGGCGCGATGACCGAGACCTGGGCGTTGCGGAAGCCGAACTTGGCGCCCAGCTCGTACGCCTCGTCCCACGCGGCGCCGGCGTGGGCGAGCAGCTCCTTGGCGTTGGTCAGCTCGGCCCCGCCGGCGTTGACCAGATCGTGGTCGATGGGGACGGGTCGGATGCGGAGCTTCTTGTACTTGCCCGAGTCGCGCGGGACGCCGTGCGCCGCCATCCGGTGGTTGTGGACGACGCTGAGCATGTGCTGCGAGTCGTCGTCGTACCCGGCGAAGGCGCCGTGCTCGGAGGCGAGCAGGGCGCTCTGGCGGTAGCTGCGTCCGGTGAGCAGCGCGCTCAGCACGCCGCACAGCGCCCGACCCGCGGGCGAGTCGTACGGCACGCCCGCCTGCATCAGCACCGCGCCGAGGTTGGCGTAGCCCAGCCCGAGGGTGCGGAAGCGCCAGCTCAGCTCGGCGATCTCGCGGCTCGGGAACGCCGCCATCAGCACGCTGATCTCAAGCACCAGCGTCCACAGGTCGATGGCGTGCTCGTACGACGCGGCGTCGAAGCGCCGGGCGCCCGCGTCGTAGAACGTGAGCAGGTTGATCGACGCGAGGTTGCACGCCGTGTTGTCGAGAAACATGTACTCGCTGCACGGGTTCGAGGCGTTGATCCGCCCCGCGCTCGGGCAGGTGTGCCACGCGTTGATGGTCGTGTCGAACTGCACGCCGGGGTCGGCGCAGCGCCACGCGGCGTAGCCGATCTGCTCCCACAGCTCCTTCGCGTCGTAGGTCCGCGCCACCTCGCCGTTGGTCCGCCAGCGCGTCTCCCACTCGGCGCCGGCGTCCACCGCGTCGAAGAACTCGTCCGGCACACGCACCGAGTTGTTCGAGTTCTGCCCGCCGACCGTCTGGTACGCCTCGCCGTTGAAGTCGTAGTCGAGATCGAGCCCGAGGCGCTTGGCGGTCTCGCCGAGGGTCTCGGGGTCGTTGATCGAGGCCCGCTCGCCGGCGATGCGCCGGAGCCCCTCGACCATCGCCGCGACCTTGATCTCCTCGCGGACCTTCCAGTTGACGAACTCGCCGATGTCGGGGTGGTCCATGTCGAGGCAGACCATCTTGGCGGCGCGCCGGGTGGTGCCGCCGCTCTTGATCGCCGCCGCGGCCCGGTCGCCGATGCGCAGGAAGCTCATGAGCCCGGAGCTCTTGCCGCCGCCGCTCAGCGGCTCGTTCTCGCCGCGCAGGTTCGAGAAGTTGGTGCCGGTGCCGGAGCCGTACTTGAACAGGCGGGCCTCGCGGGTCCACAGGTCCATGATCCCGCCGTGGTTGACCAGGTCGTCGCCGACCGACTGGATGAAGCAGGCGTGAGGCTGGGGGTGCGAGTAGGCGTCGGGCGCGAGGCTCGCCTCGCCGGTCGCCGGGTCGCAGACCCAGTGCCCCTGCGCCGGGCGGGTGATCCCGTACGCCCAGTGCAGCCCGGTGTTGAACCACTGCGGCGAGTTCGGCGCCGCGATCTGGTGGATCATCATGAAGGCGACTTCGTCGTAGAACGCCTGCGCGTCGCCCGGCGTGTCGAAGTACCCGTGCTCCTCGCCCCAGTGGCGCCAGCACCCGGCCAGCCGGTGAATCACCTGCTTCGCGCTGCGCTCGGGACCGGTCTCGACCTCTTCTCCGGAAGAGCCCTGAGCGCGAGCGACGGGTTTCTTGCTGTCGTGCACGTCCTGCGTGTCGCCCGAATCCCCTCGCTTGCGCTCGGGGCTCTTTTCATGCCCGGGGATCGGCAGCCCGTTCGGACCGCCGTCCTCGGGCACGCCGGCCTTGCGGAAGTACTTGCTCACCATGATGTCGGTCGCGAGCTGCGACCACGTCTCCGGCACCTCGGCGTCGTCCATCGCGAAGACGACCGATCCGTCAGGGTTGGAGATGCGCGACGACCGCGTGACCCACTTCACGCTGTCGAAGGGATCCTGGCCGTCCTTGGTGAACTTGCGGGTGATCTTCATGATCGTGCTTCCCGTGGCAATAGGCAGTGGGCAATGGAGATTGAGACGCTCATCCGTGCGCCTTGGTCATCTGGATGGGCTCGATCGACTCCTCGGACCTTTGCTGAATTGGCGAAGCAACGCAAGCCACCTTGTCCTCTACCGAGGATCTCGGCTCACAAAGCACAACGATTGCCCATGCCTTCAGCTTGGCTGCATGCTTCAACTCCGACGAGACATGCAGCATGAGAAACGTCAAACATGCCGCCCCGAGACAGATCATGCCCACGACGGTCGTGGTCTCCAGGACGAAGTGGATGGCCTGCATGATGACAAAGAGCACGCCTACTGCTGACAATCGCGACAGCATTCGTGACCGCTGAACGAGGGAATCAACCTGGGAGTAGGCAGGATCTTGCGCCGCGCGCACGCCGAGCAAGAACCACAAATCGCGATAACTCACCTCACTCAGCTTGATACCCGCAGCTTTGGCAATTCGCTCTCTCGCGATCGGAAACAGCGAAGATCCCTCTTCGGTATGCAAGTAGTCAATCTGACACGCGCCTTTGGTCCGCTTGTTGATCCAACGATCTAGCCAACGGAGCGGCGACATCGCCATGCCGTTGTAGAGTTCCTCGAAAGTTGCGAGAATGAGCCCACTCAAGTAGCTCGCCACCAACAGGACCAAGACCCCCATAGTTGTGGACGCCAACTCGACCACATGATTTGAGTGATCCTTGAGAACCCATCCAAAGAGAGTCACGATGAGCGCGAATCCGGGAACCACAGTGGTCATGAACGACCGAGTACCCGTGACGAATTGCGTGGTGCTTCCGATCATCAATCAACTCTGGGCAGCGTCAGCCCGTCCTGGTCCTGGTACTTCCCGGCCTTGTCCGCGTAGCTGGTCTCGCACACGCGGTCCGCCTTGAGGAACACCATCTGCGCGATGCCCTCGTTCGCGTACACCCGCGCCGGCAGCGGCGTCGTGTTGCTGATCTCCAGCGTTACCTTGCCGCGCCACTCGGGCTCGAGCGGCGTGACGTTCACGATCAGACCGCACCGCGCGTACGTGCTCTTGCCCACGCACACCACCAGCACGTCGCGCGGGATGTCGAACCACTCGATCGTCTCGCACAGCGCGAACGAGTTCGGCGGGATCACCACGTGGTCGGACCCCACGATGTCGCAGTCGACCTCGACGAACAGGTCGTCGGTGAACGCCTTGGGGTCGACGACCGCGACGCCGCCGGTGCGCGGCGTGGGCGTGAAGACCTTGAAGCGGGTGCCGACGCGGACGTCGTACCCGTAGCTCGAGACGCCGTAGGACACGCGTCCGGGGCGTTTGGTCGCCTCCTCGAACGGGGTGACGATCCCCAGTTCGCGGATCTGCGAGTCGCACAAAACCGGCACGATGCCACCTCCCCGGGCCCCGGGTTCGGGGTCCGTTCAGCCAGCCTTCTTCGATGGCAGCTCCGCTGCCTTCCCACAGGGTCCCGGCTCCCGCCCGGGCCCACGCTCATCGGCTGATTCGCCGACGGCTGGTGAGAATAGCACTATGTCTAGTGGCCGCAAGCGGACAAACACGCCAGATTTTGTGGAGAACGTGTCGTCTCGTCGCAACTCCGCAAAGTTCGGCGAGTTGCGCGAATCGTGAAATCTTTGGGTTGCGCTCAGATCTCCATTCTGTTGAGTGAGAAACCTGTCGGAAGCGGTCAAAACCACCAGATATAGGGGCTCGCAAGGTGCGCACCCATCAGCGGGCGATATTCTCGTAAACCACTGTGACTATGATGTTTGCGCGCTGGATTTCACCACAACTCACGGGTGGGTGACCGGCGAGGCGCCGATCCGGCGCCCGCGCGAGCCGGTTGACACGGCTCGTGCCCCGCTTCCGACGCGGGCTCATCCGCCGGGGCACGGCGCTCGTAAAGTCCCCGGCCTCAAACGCTGGGAGCGCCCCCATGAGAAGACCAGCCCGGCTCGCGGCCCTCGCGCTGGCCGCCCTGCTCGCCGCCTGCTCGTCGAAGACCCCCAAACCGATCACGGTCAAGCCGAGTGTGCGCGAGATACCCGCGATCCTGCGGAACACGGTGGGGTCGCGCGGGACGCTGCACGGGATCACGCCGACGATCGTCTCGGGGTACGGGTTCGTGGTCGATCTGCACGGGACGGGTGGCGGGGACCTCGACGCGAACGTGCAGCAGACGATGGAGCGGATGCTCGGGCTCAACGGGATCGGCAAGCACAACCCGGTGCCCGAGACGGCGCTGACCGATCCGGTGTCGGGGCTGGGGCGGAGCCCGCGCGAGCTGCTGCGCGACCCGAACACGGCGGTGGTGATCGTGGAGGCCGCGGTGCCGCCGGGCGCGCCGGTCGGGTACGCGTTCGATGTGTACGTGTCGGCGTTGAACGCGACGAGCCTGGAGGGCGGACGTCTGTGGACGACCGACCTGAGCATCGGGCTGCCGCAGACGTTCGGGGGGTACCAGACCAAGAAGATCGCGCAGGCGCGGGGGTCGATCTTCGTCAGCGCGTTCCTGGAGCCGGGGACCGAATCGGGCGACGTGAACCCGACGGTCGGGCGGGTGCTGGACGGCGGTCGCGTGGTCGAGCCGCTGGCGATCGACCTGGCGCTCGACACGCCGAGCCCGATCCTCGCGCGTCGGATCGTGGAGGCGATCAACTCACGGTTCCCGGAGAAGCCGGGCGACACGGGGCCGGTGGCGCGCGGGCGCAACGCCGAGAGCATCGCGATCACGGTGCCGGACGACTACCGCGACAACCCGGGCGACTTCGTCATGATCCTCGAGCACATCACGATCGACACGCGGTTCGCGGACCAGACCGCGCACGGGTACGTCGAGGCGATCAAGGAGAACCCTGGGCTGGCCGACCAGCTGAGCTGGTGCCTGGTCGGGCTGGGGGAGGTGGCGAAGAAGCACCTGAGCGGCGAGGGCGGGCTGTACGAGTCGGCGCAGCTGGCGCCGCGTCTGGCGGGGCTGCGGGCGGGGGCGCTGCTGGGCGACGCGCGGGCGGCGGTGGAGTTGGAGGAGCTGGCGCGGGGCGCGCCGTCGAGCCGAGTGCGGGCCGAGGCGATCACGCTGCTGGGCGAGCTCAACGCCGGCCCGCGGATCGACATGACCCTGCGCGAACTGGCGGAGAGCGACGACCTGACGGTGCGGGTGGCGGCGTACGAGGGTCTGGCGCGTCGGGCCGAGCGGACTCGGTACGCGCGTCTGGCGCGGACGGAGCTGGCGCAGGCGACGCCGGCGAGCGAGCCCACGCCGCGCGAGATCCTCGAGGCGCGGGCGCGGGCGTACCTGCCGGCCGACTCGCTCCAGGGCGTGGGGCGGGCGCTGGTCGAGGGCAAGTTCTTCCTCGACCGCGTTGGAGGCGGCAAACCGCTGACCTACATCACCCAGCAGGGTGTGCCGCGGATCGTGCTGTTCGGGGAGACGGCGTCGCTGCGTCGCCCGCTGTTCGTCAGCGCGTGGTCGGACCGGTTCCTGATGATCAGCGAGTCGGAGACCGACCCGGTGCGGGTTCGCTACCGCGACGAGGCGACCGGGAAGATCACCGAGCAGCAGATCCAACCCAACCTGCCGAGCCTGATCTGGTTCCTGGCCCACAAGCCGAGCCCCGAGGACGAACGCGCCGGGCTGGGGATGAGCTACTCGGAGGTGGTGAGCGTGCTGTACCGGGTGCACGAGCAGGGGGCGACCGAGGCGGCGTTCGCCACCGAGAACGACCGGCTGATGGCGGCGCTGCTCGAGGGCAGCCGCGATCTGATCGCGGTGGAGCGCCCGGAGACGTCCGGGACGCGGGCGCCCGAGCGTGAGGAGAGGCCCGAACAGACACCGGAGGCGCCGCTGCGGACGACCCCGAGCCAGGTGCCGGAGGTGGTGCCGATCATCGGCGGCGGGTGAAAGTCGAGGATGGGCGCGCGGATGGTCGAAAACCGTTACGATCCCCCCGCTTCGGCGCACGGATCCGCGCCGAGGGGCCATCGCGCGCACGCGACACGGAGGTTGTCTTGCGGCTCGCCAAACTGACGCTCTCTGGTTTCAAGTCGTTCGCCGACCGGACGGAGTTCACGTTCGACGACGCCATCACCGGCGTGGTCGGGCCGAACGGGTGCGGCAAGAGCAACCTCGTTGACGCGGTCCGCTGGGTGCTCGGCGAGCGGTCGAGCAAGAGCCTGCGCGGCAAGGAGATGATCGACGTCATCTTCGCGGGCTCGGCGGGGCGGGCGCCGTCGGGGCTGGCGTCGGTGACGCTGACCTTCGACAACCCGGTGATCGACGAGGACGCCGAGATGGTCGAGCTCGAGCTCGACGCGGGGGCGGGGGACGACGACGAACCGACACCGGCGGGCCCGCGTCCGCCCCGGAATCGGCGCGGGCTGCCGATCGACACCGACGTGGTGGAGGTCGAGCGCCGTCTGTACCGCGACGGGACGAGCCAGTACCTGATCAACCAGAAGCGTGCGCGCCTGCGCGACATCCGCGAGTTGTTCCTCGACACGGGCATCGGGGCCGACGCCTACTCGATCATCGAGCAGGGCAAGGTCGACGCGATGCTGCTGTCGAGCCCGCAGGAGCGCCGGGTGATCTTCGAGGAGGCCGCGGGCATCGCCAAGTACAAGCAGCGCCGGATCGAGGCGCACCGGAAGCTCGAGCGAGCCGAGGTCAACCTCGTGCGCACACGCGAGCAGCTCCAGGGCACCGAGCGGCGGCTGCGGATCGTGAAGGGTCAGGCCGTCAAGGCTCGGAAGTACCGCGCGCTGGACGAGGAGCACAAGGCGCTGCGGACGGCGATCGCGTTCGACCAGTACGACGAGCTGCGCGAGCGTCTGGACGGGCTGACGAGCCGTCTGGCGGACCTGGAGACCGACCGGGCCGAGGGCGTGGCGAGGGTGAGCGAGGTTGAGGCGCTCAAGCAGGAGGCGGAGTTGGCGCGTCACGACCTCCAGGCGGAGCTGAAACGTGTGGAAGATGCGCGGACGTCGGCCTCGCACGCCGGCGAGCACGCGCGCCAGCGCCTCGAGCTGACGGCCCGTTCGATCGAGGAGACGCGCCGGCAGATCGGGTCGGAGATCAATCGTGCCGAGGAACTCGCGGCCAGGCTGAGCGAGTTCGACCAGGACCTCGAGGACCAGCGTCGCCTGTCGGCGGAGCTGGAGCAGCGCCGCGATGAGGGCGAACGGGCGCTGAGCGAGGCGGGGGAGCACCGCTCGCGGATCGCCGAGGAGCTGGGCGAGTTGCAGGGCGAGCTGGCGAGCCGGCGTGCGTCGGCGGCGAGCGTCGAACGCGAGCGGACGGCGATGGAAGCGTCGATCGAGGCCGACCGGCGCCGCGTCGAGACGCTGCGTGAGCAGTCGGACCGGCTGGCCGCGCGGTCACGCGACCTTGAGGCCGATCTCGCGCAGGTCGAGACGCTGCGGGCGGAATCCGAGCATGAGGCCGAGCGTCTGCACACGCGCTTGGACGAGCTTGGACAGGAACTCGGCGAGCAGGAGCGGGCGTCGGAGGCGATCTCCTTGGACCGTCGCGGGATGGCCGAGCAGCTCGCGGCCCTCGAACAGCAGCACGCCCGCCTCGACAGCCGGCGGGCGACCTTGCAGGAGATGGTCGCGCAGCGGCTCGGGCTGGGGCAGGCGGCGCGCCGGGTGCTCGAGCGGCGCGATGCCGGGAAGGGCTTCGCCGGCGTGATCGCGCCGCTGGCCGAGATGATCGAGACCGACGCCGAGCACGCGGCGAAGGTCGAGGCGGCGCTGGGCGGCGCGTTGCGTGCTCTCGTCGTCGGATCGATGAACGACGTCCCGCCCTCCGAGCAGCTCGCGGCGCTGGAGGGGCGCGTGACGTTCCTCCCGATCGAAGGTGTCGGCGAGAAGCCGGCGGCGGCGTGGGGGCTCGGCACGGTGCTGGGCGGGCGGGTCGAGGCGCTCCGCCTGAAGGTGCGCGGGTCGGACGCGCTGATCGACGCGCTGCTCGATCGGATGCTCGGCGCGACGTGGCTGGTCGAGGACCTCGACGCGGCGATGCTGCTACGGGCCGGGCCGATGCGCGACGTGCAGGGCGCACGGTTCGTCACGCGCGACGGCAGCGTGCTGGAATCGGACGGGCGCGTGTCGGCGGGGCCGGCGGATGAGGGTGAGGAGCAGTCGGGGCTCCTGGCACGCCGAACCGAACTGGCGTCGCTCGAGCACGAGTTGGGACGCCACGAGGCGAAGCTGGAACACGACCGCGCGGCGCTGGAGTCGGTGGACCACGCGGCCGGCGAGATCAACCGGCGGCGCTCGGCCCTCCAGCACGAGGTGGCCGAGACGCAGCGTCACCTCGCGTCGGCGTCGGCGCGGGTCGAGCGGTTCACCAACGACACCGAGCGGCTGGCTCGCGAACGCGAGTCGGTCGCCGGCGAGACGGCCCAGCTCGCCGAGCGGATGCGGGGCGTCGAGGCCGACGGCGAAGAGCTGCGCCGCAAGTGCGAGAGCCTCGGGCGTCTGCACGACGAGCAGGCGGCGGCGGCGGTGGCGATCGAGGACGACATCCGGCGTGTGCAGCAGCGACACGAGGCCGCCGGCGAGCGCCTCACCGCGGCGAAAGTCGAGGCGGGGCGGCTCAGCGAACAGCTCGGCGCGGCACGGCGCGAGGCGAGCCGTCTGGAGCTTTCGCGCGATCACACCGAGCGTGAGCGTCGCGATGCCGACCAGCACGCCGAGGCGGCCCGCGGGCGTCTCGACGAGCAGACGCGCGTGATCGACGAGGCGCGTGCCCAGATCGAGCGGGCAGAGGCTGAGCGGGAGAAGCTCGACGAACAGGTCCGCGGGGTCGAGACCCGCCTGCGCGAGGCGGACGCGGTGGCGCAGCAGCTCGGCGAGCGCCTGAACGCGGCACGGGCACACGCCCAGCACGTCGAACGCGACTGGAACTCGCTCGAGACCTCGCGGCGCGAGGTCGAGGTGCGACGCGAGACGCTCGAGGAAAGGACCTACGACGAGATCGGGCTCGACCTCGCGGCCGAGCACCCCGAGTACCGGGCGCTCATGGGCGACGGCGACGTGGTGCAAGTCGACCGCGACGAGGCGCAGGGCGAGATCGAGCGCCTGCGCGAGCAGTTGCGGGCGCTCGGCAACGTCAACCTCGACGCGATCGAGGAAGAGCACCAGCTCGAGGAGCGCAACGAGGACCTGATCAAGCAGGTGGCCGACATCGACCACGCGCGGACGAGTCTGACCGAACTGATCGAGAAGCTCAACGTCGCGAGCCGCGAACGCTTCACCGAGACCTTCGAGAAGATCAGGCAGGAGTTCGGCGGGTCGAACGGGATGTTCCGTCGCCTGTTCGGCGGCGGGCGGGCCGAGGTTCGCCTCATGCCGCTGGTCAAGACGATCGACGGTCAGCGCGTCGAGACCGACGAGATCGATGTGCTCGAGAGCGGCATCGAGGTGATCGCCAAGCCCCCGGGCAAGGAGCCGCGTTCGATCAGTCAGCTCTCGGGCGGCGAGAAGTCGATGACGGCGGTGGCGCTGCTCATGTCGATCTTCAAGAGCAAGCCGAGCTGCTTCTGCGTGCTCGACGAGGTGGACGCCGCGCTCGACGAGGCGAACGTCGATCGGTTCTGCAACGTCGTGCACGCGTTCACCACCTTCTGCCACTTCATCGTCATCACCCACCACAAGCGGACGATGCAGTCGTGCGACCGGCTCTACGGCGTGACGATGCAGGAACGCGGCGTGTCGAAGCGCGTCCACGTCCGCCTCGACCAGGTCTCGAGCGACGGGACGATCCGCGCCGACGCGAAGTCGGACACCGAGGAACCGCCCCCGCCCGACCCCAAAACGAACGGCGACGCGGTGCCGAAGGCGAGCGGCAAGCTGCGCGCGGCGCTGGCCGAGATGCGCGGCGAGCCGGTCGAGATCGCATCGGGAGAGTGATCGTGCCACTGACCTGTCTTCAGGTCAGTGTCTTCGTGCAGAACGGGGAGAAGAAAGAGCACTGATCCGAAGACGGATCAGTGGCACAGGTTACCGTGACCCGTACAGCTTGTCGTAGAACTCGCGGTAGGCACCGCTGCGGACGCGGCGCCACCACTGTTCGTTCTCGACGTACCAGCGGACGGTCTGTTCGAGGGCGCCCGGCCACGCAGATCGCGTCGGCTCCCACCCCAGCTCGCGCCGGATCTTCGACGCGTCGATCGCGTAGCGACGGTCGTGCCCGGGGCGGTCCTGGACGGGGCGGATCATCTCCTCGCCCCTGCCCATGATCTCGAGGATCGCGTGGGTGAGCTCGAGGTTGGAGCGCTCGTTGTTGCCGCCGACGTTGTAGGTCTCGCCGCTCACGCCGCGCTCGAGCGCGGTGAGCACCGCCTCGCAGTGGTCCTCGACGTGGAGCCAGTCGCGGACGTTGAGCCCGTCGCCGTAGAGCGGCACCCGCTCGCCCTGGATCAGGTTGGTGACGAACAGAGGGATGACCTTCTCGGGGAACTGGTACGGTCCGAAGTTGTTCGAGCAGTTGGTGGTGACGACGTCCATGCCGAAGGTGTGGTGGGCGGCGCGGACGAGCATGTCGCCGGCGGCCTTGCTCGCGGCGTACGGGGAGTTTGGTGCCAGCGGCGTGTCCTCGGTGAACTTCACGTCGGGAGAGTCGAGCGGTAGCGAGCCGTAGACCTCGTCGGTCGAAACGTAAAGGAAGCGTCCCGAGCCGGCGCCGAGCCCCTTGCCGTCGTGCGCGCGCCGCGCGGCGTCGAGAAGCGTCT
>Ga0055449_10000511_pt1 | contig 10844 bp, 9 predicted proteins | sample China_Galinas_PW_2_FD_57739 | JGI IMG/M metagenome (GOLD analysis project Ga0055449, IMG submission 57739) | Wetland microbial communities from San Francisco Bay, California, USA, that impact long-term carbon sequestration - China_Galinas_PWB_D1 | ecosystem: Environmental > Aquatic > Marine >... | reverse complement strand
GCATTCACGTGCGCCACGACGTCGCAATGACGGGCGAGATCACTTTGCGAGGTCGCGTGCTTCCCGTGGGTGGCATCAAGGAAAAGGTCCTCGCTGCACACCGGGCGGGAATCAAGCGCGTCATTCTCCCCGAACGCAACACCGCGGATCTCGACGAGGTTCCGGAGGAGGTGCGGGAAACCCTGGAGTTCATTCCGGTATCCAAAATGGACGCCGTCCTTGCGAATGCGCTCCTCGACCCGGATCGACTCAAGCTCGACCTCAGCGATCCACGCCCGGACAAGGCCGAAGGGGTGCAACCCTCCGCTCCTTGACGAAGCGGCCCGCATTGGCGAGAGGCGATACCCAGGCTCGAAACGTGACGGCGACCAAGGGAATCCAGATCCGGGGCCTCGGGCGAGCCAATAGCTGCCGGCTCGCGGGGCTTCGGTGATGGAAGGCGGTCGCTTTCGTCTCGTCTATTTTTTCTTGGTTCCCGCGATCCTCGTCGCTGCCGCGATCCTCGGGTACTACACGATTCGCTCATCGAGAGACTACGCCCAGCTCGGCGAACAGACGATCGCCCAGTCTTTGCTTTCCGTTGCGGAGCAACGTGTCGAACGGATCGAGGGTTACATCACCGTTGCGGACCACACGGTGTTTCGCTTGGTGAATCCCAACGACTCGAGCACCATCGATACGATCTGGCTGCCTCAAGCCTCGACGCAAACTCCGAGTGTCCGCTCGGTCCTCCTGCTCGACCCGGATGGAAACATCATCCAGTGGGCGAGCCGAGATGACAAGAAAGACCGCCGGGCTTTCTTGCGGGTCTTTCGCCAGGATCTATTGAAATCACTGGAGCTCGACGCTGCGGAACCAAGCCTCTTGCGGCACGTGCATGAGCAGGTCGACGATACGGGGTATCTACTCTCGTATCGGGCTTACGCCACGCTCGCCGGCCAAGTCACATTCATCGTGGCCGTGCACGACACGAAGTATCTCGTCGACGAGGTCTTTCCGACGATGTTCGCCTCAGATGAAGCGACCCCCCTCTACAACATCGTCGACGAGAGCAATCAGATCGTTTTCGGTCCGGACCTGTCTGAAGCCGGAGTCTACACGGTCGACCATCGTTTCCCGAGGACGCTCTATCGCTGGCGACTCCAGGTCGCGCCGCGGCAAGCCGCGCGCCTGCAAGCACGAGGCCGCTCGCGCATGCGGGGCGAGCTCACTCTACCGGTCATGTCGTTCGCGATCATCCTTCTGAGCGCGATCTTCCTCATCTACGCAGCTGAGAAGGAACGGCGCCTCAATCAACTCAAGAGCGAGCTGATGGCCAACGTGTCTCACGAGCTCAAGACACCATTGTCGGTCGTGCGAATGTTCGCAGACATGCTTCGATCAGGTCGTGTGCCCAGTGACGCGCGCAGGCTCGAATATCTCGACATCATTTGCCGGGAGTCCGAGCGCCTGACCTCCCTGATCGACAACGTGCTCGATTTCTCGGCCCTCGAGGGAGGCAAGGGACCCTATCGCCTGAAGCGCGGCAACCTAGGCGATGCCATCGGACGCGCTCTCGAAGCGTTTCGCTACAGGAGCGAGCAAGATGGAGTCGAGATTCAATTGGATGCACCGGAAGACCTTCCGCAGGTTCTGATGGATCAGGAAGCGATCGCGCTCGCGGTGATCAACTTGCTCGACAATGCCGTGAAGTACGGGGAGCAGTCCCCAGTGGAGCTCACGGTCACGTCGAAACGGAACATGGTCGACGTTGCGGTGCGCGACCATGGACCTGGAATTCCGAGTGACTCGCTGCGTAGGGTTTTCGAGCGGTTCTACAGAGGACCTACTTCGACCAAGACTCGCGGCTCCGGCATCGGGCTGTCGCTGGTCAAGCACATCGCGCAAGCCCATGGCGGTCGTGCATGGGCGAAAAACGCCCAAGGGGGCGGTGCTGTGGTCGGCTTCTCCATTCCGGTAGTGCCCGGAAAGGCCTTGGGCTGAGCGAAGCGTCTTTGCCGCTTGGCTGGACTGCGGGTATCTTCGCCACGATGTCAGAAGACGGACGCGGAATCCTGCTGGTGGAAGATGATCCGGCGCTGGCACTCGGCCTCTCCGACAGCCTCAGATTCGAAGGCTACCGAGTCGTGCACACGGCCAAAGGCGCGAAAGCCATCGAGCTAGCGGCATCCGAGGACATCGACTGCGTGATTCTGGATCTGATGCTGCCCGACATGAATGGATACCAGGTCTGCGAGACGATCCGTCGCAGCGATCCCATCCTGCCGATCCTCATGCTCACGGCGCGCGGACAGGAGTCGGACAAGATCCGAGGCCTCGAGGCCGGCGCCGATGACTACGTCACCAAGCCATTTGCGATCGGGGAGCTGGTCGCCCGCATTCGAGCCCTCTTTCGGCGTGCCGGACGCTCCGTCCGTCCTTCCCAAGCCGAGATTCGGATCGGCAATATCAACATCGAAACCGGCTCTCAAACACTCACACGCGGGTCGGACACGATGCACTTGTCCTTCTACGAGGTGGAGCTCTTGAAGTTCCTCTGGGAGCGGGAGGGTGAGCCCGTGTCGCGCGACGAAATTCTGGAGAAGATTTGGGGCCTCGAGGCGGGGCCGAACAATCGAACCGTCGACAACTTCATCGTGAAGCTTCGGCGCAAGATCGAACCGAAGCCAGATCGACCCATCCACATCCTGACCGTGTACGGCGTCGGGTATAAGCTGGTCTGCTGATCGCATGGGAACCGGATTCACTACGTTCCTCTGGTACGGGCTGTGCGGAGGCGTCGTTGCGCTGACCATCGTGGTCGGTGTGGGTCTTTTCGTCTGGGGAACGCATCGCGAGAAGCGGAAACGGCGCAATCTACCGCCGTCTTGACCGCGTCCAGGTGGCTCGTTACAACCAAGCCGCTTTCGAGAGAAGTCTGGTGGACTAGGAAAGTCTTTGCCGAAAAATGAACAACGAGGCGGACTTGGCCGCCGGCTGGCGATTGGCATCTATACGGTCGCCCTCTCCTATTTGGTCGTCATCGGCTTTGCTTCGGTGATTCCCGCGGTGTTCTGGCCGCCCGCTGATGACTCGTTCGACCTCGAATGCGCCGACGGACTGCGGCTGCTCCGCCACGAAGTCGATGAGCTGCGCCTCGCATATCTCGCCACCAACGAAACCGACGCGACTCCTCTCGATCGCGCACTCGAATCCTGGGACCTTCGCCTCAATGCTCTTGCGAAGCGATGCGACGAGGACCAGGTAGACCTTCTCAATCAATATCGACACCGCGTCGAGATCGGCCTCCAGAGGTACATGCGTGAAGACGCACCTCTGGCGAATCGCGTGAGCGAAGCACTCGGCTCGAAAGCGGATTTCCCATCACCCGAACCACCGGAGTCCAGTCCATGACAGAGCCGCCCGAAGAGGAAGGCATCCAAACCTTTGCAGATCTTGGCTTACACGAGGAAGTGCTCAAAGCGATCGAAGAGATGGGCTGGGACACCCCTACGCCCGTGCAGCGGGACACCTACCCGCTCGCTGTCGCTGGCCACGACATCATCGTCCAATCCCGAACCGGCACCGGAAAGACGGGCGCGTTTGGAATCCCGCTCGTCGACCGTCTGATATCGAAAGACGGGGACGAGCAAGCATTGGTCCTCGCGCCTACTCGAGAGCTCGCGCTCCAAAGCGCGCGTGAGATCGCAAAGCTCGGGGCGCGTCGCGGAGTCGATACGGTCGCAGTGTACGGCGGCGCGTCGATGGAAAACCAGATCGATGCGCTCAAGGAGGGTGCGCGCGTCATCAGCGGAACGCCTGGACGTGTTCTCGACCACCTCAAGCGAGGTACCATGGACGCGTCGCGGCTCCGGGTCTTGGTGTTGGACGAAGCCGACGAGATGCTCTCGATGGGCTTTGCCAAAGAGCTCCACGCCATCATCGAGCGGCTCCCGAAGAAGCGCCAGACGCTGCTGTTTTCGGCCACGGTGGACCGCGCGATCCAGCGTGTCGCCGAGAAGCACATGCACGACCCGCAGTTCCTCGGACTCTCTGGCGACCACGTAGGTGCGCTCGGGATAGAGCACTTCGTCTACATGGTGAGTGGCGTTGGACGGGTCGCAAACCTCATTTCCGTTCTAGAGATCGAAGATCCAGAGAGCGCGCTCATTTTCTGCAATACCAAGGCGGAAACCGAGGAAGTCTCAGCAGCCTTGCAACGCGCGGGATTCAATGCTGAGTGGTTGAATGGCGATCGGCCTCAACGCGAGCGTGAAGAAGTACTCGGGCGCGTTCGCCGCGAGGAGCTGCGGTTCCTGGTGGCGACCGACGTTGCTGCCCGCGGCATCGACGTCTCTCATCTGACGCACGTCATCAACTTCTCGCTGCCTACGAACGTCGAGCAGTACGTGCACCGTACAGGCAGAACCGGGCGCGCGGGGCGTACGGGTACCGCGATCACGTTGGTCGGTCCGACCGAGCTCGGGATCTTGTACTATCTGCGGATCCAGTACCGTATCTTTCCGGTCGAACGTACGCTCCCGAGCGAAGGCGAACAACGGACGCGGCAAGAGGCCGACCGCATCGCGATGATCGAGGCGGCCTACCCCAACACGCCCACGGAACGCGAGCTCGCCTTGGTACGCCGCTTCATGACGCATGAAAACGCCGAGCGAATGCTCGCGGGATTGCTGTCCACTTTCTTTGGAACGGAGTCGGAAGACCTGGACAAGGTCGCGGCGACGCGTAGACGCCGGGGCAAGCAGCACGTGGACGATCACAGCCATGTCGGCAAGAAAAAGAAGAAGCGTTCCGAAGACGAGGAACGACAGGGCGAAGAAGACGACGAAAGCCCGACTGCGACCTTGTGTGTCAACGTTGGCCGGCGTGACGAGCTCAAGGCATCCGAGCTGGGCCGCCTCATGCGAGAGCGAACCGGGCTGAAGCGCAAGGAAATCGGACGTATACGGGTTCGAGACCGGCACTCGTTGGTCGACGTCCCCGAAGGCCGGGTCGAGGACGTGATCGAGTCCATGGCCGGGGCCGTCCTGCACGACCGGGAGCTCGAGGTCGAGCTGGATAGGGCCGACTGATACCCAAATTTGGGACGAGCTACTCGGGTCGTCTATCTTGATCTTCGAAGATGCCTGAGGGGATAGCGTCGACGAGGCCAGAACCATCGGGGTTGCACCCGGGCGCTGTGGTCGGAGGTAGATTCGAGGTCATCGATCAGATCGATGAAGACCCACAGGCGGTAATCTGGTCGGCCAAAGACCAGCAGACCAAGCGTGCAATCCTGGTGCACGTGATCCGACCGGACCTGGTATCCACGGAGACTGCGCCTGATTTCCGCGAAGCGTGTCGAAGCGCGGCAAACCTGTCACACCGCAACATTGCGCGAGTCTTCGGTGTCGGGCGTACACCCAAGGGTGAGCACTTCGTTGCTGGAGAATGGATCGATGGGACGCGTCTGTCGGAGTTCATCAAGGAGCGCGACCAGAAAGACGAGCCGCTCTCGCTGAGGGGCGTCTACAACGTCATCGCGCACCTCTGTAGCGCACTGAGCTACGCGCATGGATACGGCCCGCACGGAACGCTCCGACCGAGCATCGTATGGGTCACGCGCGGCGGGCGGGTCAAGATCCGCGATTTTGGCGTTGGTCAGGTGCTCCTCGGCACAGCCGGCCCCAACGTATTCAAGAATGCGGATCATGCATGTCTGGCGCCCGAGGTGAAACGAGGTGAGCCGGCGACGGCGCGCAGCGATGTCTTTGGAATCGGGGCAATCCTCTACGAGCTTCTGACGATGCGGTCCCCTGGATCGGATTTCGTCGCGCCTTCGCACGTGCGGGACGACATACCCGCGGAGATCGACGGCATCCTGTTCCAGTGCTTGGCGCCGGCGCCGAAGGATCGCTTCGAATCGCCAGAGGCGGTGCGCAATGCGCTGCTACCATTCGTCAGCGCTGCCAACTCCGTTCCCCCGGCCGCGGATGCCGACCTGAGTCTCGACATCGACCTCGGCTCGGTCCTGCCTCCAGCCGACCTCGTGATACCAGGCATCGGGATCCATGCGCAGGCGCCGCTCGCTCCTCCCCCTCCGCCCAGACGTGGTCTCATGAGCCTGATTGGCGAGCTCTCAGCAGACCCGAAGCAGCGCTGGATGGTCGCTCGAGACAAGATGGACCACGGGCCCTTCAACGCCCGGGAGCTGATCGAACGCCTGAACATCGGAGGCTTCTCGGGTGACGATCTCACCTTCAACGTCGACACGGGCGAGCGCAAGCCGTTGCGTGAATGGAAGGAGTTCCGCGAGCTCGTCCTCCAGCGCGAGCATCAGGACACGAGCGCGGCGGAGCAAGCCGCCCGGGTGAACGCGCACCGATCGGAAAAGCGATCCTCGGCGATGAAGTGGCTGATCGCAGCCGCCGTGATCGGCGTGGCCATCATCTCGGTCGGCGGGTTCCTTCTGTCTCGCTCGAGCGACATCCGGAAGGCCGCGTCGACCGAGCTCGATGATCTCTTCAAGCTCGGAAAGATCAGCACGGGCGAAGCGGGCTTGCTCCCAGACCCACCCGTCCGAAAGCGCAGACGTGGCTCGGCGGCCCCAGCCCCGCCGAGACGGAGCGGCGGCTTCTACAGCTACGAAGAGGCGATGAGCCAAGCGATGGAAATCGGCGACGCCTCGCAGGGCGGCGGAGAGGGCCGATTGACCGGCAACCAAGTCGCCAGCGTGATGAATCAGAACCTGAACCGTTTCTACAGCAGGTGTGTAATTCCAGAGCTGAAGAGCGGAGGCAAACCGGGCATCGTCAAGGTCGACCTCGCGATCGCAGGCAACGGCTCCGTGCTGGGAGCGACGATTCACGGCGGCAGCTCGGGCTTCCAGGGATGCATGGGTCAGCAGATCAAGTCCGTGCGATTCCCAGGCTTCGGAGCCCCGCGGATGGGCGCTCGCTACTCGTTCACCGTCAACTGAGCCCGACCTTCAGCACCGCTGCAACCTGGGGAAGCTTGGCGAAACTGACCTTGTCCGAGGCCTTTTCGAGGGCATCCTCCGCTCGGATCTTGCCGTCGGCGACCATCCGACCGAGCACGGCGTCCATGCTCTGCATCCCGTAGTTGCCGCCACCCTGAATGAGGCTTTGGATCATCGAGGTCTTTGATTCTCGAATGGCGGAAGCGACGCCGGGCGTTCCAATGAGAATCTCCTGCGCAGCAACCCGGCCTGTTCCATCCGCGGTTCGGAGCAATTGCTGGGCCACGATACCCGCAAGCGAATCCGCGAGCATGCCGCGAATCTGTGGCTGCTGGCTCGCCGGGAACGCGTTGACGAATCGATCGATGGTCGCAGGCGCCGAATTCGTGTGGACCGTCGCGAAGATCAGAATTCCGAAGCTCGCCAGTTGGAGGGCCATCTTCATCGTCTCTCTGCCGCGAAGCTCGCCCACTAGAATCACGTCCGCGTTCTCACGCCCCGCGCTGCGGATGGCGTCTGCAAAGCTCGGTGTGTGTATGCCGACCTCGCGATGCGTGATCTGACACTTGCGCGGCCGGTGGACGAACTCCACGGGATCTTCGATCGTGAGAATGTGTCCTTCTCGAGTCCGATTGACGTGATCGATCATGGCCGCCAGCGTGGTGCTCTTGCCGCTGCCTGTGGGACCGGTCACCAGGACGAGGCCTGACCTGCGATTCGCTAGCTCGACGACGGCGCCGGGCAGACCGAGGTCCTGCGCGCTCAGAATCTCGCTAGGAATCGTTCGAAACACCGCACCCGGGCCCGTCGTCTTGTAGAGGTAATTGGCCCGAAAGCGGGCCTTGTCTTCGTAGCCGTAGGCGAAGTCGAGGTCATGGTACGAGTGGAAGTACTCGCGCTGATGTTGGTCGAGAAGCTCATCCATCAGTTTCTCGATGGTGGGGCGATCGAGCGGCCGCGCGCCAATTGGGATGAGCTCTCCTTTCAACCGGATAGTGGGCGGGTAGCCCACCGAGAGGTGAAGGTCCGATCCTCCCTTGTTCAAAAGCACATCGAAGTACTGGTCGAGTGCAGGCATTCCTCAATTGTCCTTCTTCGAAAAAGGGTTGCGCAAGTTGCCCTTGTTTCTGTGCGGCGACTCTTTCGCCTCGCCGGCGCCGCGGCCGCCCGCAGTCGCGGGGCCGATGAGTCGCGCGTCATCCGCGAAGATCTTGGCGGTTTCCGTCGTCACGGTGCCGGCAGCCACCAAAGCGTTTAGCGAATCCTCGATTCGGATCATGCCAAAGCCACGTCCCCTCTGAAGGAGGCTCGGAAGTTGGAAGAGCTTGTCGTCGCGGATCAAGCTCCAGAGCGCCATTCCTCCGGTGAGGAGCTCGACGGCTGCAACTCTGCCCTTTCCATCTTTGCGCGGAACGAGCCGCTGACTCACCACGAATTTCAAGGCCCCAGCCAGGGTCGCACGCACCTGCGACTGGTCGTCCGGTGGAAACATGTCGATCAGGCGATCGATCGTGCTCGCGCCCGACGGAGTGCTCATCGTGGCGAACACCAAGTGACCGGTCTCTGAAGCTTCGAGCGCCTTCTCGACCGTCTCGCGGTCGCGTAGCTCGCCAATTGCGATTACGTCCGGGTCTTCGCGCAGCGACCCCTTGAGCGCGCTGTGGAAGCTCTGGGTGTGGGCGCCGACCTCGCGCTGCGTCACGATGGCTTTCTTCGTGGGATGCATGATTTCGACCGGGTCCTCGACCGTGATGATGTGGACCGCGCGCTCGGCGTTGAAGAGGTCGACCAGTGCAGCGAGGGTAGTCGTCTTTCCGGCGCCACTCGGACCAGAGATCACGACGAGCCCTTGATGGTAGTCGAGCATTTGACGAAGCTCGGTTGGCAAGCCCAGCGACTCGAGCGTCGGCGGCTCTGGCATGATCAGTCGAAAACAACCCTTGATTCCGGTGCGCTGCTTGCTCACGTTGACGCGAAGACGTCCCGCGCCTTCGACGTCGCAAGCGAAATCGGCGTATCCGAGCTCCTCCAGCTGGGCGGCGTTTCGCTCGTCGAGCAAGGGCATCACGAGCGCGGTCACTTCCGCATGGCTCAGAGGCTGACCCTCGGGAACGAGATACCCATTCGACCGAAAGCGTGCGGGCTCTGCAGACATGAGGTGGACATCGCTTGCAGGCTTGTTGCGCGCCGCGACGAGGAGCGCGCGGAGCTCCGGAGACGCTTGCAATGCGACCCCGGCCGGCACGAAGGGCGCAACGGGAGAGGCTTCTGGCGCCGGACGATATGAGCGTCTTACTTGCGGCGGCGATATCTCCGGCTTCCGGATCTCTGGTCTCGAAACCTCTGGCTTCGAAATCACCGGTCGCGGATCATGGATGCGCGCCGGTGCGACTTGGATCGAACCGATCGGGACCTGCGGTGCAATCGTGTTCTTCCCTTCGCGACGAACACGCAGCAACAGCATCTCGCCAGAGCGAGCCATGGTCGCGATGTAGCCGATCCCGTCGATCCGGATCGCTGTCGGCTCGGTCGCACCGTCGCTTGCCGGCACGAGCACCTCGAGCGGCGTGTTGCTCACCAACTTGAGAATGTGCTTCGCGCTCAGAGGCTCACGCGTGACGGGCTTGAGAGTGCCCTTCTTCTTGGCGGCTGCCGCAGCGCCGCTTTGGAACACGATCTCGCTGACGTCACCTCGCTCGAGGTACTGAAGAAACTTCTGGAGCTCACCCACCGTTCCAATATTATCGATAACTTCTATTGTGAATCAAATCACATGCGTTCTATTTCTGAGTGTTTGCGCGCGGGTTCCAGCGGTGCTGGAAATCCGAGGAACCCGTTGATTTGACAGCCCTTAGGGTAGGTTGCTAGCGTTTTCATGTTCGAAAAGGGGAGTTCCGACCTTGTCCGTATGCAGCGGAAAAGTGTAATATAAGTATCATCATGTCCGAGGAAAAAGAGTCTTCCGTTCTCTTCAACCTTCGCGAGCTCATGGGCATCGAAGAGGACCGTGTTCGGAGCGAAGAAGAAGAGAGACTTCAACGCGAGGCCGCCGAGCGCGAGCGCATCGCCGCCGAGGCGCGCGCCCGGCAAGAAGCGGAGCAGGCCCGCTTGCGCGCGCAAGAGGACGCACGACGAGCAGAAGAACGATTGGCGCGGGAAGAGGAAGAGCGGGCCCAGCGCGAGCGCGAAGCAGCCGAGCTTCGCGTCCGATTGGAGCAGGAAGCCCGCGAGAAGGCGGAGGCGCACGCGCGCATGCTCGATCACGAACGAGAGCTCGCGACCATAAGCGCGCAGCAGCGCAAGGGCGTTCACCCGGGGCTGTTTGCGGCGGCCGCGGTCTTGGTCCTCGGCCTTGGCGCGGGATCGTATTTTGGAATTTACAAGCCCGCGGTCGAGCGCCGCGAAGCTACGGCGTTGGCTGCAAAGATGGAAGCTGAGCGCGCTGCGCGTGAAGCCGAGGAAGCCCGCGCAGCGGCCGAGCTCGAAGCCAAGAAGCGTGCCGAAGCGGAGGCCGAGCAAGCTCGATTGGCAGAGATGGCTAGGCGCGAAGCGCAGGAGGCAGCCGCCGCGCGCAGAGCCGCAGCTCCGAGTGCTCGGAGTGCTCCCGCGAAGCGGCGAGGTAGCTCCCGGCCGCGCAAGGCGGATACCGACGATCCCTTGGCTGGGCTGGACAGCCTCTAGTCCGCACCGTAGCGTTGCCGCGGTGACGCATGAATGAGAACGACCCCACGTCGCGCATTGCCCTCGCCCTCGATGTTCCCGACCTCGACGCCGCGAAAGCGCTGATCGAACAAACGCGAGAGCACCTCGACACGTTCAAGGTGGGGCTCGAGCTATTCACCGCCGTGGGACCTGCTGCCATCGAGGCCATCCATGCAGCGGACGC
>Ga0055449_10000509_pt1 | contig 10849 bp, 10 predicted proteins | sample China_Galinas_PW_2_FD_57739 | JGI IMG/M metagenome (GOLD analysis project Ga0055449, IMG submission 57739) | Wetland microbial communities from San Francisco Bay, California, USA, that impact long-term carbon sequestration - China_Galinas_PWB_D1 | ecosystem: Environmental > Aquatic > Marine >... | reverse complement strand
GTGCGACCGAGCTCGGTCGCGGTCAGCATCGCGGTGCGCTGGATCACCGCCGGGTTGATGAAGGCGGGAGTCATCGGCGCGAGCACCTCACCGCGGGCGTTGGCGCGGGGCGCGAGCAGGATCGGGCTGCGGCTGCGGACCTCGGCGGCCAGCTCCGGGTCGGGGATCAGAGCGGCCGGGTCGGAGAGATCGCCGGCCCCCTCGGCGCCGATTGTCTCGGCGGTGCTCTGCATCGTTCCGCCGGACACGTAGTCGGCGAGGCCGAGGCGGCCGGCCGGCCGCCGCGTCTCGATCTCGAGGTCGACCGTGTCGAGGTCCTCGTCCCAGCGCTCCCGAGCGGTCCGTGCCGCGAGCGCCACCGCGATGTCGGGCGGCAGCGCCTCGAATCCGCAGACCTCGACCACCTTGACCCCGGCGGCCTCAGCCCGCTCGCCGTAGGTGTCGATCATGCGGCGCGCGAACGGCATCTCGCCGGTCAGGTCGACATAGTGGGCGCCGCCGGCGACGCAGGCGTCGATGACCGGCTCGCCGTAGAGAGTGTAGGGGCCGACGAGGTCGAGGACGAGGTGCGTGCGCGACGCCATCGCCGCCAGCGAAGCCGGGTCGCCGACGTCCGCGACGATCGTCTCGGGCGCCGAGACGCCGAGCTCTCCCAGCACTCGCTCCAGCTTGCCCGGGTCGCGCCCGGCAACGGCCCAGCCGGCCCCTACCTCCTTGGCCCGCTCGGCCAGGTAGGCGGCGACCCCGCGGCCGGTCACGCCACTGGCCCCGAAGACGACGACTGAGAGGTCTCGCTCGCCCATAGCTGGAAGACTCTACCCCCGGATTGAGCCTTCCCGGCGACAGCTACTGGGTCGAGGAGGGCCGGTTGCTGGCCGGGCCCTACCCGGGCGATCCCGATCGCGAAAGGGAGCGCGAAAAGCTTGCTGCCTTCCTCGACCTCGGCATGAGGCGTTTCGTTGACCTGACGCAGCCCGAAGAGCACTCTCCCTACGCGCCAATGCTCCAGCGGATCGCCGCCGAGCGCGGGCTCGACGTCTACCACACCCGGATGGCGATCCCAGACGTCAGCGTTCCCCCGGCAGCTCGCATGCGCGAGATCCTCGACCTCATCGACGCCGAGCTCGACCGGGGCAACCCCGTCTACCTGCACTGCCGCGGCGGCGCCGGACGCACCGGCACCGTGGTCGGGTGCTATCTGGTCGAGCGGGGCGAACGGCCCACCGAGGCGCTCACCGACATCGCATCGGACCGCAGCGACCTGCACTCCAAGCGTCGCGCATGGTCCTCTCCCGAGACCGAGGAGCAGCGGCAGTTCGTGACTGCCTGGCGGCCGGGACGACGCTGACTACCGCCTATATGCTCGCCTCTTTGGCGAGCGATTGGAGGGCGCGATGATCGAGTTGATTCCGGGCCTCCCGGACAACGTGCTGGGCATAGAGGCCAGCGGGGAGGTGACGGGCGAGGACTACGAGCAGGTGGTCATCCCCGCAGTTCACCGACACCTCGAGGGAGGCGGCAAGATTCGGCTGCTCTACCTGCTGGGCACTGAGTTCGACGGCTTTACCGCCGCGGCGATGTGGGATGACACCAAGGTTGGGATGGGGCACCCCTTCTCCTGGGAGCGGATCGCTGTCGTCACCGACGACGACGCCTACCGCCGCCTCGTCAAGGCGGTTGGATTCCTGATGCCCGCCGAGGTGAGGGTCTTCGAGCTCGCCGAGCTCGAGGACGCAAAGGCCTGGATCGGCGCGGCCGAGTAGCGCCTTCGCTCAGCCGCGCTCGACGCGCTCCTTCAGCTCTCCCGGGCGAGCATTGACGAGCAACGCCACGACGGCGGTTTGGGCAGGCCCGCGCAGCAGCATCCCGAGCATCCGTCCCGGATCGCTGTCGAGCTCATAGGTGGCCCGCGTGCGCCCGTCGCCGAGGTCCTCCAGCGTCCAGGACCCCTCGACTGACTTGAGGTCGCCCTTCTCCTGCGTCCAGGAAAGACGGGTCGGAGGCTCGTAGCGGAACCGGACCTGCGTCTTGACGCGCCTCACCTTGATGTCGCTCTCGCTCTCAACCAGGGTGGGGCGTCCCTCGGCATCGCGCTCCAGAGGCGTGATCGCCACCAAGCCGCCCTGCCAGTCAGGCGCGATCGCCACGTCCTCCACCAGCGCCCAAACCTCGTCGATCGGTGCGTCGATCTCGGCACTTTCGCTGCCACCCATGTGTGCCATCCAGGACCTCCTCGCGAATGGTCGGTGGATGGGACCTTACCCCTGCGGCACCGGCGTTGATTCGCCGCCAGCCCTCGGGCCTACAGGCCGGGTGGATGGCTGGCGACGAAGCCGGCAGTGGAGTGGGGGGCGAAGCCGGGGCCGTGGCTGAAGTTCGATTCGGACGTGCCCCAGCCGCGCCCGTCGATCGTGACGAAGACGTGCGACACATTCGACCAGATGGTCACGTGGCGGCCCGGGCCTGGCCTATATATGGAGGCGAAGCTGGCAGAGGACACCGGCCCCGGGTCGCCGTAGCCGGTCAGGCGCAGGAGCCAGCGCACGGCCCCGGAGCAGTCGAGCCCCCGTTCCCCCGAGCCGAACACCTTCCGCCCGTCCGCCTTCCAGCAGTAGAGGCCAGTTGAGGGCCCCGGCTTGACCGCGTGCCCGCCGCCCCAGCAGTAGTGAATACGCCGCGCCTCGATCCAGCGCGCGACGTATTCGATCCGCTGCACGGCCTCGCTTGGCAACTCACCGAGCGGCGAGGCGGCCGAGCGGCACACCTGCCGCGCGCCGAAGTCGGCCGCCGCGGCCAGCACCTTTTCCACGTACCAGTCCGCATGGTTGTAGGCGAACAGCGCGCCGTACCAGTCCTTTGGCGCTCCGGAGGCGTGCAGGTAGTTCGCCGTCGCGAAGATCGAGTCTGGGACCGAGTAGCGGTTTGCGAACCCGTCGCCATCGGCGTCCACGCCGTAGGTTTCCCAGCTGGGCTGGAGAAACTGACCGGGTCCCCCGGCGCCCGACCCGTTCTCCCCGGACTGGACCCCCGGTTCCGTCGAGCGCCCGAAGTTGGACTCGACCTCGTGTACCGCGGCGACGATCGCGAAGCCCCGGGGGCCGAGCTCGTACTTTGTCGCCGCTCGCTCCAGCCACGGCACGTAGGAGGCCGGGATTTCCGTCCCGTCGCGCCCGACCACCGTGCAGACCGAGCCTCCGCCGATCGCGGAGCTGGTCGAGGCGACGAAGAGGCAGGCGAAGCACAGCAGGCCGAACACCGCCGCAATAACGAGCAGGGCCACCTTCCAACCGGCGACGGCGCCCACGCCGATCCGGGCGACAGGCACCGGTTTGCGTACCCCAAGCCCGACCTTCCAGGTGCCGTTCGTGCCCTCCATCACTCGCCGGGCCCGCTTGCCAGCCAGGTCCCGCCGCGACGCGCAAGGACGAATGAGAATTCCTCCGACAGCCCGCCTCTCAGCGCGGCTCCGCTTACCACGGCCCGCGTCGCCAGCGGCGAGATAAATGCGATGTGGATCCTGCGCAGGGTGGCCCGCGGTGGGAACTGGCCCGCCGCAGGGCGGCGCGGCGGCTGCCTCAAGAGCCGATCCGCGAACCGCCGGGTCGCGGTGCCGCGCAGCGCGCGGCGCACCGGCTCACTCAGGTCACCGACCTCGTAGCGAAGAAAGGCGGTGAGAAAGCGCCGCGCGGCGGCCTTCACCTCGGTATGCCTCTTGTTGAGCTGTGCCACGACGTCGCGCGCCGAGCCAACCGGGCCGCCATCCACCTGGGGCGGGCGCACAACGCCGCTCGGGGGGCTCGAGTCGGGCGGACTGCGAAGCGCGATGGCCGCCGCGACAAGCACCGCCGAGACGGCAACGAACAGCATCGTCCGTCCTGGAGTGGTCTGCTCCACGCCCTAGGTCCCCCGGCTCATGTGGCGGCGGCGAGCTCGATTCGCCGCCTCGCGTCGATGGCGGCGCACGTGCTCTGGGGTGACCACCTGGTCCTGGCCGGCGTCGTCGGTGGCTTTTCCTGCGGCGCCCTGTTCCGGCTTGCGGCCGCCCCCTTCCACGGACTGGCCGCTGCTCTTCCTGAGCTTGCCCTTGGCGGCTTCCTGCGTTACCCGGCGGGCCCTGTCCACCGTTTCGTGGCGGTTGCCCACGACACGCTCGGGCCTTTCCGAGGCGGCCACGAGCTGTTCGCGGTCCCGCTTGGTCGCTTTTGCAATCGCCTCTTCGGCCCGCTCCCGGTCCTCGCCGCGCAGACTCTCGAACTGGGTGCGGTCGAGGCCGACCCGGTGCGCGTGGTCGGCCGGGTCGCGCGAGCTCGCGAGCAGCTCGCGGTCCTCCGCGGCGAATCTCTCCAGGTCCCTGTCGGTCCAGCGGCGACCCAGCCTGCGTTCGTTGTCGCCGACGCGCTGCAGGAGCTCCGAGGCTCGCTCGTACCGCTGGCGATCGCTGTCGGTGGTTCTCTCCGGCGCCCGGGCGCCCTTTCTGCGGTCGCCCTTGGCTGCCTTCGCGGCAGCGGTATCCCTTTCGGCGGCGTATGCGGATGCCGCCGCCGCGTTCGCTCCGCCGACTGCGCCACTTGCCGCCGAGCCGCGTGCCGCAGCGGCGCCCCCGAAGCTTGAGACGGTTTGCCGGGCCTCCTCGAACCGAACGTCCGCCAGGCCCCGGGCGCTTTCCGAAAGCTTTCGCTTGGTGCTGGCGCGCGACGAGGGGTCCCCGTCGAGGCGCTCGCGCCGGAACGCCTGAGCCGTCCTTTTGCCGGTGCCGAAGACCGTGCCGCTGACGCTTTTCGTCAGGCGCCTGCCCATCGCGTAAGCGGCGATCTGGACGACAGGCGATATGGCCCGGCCGCCCTCGACGTCGCCGACGCTCATCCATGCGATCAGGCTGACTCGCTTCAGGAACACCGCCCAGGCGAACGCACATGCGAGCAGGAACCCCGTGGCGTCACCGAGGCTGCCGAAGATCGCCATCCCAAGCAGCACCACGGACAGGAAGGCGGCATAGACGACCTTTGCCACCGTCGCCCCGATCAACGTCAGTCCCCACGTCTTGAACGCGGCGCGCCCGGACTCGCCCAGCATCGGGAAGAACACGGCAAAGGGAGCTGCCAGCAGCAGCACGAAGGCGATCGCGGCCTGCGTGAACAGCCGGATTGCCAGCCATGCCAGGAGCAGCACGGCGCCGAGCAGGCCTAGCGAGAACAGCGCCAGCATCGAGAGCCGCGTCAGCACGCCGTCCCCGCCCTGGGCCGCCACCTTCGCTCCGTAGGTGTCGCCCTCGTCCTTGCTGAAGTAGTTCCAGAGCTCCTTCCGCGCCGGGCTCCCCGGTGAAGACCGGAGGTAGAGGTCGATGACGCGGCGTGGCTGCCCGTAGCGCCTGCGGGCGAGCTTCTCGCAGATTCCCGCCGCTTCGTCGTTCCCGAGGTTCGCGACTTCTGCCAGCAGCGTCAGCGCCCCGACGTCGTCGCAGAACTTTTCGTCAGCTCGCTTCACCGCCTCTGCCGGCGGTCGGCCAAGCGCCCAACGGACATCGGAGAAGTCGAGACCCGCAAACGGCACCTCGACCAGCCGCGACCAGGTTCGCGACATCGCTTCGGCGAAGGTGCCCATCGGATGCGACAGGCGCCCGGATTGCGGCGCGCTGATCGCCGTCACGGCGACCTGGTCCGAGAGCCTCGCCAGGCGCCCCACCGACGCCCCCGGCTGGTGCACGACCCAGAGGCCGAGGATCAGCATCGCGACCCCGGCTAGGGTGCCGCCGATTCCGGCGGCCAGCTCGCGGCGCAGCAGGCCCTTGTAGGCGAACCAGATCCCCCCGGCGACGATCGCCGCGCTGAGCCACGGGTCGGTGATGGTCCGGTAGATGCGACTCAGCGCAGCCACCACCTTTTTCATCGCCTGCCCGTCGGCAAAGGGGTTGAGCCCGAACGCAAGGCCCAGAAGCTCGAGCACCAGCTTCAGCACGAAGATCAAGCCGAGCCAGAGCCCGTTGAGGATCATCACGAAGCCCTTTGCGAACGTCCCCGTCGGGGCGTCGATCCCGGTGTCGATGAAGACGTCGAACCCGTAGTTGGCGGCCGGGTACTGACTCTCCGGCGTGCCATTCGCCTGGCAGCTCACGCGCGTCTGGCGGGCGCGGATCTCGCCGGGCCGGTCGCAGACCGGATTGCGCAGCCCGAGGCCCGTGATCGGGTCGACCTGGCCGGCCGCACCGAGCTCCTTGGCGCTGGTCAGAGCATCAAGGTTTCCCGTCACTGGCAGCGGCTGGCCACCTTCGCCTTTGGAGGCACCCGTCGTACCGCCTCCGCCGCGTCTGACCGCGCCGGCCTCGGGCGCCGCCCAGGCGAGCACCAGCCACACCGCCGCCGCAATCAGGCACAGGGCCGGCCAACGGTTCTCAGGCCACCGGCGCACCGGGGTGCTCCTCGGTCGGCTCGGGCACCCCGGCGCGAGGGCCGTCGCCGTTGCCTGGATGCGGCGTGGTGTCCAGCTCCTTGAGAAGCCACGGCGGAGGGTCGATCTGCATCGGAACCACCTGACCGGTGAAGTCCCGCAGGTAGCAGCGGCCCTCCCGGTATCCGAGCAGCCGCTGGACCGCCATCTCGTCGTCGTCGTCGAGTCGCAGCAGGGAAAGCGCTTTGCGGGCCTCGCTCTCCGTCTCGACCCCGAACGCGAAAAGCGTTCCCACGAGCGGCTCGAGCTCGGCCGTGTCGCCGAGCATCTGCGTGGCGAGGATCGGCGTGATGTTCTGGCTGCGGCCCAGGCGGCTGATGCGCTCCAGCAGCGCCCGACCCTGCGTGTCGGAGGTGAGGGCCCACGCCTCGTCCATGGCAAGGACGGAGTGCCGTGACGTGTCCGTCGCGCATAGCCGCAGCGCGTAGGCCGCGAGCAGCCTGAGCACGGCAAGGCTCGTTCGCTCCTCCTCGAGGAGCTCGGAGCGCGCCGTTCCCATCAGCGGCAGGGTCAGGTTCCGAATTCGAAGCGACACAACCTGGGCGTCGCCGACGTCGGCGAGCTCGGTCCTTGCCGTTCCGAGCCCCAGCCTGGCCAGCCCACTCGAGCAGTGGACCTCGACCGCGCGAGCGGCCTCAACAGCATCCGCCTCTCCGGAGCCGGCCATCCTCTCCAGCACCTCTCCGCAGCTGCGCGCCCCGGCTGCGGAGGCCTCGGAGACGGCAAGCCGCAGCTGCGTCTGCCACTCCGGCTTCACCGGGGTGGGGAGGATCGAGACCAGAAAGTTGTAGGTGAGGTCCTCCCGCGTCTCGTCGGATCCGATCCGCATCGGATCGAGGCGGCCGCTGTAGCGCTCGTGCCCGGAGAGCTCCACCGTCTCGATCCGCTCGGAGATCCCGGGCAGCCCCTCGAACCGGTGATCTCCCTTGGGATCGATGTCGACGATCGTCGAGCCCTGAAGGCAGGCCTGCCACTCCACCAGCTGGACCGCGATCGTCTTTCCGGAGCCCGGCGCCCCGGTGAACAGGCAGGTCGGTGGCCTGTTCTGCTGGCATGCCTCGGCGGCATCGAACTGGACGGGCTGCCGCGAGCCGGTCAGCGTGTGGCCGAGGTAGGGACCGATCCGCGAACCGGCGTGTGAGATCGCGTGTGGCACCATCGCGCCGAGCTGGTCGGGCAGGAGGTGCTCCTTGTACTCGGGCAGCGGAAAGACCGTGGCCGGTAGAGAGGAGATGAAGAGCCTGTGCTGCTCGCCGCCGGGCCGGTGGAGCTGCACGCGCCCGTAGCTCTCGCGCAGTCGCTGGACCCGGTCCTCCAACTCCTCCTCGTCGCGGCCCGAGACGGCAAGAGTGAAGGCCGTACGCAGGAGCGGCGGGCGGTCGCCGCCGCCCAGGACCGCCTCTAGTTCGCGGGCGGCCACCGGTCGCTCCGCGGACTCGACCGAGGGCCCATGCTCACCGTGGGATTCTTCGCGCGCCATGTGGTCGGCGTCCATCTTTCGCTTGGCGACTTCCTTGCGGGCATCGCGGTTGTCCACCACCTCGACGGAGAGGGTCGCGTCGACTCCAAAGCCGACCTCCAGCGGCGCGAACATCAGCTCGGCGGCCGGGCCGGGGACGATCGCTTCGTCGGGCATCGCGCCCACGACCAGCACCGCCTGGTGTGCACGGCCACGCTCGGAGTCGATGATGAGCGAGCGACGGTCCACCGTGACGCGACTCTCGTGCAGGCGCAGCAGGTCGTACCCGTACGGCTCGAAGCGCTCCTCACCGTCCGGATCGAGGAAGCTGAGCGCCTGCGGGGCGAAGGCCCCTTCTCCGTCCGGCTCGCCTAGCCCCCGGGTGTACGCGCGCCGAATCAGTCCGGCCAGCTGCTGGGCTCCGGCCCGTGTGCATTCCAGGTAGCCGAGCACCCGCTCGAAGACCTGTTCCTCTTCGCGGCGCATTGCCGCGACCTGTCTCTTGCCAACGCCTCGAGGTTCCTCCAGGCCCAGGCGCTCCGACAGGGCGTCCCAGATCCCCGTGCCGACGTCGAACAGGCCGCCGAACGCTCGCCTTGCGGCTCCCGGGACCAGCCTCACCGCCAGGAAGATTTCGGGGCGGAGCACTTCGCGGCGTTCGAACTCCGACCGGTGTTCTGCCAGGTGCTGCTCAAAGCGCTCGCGCTGGCCGTGCCTTGCGTCGAGCGTGCCGAGCGCGCGCTGAACGTAGGCATCGGCATCGAAGGTGCGGGAGATGCGCAGGATCTGGAAGTCCGAGCCGATCGTGTAGGCGAGCGCCTCCAGGCGCTCGCCCACCTCGATCTTTCTCCCGTCGGAGAGGCCCGGATAGCTCTGGCCCTCCAGCTCGTAGACGGCCCACGCCTCGCGCGGGGTCCTCAGCACCAGATTGCCCCAGAAGAAATAGTGGGGCGGCCTCACGGGCGCTCCAACCCACCCTCGAATATCACCTCTCGCCCGGGCGGCACCGCGAGCGTCTTTCCGCGGTGCAGCGCGGAACCGCCCGCCGGCCGCAATCTCCACCGTCTCGCCGTCGCGAGCCGCTGGTCCCGGTTGAGTCGTGCGCTCAGCGGAATGCCCTCGAGCGACACGCGCACCGGATAGCGCAGGAGCAGCGTCGCCGGCCCCACGATGCGACCCCGCGGATAGCGCGACCCGTAAAGGTCAGGCGCCATCGCAACCTGCCCCACCGGGACGACCACGCTCCCCACCCGTGGACACCGTCGCAACGCGGCGACGGCCCGGGGCCGGAGCCACCACCCGACGATTCCGAACAGGGCGCGATGCGGGGCCCGGCCATCCACCTCCCACCGCGAGAGAACCCAGGCCCCCACCAGCGGCAGTGCGAGCAGGCGGAACGATTGCGGCAGCGTGCCGAGCAGATTTGACAGAAGCGGGACGCGACCCAGCCCGGCGACGATTCCCAGGCAGGCGACCCAGTAGCCGACGCTGCGCAGCTCGAGGCCGCCGGGCAGCGGCACCCGCCAGTTCTGGATCCTGTAGATCCGCCAGCGGCCCCGGAACACCGATCGGTACGACCGCACCACCTTGCGTGGAGCCTCAGAGGACATTGCCCTCGGTCAGAAGATGATGTTTGCCACACCCTTGGCGAACGCGGCAATCGACTGGGGTGCGAGCAGGAACATCAGACTCATTAGTGTGACTAGGACGATGCCAACGCCCGCGCCGAGATTGCGCGAGAACAGTACGCTGACCAATGCGCAACCGGCGAACGCAATCAGCACCGGCACCGCGTTGTCGCTCAGCCACGTTCCGAATCGCTGGCCCGCGGCGTTTGCGCCACCTCCACCCGAACCCCCCGCTGCCGACTTCGATACAGCAGCCTCGGCCGTTGCCACTCCGAACGGCGGGATCGTGGAGCTCGATGACCCGAACGAAGCTGTGCCAAACATTGCCAGGACCATCGCACTGACCGCTGCGACGACGACTTTTCTACCTCTCATTTCCTACCCCCTTTCAACTCGTTCATAGGCTCAACTCCCGGTTGGAATCACCTCGATGAAGCTCACATACGGCCGTTCACCGTCGACGATTCCCAGTTCATACGTGAGCGTGTAGCTCACACCGTGTGTGTTGTGGGCGGTGACGGTTGCCAGCACCGCGCCGGACCCGGCGCCGCCCAGCCAGACCAGCTGAGCCAAGCGCTCAAGACGCAGGGAGACGGTCGGAAGCGTCACCACCGCGTCGTCAGTCAGGTCCGCTCTGAGGTTGGCCGTCGACGCGGCCAGGTAGTTGCGCAGCACGCGGGTGACGACTTCGGAGACGGCCTCGGTGGCCACGTCCTCGTATGACTGCGCGGAGGATTCAGTATCCACCAGGGGCGCCCCGACGAAGCTTGGATAGCCGGTGAGCGATACCGGACGGTTTGGGGGATGGCGCACCGGGATCGCCAGGTATACGGGGAGCGCCTGGGTTGAGACACCGGCCGCTACGGTGAGGACCCTTCCGCCGGTGAGGGCGGGCTGGTCGGAGGCGATCTGCGCCCAGAGCACTCTCTGACTGCCCGACTGGGCGAACACCCCCGCGGATCGATCGAGGCTTGCCGGCACGAGGGCCGCCAGCTCGCGCAGCCGTGCGCCGGGACGGTTGGCGTCGTATGTGAGGTAGGCGCGAGCGAACTGCAGCGCAAAGCTCCGGCTGGGCAGGTCGGCCTGCGTGGGCAGCGACGCGCTGCCTGGCTTCGGAGGCCAGATCAGGGCCCGCAGGCCGAGAAGCAAGAGGACCGCGAGGACCGCGATTGCCACGTAGCGGGGCGCCGCCGCTCGGAGGCGGGCCACCCGCACGCTTTCTCCGGCGTCGCTAAGGGTCGAAAACATGGCGCCCAGACGTGCGTCGGCTTCGACCTCCAGCGTTACCGCTCAAAACCGAACTCCTCCCTGCCCCCCG
>Ga0055449_10000505_pt1 | contig 10880 bp, 16 predicted proteins | sample China_Galinas_PW_2_FD_57739 | JGI IMG/M metagenome (GOLD analysis project Ga0055449, IMG submission 57739) | Wetland microbial communities from San Francisco Bay, California, USA, that impact long-term carbon sequestration - China_Galinas_PWB_D1 | ecosystem: Environmental > Aquatic > Marine >... | reverse complement strand
AGGGTACTGAACGGACTGGGAGTAGCTATTATATCTACCTCACAGGGCCTGATGACCGATAAGGAAGCCCGCAGCCTGAATATAGGCGGAGAGGTACTTTGTTATGTATATTAATTGATTAAGGAGAATTGACATGTCAAGGATAGGAATTTTACCCGTTGACCTCCCGGAAGGAGTGACCATAGAGATCAGCAGCGACAACCTGGTTACTGTAAAAGGACCCAAAGGTGAACTGAAGCAGCAGGTGGATAAGAGCATCAAGGTGAAGGTTGAGGAGAACCAGGTAAAGGTTGAAAGGTCCACCGAGGAACAGGAACATAAAGCGAAACACGGATTGTACCGTTCACTCCTGAACAATATGGTCATTGGTGTTTCGGAAGGGTATACCATACAGCAGGAGCTGGTGGGCGTTGGATACAGGGCCGAAGTAAAAGGGAACAATACACTGGAACTGGCGCTGGGATATTCCCACGATATCTGGATCCAGTTGCCACCGGAGGTGAAGGTAGAAGCCAGGACCGAGAGGCGTGCCAATCCCATCATTACCCTGACCAGCATTGACAAGCAGCTGCTGGGACAGGTGGCTGCCAAGATCCGTTCCCTTCGTCCTCCGGAACCCTATAAAGGCAAGGGTATCAAGTTTGTGGGTGAACAGCTCAGGCGGAAAGCAGGAAAGGCAGCATCTGTATAACAATTTGAAAACAGAGTAAAATAATAATACAATGGCTTTAACGAAAGCAGACAGAAGGCAGAGAATCAAATACAGGATCCGCAAACGGCTCTCCGGAAGCGGGGAACGTCCCAGGATGACCGTATACCGGAGCAACAAGCAGATCTATGTACAGCTGGTTGATGATGTAACCGGACAGACACTGGTGTCAGCCTCTTCCAAGGAAAAAGAGATCTCCAAACAGAAGGTAAACAAGATCGACCAGGCCAAACTGGTGGGAAAACGGATTGCCGAGAAAGCAAAAGAGAAGGGGATCAGTACAGCCGTTTTCGACCGTAACGGTTACCTGTATCACGGAAGGGTAAAGAATCTGGCAGATGCTGCCAGGGAAAGCGGACTTAAAATTTAAAGAAAGATATGTCAACAGGTATCAGAAAAGTTAAGACGAGTGACCTCGAGTTAAAAGACCGCCTGGTCAGTATTCAGCGGGTAACCAAGGTGACAAAGGGTGGGCGTACCTTCAGTTTCTCCGCCATTGTTGTAGTAGGTAACGAAGAGGGCATTGTAGGACACGGACTGGGTAAGGCCAACGAAGTGACCACCGCCATAGCCAAGGGTGTGGAGGATGCCAAGAAGAACCTCATTAAGGTTCCCATTATCAAAGGCACCATTCCTCATGAGCAGTACGGAAAGTACGGCGGAGCCAAGGTATTTATCAAGCCCGCTTCCAGTGGTACCGGTGTAAAGGCCGGTGGTGCCATGCGTGCGGTGCTGGAGAGTGTCGGTGTGAAGGATGTACTGGCAAAGAGTAAAGGCTCATCCAACCCCCATAACCTGGTGAAAGCCACTTTTGATGCACTCCTTGAGCTGAGGGATGCCAATGCAGTGGCACAGCAGAGAATGGTTCCACTGAACAAAGTTTTTAACGGATAATTCAATCGAACGATGGGAAAGATTAAAGTGACCCAGGTAAAGAGTGCCATCAAGAAGCCGGTAAGGCAAAAAAGAACATTGGAGGCACTTGGCATTAGAAAGCTCCACCAGACCATTGAGGTGGAAGCCACCCCACAAATCATGGGGATGGTTCATAAGGTATCTCACCTGGTAGTAGTTGAGGAAGTTAAGTAGAAACATATATAGATAATATAAAATGGATTTAAGCAACTTAAAACCGGCTCAGGGTTCCACCAAAGGAAAGAGAAGGATCGGTCGCGGACAGGCTTCGGGTAAGGGAGGCACCTCCACAAAAGGTCACAAGGGACAGAAATCCCGTTCGGGATACTCCCGCAAGATCGGTTTTGAAGGCGGACAGATGCCGCTGCAGCGCAGGGTTCCCAAGTTTGGATTTAAAAATATCAACCGCAAGGAGTATAAAGGGATCAATATAAGCACACTCCAGGAGCTTGCCGATGCCAGGAAGGTCACCAATATTGATGTTGATCTGCTGGTCGAAGCCGGACTGGTACGAAAAGACAGCCTTGTGAAGATCCTTGGGAACGGTGAGTTAAAGGCCAAACTGAATGTAAAAGCCCACGCATTTTCAAAGTCGGCAGTTACAGCCATTGAGGCAGCAGCAGGAACAGTTGAGAAAATCTGATTGAATCAGATGAAAATAAATCATAACGGATGAGAAAGTTAATTGAGACCATAAAAAACATCTGGAAGATCGAGGACCTGCGACAAAGGATTATCTATACCCTCGGAATCATCCTGATCTATCGCCTGGGCACACATATTGTGTTGCCGGGGATCGATCCGGTGATCATCTCGGGTCTGGCGGCCAACCGCCAGGCAGGCTCCGGGATCCTTGATCTGCTCAACCTCTTTACAGGCGGGGCCTTTGCAAGAGCCTCTATTTTCGGACTGGGCATCATGCCCTACATCTCGGCTTCTATTGTGGTACAGTTGCTTGGTATTGCTGTTCCTTATTTTCAGAAGCTGCAGCGTGAAGGAGAGAGTGGAAGAAGGAAGATCAATCAGATCACCAGGTACCTTACCGTGGGTATCCTGATCCCCCAGGGTTTAAGTTATATCACCAGTCTCCGGTACCAGCTGCCGGCAGAGGCCTTTTCACCGAACTTTTCGCGTATGGCGGCCATGATCATCCTCACCGCAGGTACCATGTTTATCATGTGGCTGGGTGAGAAGATTACCGACAAGGGGATCGGGAACGGGATTTCACTGATCATCATGATCGGTATCATTGCCCGTCTGCCCCAGGCTATTGGCCTGGAATTTATCTCACGCCTGGAACAACAGGGTGGCGGACTTGTGGCTTTCCTGGTAGAACTTCTCATTATGTTTGTGGTATTCATGGCGACCATCCTGCTGGTTCAGGGTACCCGCCGGATACCCGTACAGTATGCCAAGCGCATTGTGGGCAACAAACAGTATGGAGGCGTACGGCAGTATATTCCCCTGAAGGTGAATGCTGCAGGTGTTATGCCGATCATCTTTGCCCAGGCGTTCATGTTTATTCCCATCACCGTGGCAGGGTTTGCCAAAGCAGATACAGCATCAGGTTTTGCAGCTGTTTTCAGCAACCCGGTAGGGTTCTGGTATAACTTTACCAATGCCATGCTGATCATCCTTTTCACCTATTTCTATACTGCCATCACTGTGAATCCGACTCAGATGGCAGAGGATATGAAAAAGAACGGCGGATTTATTCCCGGAGTGAAACCTGGTCGTAAGACTGCCGAATTCCTGGATACGGTGATGTCGAGGATTACCCTTCCGGGTTCATTTTTCCTGGCAGTTGTGGCTATAATGCCTGCCTTCGCTATGATGGCTAACGTCAACCAGAGTTTTGCACGGTTCTTCGGCGGAACCTCGCTGCTGATCCTGGTGGGCGTGATCCTTGATACGCTGCAGCAGATCGAGAGCCACCTGTTGATGCGTCACTATGACGGGTTGACCAAGACTGGCAGGATCAAGGGCCGGACCGGCAGTGCGGCTGCCATATAGGACAGAGTACAACGTTCTTTGATGATATTAATTAAGACTGCGGAAGAAATTGAATTGTTGCGATTGAGCAATCAACTGGTGTCAGAGACGCTTGCCGAGCTTGCCAATTATATCAGGCCGGGAGTGTCCACCGAAAAGCTCGACCAGATCGCGGAAACCTTTATCCGTGACCACGGGGCTGTCCCCGGGTTCCTTGGCTACCAGGGATACCCGAAGACACTCTGCACCTCGGTGAATTCGGAGGTGGTGCACGGGATCCCTTCTGAGAAGGTGATACTGAAAGAGGGCGACCAGCTTTCTGTCGATTGTGGTGTGGTGATGAACAAATTTTACGGAGATACGGCATTCAGCTTCGAAGTCGGAACAGTGAAGGAGGAGGTCCGCAGACTTTTAAAAGTTACACGCGAATGCCTTGAAAAGGGTGTTGAACAGGCGGTTGACGGAAAACGGATCGGTGATGTGGGGTACGCTGTTCAGCAGCACGCAGAAAGCAATGGGTACTCGGTCGTGAGAGAGATGGTAGGGCATGGACTGGGGCATCACCTGCATGAGGCTCCGGAAGTACCCAACTACGGAAGAAGGGGTACCGGTCCCAAATTGAAAAAAGGGATGGTGATCTGCATCGAACCGATGATCAACATGGGACGGAGGCAGATCCGGCAGGACCCGGATGGATGGACCATTCGAACAGCAGATAACAGGCCATCTGCCCACTTTGAATGGGCAGTGGCGATAGATAAAGGGAAAGCAGATATATTATCCACTTTCTCATTAATTGACAAGCAGTTAATTAAACAGAGCAACTAAATGGCAAAACAGGCTTCAATTGAACAGGATGGTGTAATCACCGAAGCATTGTCAAATGCGATGTTCCGGGTGGAGCTGGAAAACGGACACGTCATTACAGCCCATATCTCAGGTAAGATGAGAATGCATTACATCAAATTACTACCTGGTGACAGGGTTAAAGTAGAGATGTCACCGTATGATCTGACGAAAGGAAGAATATCATTTCGTTACAAGTAAAAGAAGAAATAAACAAGAAATAATGAAAGTAAGAGCATCTGTAAAAAAGCGTAGCGCCGACTGCAAAATAGTCAGGAGGAAAGGACGCTTGTACGTAATTAACAAGAAGAATCCCAAGTTTAAACAGCGCCAGGGATAAAGATTTTATAAAAAACAATTAAAAGCATTATGGCTAGAATAGTTGGTGTTGACCTACCCAGAAACAAAAGAGGTGAAATAAGCCTGACCTACATTTATGGCATTGGTCGCAGCCGTGCGCAATCCATCCTGGATGCTGCAGGTGTCGATCGCAATCTCAAAGTGCAGGACTGGAATGATGAACAGATTGCAGCGATCAGGAAAGAGATCAACGAAAACCCGGATATAAAGGTTGAAGGCGAACTCAGATCTTCCGTTCAGCTCAATATCAAACGATTGATGGATATTGGCTCATACCGCGGTATCCGTCACCGTATCGGCCTTCCCACACGTGGCCAGAGTACAAAGAACAATGCCCGCACACGTAAGGGACGGAGAAAGACAGTGGCAAACAAAAAGAAAGCAACCAAATAAGAGTTAAGAGGTTATGGCTAAGAAGACAGGATCGTCAAGAAAGCGAACAGTTAAAGTTGAACCTACAGGTCAGGCGCATATTCACGCCTCCTTTAACAATATCATTATCTCCCTTACCAATAATCAGGGCCAGGTCATATCCTGGGCCTCATCAGGTAAAATGGGTTTCAGGGGTTCCAAGAAGAACACACCCTATGCTGCACAGATGGCAGCACAGAACTGTGCCAAGGTTGCCTACGACCTGGGTCTGAGAAAGGTGAAAGTCTTCGTAAAGGGACCCGGATCGGGAAGGGAATCAGCAATACGTAACATCCACGCTTCAGGAATTGAGGTGATGGAGATTGTGGATGTGACACCGCTGCCGCATAACGGCTGCCGTCCTGCCAAGAGGCGGAGGGTATAATTCAGCCTTAAGGTATTGACCAGGCTGGAGAGGATTATAAACAATAAATTAGATATATAAATGGCAAGATACAGAGGTCCAAGAACCAAAATTGCTCGTAAGTTTTCAGATCCCATTTTCGGGACCGACAAGTCTTTTGAGAAAAAGAATTACCCCCCGGGAATGCACGGGAACAATAAGCGCAGACGTAAGGCTTCAGAATACGGTATTCAGTTGAAGGAGAAGCAGAAGGCCAAGTATACTTATGGTATTTTGGAGAAGCAGTTCAGGAATATGTTTGAAAAGGCATCCAGGAGTAAGGGTGTAACCGGTGAGGTTCTCCTTCAGTTGCTGGAGTCGAGGCTCGACAATGTAGTCTACAGGCTGGGCCTTTCACCTACACGTGCCGGTGCACGTCAACTTGTCACTCACAGGCATATCAGCGTAAACGGTGAAATCGTGAATATTCCTTCGTATACGCTTAAGCCGGGAGATCTGGTAGGTGTCAGGGAGCGTTCAAAATCCCTTGAGGTGATCACCGAATCACTTACAACCGCCAGGTACGGATCTTCATCATGGCTTGAATTTGATGAGGCTTCCATGACAGGGAAGTTTCTGAACCGTCCCGAACGGGAGGAGATACCAGAGAACATCAAGGAACAGCTCATCGTTGAACTTTATTCAAAATAATATAACCACATTCATATTATGGCCATTTTAGCTTTTCAAAAACCAGATAAGGTCATCATGCTTGAAGCAGATGACAGGTATGGGAAATTTGAGTTCCGACCTCTCGAGCCTGGTTATGGTATTACCGTAGGAAACGCTTTGAGGCGCATCCTGCTTTCTTCCCTGGAAGGGTATGCCATTACAAATATTAAGATCGACGGCGTCGAACATGAATTTTCCACCATCACAGGTGTAATAGAGGACCTTACAGAAATAATACTGAACCTGAAGCAGGTGCGCTTCAAAAAACAGATCGAGGATGTGAACGACGAAAAGGTTGTCGTTACCATCACCGGCCAGGAAGAGTTCAAAGCAGGGGACCTGCAGCGATTTCTGAGTGGTTTCAAAGTACTGAATCCCGAGCTTGTCATATGCCACATGGAGAAGGATGTGAAGTTGCAGATGGATATATCTGTCAACAAGGGACGTGGTTATGTGCCGGCAGATGAGAACAAACCTGCCGAAGCGGAGTTTGGACTGATCGCAGTGGATTCAATATTCACCCCCATCAAGAATGTGAGGTTTGATATTGAAAACTACCGTGTGGAGCAGAAAACGGACTATGAGAAACTGGTCCTTGAGATAACCACCGACGGGTCCATTCATCCAAAGGAGGCATTAAAGGAGGCAGCCAAGATACTGATATACCACTTCATGCTCTTCTCAGATGAGAAGATCACCCTCGATACCGATGAGAAATTCGCCAACGAGGAGTTTGATGAGGAGGTCCTGCATATGCGTCAGCTGTTGAAAGCCAAGCTTGTGGACCTGGATCTTTCTGTCAGGGCACTCAACTGCCTGAAGGCTGCAGAGGTGGATACCCTGGGCGACCTGGTGAAATTCAATAAGAACGATCTGCTGAAATTCAGGAACTTTGGTAAAAAATCGCTCACCGAGCTGGAAGAGCTCCTGGTGAATATGAACCTGACCTTCGGCATGGATACAAGTAAATACAAACTGGACAAGGATTAATTGCAATGAGACATAACAAGAGTTTTAACCACTTAGGGAGGACGAATGCACACAGAAAGGCTATGCTTTCCAATTTGGCAAGTTCGCTGATCATGCACAAGCGGATCGAGACAACAACGGCCAAAGCCAAGGCTCTTAAAAAGTATATAGAGCCGCTGATTACCAGGAGCAAGGAGGATACAACTCACTCCCGCAGGGTGGTTTTCAGCCATCTGCAGGACAAAGAAGCTGTTTCTGAGCTTTTCCGCGAGGTGTCGACCAGGGTGGCAGACCGTCCCGGTGGATATACACGGATCATCAGGCTGGGGAACCGGCAGGGTGATAATGCGGATATGTGCATGATGGAACTGGTGGACTTTAACGAACTCCTGCTGGGCGAAAAAGCCGGTGCGAAGAAGACCGCAAGCCGCCGTCGCCGCGGAGCAGCCAGGAAGAAGGGTGAAGATACCGCTGCAGCTGCAACCGCGACCACAGAGGAAGCAACGTCCGAACCTGAAACCACAGAGGAAGCTCCTGAAGAGGCAACAGCTGAAACCGCAGCCGAAGAACCGGAAACTGAGGTTAAAGCCGAGGCAGAAGAGGATCAGCCAGCCGCAGAAGATGAGCCGGCCACCGAGGATACCAAGGATGAGGAAACTACCAGTGATGATGATAAAAAAGAGGCATAATATTAGCGCAACATCTTCTTGAAAATATCCGGGGATAGAGTAGCTTTATACTTTATCCCTTTTTTTTCTCCGGGAAACCTGGCTGCAAAGAGCTTGTTCAGCTTCGCTGAAAAAAGCCGGTTCGCTTATCAGGCTTCCCATCGAACAATAAAAAGAATAATTCATTAAACAATTAAATTTTTAATTATCATGGGACAAATTGTTGATATACATGCACGTGAGATTCTTGACTCTCGCGGTAACCCCACCATAGAGGTGGAAGTAACACTTGCCAGCGGTTTTATGGGCCGGGCAGCAGTTCCATCAGGAGCATCCACAGGTGAAAATGAAGCCCTGGAATTGAGGGACGGTGACAAATCCCGCTATCTGGGGAAAGGAGTCCAGAAAGCAGTTGACAATGTTAATAAGATCATTGCTGAAGAGCTTCTCGGCATGGATGCACTGGAACAGGTGGCCATCGACCAGAAAATGATCAAGCTGGATGGAACGAAGACCAAGAGCAAACTGGGAGCCAATGCGATGCTGGGTGTCTCCCTGGCTGTGGCCAAGGCAGCTGCCATGTATCACGACATGCCCCTTTACCGTTACATTGGAGGAACCAATGCCAAGCATGTTCCCATTCCCATGATGAACATTATCAATGGCGGATCGCACTCTGATGCCCCCATTGCATTCCAGGAATTTATGATTCGTCCCATTGGAGCCAAGAGTTTCAAAGAGGGACTGAGGATGGGATCTGAAGTATTCCACGCCCTGAAGTCTGTATTGAAAGCAAGGGGATTAAGTACCGCTGTTGGAGACGAGGGTGGATTTGCTCCCAACCTGGAAGGAACCGAGGATGCACTTGAAAGTATTCTGAAGGCCATTGAGAAAGCCGGATACACACCTGGTACCGATGTCACAATAGCGGTGGACTGTGCCGCTTCTGAATTTTATAAGGATGGTGTATATGACTATTCCAAGTTCGAAGGAGAAGGCGGGGCCAAACGAAACTCCGAGGAGCAGGCAGCCTACCTGGCCGGGTTACTTGATAAATACCCCATCGACTCCGTTGAAGACGGAATGGATGAGGCGGACTGGGATGGCTGGGTCATTCAGAAAAAACTGATCGGCGACCGTGTTCAGCTGGTTGGTGATGACATATTTGTAACCAACGTGGAGTACCTCTCCAAAGGTATTGAACTGGATTGCGCCAACTCCATCCTGATCAAGTTGAACCAGATCGGGACACTTACCGAAACCCTTAATTGCGTTGAGATGGCGCACAGGGCCAACTACACCACTGTCATTTCGCACCGTTCAGGGGAGACCGAGGATTCAACCATTGCAGACTTTGCAGTGGCCGTCAACTCCGGGCAGATCAAGACCGGTTCGATGAGCCGTTCTGACAGGATTGCCAAGTACAACCAGCTGCTCCGTATTGAAGAGGAGTTGGGAGACACAGCAATATATGGGTATTAATACAGCAAAATAGGAAAAATGGAGCCGTCCCGGGAGGGGCGGCTTTATTTTATACAAGTTCCTGCTATTCTGATTAGATAAGATAAACCGGCGCGGGTAAAACGATCGGAGGATACCGCAGACAATTCTAAAACATATGTTCACATCTGCATATTTATAGTATTTATAGTATATTGTGTGACCCTTATTTAATAACAATCTGATAAAACCTATAAGTATGTCAACCCTGAAAGAAGTTCTCCACCAGAAAATCGATGGGTGGAGACCAAGAACAACAAAACTGATCAAAGACTATTGCGATGTTGTGATCGACCAGGTAACAATCGCGCAGGCCATTGGCGGAATGCGTGGCCTGAAAAGCCTGGTTACCGATATCTCTTATCTTGATCCCCAGGAAGGGATCAGGTACCGTGGGTATACCCTCCCCGAGGTATTTCAAAAACTTCCAAAAGGACCCGGGGCTGAGATGCCCTATGTTGAGGGGCTCTTTTACCTGCTTTTGACAGGCGATGTTCCCACTGACAGTCAGGTAGGTGACGTTGTCGCCGAATTTAAAAAGCGCCGGAGCCTGCCGAAATATGTATTTGATGTGATCGATGCGTTCCCGTCCAGTTCGCCCCCCATGTCTATATTTTCAGCTGCCATTCTGAGCATGCAGCATGAATCTGTTTTTGCCAAACAATATCAGGAAGGGATCAGTAAGATGGATTACTGGGATCCTACTTTTGAGGATTCAATGAATTTGCTGGCCAAACTGCCGGAAGTGGCTTCCGCCATCTATGCGAAGCTTTATCGCAATGGTAAACGCATCCAGTCCGACCCGAACCTGGATATGGGAGCAAATTTTGCCCATCTGATGGACATACCCAAGCCCTACGATGATGTTTCCAGGCTTAATTTTATTATTCATGCCGATCATGAAAGTGGGAACGTAAGTGCCCATACCGGTCACCTGGTAGGAAGCGCACTATCTGATATCTACCTTTCAATATCAGCAATGATCAACGGGCTGGCCGGACCGCTCCACGGACTGGCCAACCAGGAGGTGCTGAGATGGCTGCAGGACCTGGTGGCTCAAATGGAAGGAAAAGTACCTACTGAGGAGCAGATGAAAAAGTATGTCTGGGATACCCTGAATTCCGGGCAGGTCATTCCCGGATTTGGTCATGCCGTACTGCGGAAGACCGATCCGCGTTATACCCTTCAGCGTGAATTCTGTCAGACCCATATGAAGGACGACCTGCTCTTTAAGTATGTGGATATACTGTACAACGTAGTTCCGCCAATCCTGGTTGAGCAGGGTAAAGCCAAGAATCCATGGCCCAATGTGGATGCCCAATCCGGTATCATTCACTGGCATTACGGTATCAAGGAGTACGAGTTCTACACGGTACTCTTTGGCATCGGACGCTCCATCGGGATCACTGCCAATCTTATCTGGGACAGGGCTCTG
>Ga0055449_10000504_pt1 | contig 10906 bp, 12 predicted proteins | sample China_Galinas_PW_2_FD_57739 | JGI IMG/M metagenome (GOLD analysis project Ga0055449, IMG submission 57739) | Wetland microbial communities from San Francisco Bay, California, USA, that impact long-term carbon sequestration - China_Galinas_PWB_D1 | ecosystem: Environmental > Aquatic > Marine >... | reverse complement strand
AGAACAACCCGGGATGCCAACGAACGTTCGTCAACGCCGTAAAACCCTGTGAACGGATACAGTTGGAGAACATAGGTGACTGACACCGTGCAGATCACATGGGACACAAAGCCGGTGCTAACCACGCAAGAGGTCGCTGAGCTACTTGGGGTATCGACACGCACAGTCCAGAGGTACGTGCACGCCCACGAACTGGCGGCAATCAGAGTCGGCCGAGAACGCCGATTCCGGGCCTCTGACGTGATTTCCTTCTTGGAGGGGCGCCCTACCACTGTTCGGGCCAGAAAACGCCGCCGACGGCGTCCTGTGGGCGATTGCAGGGGTACTTGACTACGGAATGTGCCACCTATTGACACTTATTCGTGAAATACAGCTTGCTTTCCTGCACAGGCCGATCAATCGTCTGTCGGCTTGGCGGCTGTGGCCGTTAACGATCATCTGGGAAATGCCATGAACGTGAGTGTAACCATCTTGCACGAACCCAAACGGAAACGGCCATACCTCGTGCGCTGGTGGGGCGAGCCGGATCCCGAGACCGGCAAGCAGAGGCGGTACAGCGTCTCGTTTATGACGCAGAGCGAGGCAAAGGCATTCCAGGCTGAGAAGCTCGCCAGCTTGAACCGGGGCCAGCCGCGTGATCCTGTCAACGTCTCTCTGGAAGAACTGGTTGAGGACTTCACCGAGGCGAGATTGAGCCAGTTGAGCTACGCGTCCCGGATCGGCTATGAAAATACGATCGAGCAGATGCTCAGTCACTTCGGGCGGGCCACGAGCATCCGACACATTGACCGGCGTCGTGCCGAGGCCTTCATCGCATCCAGGAAACGGCGTGACGGCCGCCCGGGTGATCTGTCCAGTTGGTCCAGGGCTCGACACTTGATTCACGCCCGTGCGATCTTCGCCGCGGCGGTTGCGTGGGGCTATGTTGATGAGAACTCGTTCCGGGCTGACCGGCTTCACGGTCGCTCTGCCCTGAATGTCAATCCGAAGGCAAAGCCCTGGCATCACCTGACGCCTGATGAGTTCGTGCGGTTGCTCTCTGTCGTGACGGATGAACGACGGCGTGCCGCGTACTGGCTGATGTACGGCTGCGGTCTGCGTCCCGGTGAGGCGTACAACCTTCGTGCCGCCAACATTGACCTGAAGCATCGGCGTATTCACGTCGTCAACCGGGCAGCAACTGCGGAACTTCCGCCGTTCACCGTGAAGGCCGAGGGCCAGTCTTCGGCATCGAAGGAACGCACCATACCGATACCTGGTGCGGCAATTCCCGACTTGACGGCTTCGATGAAGGAGTCGTTCAAGTCGGGCGGGTTCGTCGTGATCAGTCCTGAGCGGTTCCTGGTTGTCCAAACGAATTGGCAACTCTGTCGTGAGGGCAAGCCTTGGGCGGGCCACTCTCACCGACCGTGGCAAAACCGCGACATGGTCAACAACATGCTACGCAACACCAAGTCGTTGCTCGAGAAGGCGGGCCTAACGCTGACCGCTCCGTTCACGCTACACACGTTTCGGAAGAGCTTCGCACAGAATCACGCCGATGCCGGTACGCCGCCCCGTACTCTCGCGATGCTCCTCGGCCACGCCGATACCCGTGTGACCATGCAGTACTACAGCCGCGTCACGGACGCGAATGAACGTGCGGCAGGCGACACGATGGATCGCCTGCTCAATGAGAGTCGAGGCTCCGCCCATGTGGGGTGATGGTCAACCCCAGGGTGGGTCAGAGGTTACTGTGAAGATGGAGAACTGAGATGGCAAAGAAGCGTAAGACCAGCAAGAAGGCGAAGCAAACAAAGACCGCCAAGCGGAAGAAAGCAAAGTCAGCCAAGGGAAAGGCGACGTCGAAGAAGAAAACTGCGACGAAAGGAAACAAAAGCAGAGCCAAAACCTCCAAGGCACCGAAGTCCGGCAAGCCGAAGGGCGTGAAGCGACAAGCCTCCACGGGAAAGCGCCTCAGTGCGCTTGACGCGGCAGCGCAGGTTCTCGCGAAAGCCAGCAAGCCGATGCGTTCTCGTGAGTTGACCACAGCGATGGCAGAGCAAGGCCTCTGGACCAGCCCCGGAGGAAAGACACCCTGGGCCACACTCTACTCTGCGATGACCCGCGAGATCGCCACCGCTGGAAAGGACTCGCGGTTCAAGAAGGTCGATCGCGGACAGTTTGAGCTCAACGGCTAGAACCTACGATGCAAGCGGTTGCTGGATTTGGTGAGTTCCTGTGAACAGGGTACTGCCAGATCAGTCCAATGGTTAAGAATACTCGTCAGATCGCTACTCTATGAATGCAAGGCAACTCGAAGACGGATTTACGCTCGAGCCGCTCCTCGAGTACAAACGAAGCGTTGGGCGGCGCGTGACGTTCACGCAGGTAGCGCTGGTGCCGGCGTTTATCCGGGAGCGTGGGATCGTCGAGACGTACCATCGCCATAACTATGCCGCGACTGATTCTGCACACCTCCATGCGATGATTGAGTACAACCCCTTTGCGAATCAGATGAGGCCAAGTAGGTGAGGATACGAATGTCAAACGATGAATACAACGAAACCAAATCAGGGAAGATCGTCCATCTAATCGAGTTGCGCGATTGGTATGCCACGCAGTATGGACGCTCTGTCGAGATCTACGCACAGGGATCAGACAGGCCTTCGCAGGTCGTTCGCCCACCGAGACGCTGGGGTGATGACTGGAAATGGAATGTCTGCGAGGACGGTATCTACTTCTGTCGGACCGAGCACCATTTGGACGAACGACACGAGACTCCCTGACATAACGATGTCTCGAGTGATGTTCGACGTAAGACGGGCGCTATGCGCAAGTGCTCCGACACAACGAGCTGTTGGTTGTAGGGTTGCCGATCGATACTTCCGGCGGCCGGGGGACGAGGGTTGAACCCGCGGCAACTGGCTGCGGATGGAAGGTGTGGTTGCGTTGTATCGGGGAATACTGTCGGTCATTCGAGGTACTCTGACTAATCACATACCCGGGGCCACCATAAGGAGCCCCACGAAGGCGAGAAAGCGATCTCTGGCGAGTCTACTTGACAAGTTGCTTGATGCACCTGATTATCGGCGCGATGGGATCAGTTGCGGCTGCAGGTAATCGGCGAGGCAAGCTTAGACGTTGCACAGTGGCCCGCTTTGATCAGCTTGCCAAGGCAACCCCTGACTTGCCCAAGTGTGAAATCGCGGCACAAGTCGCGAAGCATACTGCGCTCGGTCGAGTCTCGGCCCACACCGTCCCGTACTGGGTACGTACAACCAGGGAGGCAGCGAGTGACGCGGAGTGACTCGAGCAATGGTACAGAAGCGCAGCTAGTCGTACGGCTTCTCAATGCCACGTCGGCTTGGCTTCGAGTCCCGGAAAGTCGCCTATCCATCCAGTCCGAAGTCACAGTTGGAAGCTCGATCGCCGACGTTGTCGTGCTGGTACACGGCCGAGTAAGGCCCGCAGTCGAGCAGCCGCTAACGATTCAAGAAGCCGTTGTCGTCTCGTCGCTCCGGCAAAACGGCGCCACTCGAATCGATGTCCTAGAAGAGCGATGCGGATTGGAGCGAATGGGGCTGCGTCATGGTGATTCGTTGGCGCGGCTTTCGTCATGGAAGATTGTCCAACGATCTTCTGGTGGTCGCATCGCATTGAAGCGAACACTCGCAGGCCAATGCCGCCTGATAGCGATCGAGGCGAAGCTGTTGAGGTGGCGCAGGGCATTAGAGCAAGCTGTCGCCTATCGACGATACGCTGACACGGCCTACGTCGCTCTGCCGGAGGCGATTGTTGGTCGGAATTCCATCGACAGGCAGACCTTTTTGCGCTCTGGTGTCGGACTCTTGAGCGTGTCGGAGAACGCGGTCTCGGAGACCATTAGCCCATCGCGGTCAACTGCCCACGACTGGCGACGTGAGTACGTACTCTCGCGTATGGCGTTGAGTGTTGGGGGGGATACCAACTCCCCAGTGGAGAGTTCGGCGCGAAATTTCACAGGCTTGTAGCGTTTTCCTTGTACTTTTTGCGCCTCGGCCCGCGGCGGAATGCGCCCTAATGAACGGTTGGTCGACGCGCGGCCTGGCCAACTCGTGTGCAAGCTGGCCGTATTGGTGGTACAGGGTGAGTCAAGACGTACTAAGCGCTCTTCGATCCGAGCTGCCGGATTGCTACACTGTTGAGGGGTTGCTCCGAAAAGGTGGGCAGGGCACAGTCTTTCGTGGCACGCTCGATCGTGAGCCGGTTGCCATTAAGGTATTCGGCCATGAACACGAACCGAAGAGATTGCAGCGAGAGATTCATGTTCTCCAGCGGTTATCATGCGATCATGTTGTAAAACTCCGACGCGTAGATGAGATTACAATTGGCAACTTTGCAGTTTCGGTACTTGCATACGAGTTTCATGCTGGAGGCGACCTTAGACAAGTACTCGGCGATGATGCGTCTCCAGTTTCGGCACTAGACATTGCTCGAATCGGTCGGCAGGTTGGGTGTGGAATCCAATGTCTATGGGCTGAGCGGTGCGTTCACCGTGACGTAAAGCCCGACAACATCATCCGTGCAGGAGACGCCCGATACGTGCTGGTCGATGTGGGTCTCGCCATGCACCTTGACCTATCTCAGGTCACGGCGCCGGGCGCTGCGCCGGGAACAAGGGGTTACCAGTCACCAGAGCAGGCGCGCGGGCGTCGCAATCTAACGGTTCACTCGGACGTGTTCTCGCTAGGCGTGACGCTTTATGAACTAGCCACTAAGCGCCACCCATTCAACCGCAAGCAGAGCGACATCGGACGAGTTCAACCTAAGCCGTTATCGACATTCCGGAACGACATCCCGAAAGAGCTGCCCGCGCTCGTGGGCTCGATGCTTGAAGTAAGACCGTCCAGTAGGCCGACGAATCTAGTAGACCGCTTTGCAGCGATCGAGGAGGACCTGCGATGTTCCTCTTGAATCTTGGGTATAAATGGATTGCGCACGAAGTCTCCACCATTGATGGAGTCGTAATCGTTGCGTCTGGCAACTCCAGCGCGAAATGTGAGAGGGCGTCACTTCCGGATGTAAAGCACATCTTGTTCGATCCGCAGCTATATCTTGCTGGACTTGACGCTAGCATCTGCAAGAAGGTATGCGGGCGCCTGACCACTCACCCGTGGTTCGGCGTCAGTGACGTTCCGGATTTTGACAGTGCAAGCATGAAGCGCCGAGAATGGGATGCCAAGATTAGAGAGCATGCAAGCACAGCCTGGCCTCGGCATGCGCCCGAGGGTGACCACGTGCGAATTGCGTGCGAAGAGTGCATTGACTTCCAGCTCCGTCTCGGCTGCACTCAGCTCATTCTACCAAGCCCACTTATTCAAGATCGCGAGGACGAGGCCAGCATACAAGCACTCTGGCTGGATCAAGGTCTACAAGCCGCGTCCGACTTAGAAGTGGGTCAGCCGATACTCGCAACGGTTGCGGTAGCAGAAACCGCGCTCAACGAACCGGCCTTTGAGGAGGGCGGATTCCTGGATACCATCGTCGATCAGGTCACAGCCCGCACGTCCCACGATGAGGCTGTGCTGGACGGCGTCTACGTCGTTGTAGCAAAGTCCAAGCAGACCCATCCGTTCGAGGCGTCGGCTCACGTTTACAAGGCATATCAAAGCCTATGCCAGACTTTTCGAGTTGCCGGGTTTCGGTCAGTAATCGCAGCATTCAGCGATGTATTCGGTCTGGCTTGCGTTGGGGGCGGCGCGTCCGGCCTCACAGCTGGACCGTCACAGTCATTGCGGCAGCTTGCACTGGATACATTTGTGGATGAGGGGTTTGGGGCACCGCTGCCGCACTACTACTCGCATCGCCTGGCCGGCGAGCTTCGCAGTGAGGACGACTTGGATAGAATTCGAGACGCACGACTATACCGTCGAGTGCGTGACGACACCAACTACAGCCGGGCGCTATCACGGACCATCCTCGCGGGCGGCTCCGCTTCGAGGCTTCCGGACTGGGCCGAGTCGAAGAACAATGTGACCGTCGCCCAATTGCACTTCTTGGCACGCTTAAGCCGCGCCGAGCAAGCGCTACAAGCCCTGACACCTGCGGAGCGAGCTGATGAGGTGCGCGACTGGCTTGAAAACGCGGTCGCAACAAGTGAGTATGTGGAGTCGCGATTGAACCCGGATAAGGTCAAGGGAACGCTCGCACCGTCAGACCAGTGGCTGAAGCTATATGACTCGTCTTTCGAGTGAACGTACCGTTTGTCCTAGAGTGATCGCTTGCTCCAGACATCGTACTCGCCTGGCTATGTGCTGATCAACCACCCAATGATCGTACTGCCGAAACAATTCGTTCAACCTCAGATGCCTTGCGTACGCGCCATTGCGGGTCACGATTGACCTCGAGTCCCTCCGGAGTTCGCAGAGCGCGTAGCTTGTCATGCCCAAAGTAGCTCCATTCCGCATTTTGAAGGTCATCGTTGAGAATAATAAAGCCAAAGAACAGCCCGTTCGTTTGGCCGTACTCTGATGCGTACCAATCACACGTACCGAGGAAGAAATGCTCGTAGATCACTGTGTCTTGCCATCGCATTCCTTCAGTCGCATACAGTCTAGGGATTCGCTTCAGCTGATCGGCTCCTGGCTCATTCCTCATGAAAATCACAAACCACATCAACTTAAAAAGCTTTCGACAGGTTGCCTTTGGAATCTCAAGCCGTATATAGTGATTGGTAACATGATTCCTTTCGCGGCGGGAAATGCACGCCACGGAAAAGGCACCCTGGCCCCGCCCAGATTGCAGCCACAGTTTATATTTTTGGGGTGCCGCGCGGCTGGGTGTCCGCCGTCATCCCACCACCGACCTGACCAACCATATGTGTTGGGATAGAAAGACTGTGGCAACGCGCCAACAGTGTTGCCGTGCCGCGACGCGGCCAATACGATAAGACCGTGATGCCATCACTATCTGTACTGCGAAATCAGAAGAGTGATTACGGCGAAGAAAGGAGATCGGTTGCACGGATTCGAGAGCGGGTTATCGGGACGACCGCTTGGGAGACCCGTAGGTTGGGTAGCTAATGCTATCTGGAGTGCGGGGATTCTGTAGGAGGCTGGAGTGACTACTGGATACGACGGAAGATCGATTCTCACGTACTGGGACTACCTCAAGCTCGAACAACTACTGGGGCTGCAATCTGGACTGAGTGACAAAGAGCGCGGAGACCTCTCAAGTGACGAGCACCATTTTATAGTGATTCACCAATGTTACGAGCTGTGGTTCAAGCAAATCTTGCGGGATCTCGGGCTCGTTCGCGATGAGCTCAATGAAACGTCTGTGGAGGAGAGCCAGATTCGCGTTATCGTACACCGCCTTGAGAGGGTATGCGAGTACCTTCGTCTTGCAATTGCTCAGTTCGATGTGATGGACACGTTGGCAACACAGGACTTCTTGGCATTTCGAGACAAGCTATTCCCAGCCAGTGGTCGGCAGTCGTTTCAATTCCGTGAGATAGAGTTACTGTGTGGTATCGAACTGAACCCGGAAGCCGACTATGAGGAGCATGTGCTCAGGCACTTTCGACATCTCGCTGAGCAATCAGAATCCGGCCGACGCGTCTGGGAGAAGCTCGACGCGCGCCGCAAGGAGACCAGTCTTCTGGCGGCACTTCATGGTTGGCTCTATAGGACACCTATAGATGGTTCATGGCCAAGATCTGGAAATGATGAAGACGACATAAATCACATTCGTGGGTTCATTGAAGCGTATCTCGAGCATTATGAGCGCTCGATCCGCCTGCAGGCGCGGTCAATGGAGTTGAGCTCCCAGCACGACCAGAATATGGTCAATGTGGCAGATGAAGTGGAGTCAGCGCGCAGCTTCCTTACCGCAACCGACGTCAGCGAGTCCGACCAATATCAGCGGAGTCGTGCCCGGGCCGCGCTTCTGTTCATTGAGTGCTATCGTGAGCTTCCTCTACTCAATCTGCCGTCACTGCTGCTCGACAGACTGCTTGCCATGGAGGCAAGGCTCACTCTTTGGAAGACAAGGCATGCGCGAACCGTGGAACTTGTGATAGGCCATCGGGTCGGCACGGGCGGCACATCTGGGTTGCCGCAGCTTCAGGACAATCTGGACCAGCGAGTCTTCACTGAACTGTGGCAGGTTCGCGACATTCTGATCCCGGAGGAGCAGCGACCGAAACTAAACAATCCGACGTTCTACTACTTCTGGAAAGACGCCGTTGAGCTCGCTGGACCGCGCGGCGGTTAGGACTCAGTTTTTGTCGCGACAAACAACACAGGAACTAATGGGTGATTGCGTCACACCTTATTGAGAAAAAACTGCGAACTCGCACGCGACGAGACGTGTACTATTGGATGCGCAAGTTTGGCTCTGTCCAACTTGTGCTCGCCGCACCATCGGTATCACCCAACGGAGGTGCATCTGACGTGTCCGCTTGGGTGGTGCCAGCACTGACCTTTGTGCTGGGTGTAGCTGTTACTGAATGGAGACATTCGAGACGAATCAAACGCCAGAAGCGCGAGCGGGCAAAATCACTAGTGACGGTGCTTCTTCGTATTCTTGATGAGCTGAAGGTTGGAGATCAAGTGCTGCGGGATGCGCTGGGTCAAGAGGACGTTGGTCGCATTACGCATGCATTCGAGCGCGTGGATGAACCCTATCCTACGGACCTACACGAGCAACTCCAGCAGCTGCATCTTGTGGACCTTGAGCTGTTTTCGCCTAGCTTCTTAGAAAGCTGGACAAAACTCAAGGTTTCGTGTAATAAACTCCGGGCCGCTCACACGAACCTCCGTGCGAGCCTGCAAAGCGAGGTACTGACGAGCGATAACTCGGATACTGCCGGCAGTGGCGATGACGCTACGCGCCTGCACGGCAAACTGCGCAACTACCGTTACTTGGTTGATGATACGATAGAGAACCTAAGGAGATCATGTAACATGCTACGTGATTCGTCAGATCCTGAGACAAAGCGTCAGATTGATGACCAGATATAGGTAGTCCTTGCGATGAGAGATTCAGAACGCAGAGTGTTTGCATTCGATGGCGAATGGTGGCTCGCTCAAGCACATGTTGAAGGCGGAACTGGCTGGGGTGCAGCGCGGGCATTTGCAAACGACATCGTGTATTTCACGCCGCTGTCCGATGAACCAAGGAACAGTCTCTGTGCGCGTGTGAAGGCTGGGCAACTCAATCGCCTGTCGCATGATGAGATCATTGCGCTTCTAAAATCGGCTGAGGATACAGAGACGCGTCTACACATTGGGCGCGTAGACTTGCCAATCACTACGACGGCAGGTGACGAGATTCGGTTCAAGGACGACAAGGGCCTGCACTGGGCATTTCAGCAGCGAAAGCTGCCCAAGTTCAAAGAAGGGGAGTTCGTTGGAAACCTCCCCGCAGTAGAGGTGATTTGCCTCGATGACTCAGCAATCCGCCGTATTGTCACGCTCGGTGATAGCGCGGCAGAAGGAGAGAGCCATCTTACGAAGGAATCTGTGTCCAGGTATGGCCCCGCCCTAATTCGTGCGGTCGAAGAAACCTTTGCAGCTTAGCGTTGTTCCGGCTGAGAGCTACGCTCAACCACCATCCACATCCGGTAGGTCCTTTGGCTTATTTTGTATTGGCAGGGTTGAACTCGAGATAGCTATTCCGCGTTCCAAGGTTGGCGTGTCGTGAGGCCTGGCTGGCACCTGGTGCATCTTACTATTCGTGGAGGTTACCTCCCACAACGTGCCCCGTCTGCGAGAACTGCGTTGGTAGCTGTGCCACAATGGCATCATGGGAATGGAGCGGCCGGAATTGCCGCGCAGGTTTTCGGGCGTGGAATAGTCCGAGGTCGAAGACCCGTCCGAGCTGACTGCTCGGTGTGCTCCGAGCCAGACACCGTTCAGACCCCAAACACCGTTTTCGTGCCACCCCGTGACACTCTCCAGCGGTGGCGAGAGCCGTAACGCGTTGTCGCGTCACGACTTACGAACTGGGCGATACAGGACTTGAACCTGTGACCTCCTGCTTGTAAGGCAGGCGCTCTAGCCGACTGAGCTAATCGCCCCGATGAGGAAACTCATTCCCCACGCGGGATTATACGCGCTTGTCGCAGCGCGGATAGGGGGCGGTGCGCGGCCAGGTCGACGCCAGTCTCGACGGTTGGCAACGACGGTGCGACGGTGCGCCGGCCGCGCTCCGGCAGGCAGCGGGCGAGTCCGATCAAACTCGGCCGACGCCCGGTGCCCATAATCCAAGCCCGTCCGATGCGGTGCGGCCTCTTCGCATTCCTATCGGACGATCTTTGTGGGTTTTCCGGCGCACGATAGCTCGATGAATTGTACTTTCTGAGAACATCACCCAAGGGCAAACCAATCGAGAGGTTGGGACGCAAAGCGTTGAGTCCTGTTGCCGAAAGGACTGTCGCGCTGCTCGGCGAGTCGTGGGTCGCGACCCGTCGAATACGGGAGGGGAAACAAGAGGCTCCTTTCGGAGGCGTTCCGTGAACTCTTACACACACATACGGAAATGGAACAATCCGCGCCGGCGAGCGGCCACCGTAGTGATGGTTGCCGTGACTCTTCCCGTGCTACTCGGGACGGCCGCGCTCACGATCGATACCGGGCTGCTGTTCAGTACGAGAGCCGACCTTCAGCAGTCGGCCGACGCCGCTGCGATGGCGGCCGCTTCGGCGTACGTCACACCGGAGATGATGGCCGCCCGCATGGGCGCCGACTCGGCCATGTCAACCGCGGTGCGGTACGACGCACTGCGCGAGGTGAAGCGGGTGGCGACGGGCAACGTCGCGCTGGGCACGAAGGAACTGTACATCGACGCAAGCGATGTCGCGCTGGGCTGGATCGATCTGACCTCCGGCACGTCACCGATCGATACTGGAGCTGCATTCGGCACGTTCAACGCCATTCAGGTG
>Ga0055449_10000502_pt1 | contig 10914 bp, 9 predicted proteins | sample China_Galinas_PW_2_FD_57739 | JGI IMG/M metagenome (GOLD analysis project Ga0055449, IMG submission 57739) | Wetland microbial communities from San Francisco Bay, California, USA, that impact long-term carbon sequestration - China_Galinas_PWB_D1 | ecosystem: Environmental > Aquatic > Marine >... | reverse complement strand
AACAGAGTCGAGCCCGCGCCGCTGATGCGAAACGTGCCCAGCCCCATCTGATTGATTTTGTCGAATACGTCGGATACGCGCGGCGCGATGCGTAGAACCGCCGCCTCCAGGTCGTTGAAGGCTGCCGCCATCAACTCGTCCGCCGAGCGCGCCGTCAGCATCGCCTCGACGACGGATGGGTGATGGTCCTCGCAGCGATCCTTCGACCACGCGCCATAGGCCTCAGGCGTCGAGACCGGCTCCGGAACAAATACCAGCAGCGCCCAGCCGGCCCACCGGAGGTCCACCGGTGCCACGCGCTCACCCCGGCCGCTCATGACCGCGGCGGGTAGACTGAAAAACAGAGGCACGTCAGACCCGAGCCCAGCCCCGATGGCGGCCAGCTCCTCGCGCGTGTGGCCCAATGACCAGAGCTCATTGCAGAGCATGAGCGCGGCCGCTGCGTCACTGCTTCCGCCCCCAAGCCCGCCGCCGACCGGAATCGTCTTGTCCAGCCGCAGCGTCACTCCGGGCGCCGACGGATGAAGATCCTTGAGTTTTTGCGCAGCTTGAAGCGCCAGGTTCTCCGTACCGCTCAAACGCGCGTCACTACAGGAAAGTTCGATTTCGCCGTCGTCCCGTACGGTGCCGCCCAGCCGATCGGACACCCCGACGCCGACCACAAGCGAGTGCAGCTCGTGATACCCGTCGGCTCGTTTGCCTTTGATCGCGAGTGTCAGATTCAGCTTGGCGGGTACGTGGATGGTGGCTGCGGCCACGTCGAACTCCGGCGCAATGACGACCATCAGTGATTCCTGAGATCCAAGTTGTAAGCGGTCTCGGCCCGGCAGCCGCCTCGCGGACGACGACGGCTCAAGTCTGCCCTGCGGGGCGCCGTATGCCCGCATCCGCAACCACGAAGTCGCAGGCGTTGGCGGCGGCGAGTGGTTCCCGGCTTTCGGCCCCGCAGAACCGACTCATGTTAGATCGGACCGCGCCCGTGTCAAGAAATGTCTCGAATTCGCGCGGTACGGCTACGCTCCGTGCGATAATCTCCGTGATGTCCGATAGCCCGGCCGGTGTGCCTCGATTGGCAACACGGCGTCGCTTCGCGGCAACATGTCCGAATGATCCAAACCCGGGGTCAGTTCGGGGCCAAACGCATAACTCGTTTATTTGAAACTTGTTACGGGTGTTTCATGTTTCCCGGACGCTCCGGGGCTCGAATTGCAGGTGGATTACCGGATACATGCGCTCGTGTGCGCCAAAGAGGTCCTAACGGGGGCGGGAAAGATGCAGCCAATTCAGCCAATCCAGGCCGGGTCTACACAGGCCCTGGCCAGTCTGACTTCCTTGACACAAATGTCGGCGTCCGGGGCGTCGGGTAGTCTCGCTACGTCGGGAACCACCGGCGTATCGGGTGCTATATCGGATATGTTATCAAGCATCGGCGGCGGATTGCAAAATGATCAGATGCTCAAAGCCATGATCACGCTTCTGATCATCGCCGCGATGCTTCAGGATGTGTTGCAAGGCGGGGGGGGCGGCAGCCAGAGCCTTCAGTCGCTCGACAACGGCCACAGCGGGGCGCTCCAGGGCATGATGATGAGCACGTCGTCGTTCTCGCTCCAATACACGAGCATCACGTTCAACACGACGGCCATCACCGGAACGAACAACCTCCTCGGCGGCGGTGGTCTAGGTCTCGGATCGCAACTTGATATCGCCGGCTAGGCGCGCGGAAGGGAGACGTCTCGCGCGACGGGGATTACGTGACACTCGTCCGCGTTTACCACGATGTGCTCGACCGTCACCGGCATGTAGCCGTCGGCCGCGATGGCCAGGGTGTACGTACCCGCTCGTTCCCCGGCTCCGACGTAGACCCCGTTCTCCAGTTCCTGCAGCGTCTCCGAGTAGTTGCCGTCGGTGAGCGTCAGCGTGGCCCCGGTGATCGGCACGCCGTTGTCGTCGGTCAGCGTCACCGTCAGACCGTAGACGAAGACTTCCGTACACACGAGGTCTGAAGAGCCTGCCAGCGGGCAGCCCGCGACCAGGATCGACAGGCCGATCAGTGCCATTCTCATCTGAGTTCCTCCTACGATCGTGCGATGCTGGTGCCGTGCCGCGGCCCGCTGCCCTCATATTCCGGCACTCCAAGTGTCCGTGACAGCAGCTTGTTGATCGCCGAAGCCGGGCATGGGCTTCGCTTGTGATATCGGTCGGTCGGCCGGCGCATTTTCTTGCCAAAAGCCGGCCCGCGTGCGACATATACCCAGTGCCCAAAGCCGATGCGGCAGGCGAAGCGCGGTCGAGCCGGAACCAGAGATGAATGACGCCAAGTTGATCCCCCTGAATACGTTCGATCGCATTGCACCGCCGGTATCCCTGCGCGCCCTGGACACCGTGTGGTTTCAGGTCGGCGGCACGATCTGCAACCTGCGTTGCCACCACTGCTTCATCAGCTGCTCCCCGGAGAACGACGAATTCGCCTTCATGTCGGCCGACACGTGCCGCAAGTACCTCGACGAGGCAGTGGCGCTCGGCGCGAAGGAGTTCTACTTCACCGGCGGCGAGCCGTTTGCCAATCCGGAAATGTGCGACATTCTCAAGATGACGCTCCGCCACGGTTTGGCCACGGTGCTCACCAACGCCACGCTGTTTCGCCCGAAGGTCGTCGAGCGGCTGGCGCGATTGGACCGTCACTCCGAGTTCGCGTTGGAGCTTCGCGTGAGCCTGGACGGCTATTCGGCCGAGATGAACGATCCGATCCGCGGGGAGGGCACGTTCGACCAGGCGATGGAGGGCGTGCGGCGTGTCGTCAGCGCGGGCCTCCGGCCGATCATCACCATCACGCGCACGTGGTGCGGCTGCGACGAGGAGGTGCGATCGGGCTTCGTGAAGTCGCTCGAGGAGCAGGGCTACGCCGAGCCGCGATTGAAGATTCTGCCGCTTCTGAAGATGGGGGCGGAGGTGTCTCGCAGTGGTCCGTTTTGCTCCCAGGCGAAGGTCACGGCCGAGATGATGGCGAACTTCGATCAGGGCGGATTGCTGTGCAACAGCTCGCGGCTGGTGACGGAGCAGGGCGTGTGGGTCTGCCCGATTCTGCTCGACGTGCCCGAAGCTCGCATGGGCGATACACTGTCCGAGACCCTGCGCGACTTCCCACTCGGCCATGCGGCCTGTCACACCTGCTACCACAACGGGGCGATCTGCTCCAACGCCACAGGATAGAGCACGGGCCAATTAAGTGTAGCGCCAGGGTTTATCCCTGGCGCAGATTCGTACCATACGATTCTTCGTCACCCATAAAGGGCGACGCTACCCTTGATCGTTACGCGCTAGGTGAGGGCTGCATTGCCCGGTTGGGAGTTGCATCGCCGTGGATGCGCGAACGACGTTTGCGGCTCGTAGGGTCCGCTGTGCGGACCAGCGGGTGATCGTCAAAACCTACGAATTCCACATGGTCACGCTTCGCGTGAACCACGCCAGCGGCCCACATTTGTTCTTGCGGACCGCTTGCCTCGCATGATTCATGTTGTATACTTCGCACATAGGAGTCGATTGCTTATGACGAAATTCGCGGTCTATTACGGTCTACTTAGCCTCTTGCGGGAGGAGACTGCCTAGGCCGCGCGCTAAGAAACCACTACTCATGCGAAGCCTCGGCGGTTTTTGAATCGCCGGGGCTTTTTTATTGCGCGGCGGCAGCCCAATCGGCAGAGGCACGAGGCTTAAAACTCCGGCAGTGTCGGTTCGAGTCCCACCCGCCGCATGGGGATCGTACGGCCAGGTAGCCCAATTGGCAGAGGCGCAGCGTTCAGAACGCTGTTGTTGTGGGTTCGAATCCCACTCTGGTCAATCGCGCCTATCGGCCGGGTGGCCCAACCGGCAGAGGCGCTCGACGTAGGATCGAGTGGTTGAGGGTTCGACTCCCTCCCCGGCCATGGTGTGCGCGGACGTCGCGGCGGTAGCCCAATTGGCAGGAGGCACGAGGATGAGGTCCTCGGCAGTGTGGGTTCGAATCCCACTCGCCACATCGAGTGGTATCGCGGGAGCTGTTCCTCACGGCGGACTGTAAATCCGTTGTCGACTCAACAAAGTGAGGTGGCCGACGAGAGGTTCGATTCCTCCAGCTCCCAATGGTGCAGACGGATACTACATGGTCACGCTTCGCGTGAACCGTGCCACCCGCCGCCTCTTCGGCGCTTCGGCACTGTTCGCAGAGCAGTGGCACGATGTGTTGCTCGATCCCTTTCCTTCGTCGCTCAGTCGCTTCGTCGCTGCGCAACCAAGGCACTGCTCACAGAGCAGTGGTACAAAAGGAGGCTCTCGATCCCTCGATCCCTTGTTCCCTCGATCCCTGCCCTTTGCCGCAATGTCCCTGCGTCCCTTCGTCCCTCCGTCGCTTCCCCTACACTTCCTCGATTTCCTTCTGCTTGGCCGTCAGGATCGCGTCGATCTCGTCCTCGTGTTTCTTGGTGTGCTTCTGGATGCGGTCCTTGAGGCCCTTCGAGTCGTCCTCGCTGATGAGCTTGTCTTTTTCGGCGACATCCGCGGCCTTGTTGCCGTCGCGGCGGGAGTTGCGGATGACGATCTTCTGCGCCTCGGCCATCTTCTTGATTTGCTGCACGATCTGCTGGCGCCTTTCGCCGGAGAGCGGCGGAAGCGGCAGGCGAATCGCCTTGCCGTCGTTCATCGGCGTGACGCCGAAGTCCGAAGTCTGCAGGCCGCGCTCGATGTCCTTGAGCGTGCCGGGGTCGAACGGCTTGACCAGCAGCGTCGCGGGATCGGGCACGCTGATCGTCGCCAGCTCGCGAAGCTCGTTCGTGCTGCCGTAGCTCGAGACGTCGATCTTGATGTGTTCGATCAGGGCCGGCGTCGCCTGCCCGGTCCGCACGCTCCGCAGCTCCTGCTTGAAGAACTCGACGGCCTTGGCCATCTTGCCGCTACATTCCTTCTCGATCTTGTTCGAGGGCATCGTTGGTCACTCCAGCAGAGATTCGTCGCTAACGGATAGGATTCTATGAACGGCTGCGAGGAGAGGCAAGAACAGGCGATTTTAACCCGCGTGGATCAGCGTGCCGATCTTCGCCCCGCAGGCGACATCGCGCATGTGCCCCGGCTGGGTCAGGTCCAGCACGATGATCGGGATGCCGCTGCGCTGGCACAGGTCGACCGCGCTGACGTCGATCACGCCAAGCCGCTTGTCGATCACGTCGTTGTAGGTGAGGTTGTCGATTCGCTGGGCGGTGGGGTCCTTGACGGGGTCGGCCGTGTAGACGCCGTCGACCTTCGTCGCCTTCAGCAACACGTCCGCCCGGATTTCCGACGCCCGCAGCGCCGCCCCGGTGTCCGTCGTGACGAAGGGGTTACCCGTGCCGGCCGCGAAGATCACCACCCGACCCTTCTCGAGGTGACGAATGGCCTTTCGGCGAATCACCGGCTCGCACACGCTGGCGATCGGGATCGCGCTTTGTACGCGCGTGGGTACGCCGAGCGACTCCAGCGTGTCCTGCACGGCCAGGGCGTTGATCACCGTCGCGAGCATGCCCATGTAGTGGCCGGTTGTCTCTTCGATGGGGGAGTCCTTGGCGATCGCGCTGCCGCGAACCAGGTTGCCGCCGCCGACCACGACGCTGACCTGCACGCCCGCGTTGACCACCAGCTTGATCTCTTCGGCCAGCTTGCGGAGGGCCTTGCCGTCGATGCCCGAGCCGCCGGGCTGGCATAGACCCTCGCCGCTGAGTTTCAGAAGGACTCGATTGTACTTCGTCCCAGCCATGATTCACCCGCTCTCGTATCGGCCATCGGCCGCGATCGGCGCAAAAAAAAGGGGCCGTTTCGGCCCCGAGTTTCATCCGGCCTTATTGGCCGACTTTCATGACCACCACGTCGGTAACGGCGTTGACGCCCGCCTCTTTGAGCACGTCGCCCACCTTTGCCTTGCCGTAGTCGTCGGTCTTGACGTGCAACTGCTCCGTGAGCACGCGCTCGGCGTAGAAGGCGTTGACCTTGCCTTCGGCGATTTTGGCCACGATCTGCTCCGGCTTACCTTCGGCCTTCGCCATCTCTTCGGCCTCGGCGCGGACCTTGTCGACCTGCTCCGACGGCACGCCGCTCCGGTCGATCGCGATCGGCATCGAGAACAGCGTGTGCATGCACAGATCGGCCGCCACGTTCTTGTCCGATTTCGGCTCCGCGTCCAGCGCCACGATCACGCCGCTTTTGCCGTCGTGGTGCACGTACGACGCCAGATGCTTGCCGGTCACGCGGCGGCAATGGCGGAGATTCATCGTCTCGCGAAGCCGGCCGTAGACATCCGTGAACTTCTCGTCCAGACCGGGATCCTGTCGGACCGTTTCCGGATCCGGTTCATCCGCGTCGCCCTCGGCCACGAACTTGGCGAAGGCGTCGGCCAGATTGACGAAAAACTCGTTCTTGGCGACCGGGGCCGTCTCGCACTGCAACTCGATGATCCCGGCGATGCCGCGATCGTTGTCGATGAACACGCCGATGCGACCTTCACCCGTCGCGCGATCCGAACGATCGGCCATCTTGCCTTTGTGCTTCTTGCGAAGCCACTCGATGGCGGCCTCGAAGTCGCCGTTCGTCTCGGTGAGTGCCTGCTTGCACTCCATCATCGGGAGATCCGTCTTCAGTCGAAGTTCCTTGACCATCTGGGCTGTGATTGCTGCCATTTCGTGAACCCTTCCACTCGCCGGGGTCGTGCATAACCCGCCGACCATGCTCCGGACGATCCCACCATATCGCGTCCGGAGGCCGTACACTCGTTTGTTTTGATGATTCTTCAGCCGCGACCGGCCGAGCCAAGCGGCGCCGGGGACGCGCCGCACCACGTTCCCAAGTCGATGACGAGCGAAAGGCGCCTACGCCGAGGCGTCTTGTCCCGTCGTGCTGGCGGGCGTCAAGTCCGAGTCGCCGGATGCCGGCAAGTTCTTGCCCTCCACCGGTCGTTCCGAGCCGTCCGTACCCGGCGTCTGGGCGGCGTCCGAGGCTCCGGCGGCAAGCGACTCCGGTGAACCGTCCTGCGCTCGTGCCGTGACCGGACGCGAGGAACGGCGGCGCGGTGCTTGCGGGTCGCGCTGCTCCTTGTCCCGTGCCTCCGCCAAGGCCGCTCGACCCTTCTTGCCCTCTTCGGCGGCGTCGGCGAGGTGCGTGAGGATCGTCTGGATTGCGCGAATCGCGTCGTCGTTCCCCGGAATGGGGACGTCGGCAAAGTCCGGATCCGAATCGGTATCGATCAGACAGATCGTTGGAATGCGAAGCTTTTTCGCCTCGCGAACGGCGTTGCGTTCGCGATGAACGTCCACCACGACGATGGCGCCGGGCAACTTCGACATCTCGCGGATGCCCTGCAAGTTGCGCTGAATCTTGCGCAGCTCGCGCGTCCGCGTTGCGATCATCTTCTTGCTGTATTCCTGGGCCGTGCCGTCGGTCTCGGCCTTTTCCAGCTCCTCCAGTCGGGCGAGCCGCGAACGGATCGTGCGGAAGTTCGTCAGCGTCCCGCCGAGCCAGCGCTCCGCCACGAAGGGCATGCCCACACGAATCGCCTCCTGCTGGACGATCATCTTGGCCTGGCGCTTCGTGCCGACGAACAGCACGTCCTTGCCACCGGCCACCACTTGCGTCACAAACTTCTTGGCGCGAAGCAGGCCCTTGACCGTCTCTCGAATATCGATGATGTGAATCGTGTTACGCTTGCCGAAGATGTAGGGGGCCATCTTCGGGTTCCAGCGGCTGGCGCGGTGGCCAAAATGGATTCCCGCGTCAACCAGTTGACGTACCAACTCAGATGCCAAGCAACACCTCCAACGACTTACGCAAGCGTGACTTACAGTAGCTTCACAAGAACCGGAATCCGCGAGTGTAGCAGAATCCGGCGGGCAATCAAGTAGCCCAAACCGACTTTTCGACCGCTGGAGCCACGCATCTGACCCGGCGACGGGCAGGCTGGGCTACGGCATTGACCCGCCCGACGCCCGGCCGTAGGGTTCCGCCGATCGAGCCGGTTGATCTCGGTCGATCAGCGGAGCCGAAATCCCCGTGAATGCCAACCCCCCTTCGCAGGCCGGAAACCCCCGCATTTTCCTCAGCGCCGCCGAGCCCAGCGCCGATCGCCACGGAGCCGAGCTGATCCGCGCGCTTCGCGAAATGATGCCTGAGGCGGCGCTGGTCGGGGTGGCCGGGCCCGAGATGGTGGAGGCCGGTTGCGAGTCGATCTTCGACATGACCAGCCATGCGAGCATGCTGCTCGGGGCGATTCGCCAGGCGCGGCGGGCCACTGAGATGCTTTCGGCGGCCGGTGCGCGGCTGCGGATGGAACGGTTCGACGCGTGCGTCGTGATCGATTCGCCGGTGCTGCACCTCCCGCTGATGGATCGGGCGGTCGCGGCCGGGGTGCCCACTTTGTACTACATCGCCCCGCAACTGTGGGCCTGGGGCACGAACCGCGTTTACCGACTCCGTGACAGGGTGAACAGGATCGCGGCGATTCTGCCGTTCGAGGAGCAGTTCTTTCGCGACCGCGGGATCGACGCGACCTTCGTCGGGCATCCGCTGGCCGAGCAGCTTCGCGGGCAGACCGTCGATCAGGCCAAGGTGGCCGAGATTCGCGGGGACCGTGATTGGGTCGTGGCACTGCTCCCCGGCTCGCGGTCGCACGTGGTTGAGGAGGTCTTTCCCGGGCAACTCGAGGTGGCGGCCGGGATCGCGAGGGAGTTTCCCGGCGTGCGCTTCGGCGTGTCCGTCGCGAACGACAAGGCGGCGGCGATCATCGATCGCGCGATTCGAGCGGCCGGGATGGTAGGGCAGGTGGTGACGTATCCCGGTGCCCATCGCGAGTTGATCGAGGCGGCGGATCTGGTGCTGGTGGCTTCGGGAACCACGACGCTCGAGGTGGCGTTTTGCGGCAAGCCGATGATCGTGATGTACAACTCGTCGCGGCTGTTCTACCACCTGATCGCGCGCTGGATGCTACGGATCAAGCGATACTCGTTGCCGAACATCCTGGCCGATCGGGAGGTCGTTCCCGAGTTTATGCCGTATTACCGATCGACGGCGCCGATCACGCGGCTGGCCGTCGAACTTTTGAAAGATGAACCCAGACGAGCGGCCATGAGCGAGGAGCTTCGCGAGATCGTCCGACCGCTCTGGGAAGATCGCGCTTCTGTGAACACTGCACGGCTGGTGAAGGAGTTGATTGACAAGCACGATCACTGAAGCGACGAAGCGATCCGCCTGAGGCGGACAGGCTCCGCGACGGAGCCGGGTTGCCCAGTGCTTGCCCGATTCGGCACGCCGGGTGCCCTGTCCTTGCACGGGTCGGTGCGCTGCCGCAGACCGTCAGTGTTTATTCCGTGCAAGGGCGGGGGACGGATGGACTTCGTACCACGACACGATCGACCCCTCGTTGCCGATTTCGTCGCCCAACGTCGGTCGAGATCACACTACACGGCAGTCGAAGCTCGAAGGCTCGACCGACGATGGGGCACCCCGCGCGCTCGACCGACGATGGGGCACGCGCGTGATCAGCTTGCTGCGCGGGCTGATTATTGCATGCGTCTGCGGCGAACCGCTATGCCGAACGGCAGGAACAATCCGATCAATGCTTCGATGCCGAAGACGCCGCACAGCGGCGTTGATGTGGCGGTTGGTGTCGGGGTTGTGGCACTGTCGGCCCTCCCCCCAGCGCCCTCCCAGGGGGAGGGGGTGAAGGTGGCCGCGTTGATCGCGCGCTGGACGGCCGCGCCGTCCACACCCGGCAACGTCTCCGTCACATACTGCGCGAGGTTCTCGAACGGTCCACCCAGCGTCGCGGCCATGCCGACGCCGCCGGCGGGCGTGTGCAGATCGATGCTCATGTCGGCTTGCAGGACGAGCGGTTGGTCGGCCGTTACCTCATACTGGTAGGCATGCTCCTGGTCGGCGATGGCCAGCATCAATAGCGAGCCGGTCTCGGCCACGCTCCGGAGCTGATCGATCGTGGTTGTGTCAAGCACCCCTTGTTCGACCAAATCATCCACCGCCAGTTCGGTGACCGTCAACGGCCCGGTGACGTCGAACGTGACGGCCCCCTGGTCATCGACCGACACCGAGAGCGTCGTGGACAACACCGGCTGCTCGTCACTCGTGATCGTGATGTCGATGACACCGTCAAGACCGGTGAGGTCGACATCGTTGCCTGTCGTCCAGACCACGACGATGCCGCTCAGAAACACGCTGCTTTCGATCGTCTGGGTGCCGTCGGCGCGAAAGTTGATTTCCGGATCGGCGATGCGGCTCCCGGCCGTCGTGAAGACGATGTTCCGGCGCTCCGTGGCGGTGGTGCTCACCATGTATTCGATGTTCGCCGCGGTCGAGTAGCACGCGGCCTCGAGCCGCAGCTCCTCCGGGTTGGGCTGGTCCAGCCGCGCGGGGTCGTCGACCTGAGCGAGTCCGCGGCCCTGAGACACGAGCACTTCGTTCAGATCGGTCGAGGACAACGCGGTTTCGGACAGGACGGGCAGTTCTCCGTACAACAGGTCGGCCTCCGCCTCATCCGACGTGACCGACCCGGCCTCCCCATCGATCACCTCCTGCACGCGCGTCGAGGTGGAGAGCGATCCGCCGAACACGGCACCGCGCGCCGGCAACGGTGCGAGGCTCGTGAAGAGACCCGTCCACGCGATGATGATCGCAAACGACGTCTTGTGCTGTACGGGTGGCATACGCATGAATCCGTTATCGCAATCGGCATGTCGGCCGACTGGACGGCAGGGGACTGGGGAGATGTCCCGATACGTTAGCATAGAATGCAGCGAGGCTTGAATCAAGGCTTTTGTCGCGACTCGGCGACTCGAGCAGTGCATACGCGGCGTGGACCCTGGTTTTAGAGGTCGCGGCCGGCATCAGCAGCCCTGCATGATTCTCGCCCAA
>Ga0055449_10000500_pt1 | contig 10930 bp, 10 predicted proteins | sample China_Galinas_PW_2_FD_57739 | JGI IMG/M metagenome (GOLD analysis project Ga0055449, IMG submission 57739) | Wetland microbial communities from San Francisco Bay, California, USA, that impact long-term carbon sequestration - China_Galinas_PWB_D1 | ecosystem: Environmental > Aquatic > Marine >... | reverse complement strand
GGGCCTCGTTGGCGACGAAGGGAGGGAAAGGATGCTGAGTTCCTGGGCTGGGCACCCGGTGTTCTGTCAGAGGGTAAGCCGTCCCCACCTGGCGCGTATCGACCGGATTATGCGGTCGACAGATCGGATCGTGGCGATAAGCCCCTTCCTTGAGCGGATGGGGAGAAAGCTCTACGGCGATAAGGTCATTTGTGTTCCTCTCGGGATTGAATGTAACCAATACGAGCGGAGAGCGCGTGATCATGGGAAGTCGGTCAGAGTGATTTGTATTGGAAGTTTTCAGGAACGCAAGCGTCCTGAGTTGTTTGTCGATGCGGCGCGCGCATTTCCGCATGTCGAGTTCGTTTGGTTCGGTGATGGACCCGGTCGTCTTCAGGTGATCGCCAAATCTCAACAAATGAAGTTATCGAATATTCACTTTCCTGGGGCAGTCTTAAACCGGGACTTGCCGCAAAAGTTGGCGGAATCGGACATCTTTGTTCTCCCATCAAACTCAGAAGGAGTTCCCAAAGTGACCCAGGAAGCCGCAGCGGCTAGCCTTCCAATTGTCATCTTTGGATTTTATGAGGCACCAACGGTGGTTGATGGCAGGAACGGATATGTCGTTTGGACGGATGATGAGTTCGTCAAGCGTGTGGGCGAGTTGATCGTGGACCGACGAAAAGCAAGCGATATGGGTGCCCAGGGAAGGGAGATGGCCCGCGCATGGTCGTGGGACAAGGTAGCACCTCTTTGGGAGGCGGCGATTCTTCAGACGATGGAAGCGAACTAACGCTTGCCTCCCTACGGGATGGGTTCTTCCTCGGATTTGCCAACCTTCTGCCTCGCTTTGGTTGGTTCAACCGCTCCCGGTTTCGCCTGCTGCGTCTGGGAGGCATGCACATTCGAGGCAGATGCGAGATCTGGGGACCATTGACGGTCACACCCTATTCCGGAGTTGGAAATGTAACCATCGGGTCGAGGACATTCCTCAACGTCGAAACGCGATTCGGTTGCCCCGTGGCTTCCGTGGTGATTGGCGACGACGTCCAGGTTGGGCCGCGGGTCTCCTTCGAGTCAGTCAATCACGGCCTGTTCTACGAGCGCGGACGCGGCAGAGGCGCAGAATCAAAACCGATCAGGATCTGCGATGGTGTCTGGTTGGGCTCCGGCGTCATCGTGCTGCAAGGCGTAACGGTCGGAGAAGGTTCCGTAGTTACAGCGGGAGCCGTGGTAACCAGAGACGTCAAGCCATACACCATTGTCGGTGGCGTTCCGGCGAAGCTCATCAAGCCAGTATGGGTACAACCACCATCTCTGGTAGCTAAAGAACTCGGCATAGACCACCAGGCACAGGACTAGGCGATTGCTGACTAAGCAGGGGGTAGAGTGCTCAGGCGCATTTTAAATTCTTACCGAAACCGCCATCTTGCCGCATGGCGAAGGGCCGATGACCATCCAGCGTTCAGTGATGTAGCCGCAAGCTTTCGTCAGCGGGGCGCAACGATTGGGAAGAGGGCAAGGCTCCTTGGGTATCTCGATTCCGTCAATCCGCATCTGATCTCAATTGGCGACTACTGCGTTATTGGGAAGCAGCCCGCTCTGCTGACCCATTGCCCGATCAAGGGCGCAGCGCCGTGCCGCGTTGGGAATTTCGTGTACCTTGCCTTTGGCGTCTCGGTGCTGCCGGGTGTGACGATAGGCGATTACTCTGTAGTAGGCGCTGGAGCGGTCGTGACCAAGGATGTTCCTCCAGGCAGTGTGGTAGCGGGCAATCCAGCGAAAGTACTTCGGCCTCTGACGGAAGAGGAGAAGGCAAATATACGGGACACCATGATTCAGGACCGGCTATTTGGTAGTAAGCGTTCCGCGATAGCGCCGTGAGCGCGACCGCGGACAGGAGCGCTACCGCAAGCCGCCTCGGCGGTCAGGCAGCGATCTTTCTCCTCGGCAACATCTTCACGATCGCCGTCGGCTTTCCGCTCCAGGTCTACGTTGCCCGCGTGCTCGGCGCGGAGGAACTCGGCGTCTTCAGCCTGTTGGAGGGCATTATCGGCATCGTCGTGGGGCTGCTTGGCTTTGGCGTGGCCCCCGCGCTGGTGCGTTTCATCCCGGAGCATCTGGAGAAGCGCGAATTCACCTGCATTGGAACGCTTCTAAAGAGGGGCGCCGTCGTGGTCGGGAGTAGCGGGGTGCTCGCCTTAATCGTGGTGGTTTTGCTCTCTCCGGATTTCGCGCGGTGGTGGCCTGAAACGGCTGAAGCAAGCAGGGTGATCCCGCTGATGGCTTTCCTCATCCCTCTCGGGCTCGTGTCTTTCGTGCTCCAGCAGGGTTTGCGCGGCTTTCAGGAAATCCGTTACATGGTCCTCGGCTCGTCGGTCTTTCAGCTCACGGTCAAGGCCACGGTTGCCGTACTGCTTCTTTCCCTGGGGTTTGGGCTTCCAGGGTACATCTCGGCCGTGATCGCCGGCACCATCTTCGCCTTGTGCTGGATGCTCATCGGTCTTAGGCGCAAGTTGCGCTCGCTGCCAGGTCTGGATGGGCGCTCCTGTCAAGGGCGGGGAGGTGAGTGGGCGCGGTATGCCAGCGTCATGTACGGGAACTCGCTGCTGGGCGTGATGACGGGATACCTCGATCGTTTCCTGGTTGGCTTTCTCGCCGGTGCGGGCCCGGTTGGCATCCTGGCGGTGGTGAAGCAACTGCAAATGATGCCCACGATATTCCTACAGATGTTGCTCGCCGTCGTGGCACCCATGTTCTCCGCGGCTCATGCACGTAGCGATCTTGTACAAGCCCAGCATCTTTTCAATCTGACCACGGACTGGGTCTTCCGCGCGGCATTTCCTCTTCTGATGTTTCTCATGCTGTTCGCGGAGCCGCTGCTGGGTCTTTACGGAGAAGACTTTGCCGCGTCTGGCAAGGATTCCTTGTGGATTCTCGTTGGGGCGGCGACGGTCAATCTTGCGTGCGGACCCGTGGGTAACCTTCTCAACATGAGCGGGCTCGAGCGCGAGATGTTCTGGCTGAACGTCTCGCAGGCCATCGTGTTGACAATCGGGCTCGTTCTTCTGGTACCGCTCATTGGTCTCACGGGCGCTGCGATCAGCATCGCAGCCGGGGTGGTTTACCAGAATGCGGCTGCCCTCGTCATCGCACATCGCCGGCTAGGAATTCGCTGGTGGGACGAACGTTACTTGCGCTGGATACTTCCCGCAGTGGCGACTGCGCTAGGCGGTTTTGCGATTGACCATTGGGCGGATGGTCAGGCCGGCTCATGGTTGCTCGCGGGCGCGTTGGCATGCATGTACGTAATGTTTTATGGTGTATCGCTATTGTGGGGGCTGCACGAAGACGACAAGGAGCTGCTGAATCTCTTCCGAGAGCGGCTCGGCTTTGGGGCAGCGCATTAGCAGCTGTTGCTGGGGAGAGCAGGGGCACAGCATGAGCGCCGTTGACATGATACCAATGTGGCTCCGCTACCGTGTCATGGATCTCCGCGGGCGCGGCGTCTACAGCAATTTCGCCGACGACTGCAGGTGCATCTTCATTCATATCCCAAAGGCTGCAGGTACTAGCGTGGCACTGACGCTTTTCGGGAAGAGATCGCGGCACGTTCCGTATTTCGAGTACGAGAGGGCAAACGGGTGGAAATTCAAACGCTACTTCAAGTTCGCTTTTGTCCGGAATCCCTGGGACCGTTTGGTGTCGACGTACTTCTTTCTGAAGAAGGGCGGGTTGAACGAGATGGACAAGCGTTGGGCCGATGAGAATTTGCGAGGCTTCGAAGACTTCAATTCGTTTGTCCGCGGCTGGATTACGGAGGATAACATCGGGATGTGGGTTCACTTTCTCCCTCAGAACTACTTCATCTGCGACGAAGAGCTGAACGTCAAGATCGATTTCGTCGGCCGCATGGAGAACATGGAGGCCGATTTCGGCTACGTGGCAAACCGCCTGGGTTGCACGCGCACCCTCGCCATCGTGAACAAGGGCGCGCATCTCCACTACAGCGAGTACTACTCGCCTGAGACGAGGGATATCGTCGGGCAGGTCTACCGGAGCGACATCCGCCTGTTTGGCTACCAATTCGAGGTCGGTCCGGACGGTGCAAATGTGATTGGGGATAGCGCTGAGCTGCGATGACGATAGAGTGGCGCAAGGCGGAGCGTGCCGGTGTCGTGGTTGAGGAGAGCCGGCGACCGGACGACGTAGCGGCGTTCTACCGCACTTGCGATGCCGTTAGCGATCACAAGAATTTCGCCCTTTCCGGTTCAGGGGCGCTCATGCAGGCACTGGTCGCGAAGGGTGAACCTGAAGCACCCGTCCGAGCGCGCCTCTTGGTCGGCCGGTGGGAAGGGAAGGCTAACTTGCCTCCGGCTAACAATCGATCGCGAGCGGTAGGCGGCTCCGCAATATCTGGAAGGCGACGGACCGGGCTTTTGCCAAGCACAGTCCCGGAGAAGCGGTCCTCTGGCATCGGGGGACGTGGGCCATCCACGCCGGGCTGGCCGTCTACGACGAGGAAGGCATAGGCGAGGCCAATAACGCCGGTTGCTATCAGTTCACGAAGCGGCCTTGCGGATAGGAATCAGCCCCCGCTGATACACCAAAATCGATCATAGTCCACAAATCCTCGAGCCGGTGTTTGCTATCATCAATCCCGCGATGGGATTTCGACGGTTACTCACCTGCGGACTGGACGATGTCCACAGCGAATGGACCATCGTGTCCCTGGCATGGAATCCCGAACGCGTGGTAGTATTGCGCCCGCAGCAGGGGAATTGCCGGATAGAAGCTTTATTTCTTGCCAAAGAAACGTCTCTTTTACGCAACGAACCGCCGCTCGATCGACTCCAGCAGCCTTGGTGAGGGCGAAGCCCGACAGGTTGCTGCCGCGGAAAACCGGCGGTTTGGGCCAAAAACCTCAAGCGGTCGGCACTATGAACGCTCTCACTCTTCGCCGGGCAACCTCGTTCCTTATCTTCACCCTCACCCTCACCCTCAGCCTGGGCGAGGTATTGGCCTCCGGTAGCACTATACCGCCCATGGCAGAGGCCGTGCGCATCGAGGCACTTAAGTCGAACAATGATCCGGGTGGGCGCCCGTTACCCTTCATTTCGGTATGGCACCCGTTCATGAGCTGCGATCAGTTCAATCCGTCACAGTGGCAGCTCGATCTGCTCGAACAGGGCTATCCGATCATGCCTTGGATAAATGCATACGTGGACCATACGCAGCAGACTGTTGACACGCAGTACGGATCGTTCTTGACAACACTCAGAGATTGGAACATGCCGGTCACTTTTATGTACGGCACCCAGTGGGAAGATGATTGGGTAATCCCCCGCTTCGGTTATGTCGATGGTCCGATCGAGCATACTGGGGTGGGGATGAACCTCGATGGTACGCGCATGCCCCAGCTGAGTCCTCTCAGTCCCACCCAAGCGTGGTATGACTTAGGCAGCGATATTGTTAAGCGTGCTGGTGTGCAAGAGTACCAAAGTCTCTATCCGGACCCTCCCTTGGTCCTGTTTGTGAGCAACAACGAATCCGCGCGTTTGCCGTGGTACAAGGCAAACACCGAGAAGCGCTACATAGACATCTACGGTACTGAGACGACCGACGATTTCAAGCGCAACTTCTGGTTTGATGGGTGGATTGATCGGTACAAGGCGCTGTTTGATGGCATACGCAAAAACCTCACTAAACCAGCGTGGCAGCAGAACATCCGGTTTCAAGGCTACGATGCGTTCGCGCCTGATCACTTTGGTCGCTGGCCGGCATGGCAGGGCCAGTATGAGGGCACGCAGGACCGGTTGGCTTGGCAGTGGTATGCCTGGGACGGCGGCATTCCTGAGTCATACGACAATGACTGGGAGAGCACCAAGACGGCATTCCGCCTCTGGAGTATGCAGACCGAGATGATGAACAGTGAGTTTGAGAAACAAGAGGCGTGGAAAGTAAATCCTGAATTCTGGTACTCGACAATTTTTTGGGACGGTGAGAGCTGGCAGCGCAAGAACTCCAAGGCAACTCAGTATGCGAACAATACCGAGGGCTATACACCAGAGCTGTACGGCGGCTGGATGAGGTACATCACTTGGCTCAACACCCCGCGCCACCTGTGGCAATACGTGGACTACGTACAAGGAGATCCAAACGGTGACGGATTATGCTCCGGAAACGACTTTGTGACGGGGGAAGCGTCGCTGGACTTCTGGTATCCCTACTTCCAGCCCCTGCTTGATCTCGCCAGAGAGATCTATGACGATCCCCTCCTACAGCGCTTCTGGCGCCAAGGCGAACTTGTCGCCAATCCTGAAATGCTCCACCCGTTCAATTACAGCATCCCGCAAAAGTGGGCGAAGGTTGAACGGTGGTACCACCTTTCGACCAATTACGACCCCATCTTTCCAACCGATGAGCAGACGGGAAGCGTGGATGAGGCACATTTTAAGCCGATCATGCCGATCTATACCATGGCGCGCGTGCTCGGTAAAGCGCCACACCGCGAGTGGCTCATCTACGCACATGCACCCACCGGCGCAAAGACGAACGTGCTCGTCAAGATCCCCGGCTACTGCGCCGTGAAGCTGGACAGTGTTCCGGTCGGCGGTACCTTCAAGCACGTGGTTGAAGGGGACGGGTCATGCGTTGATCCGATCGGGTCGCCGGGTCTGCGTTTGTACTACACCTTCGATGACGTGAATCTGCAAAACAAACTTCAAGAGATCACCGACCACTCGGGCAATAATTTCCACGGCGACTGGCTCACCCCGCTTGGCTCGATCGTGCCTGGTATCAAGGGTGGTGCGATCCTCACCACGAATCCGTTTGGTGGCGACATCAAGGATAATATCGTGGTCGGGCGTGACGTCCGTAACAACTACAACCTCGAGGACCTCATGGTCGGCGGCGGTTCGATCAGCTACTGGATCAAAGCGATCCCGCTGAATACGGACGCGGGACGCGGGTTTGTGGTGCGAACGCTGGGCGGCCCTAACGGCTTCGCCGCGTACCACAACCAGAGCATCCACAATACATTGTACGTGAAGAACAATGACACGTTGGAAACCATGCGCGGAACCTACCTCGGATCAGATAGCGCCTGGCACCACATCGTGCACATCATCAAGCCTGATAAAACGTGGTCGTACTACTACGATGGTGAGCTAAAGATGACTGGCGGTCCTGTTGCGGAGTTCCCTGTCGCCGACTATCACGGCATCCGCGTAGCGGTTGGCCCGAATGCACCGATCGATGAACTCCGCCTCTACGAGTACGCACTTTCCGGAGCGGAAGTCAAGGGGATCTACAACGATACGCTCGCTGCCGCGACCGCGCCCGCGTGTTTTGACGGGAAAGATAACGACGGTGACGGCCTTGTGGACTATCCGAAAGACCCCGAATGTGATAGTCCGTACGATACGAACGAGACCGATGCCATGGGGAGCATACCGGCGCCCACTAACCTACGCTTCGAATCTCCATCCGATTGAGTTTGTTGGAAAGCGCGCCTCCTTGGAGATCTACGAAACCCTTGAGCAGACCAAGCGCGAGAACGATCCGATCTACTTACTCAATGCCGTTCACTTTCATCACAACCCGGTGATCGCCTGCGGCTGGATCAAGCGCGGCGAGAGCCACGCGGTGGGCACCAACAGCGGTCGCCAGCGCGTCAACATCAATGGCGCCATCGCTTTCGGTCGTCTCGGGTCGGTGGTGCGTGTCGAGGACACGATCAACGCCGAGTCCACTATCGCCTTGTCCGAACAGCTCGAGGAGCGCCACCTCGCCGCCGCCTGGATCGACGTCATCTGCGACAACGCCCGCTACCACCGAGCCAAGGCGGTCAAGGAGTATCTGAAGACCTCGCGCATCGAGCTGGTGTTCTTGCCGCCGTATATGCCTGATCTTAATCTCATCGAACGATTATGAAAGATCTTCAAGAAGAAGGCGGGTTACAATCATTTCTTCGCCACCTTTGGCGAGTTCAATGCGGTATGAGAAAGACTTCTCTTTGAATCGCGCCCGCTATCATCAGGAGCTGCGTGTGTTAGTCACGGCGTCTCCCAGATTGTCGGTTAGTAAAAATCGAAAAGCTGGTATTAGCTACGTATAGTAACGCGCGGTCTTTGTCGAGATGGTATGTGATCCGGGCAGGCCGAGTGTGAAAAACAAGGATAGTCACACTGGATCCGGGAGTGATCACATCGTGGTCGAGTGCGGAGTTCGTGCTCAGACTATCTTGTGGCCAAGAGCGAAGCTTTCTTTTGGGCCTTGATGTGTCTTTTCCGATGAGGTAATCCCGAATTTGCCGAAGAACATGGTGCGAGAGAGGTCTAAACTAATGTGGAACTGCGACTCCACGACGGCTGAGTGGGATGCCCTGCTCACTATCCTCGGTGGACATCCGCTTCAGTCCGCTTTGTGGGGCGATGCCAGGCGCCTTGCCGAGAATGTGGAAGATCGGAGGTGGGTCGCCTTTGCCGAAGAGGCGCCGGTATGGATGGGACGTTTTGAGATTCGCGACCTTCCTATCCATGGACGGGTGGCTTGGCTGCCGCGCGGCCCGGTCTGGGCCGGCCACGAGCTTACCGCCCAGGCTCACCAAGAATTCCTGGCGCGGATCAGCGACGAGGGCTATCTGATCGCCTTCTTGGACCCATACCGGACGCTCCCCGCCGAAATACCCACGGGGGTTCGCATAGGGGGCTCGCCACGGACTCTGTGGCTGGATCTAAAGCAGGGGAAGGATCTGATCTTTAAGAACCTGCACAAGAAGCTGCGCTACGGGGTCCGGGCGGCGGAGCGTGCCGGTGTCGTGGTGGAGGAGAGCCGGCGACCGCAGGACGTGGCGGCTTTCTACGGCCTCTGCGATGCCGTTAGCGATAGCAAGGATTTCTCTCTACCCGGTTCGGAGGCGTTGATGCAGGCACTGGTCGCGGACGGTGAACTTGAAGGCCCCGTCAGGGCGCACCTGTTCGTGGCCCAGTGCGAAGGCCAACTTGCCTCTGGTTACCTGTCGATCGCGATCGGTCGGCGCCTCCACAACATGTGGAACGCGACGGATCGCGCTTTTGCTAAGCAGAGTCCCGGGGAGGCGGTTCTCTGGCACCAGGTCTCGTGGGCCGTCGATGCGGGGCTGACGGTCTACGACCAGGAAGGTATCGACGAGGTCAATAATCCCGGTTGCTATCAGTTCAAGAAGCGTCTTGGCGGAGAGGAGGTGGCATTGCCGGGGCTGCACGCGTACCCCTTGGGTTTGATGGGGCGCGCGGCGCTCACACTCGGGCAATGGCTGGGCAAGATCTGATGGGTTCGGGCAGCACCCCCTTGTTGCGCCACACGGAGCCGCATTACCTGATGATCTACATTGAGCCCACGCCCTATATCCTAGAACTCGTGCGGGAAGTTGCGAAGGCTGCGCCACACCCTGTCAGAATGCTGTTCATCTCCGAGAACCTCAGTCAATCCTGGGCCCTATCGGTTCAGGAATCGAACACGCAGATGCTGCCGCACAGCCGCTACAGAGCTGCGAGGCAAATCCTTGCGGCATTGGCCGCGGGACCCAAGGTCCTGCACCTTGCCGGCTGGGGCCACCCATTGCTCCTCTTCGCCATGCTCGCTGGTGCGTTGTTTCGCGTAGCAGTAACGATGGAGTCGGATACCCAACTGCCTTTCGATCCGCCGCGGTGGAAGCGCGCCGTCAAAAGCGTCTTTTACCCTCTGCTGTTCCGACTTCCGTCGGTCTTTCTTCCGGGAGGCAGGCGGCAGAGCACGTTCCTGCGGTACTACGGGGTTCCGAAGAGCAGGATCGTTCCGGCCAACATGACCGTCGATGTCGCCCACATCGGAAAGGCCACCGTGGAACTTGGAGTGCACGGTAGGCGATTGGCCCGTCGTCGGTTCGGTTTCGACGATGCGACGGTTGTAGTCATCTATGTCGGGCGGCTGGTGCCGCACAAGGGGGTCCGAGGTCTCCTAGCGGCCTTCGAGCAGGCGCGCGCCGACGTGCCGAATCTTGCGCTCCTGATCGTTGGCGACGGGCCAGAGCGTGATCCCCTGGAACACGCCGGCAAGGCCGATCCTTCGATCCGCCTGACCGGTCGGCTGGGCCAGGACGGTGTCGTCGAGGCGCTGCATACGAGCGACATCGCCGTGCTCCCATCGAACTTCGAACCCTGGGGGCTGGTGGTCAACGAAGCGATGGCAGCGGGCCTGCCGGTGATCGCCTCCGATCGCGTGGGTGCGGTGGACGATCTCGTTCGCGATGGCGAGACCGGAATCGTATTTCCCGCCGGCGACATCGTGGCATTGACCCGTGCCCTACGCAGACTCGCAGAGGATCGCGATTTACGTGAGCGGTATGGAGCTGCCGGGCGGCAGCTCATCTCGGGTTGGACGTTGCGGGACAGTTCACGAATCATCCTCGGCACTTGGGCGGCGCTGTCGGCTGAGCCAACCGCGCGGGAGACAGAGTCATGAGTGGGTTCGCAAGTTCCTGGAGGCAGGCCGTCCCTCGACCGAACGGCATCAAGGAGCACGTTCGCGGCTTGCTTAGACGGGTTGCGCTGGATGCGATGTCGCTCTTGCCGGGGCCACAACCCGCCCGGTTCCTGAGAGGGCTCTACTGCCATTACGTATTCGACGACCAGCGGGCGGCTTTTGAGAGAATCATCACGGATCTGTGTCGAATCGGTTCGTTCATCGACACGCCCACGTTCATGGCGATGCTGGAGGGCCGACAGCCGATCGACGGCCGGTATTTTCACCTCTCGTTCGACGACGGGTTCCGTAACGTCTACACGAACGCGGTGCCGGTCCTGTCCAGGCTGGGCGTTCCGGCGATCGCGTTCGTACCGTCTTGCGTGATCGGCGCGGAATACGAGGCGACGAAGAGGTACTCCCTCGACACCACGCAGTATGCCGGCATCATTGAGATGATGAG
>Ga0055449_10000499_pt1 | contig 10935 bp, 6 predicted proteins | sample China_Galinas_PW_2_FD_57739 | JGI IMG/M metagenome (GOLD analysis project Ga0055449, IMG submission 57739) | Wetland microbial communities from San Francisco Bay, California, USA, that impact long-term carbon sequestration - China_Galinas_PWB_D1 | ecosystem: Environmental > Aquatic > Marine >... | reverse complement strand
ACACCGGCGGCACCACCTGGTCCGCGGGTACGCTCTACCGGCTCGGCGCCCAGACCGACAACGGGGTCACCTGGAGTGCCTTCCCGTGCGGCGGCTACATGAACAACCTCGCCGACGGGCGGGTGTATCTGTGCAACAACGTCGCGCCGAACGCCAGCTACGACTTCGTGTTCAACGTCACGGCGCCGGGCTCCGGCACGCCGAAGCTCTCGGTCAAGATGGTGCGCGACGGCGTGGAGTGGTTCGGCAGCGGTGCCTCGTGGCCGATCACCGTCGGCGGCGGCAACCCGTACCCGAGCTGCCCGTGCAGCGCGGGCATCGACAACTACTGCCTGCACTCGCCGAGCACGTACGGCTGCCCCATGACCTACCCCGGCGGCTACTGTGACCCGAACGGCAACGGCACCTTCGACGACGCCGACTGGGTGCGCGGCTACTACGAGTTCCAGGACTACTGCCGCTGAGCGGCGAACCGCGAACGAGCTGCCGGGGGCCCGTGCACACCACGGGCCCCTGGCGCCTTCTTCTTTTCAATCTCCGGCCATCTCGCGACAGCCACCGTGATCCATCCTCCGCTTCCATGGCCCCTGCCGCCCACCGCGCGTGGGTCGATCGTCACTCAAGGATCAACCATCGGCCAGACGACCGTGTCTCTATTGACCGGGGACCGCAGAGAGGATCGAGACGATCCTGCCTCTCAAACCCGGAAGCCGAACGATGGACGAAACGTCGTCACTCCGCGACTCGACCGAGAACGACCAGCCTTGCACCGGTCGCAGCGGACGACCGTCCCGGTTTTCGATCGGGCTGGTTCTGACCATCGGACTGACCGCGTTCCCGATCAGCGCCAGAGCAGGCGACTCGTACGTCTTCGCCTCCGGCCCCGAGAGCGGCGTCTACCTTCAGCTCGCCAAGGAGCTGGCCCGGGAAACCGAGGGAACCTGTAGCCAGTGCCCGATCACGGTGGTCCCCACCCAGGGGTCGTACGACAACGCCTCTCGGCTGCGATCGCGAGCCGTTGACATCGCCCTGATCCAGAGTGACGTCGCCTACCTGGAGCACTTCGAAGGACGGCCATACCAGGCGATCGCATCCCTCTATACTGAGCCGATCCACATCATCGCTCGCAGAGAGCTCGGCCTCGCCCGCCTGTCGGAGCTCCTCAACTCCCAAGAGACCTTCAGAATCTCCATCGGCACCGAAGGCAGCGGCACTGCATCGAACGCCCTGACGCTCCTGCAGGAGCTGGACGCTCCCCCGGGGCACTTCGAGACCTACCAGTACGGCCTGGACCAATCGCTGGAGAAGCTGCGGGCGCGAGAGCTCGACGGCCTCTTCCTGACAGCTCCCCCGCCGGTCCCTGCGCTTGTCGGCCCAGCCGATCTCAACACGATCACGCTCCTCGAGGTCGATGGTGACATCGCGCGACGGCTGCTCAAGAAGTACCCGTTCCTCTCACCGGCCGAGATCCCCTACGATGCCTACCAGGTGAGGAAGAGGAGCATCCGCACCATCGGCCCGGAGACCCTCCTCGTGGTCGGTGATCGACCGCCACCCCAACTGATCCGAGCTCTCCTCGACGGCCTCTATCGGATGGCCACGCGGGCCAGGGACGGCCGGTTCAGAGACCTGGCACGGCTCACTCCCGAAACCGGGCTCGACGGGATTCCCATACCGATCCATCGAGCCTCGGAGACCTATCACGAGGAGAAGGCGAGCCGGCTGACGCAACTCTCCCGGACGCTTCGGACCTTCTCGCTCCCGATCATCCTGCTCCTGGCTTCACTTCTCGCCCTCGCGCGGCTCTCGAAGGTCGCGTACTTCGTCCATCAGTTCGTCCTCGGGCGTATCCTCGCCCTCCTCGTGGCGATCTGGCTCCTCGGGTCCGCCGCCATGCACTTGATCGAGGGAGCCAAGAACAGCAACTTCCGGTCCTTCGGTCAGTCGGCGATCGCCATCCTCCACTACCTGTTCAGCGGCCTCGAAGCGAAGTATCCAATCACTCTTTCCGGCAACATCGTTGCGATCCTCATCCTCAGTCTGGGGGTCGCCGTCGTCACCCTTTTCACCGCAACTCTGGTCACAGTCCTCGTCGAGCGGCTCCTCAACGTCCGCTCCCTCCGCCTGAAGCCGTGGAGCAAGCTGAGACTCACGGGACACGTCATCCTGGTTGGCTGGTCCAGACGCTCGGAGCGGATCCTCGCGGAGCTCCGGAGCCCCGACCTCGTCAAGCAACCTCCGGTGGTCGTGATCGCCCCGGACCGCAAGCAGGTCCAGCTCCGCCCGGGACGCAGGTACCGCAACACCTGGCTGGTGGAAGGGGACGTCGCGAAGTGCGACACCCTGAAACGAGCAGATCTCGAGACGGCGAACGCCGCTCTTCTCCTGTCATCTGGGTCGGGGACCCAGTGTGGTGACTTCCCGACCATCTCGACAACCCTGGCAATCGAAACGATGGCCCCGCCCGTCCGGACCATCGTCGAGGTCCAGAACGACGCCTCTGTCCAACACCTTCGGCACTGCCATGTGGACGAGGTCGTTCAGCTCCGAGCCCTCGGCGAGCGAATGCTCAGCCAGTGTGTCATCACTCCTGGGATCTCCCAGGTGTTCAACGAGCTCCTCACCTTCCAGAGAGAATCGCAGGAGATCTACGGTCTGGAGCTGCCGCCATCGCTTCTCGACGCGGACTTCCGAGAGATCCAGCGCGCCCTGCTGGAGGCTTCGGTAATCCCGATTGGGCTTCAGAGGCTCGTCAACGGCCAGGTGACCACTCTCCTGAATCCCCGCGACGACGGCACCCGTCCCCTAGACAGCTCCACGAGCCCTGACTTCCAGCATCCCCGTCTCCTGCTCGTGGTTGCGGACAAGCCCAAGCTCGATGGATCTAAACCCTGGTTGCCCTGGCTCACCCGTTCCCGTTCACCGGTCGTAAGGAGAACCGCCATGGAACCGTCAACGACGCAGACTCCGCCTCCCACCGAACGCTCACGGGGCCAGGTGCGCGTCGGCATCTGCGGTTGGAACGACGAGGCGCGTGCGGTGATCGACCAGCTTCGGGAGTCGGTCATCGCTAGTCACCACGAGTTCACGATCACTGTCATCTATGATCCTGCACGAGAGACGTTTCGCCAGACCAACGGCTCGTATCACGAGAGGGTCACCTTTGTCGTCGGCGACCCCACCCATAGATCGGTTCTCCAAAACGCCGGAATCGAGGCGTTCGACGAGCTCGTGATCCTCGGTGATCGGAGCGCCGGTTCGACCTCGGAGCACGCCGACCACCGATCCCTCATGATCGCCTTGGCAGCCCACGACCTGCAGCCGAAACTGCACACCGTGGTCGAGGTCCGAAGCTCGGAGAACCGGGAACACTTCGAGCGCCTTCCGAACGTCGAGATCGTCTCCATCCAGGAGGTCTCCGAGAAGCTCCTGGCTCAGGCGGCGGTCAGCCCGGGCATCACCGGGGTCTTCATGGAGCTGCTGACCGCGACCGAGGATTCGAACGAGGTCTACATCGTTCCTGTCCCGGACTGTTGGGTTGGATGGTCTTTCCAATCGATCTACAGCGCTGTCGTGGAGTCGGCTGAGCCGGTCCTGCCGCTAGGCTACAGGGTCCCACCCCCAGCGCATGGAGGCCGGCCCGTTGTGGTCCTCAACCCGGACCAGAAAGCGACCACGAAGAACGGCGTCGTCAACTGGCGTGGCTACACGCTCCAGCAGGGTGACCACCTCGTACTCATCGCTTACGAGGAGCCTAGCTGGTGACCACGACTTCCGCCGAACGGAACTACCCCAGGGGCTGCCCTCCAGGGCCCTGGGGCATCGACCAGTTGACCACACGCCGAGGTCGGTCGATCTCCGCCCGGATCTCCCGGTTGCCATAGCCCGCGTAGAGGAACAGGTAGGTGAGGATCGAACTCCCGGGCCGCGTGTCCCACAAGTGCCCGGCGGTCGTCCTAACCACGTTCAGTTAGTCGATGTCGTGGCCCACCACCCGCTGGCCCCTGCCGAAGGCGTCCGGTGTCGCCGTCGAGAGAGGCGCCCCCCCCCACCCGGCCGCCAGTCACCCCGTCTAGCGCCCGCCCCCGGTGACGTCGGTCGCGACCTCCCGGCCGTTGCGGGGTTGGACGGGGCGCGCGTTGCCTACCGGGAAGCGCTCGGTGCCGAGGAAGAGCTCCTGAAAGGCCGCGATCTGCTCGGCCGAGAGCTCGATTGGCTCGGCCAGGAGCACCCACTGGATCCCCTGGTCGCAGGGGGGCGTCGTGAGGGAACCGGGGTAGCGGTAGGAGCGGAACGATGCGGGCAGGAGCTTGGCCGGATCGAAGTCGTCGACCTCGACCTCGTCGCCCGACTCGCGCGGCAGGACCGCCCAGATCTTCTCGAGCTCTCTGTTCGGCCGACCCTCCTCGACCAGAGCGCCCAGGACCAGGCGGCCGTTCTCGTCCGCGTGGACCAGGTGGAGCTCCATCGGGCTGGGCTCGCCGTCGAGCCAGTGCTCGCTCGGGGTGTGCCAGTGGAACTGGACCAGTCGGTAGGTCCGCTCGCCCACCCGCAGCCGCGCCGCCTCCACCGGAACGTCGGCCTCGACGCTGTGGCCGTTGTTGACCACGCGGAGATCGGTCGGTCCGTAGGCGGGCGCGAGCGGTGGCAACGGCTCGGAGACGGCGCCGGTCGTCGCCACGTCGATCGGCGACTGGGCCCTGCCGTCGCCGCACAGGGCATAGGCCGGCGCGAGCCGACCCCAGAGGAAGGGCGCGCCCTCGGCACAGTTGTAGCCCCAGCGGGAGTGGCCCTCCGTCGCCGTGGCGCAGCCTCCGACGAGCCAGCCAGCGAACGCCACGAACAGCAGCGGTCCGATCCACCCTCTCCGACCCGTCCCGCTCTTGCCTCGCATCATGGCTCTCCCCTTCGCCATCAGCACCGATCTCCTGATCTCCCGCGCAGACGTCCCCCACAACCCGGCGCTCGACACGCGCGGTCTGGGCTTCCTTCGTGGGGCTCGATGTGTGGGCAGAGCTTACAGCAAGGATGGAGTACCTGTGCTGGCACGAAGCCAGAGCCGGAGCGCCCGCCACCTCGAGCGGCCGACCGGTCAGCGAGGGCGCCCGGAGAACGAGGGCCCGATCGACAGGGTGATCTGTCGACGGCCATCCTCGGCCAGGCCGACGGCCAGGTAGGCGGGACCGATGACGGTCTCGGCCCCGAGGGCCAGCGTCGCCGCGTAGCGGAGATCGTCCAGGCTGGCGTCGTCGCGGGAGAGCCAGAAGTTGCCGACCTCGAGCCAGGTGCCGAGGTAGATGCCCTTGCCGACGACCGGGGGAAGCGTGGCCAACCGGTAGAGGTAGGTCGGCCGCACGACCCCGTACGTCGCTCCGAACAGCTCGCCCCTGCGGTATCCCGAGAAGGAGAACAGACCCCCACCTCCGAAGAACGCATAGGAGGGCTGCTCATCCCCCAGGCTGGTCCCGAGCTCGACCCAGGAGAGCAGGGTATGGCGACCCCAACTCTTGACCCCGACGTGGTTCAGACCGGCGAGCTGGTACCGATCGTCCGCACCGAGCTCCGGTCGTGACAGCACCACGGCCAGGTTGCCGAGCTGCCCGCTCCGCGGGAAGTAGATGCTGTCCAGGCGGTCCACGGACAGGTTGGCCTGCCAACCGGCCACGTCGACGGTCCCGTCCAGACCGCCCGGCCCTCCGAAGCCCTCCGGCCCGCTCAGCAGGTCCTGCTCCCTCTGTTCCCGAAAGGCCCCGACACGCACCTCGCCGGAGGTTCCGAGCACGCGACCCAGGCCCAGGGAGGCACCGCTGGTCCGCCGCTCCAGCTCTCCAACCGGCCGATCTGCGTCGAAGAGGGTGAAGACCTCCCGCCGATAGCCGGCGGCGACCGCGACGAACCAGCGACCATCGAGGTCGAGCGGTTGGTAGAGCTCACTCTCGAGCCACTGCTGGCTGCCGAGCCTGGCATCCGTGCGCCACTCCAAGCCCAGCCGGTTGAGCCGGATGGCCGTCACGTCGAGGAGGAAGCTCGCTTCAGAGCTCTGATCCTGGTCGAGGTCGAGGTTGATGGCGGAGCGGAAGAAGAACGGCCCACCGCGCTTCTCCTTGACCGTCACGACGGCCGCCAGGCCGCCCTCCTCCGGCACGGCTTCGAAGTCGACGAGCTCGAAGTCGCCGAGGCCGTAGATCCGCTCCAGGTCTCGACCCAGGACGTCGAGCTGGAGCGGCTCCCCCGCTCCGGTCTCCATGACCCGCCGCACGATCCGCTCGTCGACGCGCTCGAGACCGCGGAGCTCGACCCTCGAGACTTGGTGCGGAGCCGGGGCCGGAGGCCGCTTCTGCTCGAGGTAGCGAGCGTACTCCTCCTCGGGCAGAGCGAGATCCGCCAGCACATCCGTATGGCGGCGAGCCTCCGCCTCCCCCTCGCCGATGACCCCCTCGACATCGGAAAAGTCGAGGGCTCCGCGTCCGGCCACCTGCGGCGTCAACACCAGGTCCGCCGTCGGCAAGAGCGCCTCGACGCTCTGGGAGCTGGAGATGGTCATGGCCTGGGAGGTGACCGCCACCATGGAGCCCAGCTCGTCGCGCCCCACCAGGCGATCCCCGATGTTGACCGCGATGACGACGTCCGCGCCCATGGCGCGCACCACGTCGATCGGCAAGTTGGCCACGATGCCGCCGTCCACCAGCAGTCGCCCACCCAGCTCCACCGGGGTGAACACCCCCGGGATCGACATGCTCGCCCGCATCGCCAGGGGAAGGCTGCCCCGGTCCAGGAGAACCCGTTCGCCGGTCTCGAGGTCGACTGCCACCGCCTTGAACGGCACGGGCAGCTCGGAGAAGTCTCGGATGTCCACCACCGGCCAGGTGTGGCGGTGGAGCTCGAAGGTGAATCGCTGCCCACTCCGGAGGCCTCGCGGAAGCACCCACCCGTCGAGACCGATCTCGAGGTTCATGACGTAGCGCTGGTCATCCTGCTTGCGCCGGTAGACCCGGTCCCGACGGGGCTGCTCGTCCTCCGCGATGGTCTCCCAGTCCATCGCCGCCAGGACCTCTTCGACCTCGGCAGCCGACAGGCCGGAGGAGTAGAGCCCGCCCACGATGGCGCCCATGCTGGTGCCGGCGATGTAGTCCACCGGGATCCGCAGCTCCTCCAGCACCTTCAGTACCCCCACATGGGCGCACCCACGGGCGCCGCCGCCGCTCAACGCGAGGCCGATCCGGGGCCTGGGCTCGCCAGCGGGCTCGTCCGCCGCGGCGACCTGCCCGGACAGAAGAAGGAACAGCGCCAGCAACCGAGGCAGCCATCTCACCGCGGCCTGCCCCCCGGGCGCCCTTCCGCGGCACCCCGAGCGACCGCACCGAGACCGTCTCCACAGAGCCGGACGGCGAGGTCCGTTCCCGAGCGCTGGCTGCAAAAACACTCTCCTCCTGGTGTGCGCGAGCGCGATCCGGAGCCGGACGGCGGAGGTCACTTCAGCCCGGACCGATCACTCGGCCCTCACCCAATCTCGCTCAAGCTCTCGTCCAGGGCCCGGGCGATCCTGTCCATGCCGGCCTGGTCGATGACGATGGGGGGAGCGATCCGCAGGTTGGTGTGGTGGGTCTCTTTGGCGTAGACGCCATGGTCGAGCATGCGCTCGCTCAAGTCGTGGCCGTCGATCCCGTCCGCCACCTCGACGCCGATCAGCATGCCCCGGCCCCGGACCTCCTTGATCTTGCCCGGGTGGCGCGCTCCGACCTCGCGGAGAGCGCCCATCAGGTACTCGCCCTTCTCCTTCGCCTGCCGTGCGAGGCCCCGCTTCTCGAACTCGACGATGGTCAGAAGCCCCACGAACGCCGCGAGGGGGTAGCCGCCGAACGTGCTCCCCTCGCTGTGGGGCACGAAGACCTCCATCAGCTCCTTCTTGCCACACAGGCAACTGACCGGCAGGATACCGCCGCCCATCGCCTTGCCGATGGTGATGAGGTCGGGGCGCTCGAGGCCGAGCCGCTGCCAGGCGAAGTTGGCGCCGGTGCGACCGTAGCCGGTCTGGATCTCGTCGAGCGCGAAGAGGGCGTTGTGCTTCTTGGCGAGCGCCTGGACCGCGCCGAGAAAGTCGTCGTCCGGCACGATGACGCCGGCCTCCGCCTGGATCGGCTCGAGGATGACGCCGGCGACGTTGCCGTGGTGATCTGCGAACGCCTTCTCCATGGCTGCCAGGTCGTTGTACGGCACGTGGACGGCGCCCGGCATCAGGGGCTCGAGCCCCTCGCGGGAGGCCGGGTCGTCCATCAGGCTGGTGGAACCGAGGCCCCGGCCGTGGAAGGCCTTCTCGGCGGAGATGATGACCGGCGTGCCGGTGATCCCGGTGCCGTCCGGGCCGCCGTGCTTGCGGGTCCACTTGCGGATCACCTTGATCGCCGCCTCGACCGCCTCGGTGCCACCGCTCTTGGGCAGGAACATGTCCATGCCCGTGAAGTCCTTCAGTTTCTCGAGCCAGGGTCCCAGGTAGGTGTGGGAGATCGAGCGCGGGATGGTCGCCATGCGCTCGAGGAAGCCCTGGACGGCCGGGATCATCACCGGATCGTTGTGGCCGAAGGGCACCGCCGAGTAGCAGGCCAGGCCGTCGACGACCTCGGTCTCGATCGCCCCGGCGTCGGTCTGCTTGACGATCTTCAGCATGTAGGGGTTCGAGCCCGCGCCCTTGACCAGCACGCCGGAGAACGGCTCGTAGATGTGAGCCCCCAGCGTGTCGAGCGCGTGGTTGTGGTCGGCGATCGACCAGTCCTTGAGCGCCTTTCCCTTGATGACGACGTTCTCGAGAGTCTCTGGCATTCTCACTCGCCCCTCTGCTCGTAGTTCGCGGTAGCGCACGGCGTCCTGGGGGCCTCCAGGTCGCCGATGCGGAGTTGGGATCGCTGCTCGGGGCGGTTCCGGGCGCGCGGGCCGGGTCGGGACCGCCGAAGCGTCCCGGGCGCGGGTCCTGGGCCGTGGCGGAGTGACAGCGGTGCCCGCGCCCTGCGCTCCGAGCACCGCCGAATCTACATCATGACGAGGAGCCGGGGGAGGGAGGGGAGCCCCGGAAGAGGTTGATCAGCTCCACGCGGTTGCGCACTCCGGCCTTGCGGAAGATGTTGTGGTTGTGGTCTTTGACCGTCGCCAGCGAGATCGAGAGCTCGTCCGCGATCTCCCGGTTCGTCTTGCCGGCGCCGATGAGGACGATGATCTGCCGCTCCCGAGCGGTGATGCCGTAGCGGTCGAAGTCGCCCTGGCCTCCCGGCTCCTCGTGGGAGTGGAAGGCCCGCACCCAGACCAGCGGAAAGAGGTTATAGCCGATCATCAGCAGACTGTTGTAGATCGGTACGCGGTGTCCGTCGGCCGGCCCGAACCATCCCCAGACCAGCCCGCCGAGCATCGCCGCAAAGACCGCCGCGTGGTAGCTGCCGAACCAGAGGAGGGAGCGACGCCGAGCCCCGAGGGCACGCCGAGACCGGTACATCACCCACGCGGTAGACGCCAGGGCACCTCCCAGGACCATCACCTCCACGAGCCCGAGCCCCATTCCCAACCCACCGAAAGCCCCGGCCAGGGCACCGAGCGCGAGCACCCCGAGGGTGGCGAGGCCCCAGAGACCCAGCCTCCGCTCCGCCGAGGCTACCGCCCTCGCGACCGAGACGAAGGCGATCAGCCATGCCAGCTTCACCACCACCAGGGCGACCAGGAGACCCGCCACCAGGGCCGTGCCGGCATCCGCCAGATGGAGCCGCGCGTACCAGAACGCCAGGCCGCCGAGGATGAGCAGATTGAAGAGGGCGATGTTGGCCAGAAGCGCGCGAAACAGCGCACTCCGGCGCTCCTGGAAGAGGAGGGCGCAGAAGGTGATCGCCGCCAGGCCGGTGCCCAGGGCCAGCACCACCAAGAGCAGCCGGGCAGCGTCCGCCATGGCACGATGATACCGGGGCGCCCTGGCGACGGAGCCCCCAACCAAGGTCGGGATTCCGCAAAACCAGACTTCCGGCGGATTGTGCCTGGCGGCTCGGGAACCAACCATGGCCTCCGAGGATTCACCGACCGAGGAGATCGCCATGAACCATCGCCTGACCGTCGACAACCCTTACTGCCGCCCGGCCTCCGACCCGCTGCGGGCAGGGGCGAGCGCTCGACAGAGGCGGCCCGCGGCTCAGCTGCTCGGCGCGGTGCTCGCCGCCGTCGTGCTGGTCGCGCTCGCCCTCTGGATGTACGTCGTCCGGGACCAGACCATGACGCTCCGGATGATGACGGCGGGGCCCCTCGTGGGTGGCGGCCTACTGACCATCTGGACGCTCGTTGTCCACCGCCTCGTCTGTGGCGACCGCTGGGAGGCTTTGGGCCTCCGCACCGACCGCTGGTGGGTCGAGTGCGGCCTCGGAGTAGCCCTGGCCGCCCTGCTTCTGGCCATCCACTATGGGCTCGGTCCGGCGCTCAACCGGCTCTTTCCTCCTCAGCCGCCGCCCCCGGAGTTGATCGAGCTTTTTGGCGGCGTCAGCCGAAGCCCGGTGCTCCTGGCTCTTTGGCTCGGTCCCGTGGTCTGGATCGGCGTCGCCGGCTTCGAGGAGCTCTGGCGCGTTCACCTGCTCCGCCGGCTCTGGCTGGTGCTCCCCGGACGGGCCGGCCGCTGGGCGGTGATCTTCGTCTCCGCCGCTCTGGTGGCCGGAGTCCACCTCTATCAACCGCCCGCCATCATGCTCTCGATCGGCCTGCTCTCACTGGTCCAGGGCTTCTACTTCCTCGCTACCGGCCGCTTCTGGTCGATGGTTGTGGCCCACGCCCTCTACGACTCGTTCCAGGTGGTGCTGATAGTCCACGCTCTCCGCGCCGGAGGGATGGGCTGAGGCCACACCGGACGAGCCCACGCCTCGATCCCGGAGCGAGCACCATGGCCGGGAGGCAAGCCGCGCCACCTTCCCGGCCATG
>Ga0055449_10000497_pt1 | contig 10944 bp, 9 predicted proteins | sample China_Galinas_PW_2_FD_57739 | JGI IMG/M metagenome (GOLD analysis project Ga0055449, IMG submission 57739) | Wetland microbial communities from San Francisco Bay, California, USA, that impact long-term carbon sequestration - China_Galinas_PWB_D1 | ecosystem: Environmental > Aquatic > Marine >... | reverse complement strand
TGGCCGTTCGTTCACTCCCCTTCCTCGCCCGGCGAAATTACTACTACGAAATCAAATACCTGATTCCGTGGAGCATCTTCGCGGGTCTGATCGAGGGGCAGTTCGCGAGCGTCGTCGTGTCGCGGTCGTTCGGGGCCAGCGAGTTGCTCATCGCGGTCGCCAGCGCGACGCCGGTCGCCGCCCTGCTGTTCAGTCTGGTGTGGGGCATGCTCTGCATCGGGCGACCCAAGGTCCGCCTGCTGACGATCTTTTGTAGCGGTATGGTGTTGTGCGGCGGCATGGTCGCGGCCATTCCCACCACGCCAACCGGCACGATCTGGTTTATCGCTCAGGTAGCCGCGGCCCAGGTCTTGCTCTCGGGCGTGGTGACCATCCGCTCGGCCCTCTGGAAGTCGAACTACCCGAAGGAAGTCCGCGGGCAGATCACGGCGCGGCTTCAACGACTGCGCCGACTTCTTACCGTCGTCACCGTGTTGGTCGGCGCACGTGTGTGCGACCACGACCCGACAGCCTACCGCCTGCTCTACCCGGCCGGGGCGGTCGTGGGCATCCTCGGTATCATCGCCCTGCAGAAGCTCCACATCCGGGGCGAGCGTTCGGAGCTTCGCGCCCACCGCATGCCGCGAGATGATGGCATCTCCCGCGACATCGCCGAGCCGCACAGCATCTCCGCGCTGCTTTCGCCCGGACATGTGGTTCGCCAGATGGCCGGCGTGCTGCACGAAGACCGCGCCTTTTTACGCTATTGCATCGCACAATCGCTCACGGGCATCGCCAATCTGATGACTGTGGCGATCATCGTCGCGCTGATTACGCGCGAGCTCGACTTTTCCGACGCGTGGGCGTTTTGGATCAGCACGTCGCTGATCGTCGCCCTGCCCAATCTGGCGATGCTCGGCAGCATCGGCCGATGGGGGAGTCTCTTCGACCGCCTCGGCGTGCTGCGGATGCGCGTCGTCAACGTCTCCTGCTGGTCGGTGTCGTTGACCTTCGCGTTCGTCGGAGCACTCATCATCGAGTATCGCGACGCCTTTGGCCCGTCCTACCTGATCTGGGCGATCGCGCTTTTTTCGGCGCGGGCGATGTTTCAGGGCATCGGGCTCGGCGGAGGTCAGATCGCCTGGAACCTCGGCCACCTTCACTTCGCCAAACCGGAGCAGGCCGAGGTCTACATGGGCATCCACGTGTCGCTCACCGGGCTCCGCGGATTGATCGCGCCGCTCGGCGGCATGTGGCTTTGGCGCACGATCGGCTGGCCGGTCTGGCCTATCGCCATCGCCTGCTCGCTGGTCAGCGTTACGCTGTACCACGCCATGGCCAAGGCGGAACGCGAGGCCGCCTCGTCATAGCGGCACAAGCACACCACGCTTCGCACCATGTGCAAAATCCTTCGTTACGCTGTGGCCGCGAGCGTTTTGAGCGATGTATACTTAACATGGCGCTTCGTACAACCCAATTCACCTGTTCACCGGAGCCAGTCATGCGTTCAAAGATGCGAATCACGCTCGCGGCGGTGTTGGTGCTCGTGGTGTTTGCGGTCACACTCGTTCGATGGAAGACTGACCGCCTCGAGGCACAAGCTCAGCGTCCGGTGGGCGTACCGGCTGCGCCTCCGGAGCCCGCTTGCGAGCCGATCGAGTTGTCGGGTGTACTTCGCAGGCCGGCGAAGGCGAGCCCACAACTCGAGCTGGCACCGGCCGGGGGCACGCACTGGTTCGCCGTCACCGGCCCCCTGCTGAAGGGCATCCCCGAGGGCACGCCGCTCTACGTGAAAGGCGTGGTTCGCAGTTATCTGCATCTTGGCTCCACTGCGAACAACGTCTCTGCATTCCCCCCTCAGTGGCACGTCAGTCTGAGAGTTACGGAACTCCAAGTCCTGGATGACCCGTTGCAGATTCTGCGACGGCGACGCGGCGATGAGTGATCAGTCCTTCCGTTGCACTACGCCGCCGACGTAGACCGCCCGCAGCTGGGCATCCGTCTCGAACATCGCGGCGATGCCCAGGCGCTTCGGCCCCGGCTCGATCGGCACGACGGCAAGATCGGCCGGCATGCCCGGGGCGATCGCACCGGCCGAGTCCGACCAGCCTAGCGCCGACGCGCCGTTGAGCGTGCCCAACCGAAGCAACGCATCGGCATCCAACCCGTCCCCGCGCCGCCAGAGAAACCGGAGTTCGTCGAGCACGGAGAGCGACGGGTTCGACGCCAGGCTGTCCGTGCCGATGCAGACGTTCACCCCGGCTTCAATCATGGCGCGATACGGGTGCGGCTCGTGACCGAAGGCGGCATGCGTGCGTGGACAATAGGCGACGCTCGTGCCGCGGAGTGCCAGCAATTCGATCTCCGCGTCGGTCACGTAGTTGGCATGAGCGGCCACGGTGCGTGCGGTGAGCAGTCCGCAGCGATCCGCGAGTTCGACCGGCCGCGCACCCGCCGCCGCGATCTCGGTGTCCCACACGCCGAGCCGTTTCAGGTGTTCCGCAAGTAGGCCCTCCCGGCACAGCGTGAAGACTTCCTCGTCGCGCGTTTCCGCAAGGTGAATACAGATCGGCAAGCCCGCGTCTTGTGCGCGATTCGCGCACGCGGTGAGCCCGTCGGGCTCCAGGGTGTAGGGCGCGTGCGGCGAGATGCCGACGCGCATGCGCTGGCACACGTGCTCGGTCGACGCGGCCGCGTTCAGTCGCTCGGCGAGCAGCCCGCGCCGGGTGCCGATCGCGATGACCTCGCCGAACGAAACGCTGCGCAGGTTCGACGCGGCGAGCATTGGCCGCACGACCGCCGGCTCGCGCGTGATGTCGCCGATGAGCGTCACGCCGGCCGAGATCGACTGCCGGATGCCGTCGAGTACAGATTCAGCGACTCCGGCGCTTTCTGGCTTTGTCGTGAAGCCCTCAGCCGCCCGGCCCGCACCCTCATCCGCCTGAGGCGAACGGTTCTGCTCGGACGTCGCCTCTTCCTGAGCCGCGGGCGTTATCCCGCGCGGCGCTAACTGACCCGGTGACGCCGCGCAAGCTGAAGCTTGCGGCTCGGACTGCTCTTGCGCGAGTGCATCCACGAGTCGACCAAGCCAATCCGCCAAGTCCCCAGACGGCGGCAGTTTCCCGGCAAGGTGCGACAACTCGAGGTGCGTGTGCGCGTTGACAAAGCCCGGACTAATGACCGCGTCGCCGTAGTCGATGACGGACTCGGCCGACAGCGCGGACCGTCGATCGACAGCTATGACTCGCCCCGCCCGGATCAGCACCGCGCCGTTTTCCAGCGGCGGTCCGACGACCGGAGCCACGTACCGCGCGGTCAGAAGCGTCATGCGGCCGATTCCCGATCGTCGGCGGGATCGCGGCGAAACTCCGCGATCGTGCCGTCCTGGACAAAGCCTGCGTGTTCGAGCCATGCGGCACGCACGGCGTCGTCCGCCTCGGCCAATGCCAGAACGTTTTTCATGGCGAGCCGTTTGGCCAGTGCCAAGACGTGGCCCAACAGCGCCCGCTCGACGCCCCGGTCCGCGAAGGCCGGCAGCACGGTCACGTCCCGCACCTGAGCGAGGTCGCCGACCTGATACAGTGCACATCGCCCGGCCGGCTGCTTCCCGACCAGGGCCACGAACATATCCAACGACGGATCGTCGAGCCGCTCCTCGCACGCCTCGGCCACGTGCGACGACCACGTAGCTCCGGTGCCCGGTGGCACGGCCTCCATGGATTCGCGATAGGCACTACGCATCGCTCGCGCGGGCAGCACGCGAACGTCCATGGCCGCTTCCAGCTCGACCCACTCGGTCAGCCGAAAGGCACGATCGATATAGCGATCAAAACCCCGCTCTTCGAGAAGCTCGGCCAGAGTGTCATTCGCGTGGCCCAGCGCAGGCGCCCATCGGTAGCACTCGATATCGTTTTCGGCAAACCAGGACGCCGCCTGTGCAAACACGGCGGCCACGTCGTCTTCTTCGGAGATCATCACCTCGCGGAACTGATTGAGCTCTGGCACCTCGGGGAAACGCTCGCTGTAGTAGACGATCCCGTAGTCGAGCGTGTGCTTGTCGCAGAGCTGATTGCAGTACGCTTGCGTGCAGCGTAGGAGTGAGTTGACCGTGTTGAGTTCCATCGAGATACCCCCTACGTCGAGATCGATTCCGGCGGCGCGAGCGTGTGAAAGTCGGACGCCCGCTGGTACGCGTGGGCGACGCCGAGTAGCAATGCTTCCGCAAACGGTGCCGCTTGAAGCTGCATTCCGATCGGAAGCCCGTGCGAGTCCAGCCCGACCGGCACGCTCGCGGCGCACAAGCCCGCCAGGTTCGCGGAAACCGTGTAGACATCCGTCAGATACATCGACAGCGGATCGCCGAGCTTTTCGCCCAAACGAAACGCCGTCGCCGGAGCCACCGGCGACGCGATCACGTCCACCTGCTCGAACGCTTGCTGAAAGTCGCGTTTGACCAGCGTGCGAACCTTCAGCGCCTTGAGGTAATACGCGTCGTGATAGCCGCTCGAGAGGGCATGCGTGCCCAGCATCACGCGCCGCTGCACTTCCGGCCCAAGCCCTTCGCCGCGCGACGCCGCGTACAGTTCGACGATGTCGTCCGCCCCGGCCGCACGGTGACCGTAGTGAATGCCGTCGTATCGCGCCAGGTTGCTCGACGCTTCCGACGCGGCGATCAGGTAGTAACACGCCGTCGCGTACCTCATGTGCGGCAGCGCAATCGGCACAAGGGTCGCTCCGCGCTCGCGCAAGACCTCGATGGCGCCGCGCACACCCGACGCCACTTCCGCGTCGAGGCCCTCACCGAAGTGGTCCTCGCAGACGCCCACGCGCACGCCGCTCAGGTCGCATTCGAGCTGATCGGCGTAGTTCGGCACTGGCCGATCGACGCTCGTCGAATCCCGCGGATCGTGCCCGGCAATGACCGACAGAACCCGGGCCGCGTCCTCGACGTTCAAGGCGATGACGCCGATCTGATCGAGACTGCTTGCGTAGGCAACCAAGCCGAACCGCGACACGCGGCCGTAGCTGGGCTTGATGCCGACCACGCCGCAGTACGACGCCGGCTGTCGAATCGAGCCGCCGGTGTCGCTGCCCAGTGCAACCGGGACGAGCCGCGCCGCCACCGCCGCGGCCGATCCGCCCGACGATCCGCCGGCCACGCGATCGAGCGACCAGGGGTTGTACGTCGCGCCGAACACGCTGTGCTCGCAGCTACTACCCATGCCGAACTCGTCGAGGTTCGTCTTGGCAACTACGATCGCCCCGGCGCGTTTGAGCCGCTCGACGGCACACGCATCGTACAAACTGCGAAAGTCGGCAAGGCTGCGCGAGCCGCAGGTCGTCGTGCCGTCGCCCGTGCAGATGTTGTCCTTGACGGCCACGGGGACGCCGGCCAGCGGTCCCAGCGGCGTGCCCTTCGCGCGAGCCTCGTCCACCCGCCGGGCCGCGTTGAGCGCGGTATCTGGCAGGAGCGACACCACCGCGTTCAACGTGTCCCTCGTTTGTTCGATCTGCTCGAGCGTGTCGCGCACCAACGCTACCGCGGAACATTCCTTCCGCTGCATGGCGTCGAGGACCGACGCAATCGAGCCGGGCGTCGTCTTCACCTACGCGTCCTCCTGCTGCAGCACCTTGGGCACGCGGAAGTACGTCCCGTCGTGATCCGGCGCGTTGCTAAGCGCCCGCTCGACGTCGAGTGCGTCGTGCGCGGTGTCGTCACGCATCACGTCGGTAATATCCAGCGGATGAGCGGTCGGCTCGACGTCATCCGTATCCAGCTCTTGCAGCAAGTCGAAGTACCCGACGATCTTCGATAGCTGCGCACCAAACTCGGCCAACCGCTCGGGCGACAAGTTCAATCTAGCCAAGTGCGCGACCTGCCGTACCTGCTCCTCGTTGAACGATTCCGACATGGCGTACCCTCCCGGCCTCAAACCGTAACGGCTCGCTCATCAACCGGTGCGGACTTCGTCCCCGCCACCGCCATCAGCAGCCAACCGACGATCAACAGCAAGCCGCCGAATGGCGTAATCAGCCCGAGCTTCGTCACCCCTGTCAAGGCCAATGCGTACAAGCTGCCGGTAAACAGCACGATCCCGATCGCCATGCACAGTCCCGACGCGTTGATCAAGCGGCCGGGCCGACGTGAAGCCAACCATGCCACCGCCAACAGCGCCAACGCGTGGTACATCTGGTACCGCACGCCGACCTCAAACGCATGCAGCAGCTTTGGTGCCAGGTGGGTCTGCAGATAGTGCGCGCCGAACGCTCCGGCGATCACCGCGATCATTCCATTCACGGCCGCCACCGTCACCCAGTGCCTCTGTATCATGGCGTCCCTTTCGATTCGGGAAGTGCATTGTCTTCGATCATCGCGTCGCCTTCGCCCGGCTCGACGTCTCGTCCCTCGCCCGGCACATCCACGAACGGCTCCGCCCCACCCGGGCGCATCACCACTACGCGACCGCGAAACGCCTTCGCAACCCGGCGTGCGACATTGCGTCGCACCGGCGGGATCAGCAGCAGGAAGCCCACCGTATCCGTCAAAATCCCCGGCGTCACGAGAAGCGCCCCGGCGACCAGAATCATCATGCCCTCGACGACCGACATGGCCGGCATGCGTCCGGCCGACAGCTCCGACTGAATCGTCATCAGCGTCCGAAGGCCCTCGCGCCGAGCCAGCCACGCACCCACCACGCCGGTGACGATCACGATCCCCAGCGTCGTCATCCAGCCGGTTGCGTCCGCCAGACGGAGCAGAATCGCGAGTTCCACGAAGGGAACCACGGTCAGCAATAGGAGTAGAAGTAGCATCAAAACCGCCGCCGCGCATCGGCATCGCACACGCCGCACGAAATCCTCGAAGATGGCCGATGCCCGCGCCAAGCGTATCGCGCCCGATAACCACCGTCCACCAACGGGGGCGCCTTCTGCATCCGCATGCGAGGTTGTCCGATAAGCGCCATGCGGAACGGAGTCACGGCCGCCCTCGCCGAAACCGTACCTGGATTGCGCCTACATGATCGAACCAGCACTGACCCGATCCTCGCGAGACGCGCTCGTGCCGCGTGCGCCGACGTTCGTGCTCCGCGACGGTCTCTGGATCGTTGTCATCATCGCGTTCGCCGTAGTCGCGTTGGGCAAGGACATCACCAAGGGCGGTCTTCGCTCGATGGACTCGCCGGTCCACGCGATGGACGGCGTGCTCGTACACGACTGGGTGGGCTCCGGGCCGACCGCGTGGGTTGACCCCATCGGCTTCGCCGTCGAGCAATATGCCCACTACCCCGCGCTGTCGATCGGTCGACACTATCCGCCCGGCTTCGCCTTCGTCGAGGCGGCGTTCTTTGCCGTCTTCGGCATCTCGGCGACGTCGGCGCGTTTGTCCGTGCTGGCGATGGGCCTTTTCGCCGCGACCGGCGTGTACATGTTCGTGCGCCGTTTCATCGATCGGCCGTACGCGGCGCTCGCCGCCGTGCTCCTGATTTCGATGCCCGCAGTGACCTATTGGGGCCGCCAGACGATGCTCGAACTGCCCACGCTGAGCGTGGCGATCTGGGCGGCCGTCGCCCTCGCGCACTACCTCGACCGCCCGAGCGGGTGGCGGCTCGCGGTCGTAATAGCCGTCGTCGTGGCGGGCATCTGCTTCAAGCAGAACGCGGTGTTCGTGATCGGCGCGGTGACGCTGGCGATCGCGGCGGCCGCGTGGTACGGCCACGCCCCGCGCAAGCACGTCATCATCTGCGGCGTCTTCTGTGTGGCGTTGCCTGCACTGGTGTATCTGTCGATGGGCAGCGCGATTCAGATGCTGGCGGATGAGTACCGGACCTTCCCGAATCCGTGGAGCTGGGCCGCCATCAGCTTTTACGTCACGGAGCTTCCCGGGCAGCTCAGCGTCTGGCTGCTGGTGGCGGCGCTGATCGGCGTCGCACTCTCGGTTCGGCGCTTCGGCGTGTACGGCGTTCTTCTGGCCGCATGGTTCGTTGGCTGCTATGCGATGGTGACCGTGGCCGCATGCAAGCAACCAAGGTTCTTTTTCGTGGGTTTGTTTCCGTTCGCCGTGTGGGCGGCAATGCCCTTCGCGACGGCACTTCGACGGCTGCCGTCCCGGGCGGCTGTCCCTGTCGTGCTGGTTGTGATGGCCTTGACCACGGCCCACAGCCTGCAACAACGAATCGAGTTCTACCCGGATTACGGGTCCGTCGTCACCGCTCACCGCGACGAGATCGAAAACCACGCGGTGCTGTTCAGCGGGTTGCGCGACGGAGACTTCACCTTCGCCGTTCGCCAGCACATTCCGTGGCGGCACACGGCCGTCATTCGCGCCAACAAGCTGCTCTACTCGTGCCTCGCCCATCCGCTCTTTCACCTCCACGAGAAGGTGGCGACGTTTGACGACATCGATCACACGATCATGCCGATGAGCCTGGGCCATCTGTTCGTGGAACGGGAGAACCGGCTCAAAGTCCACGCCGACGCCCTGTTTCGCGAGTATCTCAGCCAGACGGACAAGTATCAGCTGATCGACAGCCGCCGCCTCCGCGAGGAGCCCGAGCCGAGTTATCGCAACGTGACCATGGACGTGTATGAGCTGTCCGTGCCGTCGCAGCGCACCGTCAAGTACGTCGACATTCCCGTGCCGCGTGCCGGGCGGACGATTCGACTCTACCTGGATCAATGGGCCGGCTAGTCAGCACCGCGCTCGGCCCTACTCTCCGCGGGCGACTTTCTCGTCGGCGGCATCATGCCGGCACGCCCGAACGATCGCCGGGGGTTTGCGCAACGACCACGGATGCTCTCGAAGCGGCGGAATCAGCAAACAGATGTGCCGGTAGAGCGGCTTCGTCTCGAAGAGGATCGCGCCCGCGTGCCGGTCCACGAAGTCGCGCAACACCGGCGAGTGGCGCTCGTTCATCGCGTTCACGAGGATGGCGTCGACGCGTTGAACGGCCTCGTCCTCACTGACCAGCCGCTCCGCGGGGTTGAGCAGCCGAGACGTGTGGTCCGTCGTCAGGCCGACCACGTTGGGGACGCGCTGAACGCCGTTGAGGACGTACAACTCGTTGAGCGTGCGGTAGTCGGCAAGAAGCGTCTGGCCGGGGTTTTCGTCGGCGTATTCGAGCAATTCCTTCGTCAAGTGGACGTTCTGTCCCCACCGGCCGCCGCCCATCAGGTTCATCACGCACACGACCAGCACACAGGTCACGAGGCTCGTTGTGAACCACCATCGACGCCGCGTTCCGATGAGCACGGCAAAAAGCACGCCCAGCGCCAGCGTCAGCGGTTGCAGGAATCGGCTGATCCGGTCGAACCCGACATACCGCCACGGCACCTCCGAGCCGAAGCTCATCCATAGCCAGAAAAGCAGCGTGGTTAGCATCAAAACGCGCTCACCGGACTCGAGGGAGCGAATTCGTATCAGCCCGACGGCCAGCACCAGGATCAGCGCGACGCCAAACGCCTTGCTGAACAGCAGATTCTTCACGGGCCAGAGGAAGTATTCGGGATTCCACGAACCGTCCGCCAGGTGCGGCATGATCGGCTTCACGTACCCGGTCTCCGCCATGCACGCGTGAAACCGTGCCAGCGGCTCGCCGAAGGAGACGCCGTAGAACGCGATCTCGATACCGAGCAGGATGGCGCAAGCCGCGACCGTCGTCATCACGGGTCTCAAATACCGGTGGCGATCGACGACCAACGCGGCGGTCGATAACGCTGCGAGATAATAGACCCCGGCAAAATGCGTCACGAACCCCAGCCCCAGCAGCACGGACGCCGTCCGTCGAAGTCTCGGCACCTCCGGGTGCATGATGAACAGAAGCGTACCGAGGGACATGAACCCGACCATCACCGTGTGCGGCGAGACGGTCGTGGCCATCTCCACATCCAAGGGCAGCACGGCCACGAGCATCCCAGCGCACCAGGCGTAGTGCAGCGACTGGCGGCGAATACACCAGTACAGGACACACGCGAGCGTGACCGCCGATGCCAGCAGGGAGGGAAGCGCCAGCGCCAGCTCGCTCGTTCCGAACGCCGCCATGGAGAGGCTCGTCAGCGAGTTGCCAAGCAGCCGCGCCTCCCAGGTGTTGACCGGGACGCGATCCCAGGTGGCCGCGAACCGAACGTAGCGAAGATCGTCGCTGCCGGTCAGGCCGACGAAAAAGACCACCCGCATGAGCAACCAAACAAGAATGCATGACGTGATGACCGCCGCAGTTGTGCGGGCCGATGCGAGCCCGGTCGACTGGCGGCGCAGCAGATGCTCCTGTCGCCGCGCAGAGCGCACCCGCTCCGTCGGGCGAGCCACCAACCCGCCCTCCGAGCGCTCCGAGCCGCGGCCGTGCTCCGTATGGTGCCCTCGAGGCGCACCGTTCGCGCGCCGACCACTCCGTCTGTGACGGTGACGCCGTATCACGCCCGTTCTTATCGGTCATGGAACGACCGTTCTTGCGAGCCCATCCGGCCGAAGCATCGCGGCGTCCCGCTTCGACGCTCGCTATCGACCCGTCAAGCCGCCCCGATGCCGGACCGATAAGAATGGGTGCTTGCGCTGCGAGCTACCTTGCCGGCTGCGAGGCTGTCCCGAGTGACGAACCAACAGCTCAACATCTACGACAGACTGAGCATTTATGTCCCCGTGATTGCGGGCGCGACGCTCATGAGTTGCGCATTGGTGTGCAGTCAGACCGTCGCACGGTGGCTCGACGCCCAGCCGCCGCTGGCACCGCGGATGGTCGCCACCATTCGAACGTCTCAAATCTGGTTCGTGTCGATCGGCGCGACCCTCGTGTTGTTCGGCGTCACCCTACGCATGTTCCCTGCGTGGCGTCACCGGCTCAACTGCAGCCGGATCGCGCCGGGGCTTCTATCCGCCACCGTCATGCTGACCCCCATCCTGATGGTCGAGCTCGGCTTTCGCCCGTTGGCCGTCGGCGATCGCTGCACACGCCGCCAACCCGACAAGGA
>Ga0055449_10000495_pt1 | contig 10978 bp, 5 predicted proteins | sample China_Galinas_PW_2_FD_57739 | JGI IMG/M metagenome (GOLD analysis project Ga0055449, IMG submission 57739) | Wetland microbial communities from San Francisco Bay, California, USA, that impact long-term carbon sequestration - China_Galinas_PWB_D1 | ecosystem: Environmental > Aquatic > Marine >... | reverse complement strand
ATATGCAAGGGAGTAGATGATGAACACGCGAACACTCGGGAACGGCAAGCTGGAGGTTTCGACGCTCGGTCTGGGCTGTATGGGCATGAGCTTCGGGTACGGTCCGCCGAAGGACAAGCGGGAGATGGTCGAGCTGCTGCACGCGGCCGTCGATCGCGGGGTGACGTTCTTCGACACGGCCGAGGTGTACGGGCCGTTCACCAACGAGGAGCTTGTCGGCGAGGCGCTGGCGCCGCTGAAAGACCGCGTGGTGATCGCCACCAAGTTCGGGTTCGACATCGGCCAGCGCTTTGACACGCGGACCGCGGCGAGCGGGCCCAGCCTGGACAGCCGTCCGGAGCACATCGTCGAGGCGGTGGAAGGCTCGCTGAAGCGGCTCGGGGTCGACACGATCGATCTGCTGTATCAGCATCGCGTGGACGAGAACGTGCCCATCGAGGACGTGGCGGGGACGGTCAAGGAGCTGATCGGCCAGGGCAAGGTGAAGCACTTCGGGCTGTCGGAGCCGGGGGTGGAGACGATTCGCCGCGCGCACGCGGTGCAGCCGGTGACGGCCGTGCAGAACGAGTTCTCGCTGTGGACGCGTGGCCCGGCGGCCGATGTGCTGCCGGCGCTGGAGGAGCTCGGCATCGGCTTCGTGCCGTACAGTCCGCTTGGGCGCGGGTTTCTCACGGGGAAACTCGACGCAACGGCGGTTCAGGGCGAGAACGACTTTCGCAGCCGGCTGCCGCGTTTCCAGCCCGAGGCGATGAAAGCCAACCGGGCGCTGGTTGATTTGCTCGGCCGCATCGCCGAGCGAAAGGACGCGACGCCGGCGCAAATCGCCCTGGCGTGGATTCTCGCGCAGAAGCCGTGGATCGTGCCGATTCCCGGCACGACGAAGCTGCATCGCCTGGAGGAGAACCTCGGGGCCGCGTCGATCGAACTGACGCCGGACGATCTTGCGGAGATCGACTCGGCCGCGTCGAAGATCACCGTGCAGGGCGAGCGGTATCCGGAGCACCTGGAGCGCATGACGGGGCGGTAAGGCGGGCGGCTGAGCGGCCGAGCGGCATCGCCCTTGCTTCCCCCCTTTGTCAAGGGGGGACTGAGGGGGGTTGCAGGGGCTAGGTTGACGGGCGCTGGCTTCACGGCACCTGTCGGACGCACCACCATCACGATGCCGAATAGCCGCGCAGGCTAAAGCCTGCGGTTCGGCGCGTGACTTCGCGTTGATGAAATCGACGTCAGATGGCGCCTTTGAGTGTAAGGGCTTCCAGACATGAGCGAATACCAATACTACGAGTTTCTCGCGATGGATCGTCGGCTGTCCGACGACCACATGGATTGGCTTCGCGGGCTGTCGACCCGGGCGCAGATCAGTCCGACGAGCTTTACCAACGTCTATCACTGGGGCGACTTTCGAGGCGACCCGGTCAAGATGATGGAGCGCTGCTTCGACGCCTTCGTGTACGTGACGAATTGGGGCTATCGTCGTTTCATGCTTCGCTTGCCGCGAGAGGAGTTCGACGATGCCCTGGCGAAGCCGTATTGCCACGAGGGCGGTCTGTCGGTGCAGAAGAAGAAAGACTGTGTCCTCGTCGAATTCGACCTCGAGGAGGAACCGGACGGGTACGATTGGGACGACGGCACCGGATGGATGGCATCGCTCTCGCCGCTTCGTGGTGATCTTCTGGAGGGAGACCCGCGGTGCCTCTATCTCGCGTGGCTTCGGGGTGTTGAGCTCGAGGTTGTGGCGGAGGGGCGCAGAGAGCCGCCCGTGCCATCTGGGCTGGGTGAACTGTCCGCGCCGCTTACGGCGCTGGCCGAGTTTCTCGCGGTCGACTCGGAGCTTCTTGCCGTCGCGGCCGAGCGGAGCGACCCGAATGCGCGGAACGATCCCCGTACCAATGCCATGAAGACGTGGATCGCCTCGCTTCCCGCGGCGGAGAAGGACGAACTCCTGTGGCAGATCGCACGGGGTGAGGTTTCGCATCCTCGCCGGGCCTTGGAACAGCGATTTCGGAAGGCACATACGCCGCGCATGACGACCACAAGTGATACCGACTCGAAGTCGCGCCGGACGGTGGCCGAGATCACCGAAGCGTGGCAGGAGCGGGTCCGTGAGAAGGAGCGTCAAGCGGCCGAAAAGGCGAAGCGGGAAAAGGAACGCAAAGCTCGCGCCGAGGCCAAGGCGAGAAATCAACATATCGAGGAAGTGGCATCCCGAGGGCCGAAGGCGTGGAAGGAGGTCTCGGCGTTGATCGAGTCGCGCACGCCGAAGGGCTACGATCAAGCTGTCGCGCTGTTGCGTGATCTTGGAGACGCGGCCGCGCTGACCAACGACGCTGCGGCGTTCGAGAAGCAGCTTCGAGAACTTCGGGAGGACCATGGACGCAAGCCGAGCCTGATGAGTCGCTTGAAGGAAGCGGGGCTGTGAGGGTGATTCAGGGCTGCTGTTCCCGCATGTGATCGCACGAGCGTCCGTGGGTATACTATCCCAGGTTTACCGCGTAACATATGATGAGAAGGGGCAGCCCCAGAACTACTCTCACAGGTGGATTCGATGTTCAACATTCTAGTCTCTGCCAACAACGTCGCCTGGGAAACTGAGCATCGTATGCGCATGGAAGCTTCACGCTTCGGCGAGCACAGTGGTGATGAGGGTGCTCACATCACGGTAGAAGAACCGGAATCGCTGAGGGCTCTTGAGCGAGTTCAATCGGTACTGATGTACGAGGCGATAGTGACGGAGCCAGTAGGAGAAGTAGTCCGCGTTGGGAACGTCTTCGACATCCGAGTAAGTGGCGGATGGATTAACTTTCGGTTTAAGGAAGCAGGGCGTCTCGTCCGAAAATCGCTACTGGAAAAAAAAATCGTCTACAAATTGAAGATTTCGAACCGCATCGCACCCATTGGGCGGTCAAGGACGGTGAGATTCCGCAAGACATTCTGAGAGAACTAGTTCCGACGCTTAAAAGATATGACGTTGTTTTGTCATTTGCTGGGGAGGATCGGGCGTACGTGGAGCAAGTTGCCAAGAACCTTGGAACGCATGAAGTGACAATGTTCTATGACATGAATGAGCAAGCGACGCTCTGGGGTAAGGACCTTGTTGAGCACTTTGACCAGGTATACCGGCAACGAGGGCGGTTCTGTGTAATGTTCGTGTCGCGGCACTATGCAGATAAGATGTGGCCAAGTCACGAACGTAGGTCGGCGCTAGCCCGTGCGCTCGAGCAACGCACAGAATACGTGCTACCTGCACGTTTTGATGACGCGGAGATTCCGGGCCTACCTCCGAGTATCGCGTACATTGACTTGCGTCATACCAGCCCTGAAGAATTGGTGCAGTTGCTTCTTCAGAAGCTTGGACGAGCGGCATAGCGAGTCTTTGCACAGACGACTTGAGACGCTGGTCCGGCCCCTGAAGATGGCAACTCTCCGGCATGTCTCGATGCGATTATTGTCAAATGAAAGCGCTACCCATTCCTCTTTTCTCACTCGGTGAGCGTCTCCAGCGTCTGAAGCGGCGCGTATCGGCCGGCGAAACCACCCCTGCGGCAGGATTATCCTTGGGATGCGAGCGCCTCTCGGTTAGAATGGGCGTCTTGAGCCGGGGCACATTCTCGGGGGGGAAGACCGGGGTCGGTGCGTCCAAAATGGAGGGCGAGGGAGATGTTCAAATACGCCGTTTGGGCTGCGGCTGTTTCATTGGTCGCGAGCCTCGGTTCGGCAGCCTACGGCCAGTGTAACGGCGAACCGGCGACCACGTCGCCGTGCGCGCCGCGCGTGATCGACGGCACGCCCGGCGTTCACGAAGTCGTGATGGACGTCACGACCGCGAGCAGCGCCTACGCCACCGCCTGCGGATACAACGCGGGCCAAGCCGTCTGGTTCGAGATTACGCCGGCGAACACCGGCCTGTTGACGTTCAGCACATGCCATCCGGCCACCGCGTACGACACCATCGTGCAACCCTGGGAAAACTCGGGCGACTGCTCGTTTCCGGTGCGGCTGGATGATCTGTGTACGGACGACACGCCGGACCCGGCCTGCGTCAACGCGTGCAACACGTCTCCGCGGTCTTCGAGCGTGACCTTTCGGGCGACTGCGGGGACGAAATACTACTTCGAGGTCGCCGCGTACGACAGCAACTCAGCGGGGTGCGATCTTTGCCTCGGCGCGCGCGTCACGCTCTGTAGTGGCGACGCGACGCCCCCGACGGTCCAAATCGCTTCGCCGGCCGAGATCGGATGCGCCTGCTATGAGTTTCCTGTGGTCGGCACGGCGGAAGACACCGACGGCGGCCTGCGGGACTACAAACTCGAGGTGGCGCCCGACGGGTCATCAGCTTGGTCACTGATCGCCACCGGCTCGTCGGCGGTGAGTGATGGTCTGCTCGGCACGTGGAACGCGGTGGGGTCGCCGCAGGGGTATTACACTTTGCGCCTGACCGCGACCAATGCCTGCGGCGTTTCGACTACCGACGTGCAAACGGTGTGGCTGGACGGCCAGTTCGACACCTTGGACTTTAGAACTCCCATGCACGGCGACGTTGTCGGCGGAGTCGTGTGCTTCGACGGTACGGTGGACGACGCGTGGTGTTTCGACAGCTATACGGCCTCGTATCGTCCCGTTTTCAACTCCGCAAACACCGCCGCGTTCGCTCCGGTGGATCCTTTGACCCCGATCTACACGAGTACGGTGACCCACGACGTGCTCGCCCAGTGGGACACGATCAGCCTCGGCATTCCCGACGGAGATTACGAGCTTCGGGTAGGCGCGGATACCACTTGCGGCAACGGCGCGTCGGTGACGCGCGTGGTCGCCGTGGACAACACGCCGCCGACGGCCGTCCTGACCAGCCCGGCGAACTGCGCCTACGTCGATGGCGTCGTTGAGATCGACGGCACCGCCAACGACTTTCATCTTGCGAGTTGGTCACTGCAATACACGGGAGGAAACAGCAACAGCTGGACGACAATCGCCGCGGGGAACACGCCGGTGGTGAATGGTCTTCTCGGTCATTGGGACACGTCCACGCTGCCGCCCTGCGCGTATACGCTTCGCCTCGTGGTGACCGATGCGGCCGTTGTCGATTGCAACAGCACGCGCTTCCACCAACCCGAGTATGCGGTGTCGGTCAACGTCGGCTATTGCGGCGACTTTGACGTGGACGATGACGGCGACGTGGATCTGTTCGACTACCAGGCGTTCCAGATGTATTTCACCGGCGCGTTGCCGTGAGCGGCGTTGGAGCCCCTACCCGAACCGCTTCTTCCACTCGTTGATGATCTCCAGCGCTTTTAGCGGCGTGGTGGTGTTCGGGTCGATCGCGCGGAGGGCGTCGAGCAGTTCCTTGCCCGGTTCGGAAAAGAGCATCATCTGGGCGTCGTCGCGGGTTTTCTTGCGGGAGAGCTGCGGGGATTTGGATTCGCGCTCAAAGCCGCGTTGCAGTTCCTCCATCACCTCGCGGGCGCGTTGCGTGACGCCCTTGGGGATGCCGGCCAGCTTGGCTACGTGGATGCCGTAGCTCTGGTTCGCCCCGCCCTCGACGATCTTGTGCAAAAACGCGATCGCCTGCTCGCGGTCGTCCGCGGCCGGGTACTCCTTCACCGCGACGTTGTAGTTTTTCACCCCGTGCATCAGCTCCGAAAGCTCGGTCATCTCGTGGTAGTGGGTCGCGATCAGCGAGCGGCACTTCAGCTCGCCGGCCAAGTGCTCGGTGATCGCCCAGGCGAGCGACAAACCGTCGAACGTGCTCGTGCCGCGGCCGAGCTCGTCGAGCACGACGAGCGATCGCTCCGTGGCGTTGTGCAGGATGTTGGCCGCTTCCGTCATCTCGACCAGGAAGGTCGACTGGCCGCGCATGATCTCGTCGGCCGAGCCCACCCGGGCGAAGATGCGGTCGACGAGCGACACGTTCATGGCACTCGCCGGGACGAACGATCCGGTCTGCGCGAGCAGCGTGAGCAGCGCGACCTGGCGGATGTACGTGCTTTTGCCGGCCATGTTCGGTCCGGTGATGATGAAGACGCGGTGGTCGGGGCCGGTCATGAGGCAATCGTTGGGGACGAAGTCGTCCCCGAGGGTCTGGTCGAGGACAGGGTGCCGGCCGTCGCGAATCTCGAGCCGGCCGTCACTCGCGAGCTCGGGGCGAACGTAGCGCCGCTCCACCGCGACCTCGGCGAAACCGGCGATGCAGTCGAGCCGGCCGAGGGCGTCCGCCACGCGAAGCAGCGGCGTCATCTCCGCCGCGACTTGCACGCGAAGCTGTTCGAACAGGCGATACTCCAGGTCGTTCGACCGGTCCTGCGCGGTGAGCACTTCATTTTCGTATTTCTTGAGCTCGTCGGTGATGTAGCGCTCGGCGTTTTTGATGGTCTGCTTGCGGACGTACTCCGGCGGCACCTCGGCGCGGTTGCTGTTGGAAATCTCGAGGTAGTAGCCGAAGACCTTATTGAAGCCGACCTTGAGATTGGCGATGCCGGTGCGCTTCGACTCCGACTGCTGATACTCGGCCAGCCAGGTCCGCCCGTCGCGACCGATCGAGCGGAGGCGGTCGAGCTCCGCGTCGTAGCCGTCGGCGATGAAGCCGCCCTCACGCAGGCCGAGCGGTGGGTCCTCCTTGATCGCCCGCTTGAGCAGGGCGGCCAGGTCGGTCAGCCCGGTCAGGTCGTCGGCGATGTCGGACAGGTACTTCAGGTGCGATTCGGCGAGCTCGGAGGCGAGCGGCGGCAGAAGCTCGAGGGTGACGCCGAGACCGGCCAGGTCGCGCGGGTGCGTGCGGCTGAGGGCGACACGCCCGGCGATGCGTTCGACGTCGGCCATGTGTCCGAGTGAACGACGCACGCGCGAGCGGACCTCGTCGTGATCGCGCAGGTAGCCGACGGCGTCCTGCCGGGCGACGATCTCGGACTCGTCGGTCAGCGGCGCGCGAAGCCAGTGGCGCAACCGTCGCCCGCCGATCGGGTGGACGGTGCGATCGATCGCGTGCAGGAGAGTGCCCTCGCGCGAGGCGGTGCGCAGCGTGCGCTCGATTTCCAGCGAGCGATACGTGCTGTGGTCGACCTGGACGAACTGGCTGGTGATGCGGCGGCGCAGCGAAGTGACGTGGGCCAGCGCGGTTTTCTGTGTTTCCCCCAGGTACTGGATGATGCAGCCGGCCGCACAGACCGAGGCGTCGATCTCGTCGATGCCGAAGCCGGCGAGCGTCGCGGCCTCGAAGTGCTCCAGCAGGGACTTCTCCGCCTGATACGGCGTGAACTCGTGGGCGAGCCGCCGCGTGATCGACGTGCCGCACAGGTCGCGAAGCTGTGCGGCGATGCGCTCCAGCTCGGCGCTGCGCTCGTCGTCGATGAGGATCTCGGCCGGTCGATGGCGCACGAGCGTGTCGATGACAGTTTCGCCGGTGACGTCGATCAGCTCGAAGCGGCCGCCGGCGAGCTCGATCATGGCGACGCCGACGTCGTCCCCGCGGAGGCACACGGCGGCCAGGGTGTTGTCGTCGTTCTCGGCGAGCAGCGCCTCGTCGGTGAGCGTGCCGGCGGTGACGATCCGCACGACGTCGCGCTTGACGACGCCCTTGGCCGCCTTCGGATCCTCGAGCTGCTCGGAGATGGCGACGCGGTAGCCGGCCTGCACGAGCTTCTTCAGGTAGCCCTCGAGGGCGTGGTAGGGGATGCCGGCCAGCGGGATTTCGTCCTTGGCCCCTTTGTTGCGCGAGGTCAGGGCGATGCCGAGCACGCGGGCACAGAGCACGGCGTCTTCGTAGAATGTCTCGTAGAAGTCGCCCATGCGAAACAGCAGGACCGCCTCGCCGACGCGCTTTTTCTGCTCGACGTATTGGCGCATGGCCGGGGTGAGCGCGTCCAGCCTGGCGGACGCGGTTTTGGCGGGTGCATTGGGCGAGGTTGCCGGTGTTGTGGACAAGAGGCGATGCTCTCCGCGTGCCACGAGACCGTGACGTCGTGGCCTTGTTACTACTGTACCCGGTCTGTGCGGCGGTGCCACCGGGGCGGTTTGTTTGGTCGTGAGGGGGCGATACAATTCGAGTGTATGGGCCTGACCCGTGAAAAAGTCGTGGTGGCGATGAGCGGCGGCGTGGACTCGTCCGTGGCGGCGTGCCTGCTTCAGGAGCAGGGGTACGACGTCGTAGGGCTGTTCATGCGCGTCGGCGTGGAGCAGCCGCGGGAGCGGGACGGATTCGGTGACGCCGCGCAGGCTGAAGCCTGCGGCTCGGGAGTAGGGTCAGGCGGCGCCGCGCAGGCTGAAGCCTGCGGCTCGGGAGTAGCGTCCGGTGATGCCGCGCAGGCTAAAGCCTGCGGCTCGGGTTCAAGCTCTGCGGAAACGGCTACGCGGCGGCTCAAGCAGGGTTGTTGCAGCGCGACGGACGCGGCCGACGCGCGGTACGTCGCCGGCATGCTCGGCGTGCCGTTTTACGCGCTGAACTTTCAGGACGAGTTCGCGTCGATCATGGACTACTTTGCGGACGAGTACGTTCGTGGCCGGACGCCCAACCCGTGCGTTGTGTGCAACGACCGGCTCAAGTTCGGCAAGCTGCTCGACTACGCCGACGCCGTCGGGGCGAAGTACGTTGCGACCGGGCACTACGCCCGGATCGGGGAGCGCGACGGCCGCAAGATCCTGATGCGCGGGCGCGACGCGGACAAGGACCAGTCGTATGTGCTCTTCGGGCTGCGGCAGGAGGTGCTCGATCGCGTGCTGTTTCCCGTGGGCGATCTGACCAAGCCGGAGGTGCGCGAGGTGGCCGGCAAGCTTGACTTGCCCAACCAGCAAAAGCCCGACTCGGTGGAGATTTGCTTCGTGCCGGACAACGACTACGCCCGCGTCGTGCGCAAGCGCCGGCCGAAGGCGTTCGTCGAGGGCGAGGTGGTCGACCGTGACGGCAAGGTTATTGGCACGCATCAGGGCATCGGGCACTACACGGTCGGCCAGCGTCGCGGGCTGGGCATCGCCGCGGGCGTGCCGATCTATGTCACACAGATCAACGTGCCGGACAACCGCGTCGTCACCGGCGAGGCGGAGGACTTGCTGGCCCGGTCGCTGGTGGCCGGCCGCGTCAACTATCTGGTACCGCGACCCGCCGACCCGTTCGCCGCCACGGTCAAAATCCGATACCTGCACAAGGCGGCGCCGGCCACAGTGACGCCGCTGGCGGACGACCGTGTCCGCGTCGACTTTGCATCCCCGCAACGCGCGATCACGCCAGGTCAGGCGGTCGTGTTTTACGACGGCGACGTCGTTCTCGGCGGCGGTTGGATCGACGAGGCGATGCCTTGAGCGATACCAGCCCGTCTGAACGAAGGGGCACGCCGCCGGCGGCAGCATGCCCCTTCTAGACGCACCGGCTCAGCGCCGCGGCACTCACCGCATGCTACGATCAGACTGTACGACCTTGCGCGTGGGTGGTCCTTCGATCGAGATCACCACCGGCTCGACCGTTCGCAGGGGAACCGGACCGTCCAAAGTGCCGAGGAAGCTCGAGGCCTCGCCGGTCAGGTGGACAGTGAACTTGCCCGCGGCGCGAGGCGACGCGGCCACGCGGAACGTCGCCAGGTACGCCGGCTCGGTCGCATCGACCGCATCGCTCCATTGGACCGCACCGGCACGAAGACCGAGGCGATCCGCTGCCGGAAGGAACGTGCCATGGAACACATAGTCCGGTCGCTGCGCATCGATCCAGACGTCTCGCACCGTAAGGCCTTGGCCTTGAAGCGCGGAAGCGGCAAGGGCCACCTGATACATAGTCAACCCGGTGACACCGCTCACGTAAACCTCGATGTCCGCCGCGTCGCCGGGTGACAAACGCGAACTTGTCGCTGCGAGCGTGATCGTCGCGGCATCTACCCGGGAGACAGCGTGGGCGGGCACGCTCGCCTCGACCGGCCGCACGTGTTCCACTGTGCGCGATGCCGTTTGACCGCTCGAGCTGCAGCGCCCACACGCATCCATGCAGAACCCGTCGATGCAGTAGCCGTTGCCGCACTGTGTGTCACTGGCACAGGCGGTCGCACCGCATGCGACCGACGAGGGGCAGGTACACGGCCCCGTGGCGCTGATCGAGGCGGTATAGGAGGTTCCAAGGAAGGCCTGCACGCCGGCCGCCACGTCTCGGAAGTCAATCGGGCGACTGGGGAGGGCGGTATTCGGCTGAAGCTGTGCTTGCGCCTTGATCGGTGCCGTTGGCACGGCGAGGTACTTGTCGACGATCGCCGAGATGTCAGCAAAGTCCGGCTGAGTGGAGCCGGAGCTGGCAAACGGCTCGATCACGTCACCCCATACACCCGTCACGAGTTGCAAGCCGGCACCGAACGCGTCTTCGCCCAGTGCTCCCTCGTCGCACGACGCGGACAGCGTTTGAAGCCGGTACGTCGACCTTGGCACGATTTCCCCGCCGAACACGTGAAGCGTTCCGATCGTGGCCCAATCGTGGTAGTAGGGCTCGCACGTCAGCCGGGACGCGATGAACGTGCGGCCGGGATTGGACGAATTCTCATCAGGATACGCGCGTGGGGGACCGAGCCAGCGGACCGCGCCGTTGGCGGCGCCGAACTCGTTCACGTCCACCAGGGTTACGCGAATGGCGGAGGGCTCGTCCTGAGTTCCGGGGTGGAAGGTGATGTACCGGCTTTTGGCGATGGTGTCCGCCACGCCCGGCGCCGGAAGATCCGAACAGACGGGCCCGCAGCCGTCCGGAACGTGATCGCAGGAGTCGGTGGTTTCGTTGCACGAGTCGATCGTACAATCCACGTTGTCGTTGCAGTCCACCGGCGTGCCGGCCTGGCAGCCAAGCTGTGCATCACACGTCTCGGTGCCGTCGCAGTAGAGGCCGTTGTCGCAGAAGCCATCGTCCGGCGAGTGGTCGCACGAATCGGTGGTCTCGTTACACGTGTCGACCGTGCAGTCCACGTTATCGTTGCAGTCCACCGGCGTGCCGGACTGGCAGCCGAGCTGTGCGTCACACGTTTCGGTG
>Ga0055449_10000492_pt1 | contig 11011 bp, 9 predicted proteins | sample China_Galinas_PW_2_FD_57739 | JGI IMG/M metagenome (GOLD analysis project Ga0055449, IMG submission 57739) | Wetland microbial communities from San Francisco Bay, California, USA, that impact long-term carbon sequestration - China_Galinas_PWB_D1 | ecosystem: Environmental > Aquatic > Marine >... | reverse complement strand
ATCGAGCGCACCATCGACAAGGCGGCGCGCGAGATGGGGATCGACCCGGTGGAGATCCGGCGGCGCAACTTCATCAAGCCCGAGCAGTTCCCCTACCAGACCCCGGTCGCGGTCATGTACGACACCGGCAACTACGACGCCACCATGGACAAGGCGGTCGAGCTGGCCGATCTCGCCGGCTTCCCGGCCCGCAAGTCCGCCAGCGCCGCCAAGGGCAAGCGCCGGGGGCTGGGGGTCTCCAGCTACATCGAGGCCTGCGGCATCGCCCCGTCGTCGCTGGTCGGCGCCCTCGGCGCCCGGGCCGGGCTCTACGAGGCGGCGACGGTGCGGGTGAACCCGACCGGCAACATCTCGGTCTTCACCGGCTCGCACAGCCACGGGCAGGGGCACGAGACCACCTTCGCCCAGGTCGTCGCCGAGATGATCGGCTGCGAGGAGAGCGCGGTCGACATCGTCCACGGCGACACCGCACGCATCCCCTTCGGCATGGGCACCTACGGCTCGCGCTCGCTGGCCGTCGGCGGCTCGGCGATCGTGCGCTCGGTCGAGAAGATCGTCGCCAAGGGCAAGAAGATCGCCGCGCATCTGCTCGAGGCGTCCGACACCGACGTGACCTTCTCGGGCGGCCAGTTCACCGTGGCGGGCACCGACAAGTCGGTCGACTGGGGCACGGTGGCGCTGACCGCCTACGTACCGCACAACTTCCCGCACGAGACGCTGGAGCCCGGGCTGGAGGAGACCTCGTTCTACGACCCCGCCAACTTCACCTACCCGGCGGGGACCTATATCTGCGAGGTCGAGGTCGACGAGGAAACCGGCCAGGTCGAGGTCCTCAGCCTGGTCGCCGCCGACGACTTCGGCAATGTGGTCAACCCGATGATCGTCGAGGGCCAGGTCCATGGCGGGCTTTGCCAGGGCCTCGGCCAGGCGCTGACCGAGAACTGCGTCTACAACAGCGACGGCCAGCTGGTCTCGGCCAGCTACATGGACTACGCCATGCCGCGGGCCAGCAACGTGCCCAGCTTCGTCGTCGACCACTCCTGCAACACGCCGTGCACCCACAATCCCCTGGGGGTGAAGGGCTGCGGCGAGGCCGGTGCCATCGGCTCGCCGCCGGCACTGGTCAATGCGGTGATCGACGCGCTGGCCGATCTCGGCGTCACCCATATCGACATGCCGGTCAGCCCCGGCCGGGTCTGGGCCGCGATCCAGGCCGCGAAGAGCTAAGGGAGGAAGGGATGTACAATTTCGACTACGTCAAGCCGGGCTCGCTGGCCCAGGCGGTCGAGGCACTGAAGGCCGACGAGGCGCAGGCGCTGGGCGGCGGCCAGACCCTCTTGCCCACCATCAAGCAGCGCCTCGCCAGCCCCACGGTGCTGGTCGACCTCACCGGCTGCCTCGACCGCACCGTGCAGGTGACCGACAGCGGCGACTGCCGGGTCGGCGGTGCCGCCACCCACGCCACGGTGGCGGCCTCGCAGCACGCGCCCAAATGGCTGCGCGCGGTCGCGGAAGGGATCGGCGATCCGCAGGTGCGCAATCTTGGCACCATCGGCGGCAGCGTCGCCAATGACGACCCGTCGGCCGACTATCCGGCGGCGGTGCTGGGGGCCGGGGCGACGATCACCACCAACAACCGCTCGATCGCCGCGGACGACTACTTCCGCGGCATGTTCGAGACCGCGCTGGAGCCGGGCGAGATCATCACCGCCATCACCTTCCCCACCGCCAGCAGCAGCGGCCATTCGGCGATCCAGGCGGCGAACTACCAGAAGTTCGCCCAGCCCGCCTCGCTGTTCGCCCTGACCGGCGTCTTCGTCGCCAGGCGGACCGACGGGGTCCGGGTGGCGGTGACCGGCGCCTCCGAGGGCGGCGTGTTCCGCTGGGCCGAGGCCGAGGCGGCGCTGTCGGGCAACTTCTCGCCCGACGCGGTGGCCGGCATGGCGCCGCCGGCGGACGGCATGATCGGCGATCTGCACGGCTCGCCCGCATACCGCGCCCATCTGGTCGGCGTCCTGACCCGGCGGGCGATCGCCGCCTGCGGGTGAGCGCCGAAGCGACGTCGGTGGAGGCGCCCGGCGCCTCCATCGCGCTGCGGGTCCGATGACAACGCCGTTCGAGCCGCGCAACCCGGACTACCGCGCCCGGGTCTACGACTCCTTCGCCAGGCAGCACTTCATGGACCTGATCGGCGCCCGGCTGCTCTCCGTCGCCCCCGGCGCGGTGGAGATCGAATTGCCGCTGCGCCCCGCGCTCGAGCAGCAGCACGGCTATGCCCATGCCGGGGCTACCTGGTCGATCGCCGACAGCGCCGCCGGCTATTCGTCGCAGAGCCTGATGGCGGCGGACGAGGGGGTGCTCACCGTCGAGCTGAAGATCAACCTGCTCTCCCCGGCCCGCGGCGAGCGCCTGATCGCCCGCGGCCGGGTCGAGCGCGCCGGACGCCGCCTGACCATCGCCCGCGCCGATGTCTTCGCCGAGAGTGCAGGCGAGGAGCAGCATGTCGCGATCGCCGTCGGCACCTTCATGGCGATGGCCGGCCTGACCGACAAGCTGTGAGCCCGCCCATGACCCCCGAATGCCACCCGCTGACCCCGGATCGCTGGGCCGATTTCGAGGCCCTGATGGGACCCCGAGGCGGCGCCGAGGGCTGCTGGTGCATGCTCTGGCGCGTCCAGGCTGCCGCCTACAACGCCGGCCGCGGCGAACCCAACCGCAGGGCGATGCAGGCCCGGGTCAACGACGGCCCCCGCCCGCCCGGGCTGATCGCCTATCGCGAGGGGGCGCCGGTGGGGTGGATCTCGATCGCCCCGCGCGACGAGTTCCCGCGGATGGCCAAGTCCCGCATCGCCGCGCCCGTTGACGACCGCCCGGTCTGGTCCGTGAGCTGCTTCTTCATCAAGGCGGGCCAGCGCGGCAAGGGGGTCGCCACCGCGCTCCTGGCCGCCGCCTGCGGCTTCGCCGCCGCGCACGACGCCGGGATCGTCGAGGGCTACCCGATCGACCCCCTGGGCGCCCGCTACGCCAACGCCTTCGCCTGGACCGGCCTGATGCGGGTGTTCGGGGCCTGCGGTTTCACCGAGGTCGCCCGGCGCTCTTCGACGCGCCCGATCATGCGGAAGGACCTGAGCCATGTCTGAGACCCACACCGGCGGCTGCCTCTGCGGCGCCATCCGCTTCACCGTCACCGGCCCGCTGCCGCAGCCTTACGCCTGCCACTGCCGCGACTGCCAGCGCCAGAGCGGCAACTACTGGGTCATGGTCACGGTGCCGCGCGAGCGGGTCGAGATCACCGGCCCGGTCGCCTGGATCAGCATCAGCCCGCACGCCCGGCGCGGCTTCTGCCCCCATTGCGGCGGCTTCCTGTTCTGGGAGCCGGTGGACCGGCACAGCATCGACATCGGCTTCGGCAACCTCGACGATACGGGCGAGCGGCGGCTCTCGGCCCACCTCTGGATCAGCTCGGCCCGCCTGCCCCTCCCCGACGACGGCGCCCCGCGCCACCCAAAGGGCTGGCCCAACGCCAAGGGGTAGGGCGCATGAGGCGATGCGCCAACCCGTCCTCCCCGACTGCCGGCCACTCCGCCTGTAAGGGCAATCGGCCAGAATGAGCCCTCCGTCGGCATGCAGTCAGATGCAGCTGATGTCTGGTCTTTCACCACAGCAGACAAATCGCCGGGCCTGTCGGATGCAAGCCTTTGTCTCGATAGCGCTTTGGCACGGGCTGAACCGCGCCGGGTTTGCCGGAGGCTCTGAACCTTGAGAAGGTTGAGCCATGACGAAGACCTCAGCACGATATTCCCCGGAGGTGCGCGCGCCTTCTCACCCCCCCCATTTTTCGACTTTGCAATGGAATCAATACCTTGACCCCCTTCTCAAGTTGAGAAGCCCTTGGGAGCCTACCCGCTCCGCCGCCAAAGCTGGCGTCCCCTCCCCCCGCTAGAGAGGGAGGGCTGGAGTGGGGGCGACGCCCGCCCCGCATACCCCGGGCTCAGGCGGTCAGCCCCTCCGGCTCCGGCAGACCGTTGGCCCGGCAGCAGGCGGTCAGGGTGTTGGCGAGCAGGCAGGCGATGGTCATCGGCCCGACCCCGCCCGGCACCGGGGTGATCGCGCCGGCCACCTCGGCGGCGGCGGCGAACTCGACATCGCCGACGATCCGGGTCTTGCCCTCGCCCTTCTCCGGCGCCGGCACCCGGTTGATGCCGACATCGATCACCGTCGCACCGGGCTTGACCCAATCGCCCTTGACCATCTCTGGCCGGCCCACCGCCGCCACCAGGATATCGGCCCCGCGGCACACCGCCGGCAGGTCGCGGGTGCGGGAATGCGCGATCGTCACCGTGCAGCTCTCTTTGAGCAGCAGGTTCGCCATCGGCTTGCCGACGATGTTCGAGCGCCCCACCACCACCGCGTTGAGCCCGGAGAGGTCCCCCAGCCGGTCGCGCAGCAGCATCAGGCAGCCCAAGGGCGTGCACGGCACCATCGCCTTCTGGCCGGTCCCCAGCAGCCCGACATTCGAGATGTGGAACCCGTCCGCGTCCTTTGCCGGGTTGATCGCGTTGATCACCAGATCCGAGCTCATCCGGTTCGGCAGCGGCAGCTGCACCAGGATGCCGTGGACCTTCGGGTCGGTGTTCAGCTGATCGATCAAGGCCAGCAGATCGGCCTCGGTCGTGGTCTCGTCGAGCCGGTGCTCGAACGAGTTCATGCCGACCTCGACGGTCTGCAGCGCCTTGTTCTTCACATAGACCTTGCTCGCCGCATTCTCGCCCACCAGCACGACGGCAAGACCGGGGGTGATGCCGTGCTCGGCTTTCAGCCGGCCCACATGCTCGGCCACCCGGGCCCGGACCGTTGCGGCAAAGGCTTTTCCGTCGATGATGTCGGCGGTCATTCTTTTCGCTCCCCTTGGACAGGCTGGCCGACGCTCAGCCGCGGCCGCGATAGGGTTGTACACCCTGATCGGGCAGCCAGAGTCCCTCAGGCGGGACACCTGTTTGCCAAAAAACGTCAATCGGCATGCCGCCGCGGGGGTACCAATAGCCGCCGATCCGCAGCCAGCGGGGCTTGATCGCCTCGACGATTCGCTTGCCTATCGCCACCGTGCAATCCTCGTGAAAGGCGCCGTGGTTGCGAAACGAGGCCAGGTAGAGCTTCAGCGACTTCGATTCGAGAAGAAACGCGTCGGGCACCAAGTCGATCACCAGATGGGCAAAGTCCGGCTGCCCGGTGACCGGGCAGAGCGAGGTGAATTCGGGGGCGGTGAAGCGGGTGACATAGTCTACATCCGCGTGCGGGTTCGGCACCGGATCGAGCCGGGCCTCCTCCGGGCTGGCGGGAATCGCCGCCGGCTGGCCGAGCACAGTGGTGTGGATCGGGTCGGTCATGCCCGCCCCATACCGCGCCCTCCCGGCACGCGCAAGCGGAGCAGCGGGCCCGGAGCGCGTCGCGAGCGGCCTTCACGACTGGGGGAGTGTCGGAAGGCCGCCCCTATGACACGACGGTAAGCGCGTCGGGATGGAGGGTCCCTTTTGTCGTCCCCGCGGGCCTGAGATGGGTGGGGGGTTCGGCCGCGCGCAGGAACGCTGCACAATCATACGTACGGACTCACATCGTTAATTTGGGGGCAAACTGCGTCCGGTTCAACCTCCGAATCGCTTTCTCGGGCGCGAAATCTTGCCTCATCAGCGCACTTGCATTCTGTCTGCCGTTGAATAAGCTCACGCTCGAGTTCAATCAGCGAAAGGAGGTGATCTGATGTCGAGTGAGACCTTGGAGATGGTGGTGGAGAGCGGATACGGAGCCTGCCGTTAGGAGCAGCCTCCTTGCCGGCCGGACCGATGCCGGGGCGACGCGCCCCCTCCATCTGGCCATCTCAAAGCTCACGGAAGGCCGCGGCGACGCGGCCTTCTTTGCGTCTGCGTCAGGCGCTGCCCTACCGCCCGTGGCCGGCCGAAGCGGCGATGCCGCTGCGCGCGGGCCACGACCGTAGCCGCACAGCCCAGCGACGCCTGGCCTGACCCAGCGACGCCTGACACCGCACGATCCGGCAGGGGAAACCCCGCCCCGCGTGGCCTGATCGTCGTTGAAGGACGGCCCCCGTCCTCCTAAGCTCCTGTCCGGTTGCAGGTGCGGACCTTGTGGATGGGGGACAGGACGATGACCTTCGAGCTTCTCGGGCGACCCGCCGCCGGGCCGGTCCGGCCGGGGAGCTGAGCGGTGGCGGTACTGCAGTCCTGCATTGGCCTCGCCGTGCTGCTGCTGCTCGCCTGGGCGGCGGGCGAAGACCGGCGCCGGTTCCCCTGGCGCACGACGGTGGTGGCGCTGGGGCTGCAATTCGGGCTCGCGTGGGCCCTGCTCGACATCCCCTGGCTGCAAGGCGCGTTCATCTGGATGAACCGGGCGGTCACCGCCCTGCAGGACGCCACCCGGGCCGGCACGAGCTTCCTGTTCGGCTATCTGGGCGGCGGCCCCCTGCCCTTTCCCGAGAGCCACCCGGGAGCCTCGTTCATCCTCGCCTTCCAGGCCCTGCCGCTGGTCCTGGTGATCTCGGTCCTCTCGGCGCTGTTGTGGCACTGGCGGGTGCTGCCCTGGATCGTCGGCGGCCTCGCCTGGGGCGTGCGGCGCACGCTCGGCCTCGGCGGCGCGGTCAGCTTCGCCACCGCGGCAAATGTCTTCGTCGGCATGGTCGAGGCGCCGCTGCTGATCCGGCCCTTGATGGCGACGCTGCCGCGGGCCGATCTGTTCGCCCTGATGACCTGCGGCATGGCGACCATCGCCGGAACCGTGCTGGGGCTTTACGCCACCTTCCTCACCGGCGTGGTGCCGAACCCGGTGGGGCAGCTCCTGACCGCCTCGATCATCTCGGTGCCGGCGGCGATTCTGATTTCCCGGATCATGGTGCCCGAGGCGCAGGGCGACGGCGCGGCGCAGGTGGAGGCGCCCACGGCGTCGCCCCATGACAGCGCCCTCGCCGCCCTGGTGCAGGGCACCCAGGACGGGCTTGTGCTGCTGCTCAACATCAGCGCGATGCTGATCGTCCTGGTGGCGCTGGTGGCGCTGGTCAACGGCGTGCTGGGCCTGTTGCCCGAGATCAGCGGGGCGCCGATCAGTCTCGAGCGGCTGATGGGGCTGGTGCTGCGGCCTTATGCCTGGGCGCTGGGCATCCCCTGGGACGAGAGTGCCGTCGCCGGGACTCTCATCGGCAAGAAGACGGTGCTGAACGAGCTGCTGGCCTATCTGGACCTGGCGGCCCTGCCGCCGGACGCCCTGTCGCCGCGCAGCCGGCTGATCCTGCTCTACGCCCTCTGCGGCTTCGCCAATCCGGGCAGCCTGGGGATCATGATCGGCGGGCTGACCGCGATGGCACCGGAGCGCCGGGCCGACATCGTCGCCCTGGCGCCGCGCAGCCTGGTCGCCGGCACCCTGGCGACCGGCATGACCGGCGCGGTGGTGGGCCTGCTGGCCCTGATGTGATCGGAGGCGACTGGCCGTCAGCCGCCGGACGGCGCGCGCCGAGGCCGCCGCAAGGCGTGTCACGCGCGCGTGCACATGGTTACGAGCTTGGTTTCAAACGATATTCTCCATGTGTGCCAAAATGGGACATTGCGCGACCGGGTATCAGACCGCCCCCTCCGTGCCTGCAGAGGCCGGTGCGCCGCTTTGAAGTCTCGCGCTGGCGGCCTTCAACCGCCGCGAATCAGTCGGCGAGGGGGCCCACAGGGCGCCGGGTGTGATCCGCCCCTGGCCCGCCCGCTGCCTGTGCCCGCGAGCCGGAGCCCACCGCGTGCCCCGCCTGAAACGACGGCCTCTCGTCGGTGGATCGCGCGGGCGATCCGGACGGCGACGGTTTCGGCCCGGTGAGCGCCGATTCCAGGCATTTCATCGCAGATTTCCCCTCACAGGCAGGAAATCACGGGAATCCGGGCGGATTTCCACCGCCGCGCGGGAGAATCGCGGCTGACGCGCAGCGCCGCGAAAGCGCACAACCCGACCGGGATCGCAGGCCGCACCGCTGTGACGCGACGCCCTGCCCGCCCGTGCTGCGGAGCGGCATGGGCAGACATCGAAGCACGGCCAAAAAAAACCTTTGCACTCAGCGCAAAATGCCTTTGCAGTAGATGCACCGTGCCGTCGAGCACGGCCATCACATAGCCGCCTGTCCGGCGGCATTGTTTGGGCCAGACCTGGCCCCACTGCAAATGACGGAGGAGAATTCAATGCATATTCGCCCGCTGCTTGTCGCAGCCGCCGGCATACTTGCCCTCACCGCCAGCTCCGCGCTCGCGTCCGACTGCGATTCCGGCGAGATCGTGATCAAGTTCAGCCATGTGACCAACACCGACAAGCATCCCAAGGGCATTGCCGCCCAGCTATTCGCCGATCGGGTCAACAAGGAGATGAACGGCAAGGTCTGCGTCGAGGTCTACCCGAACTCGACCCTCTACGACGACAACAAGGTGCTGGAGGCGATGCTGCTCGGCGACGTCCAGATGGCGGCGCCGTCGCTGTCGAAATTCGAGAAATATACCAAGAAGTTCCGCATTTTCGATCTGCCCTTCCTGTTCCACGACGTGAAGGCCGTCGATGCCTTCCAGGCGTCCGAATACGGCCAGAAGCTGCTGGGCTCGATGAAGAGGCGCGGCCTCCTGGGCCTGGGCTACTGGCACAATGGCATGAAGCAGATCTCGGCCAACAAGCCGCTGCTGTGGCCCAAGGACGCCGAGGGCCTGAAGTTCCGCGTGCAGCCGTCTGACGTGCTGGTGGCGGAGATGAAGGCGCTGGGCGCCAACCCGCAGAAGATGGCCTTCTCCGAGGTCTATGGCGCCCTGCAGCAGGGCGTGGTCGACGGCCAGGAGAACACCTGGTCGAACATCTGGGGCCAGAAGTTCTTCGAGGTCCAGGACGGCACCACCGAGTCGAACCACGGCATCATCGACTACCTAGTGGTGACGTCGACCGACTTCTGGGATGGCCTGCCGGCTGACGTGCGTGACCAGCTCGCCAAGATCCTTGACGAGGTGACGGCGACCCGCAACGCCGCGTCCACCCAGGTCAACGAGGACGCCAAACAGTCGATCGTCAAGGCCGGCGGCGTCGTCCGCGAGCTGACGCCCGAGCAACACGAGGCTTGGGTCGAAAAGATGAAGCCGGTGTGGAAGCAGTTCGAGGGCGATATCGGCTCTGATCTGATCGAGGCGGCGCAGTCGTTCAACCCGAAGCAATAATCGGGTCCGCTCCGGGAGCAAGCGCGGTCCGGCTCAGCTGGGCCGCGTCTGTGGGCATACCCCGTCCGGGGGGAGGGAGGAAGCCATGTCCGCTGGACAGAATCCGAGGCATCGGAATCAGATCGACACGATCGAGGAGACCTTAATCGCAGTGATCCTGGGCCTGATGACGGTGATCACCTTCGCAAATGTGATCGCCCGCTACATCTTCAATTCGAACATCCTCTGGGCCCTGGAGGCCACCTCGTTCCTGTTCGCCTGGCTGGTGCTGCTGGGCATGAGCTATGCGGTGAAGAAGTCGACCCATCTGGGCGTCGATGCGATGATCAACCTGCTGCCTTCCGGCCCGCGCAAGGTGCTGGCGCTGATCGCCATCGCCTGCTGCATCGCCTATACGCTGCTGCTGCTCAAGGGGAGCTGGGACTACTGGTGGAAGTTCGCCACCACCGCCTCGTTCCTCGAGGTCGACGACATCCCGATGCCGGGGTTCCTGCAGTTCTTGGCCGACTGGCTGAACGACGGCGAAGCCTACGAGAAGATCCCCCGCTACATCCCCTATTTGGTGCTGCCGGTGGGCATGGCGCTGCTGCTGCTGCGCTTCGTACAGGCCGGATGGCGGGTGTGGACCGGGCAGCAACAGTCGATCATCGCCAGCCACGAGGCCGAGGAGATGGTTCACGAGGCTGCCGCCGTGGCCGAGCGGGAGGACTGAGCCGTGCAAGTCGCCGTCCTCTTCGCACTGGTCATCGGCCTTCTGCTGATCGGCGTGCCGATCGCGGTCGGGCTTGGCCTCGCCTCGATCATCTTTCTGCTGATCTATTCCGACACCTCGCTGGCCGCGATCGCGCAGACCCTGTTCAACGCCTATGCCGGCCACTACACGCTGCTGGCGATCCCGTTCTTCATCCTGGCCTCGGCCTTCATGTCGACCGGCGGCGTGGCGCACCGGATAATCCGCTTCGCCATCGCCCTGGTCGGACATTTCCACGGCGGCCTGGCCATCGCGTCGGTGTTCGCCTGCATGCTGTTCGCGGCGCTGTCCGGCTCGTCGCCGGCGACCGTGGTGGCGATCGGCTCGATCGTCATCGCCGGGATGCGCCAGGTCGGCTATACGCGCGACTTCGCGGCGGGGGTGATCTGCAACGCCGGCACACTGGGCATCCTGATCCCGCCCTCGATCGTCATGGTCGTCTATGCGGCAGCCACCGACGTTTCGGTCGGGCGCATGTTCCTGGCAGGGGTGATCCCCGGGCTGGTTGCCGGGTTGATGCTGATGATCGGCATCTACACCGCCGCCCGGCTGCGCAATCTGCCGAAGGGCGATTGGCTCGGCTGGGGCGAGGTATTCGGCGCGGCGCTCGAAGCCGCCTGGGGCCTGTTCCTGATCTTCATCATCCTGGGCGGCATCTATGGCGGCGCCTTCACGCCGACCGAGGCGGCGGCAGTGGCCGCGGTTTATGCCTTCCTGATCTCCAACTTCATCTATCGCGACATGGGGCCGCTGAAAGGCGTTCCCTGGCTGACGCAGGATGAGCGTGCCCCAGCCTCGCTGGGCTTCCGGGTATGGAGCTTCGCCCTGTTGACGTTGGCGCTGTATCTGTCGGTGGCGGCCTTCATTGGCGGATCGCTGCTGATCGCCACCGGGCTGGCAGCCCTGGCGACGGCCGCCTTCCTGGCGGTCGGCTACCTGCTCAACCGCGAGAACGAGCTGGGCGGCTCGGGCTGGATGGCGCTGCTGTCGCTTCTGGTGGTCGGCGGCGTGCCTTCGGTGGTGCTGATCGGCC
>Ga0055449_10000491_pt1 | contig 11030 bp, 12 predicted proteins | sample China_Galinas_PW_2_FD_57739 | JGI IMG/M metagenome (GOLD analysis project Ga0055449, IMG submission 57739) | Wetland microbial communities from San Francisco Bay, California, USA, that impact long-term carbon sequestration - China_Galinas_PWB_D1 | ecosystem: Environmental > Aquatic > Marine >... | reverse complement strand
CCAGGGATATAGAACCGGCGATCCGGATTGCCGTTCAGTATTTGAACAATTCCTCGAGGATTACGGCCGCTGTGTGGGCGGGCTGATCTCCTTGCTGGACCCCGATGTTGTGATCCTGGGCGGAGGGCTATCAAACATCGAAGAGCTTTACACCCTGGGCTTGGAGCAGGTGCGACGCTTTGCCTTTCACGAACAAATCGAAACCCCCATTCTCAAAAACCATTTAGGCGATTCCGCCGGGGTGTTCGGGGCGGCATGGATCGGAAAGTAGAAGTGGTTCCAAAACCTCCCCTCAGGCCCAATCTCGGTGTTGGGGCGTCAGATTCAATGCTCAACATACAATTGTATGCCTGCGCTTGAATCCGACGCCCCGCCTTGACCTTGAGCCTGATTGAAGGTTTTGAAACCACTTCTAGGCTGCTTATTTGGACATCAAATGGGCGATGGCCTTTTCCAGGCCGTCGATGGTCAGTTCGAACATGGGGAAAATCTGGGCAATCAGGCCAATGGTGCGGGTGTAGTCCCACTGGTAACGGGGGGTGGGATTAAGCCAGACGCAGTGTTTGAAGGTCTGGGCCAAAAACTTGAGGCACTCGATGCTGGGCATGCCGCTGCGCACGGCGATATGGATGGAGCCATCCTGGGCCATCAGTTCGTAGGGCGCCATGCTGGCGTCACCTACCAGGATCAGGCGCGTATCCGGGTCCTGGCGCACGAACTCCTGGATGGGCCGGGGCTTGCGATAGCGGGCAGGATCGCCCCAGAGGGTGTCATAGATGGTGTTGTGAAAAAACAGGGTCGTCAGGGCCTTGAACTGCGCCCGGGTATAGTCGAACAGGGTCTGGACCACCGGGATGTAGGGATCCATGGACCAACCGCCGTTGTCTATGGCCAGGATCACTTTGAGGCGGTCCTTGAGGCTGCGGTCAAAAACGATTTCGATCTCTCCGGCGTTCTTCATGGTTTGATAAATGGTTTTATCGATATTGATCTGATCCCTGGGCCCGGAGGGCCGCAGATGGCGCAGTCGCTTCAGGGCTTCGCCCATCATGGCGCGCGTCAAAGGGCCCTGAAGCGAGTAATCCTTGTAACGTCTTTCCATGGCCACCTTGACCGCCGATTTATTGCGGGACATGCCTCCCACTCGCATGCCACCAGGGTGGTGTCCGGAGTGACCCACCGGCGAGGTGCCGCCGGTGCCGATCCAGCGGTTGCCGCCATCGTGGCGTTCGGTCTGTTCTTTGAGCCGCTCCTTGAAATATTCGATCAACTCGTCGGGGGTCAATTTCTGCAATTCGGCCGCGTCCATGCCCAACGCATCGGCAATGGTCTTGGGATCCTGCAGCCATTGTTCCAAAAGGGCCCGGGCTAACTCGTCCAGCTCCAGCCCCATGGCGTCGGTCAGTTCGGCGCCCTCAAAGTGGTGGGCAAAGACCTGATCATAGAGGTCGAAATACCGTTCGCTCTTGACCAGAATGGAGCGCGAAGCGGTGTAGAAGTCGTCCAGGGATTGAATCAGCCCCCTGGACAGTGCCTTGTGCAGGGTCAAGAAGGCCGTGGGCGTGACCGGCACGCCTTGGTCTTTTAATTTATAGAAAAAGTCGATGAACATTGATTCGCTTACCTAATATTTGACTCGCCGCCGCACCTGCTCTACCGCCGTCTGATAGTCCCGGCTCTTTTTGAACAAAACACCTAGAAAGGGCAGGTCATTCTTGACTAGTTGCTTGGGATTGAAATCCGCATCGGACTGCAGGGCACGGATCCAGTTGATCAGCTCACGGGTGGCCGGCCGTTTTTCCAAACCGTCGATCTGGCGCAACCTGTAAAAGGCGGCGATGGCGTTTTCCACCAAGGTATCGCTGATATCGGGAAAATGAACTCCGAGGATCTTGCGCATCATCTTGGGGTCGGGAAAGGCGATGTGGTGAAAATTGCAGCGCCCCAGAAAGGGATCGGACAGATCCTTCTTGGCGTTGGAGGTGATGATAATCACCGGCCGTTGCAGGGCCTTGACGGTTTTGTCGATCTCCATGATATCGAAAGACATCTGGTCCAGTACGTCAAGCATGTCGTCCTGAAAATCGGTGTCGGCCTTGTCGATCTCGTCGATGAGCAGCAGGCAGCGGTTTTCAGCGATAAATGCCTGGCCGATCTTGCCCATCCGGATATAGGCTTCGATATCGCTCACGTCCCGGTTTGAATCGCCGAAACGGCTGTCGTTCAGGCGAGTCAGCGTATCGTACTGGTAAAGGGCCTCCACCAGTTTCATGCTCGATTTGACGTTCAGGACAATCAAAGGCATTTTCAGGCTCTCGGCGATGGCGTGACCCAGCATGGTCTTGCCGGTACCGGGTTCTCCCTTAAGCAGCAAGGGCATTTCCAGGGCCATGGAGACATTAACGATTTGGGCCAGTTCGGCATCCAGAACATAATGGCTGGCGCCAGTGAAGTTATTAGTGGTCATGCAATACCTCGTATAAAAATCAAGCTTTCCGGATCCGCGCACTCAGACCCCGGGTTAATTCCAGTACTCGGCGGCTCAACTCCGGTGTCAAAGAACCTGTACCGCAGGCCGGTGTAATAAAGGATTGGCCTTTTACAGTCACCGCAGCCATACCCTTTTCCTCCAGTTGCTGGATCTTTTCATTCCAACCCTGCCATAGGCTTTCCACAGACTCCGCTTCGATCTGTTCGGCCTTCAAGGTGGGCACCAGCCCCCAGGCCATAAACCGGCCAGAGGCCAGAAATCGTTTGAGCTGTTCGGCGTATAAAATCAGTTTGTCGAAATAGCCGTGGGCATCGAAATTGACAATATCCACAGTCGAATCCAGTAACAGCGACCAGTCAGTATTGGCGCAAACATGCACCCCGGCCAGGGCGCCCTGGCCATGGATTGCGTCGATGACTTCCTGGAGACAAGCGGCGATATCTTCCCGCGATATGCTGATCAATTCCGAGGAACCATAACCCGCCAGTGCGGGCTCATCAATGAAGATAATCACCGGCGCACCCAGGCGGTTGAGGATTTTCGCCTGCCAGGAAGCCTTCAGGGCCAGCAGTTTAACCGCCGCATCGCGCAGGCTGTCGTGGTAAAAAATGGCCCGTTTGTCCTGGTCATGCAAAGCAGTGCAAAACGTGACAGGACCGGTGACCTGCCCCTTGACAGCCGTCAGCTTGCCGCCATGGGCATCCAGCGCATCCAGCAGGCTGAAAAAACCGGGCGCGTGCTCAGGCTTCAGCACAAAGCGAGTTTGATCCCATTGTCTTTCCTGGCCGACCACCTGCAGGTATTCTTCAAAAAAGGCCAGCACCTGTTCGTCAAAATCGGTTGCAGTGATATCCACATAATTGCGATCGGCGGTCCGCACCAACCCCGGCAGGCCGTCCATGAATTGTTCCACCATGCCTTCATATTTGTATGCCGGCAATTGGACCCAATTGGGAATGTCCGGCGTATATTCCAATATCAGGCGAGTGGCCTCTTTATGTTCTTTTAATGGCTGACTGCCGATGAGCATGGGCAGAGCGTTGGGTAGAAATTGTTGGGTCATCGGATTCATCCTCTCAACCTTAAATCGGGATGTAAAATTGCGTCCCTGATGGCAGGCGCAAGCGCCGGCGTTGCCGCTTAGCCGTGATCATATCATGATGTAGCATGGGATGCTCCGAGGAACAAGCCATTGATAGCATATCACCTGTGCAATCGTGAGTTGCTTGATTGACACCCCATGAGCCGGGTGCTATAGTTTTTTTCTGGCTTTTTATGTTTGCCCCCCGGCCGCAGAGGACATCATGAGCAAAATTATCTCACTGGATGACAAACTGAAACTCTCTGCCGAGCAGCGAGGTGAGGTGGTGCGCAAACGCAAAATCATGGCGGTGCGCAAGGTATTCCAGTGCACCCATTGTGCCTCCAAATGTGAGCGCTGTGGGACAAGCCTGGGACCGGAAAATCACGGGCAGGCGGACAATCCGCGAGTCCCCTATAACTTCTGCGACAGTTGCTCTGAAGAATACATTGAATATATCGAGCGGCTGCAGGGTAAAGGGGATTCGGATGCCTATTGGTATAACCATGCCTGGCTGAAAGTCTGGCAGACATGGATCGAATATCAGGGCGCCATCGATCAATACCTGCGATCGAAAGAGTTCCGCCGGCTATTGGATGAATTGCGTCCGGAACCAAATGATTGCGATTGACAAGTCAGAAAATGGGCTCGAACAATTAACGTTGCTAACATGGGTAGGAGGAACATATGTTTGGTGGTTTGGGAATGCCGGAGTTGATCATTATTCTGGTGATCATCTTGATAATCTTCGGAGCTGGCAAATTGCCTCAAATCGGCGAAGGCATGGGCAAAGCCATCCGCAATTTTAAAAACGCCACAAGTGAAAAGGATAACAAGGAGCCTCCTAAAATCGATCAAGATAAAAAAGAGTAACCGCAGCTTCTTATTTTCAACATTACGGGCGGCCGGATAAATAATCCTGCCGCCCGTTATGTTTCTTAAAAAGGTATATCATCATCCTGGGTATTGGCCATGGGTGGTTCGGGATAGCCCTGATCGGCCATCTGACTCCGCGAGCCCTGGCTGGCGCCATCCCTGCCTCCCAGAAATTGTACCGTGTTGGCAATGATTTCGGTGGTGTAACGCGTGACACCATCCTTTTCCCAGGACCGGGTCTGCAACTTGCCCTCCACATAAACCTGGCGGCCCTTGGTAAGGTATTTTCCGCAGAGTTCGCCCAATGACCGCCACGCCACAATGCGGTGCCACTCGGTGCGCTCTTTTTTCTCGCCGGTCTGCTTGTCTTTCCACTCATCGGACGTGGCAACACTGAAATTGGCTACAGCCGTACCATCCGGCATATATCGAATTTCCGGGTCCTGCCCCAGGTTGCCCACCACAATGACTTTATTTACTCCTGCCATGCAAAAACCTTCCTTTCCTTGCGCAGTGCAATTAAAGTGAATTGATTTGTCTCAACGGTTTTTTAGGGATCTATCCGCTAATCATTGACCCGTTGCTTTAGATCCGTGCCCGGTTTGAAAAAGGGCAATTTTTTGGGTTTCACGGCGACTGCTTCGCCGGTCATTGGATTTCGGCCTTTATACCCCTTGTACGTCTTAACCTGAAAGGTGCATAACCCCCGGACCTCCACGCGTTTGCCTTGGACTAAGGCATCTGCCATGGCATTGAAAAGCAAATCCACAACTAGCGCAGATTCGACGTTGGAAAGACCTTGTTGTTCAGCCAGCAATGAGATTAAATCTTTTTTGTTCATAAGCACCTGAATTTGAGAAGTTGAAATTAGTACTCCAATTGACGCACAGCGTTCAAACCAAGCTAATCATCTTTGATGTCTTTGATCTGCCCTTTTTTAAGCTCATGGGGTTGTTTTTCTTTGATCAGTCTGCGCCGCACCTTCCCCAGCAGTGGCTCCTTGGCTCGTATGGCCCCCTGGCTACACACCTCAAGGCAGCAGTAACAGCGAATACAGCCATCGTAATCAAACCGGATCGTTTTTATATTATGGCTGATCACCTTGGCCGGGCAAATCTTCCAGCATTCCCCGCACAATTTACACAGCTGGTTGTCCACCACCGGCTTTTGAATCACATATTTGCGCATGAAATGGTTGAGGCTCTCCGACCCCATGCTCAATGAATGCAGTTCCGGAAAACGGAAATCATCCACAATATGGATATCGCCGTTAACATGCACCTCGCCATCGAAAAAGTCCAGATCCCTGGCCAGTCGATAGGTCAGCAGTTGGTTGGGATCAAGCCCCAACAGCATGCATATGGTTTTGTCCACGGCATGGGCGTCGGTACCGCCCACCAGCAGACCCAACTCACGCGGATGCCCGCTCTTACCCGGCCCCTGACCTTCCAGGGCCAGGATGCCGTCCATGATGGTAAACGCCGGTGCTACGGTTTGATGAATCTGCACCAGCAGCCTGGCGAACATGGTACGGTCAACACCGGCGCGCATGTGCCATTCGGGTTTACGTAAACCCACGATGGTGCCGAATATATTCTTCACCCCCAGGGTTAAATACATCTGGGCGTGAGATTTTAGCTTGGCCAGATTAATCACCAGGTCGGCCTGCATGGCGTCCCGGGCAATCTCGATGCTGCCGAAAGGCTCGCCCACATCGACCTGGATCGAATCCACAAAAGGCTTCAAATCGACATCCAGACCTTCAAGCGCTTCATGGTACCCGCTTTCACGGAGCAGTTTGTGGAAACTGCCGATAGGCGGACTATCCGAAATCTGGACCTTGGCACCTTTCGCGAGCAGGTATTCAGCCACAGCCCGAACAACCAGCGGATGGGTGACGATAGCCTTATCCGGCCCGGCCGCAAGCAGCATATTGGGCTTAACCACCACTCGTGCCCCGGCTTTGATCCAATCCTGTCCTTGACTGTCCAACATCTCCCGGATCATGGATCGAATAATGCTGGCGTCGTAGGATGCTTTTCGAATAAAAACATTGGTCATCGGGGGCCGCGCATCACACTCTCAAACTTTGAACTAATTTGAAATCGGTGAGAACCTTTGCAAATTACGCAGCTGCTGATATAGGCCTTAAGTTGAAATTTCTGGTGTCACCGCAACGGGCTATCGCCAGAAATCTGCAGGCTATGCGCCGACGACCGATAATGCAGCTATAAATCCATGGTTTAATGCCTAAAGGGCAACGCAAACTGGGTCACCATAATATTGATGGACACGATTATCAAGACAATAAATGGACCGAATATAATGAACCTGGACAAGCGTATCAAGCGCCATGTGATCGGCGCCCGGCATGCTTTCTTTGCCGTCACCCTGCCCGGCTTTGAAAACCTGGTACGACAGGAACTTGAGGGACTCTGCCCGACCCTTGAACTGGAAGCACAGACCAAAGGCGGGGTGGCTTTCAACGGGCGCCTGACCGACCTGTACCTGGCCAGCCTGCACCTGCAAACGGCCGGCCGTATCTTGATGCGCCTGGCCGCCTTTAAGGCCACCGGATTCAGCCAGTTGGAAAAACAGACCCGCGCCATGGCCTGGTCCCTTTTCCTGCCCGCCGGCGCTATCCCCCAATGCAATATCACGGCGCATCATTCCCGACTCTACCACACCCAGGCGGTGGCCGAGCGCATCCAAAAAAACATTGTGACGCATTGGACCGAGCTCGGCATCCCGTCGGCCCCTTCAACGGATCAAACCCTCTTCGTGCGCCTGCTGGATGACGCCGTCTCCATCTCTCTGGACAGCAGCGGTGAAAACCTCTATCGGCGGGGGATGAAGACCCACGCGGCCCAGGCCCCATTACGGGAGACCCTGGCGGCCATGATCCTGCGAATAGCAGGTTATGATCCCGCCCTGCCCCTGGCAGACCCCATGTGCGGGGCCGGCACCTTCAGCCTGGAGGCCGCCTTGATGGCCAAAGCCGTTGCCCCGGGCCTCTGCCGTCGCTTTGCCTTCATGCAATGGCCGGCCTTCCAGCCCCGGCAATGGCAATACCTCAAGAATAGCGCCAGCCGGGAGATCAAACAACTGGAGCACCCTATAATTTGGGCATCGGATATGGACGCTGGGGCCTGCGCAAGACTTGCAACCTGCATCAGCCAAAACAATCTGGGCGATGCGATCCATGTCAGCCAAAAAGACTTCTTCGGTTTGCATTCCGATGACTTTTCCGCCCAGCCGGGCCTAATCGTCCTCAATCCGCCCTTCGGGCTCAGACTGCCAGCCGAGACCAACAAGGAAAACTTATACCGGCGCATCGCCGTTAAACTGCACCAGGATTTCAAAGGCTGGCAGGCAGCCTTGCTGGTACCCGACAAGCGCCTGGCCGGCACATTGGATCTACCTTTCAAGACATATCGTTTGAAACACGGCGGTTTAAAATTAATCCTGCTCACAGGCCGCCTATGATTTCTATGCCAGTAGCAAAGGACACCACAAAGCATGACGGCAACCAACTTATTTGAAGATATCCCGGTCGCCTTGCCGGAGGAGTTTTCCCAGCAGATCCTGAACCGATCCAATGTGCGGATTGAACGCATCGTCAGCCGGGGGCATCGATCGCCGGAAGGTTTCTGGTACGATCAGTGCTGGGATGAATGGGTCCTACTGGTGTGCGGACGGGCCGCCCTGGAAATCGACGGACAGCCGGAACCGGTGGCCTTGGGCCCAGGGGATCATCTATTCATAACCGCTCACACCCGCCACCGGGTGGCCTGGACCGATAATAAAAGCGACACGATTTGGCTGGCAGTGCATATTCATTCCCGGCAAGATCTGTGTTAAATAGATTCGAACATTGCTTTTGCAGCATTAAGGTTGATAGGCATAATTACATAGGGAGTCCTTATGCGAACATCTCAAGTGTTCTTGACCGTGGCCGCCTGTGTGGTGATCATCGCCGGTATGAAGGCCTCCACCGTAATCCTGGTGCCGTTCTTGTTGTCGGCTTTCATCGCCATCATCAGCGCGCCGCCCATGTTCTGGCTGCAACGCAAGGGCGTGCCCTCGATTTTGGCCGTCCTTATCGTAGTCCTGGCAACTTTAGGGTTCGTCATGTTGGTGGGCACCCTGGTGGGCCAGTCCATCACCGACTTCACCAAGGATATGCCCCTGTACCAGGACAAAATCAAGACCCTGACCGCAGGAGTCTTGTCCTGGCTGGCCGGGCTGGGGGTCAATACCCGCTCATTGGCGCTGACCGAGGTATTCGATCCGGGAGCCGCCATGAAGTTGGTGGCTACGGTACTCAACGGCTTAGGCAGCGTATTGACCAACGGCTTTCTGATTTTGATGACGGTAATCTTCATCTTGCTGGAAGCGGCCAGTTTCCCCGCCAAATTGCAAGCCATTAAGGGTGCCCCCGATGCTTCCCTGAGCCGCTGGGAAAATTTTCTCAACGGCGTGAAGCAGTACATGGCTATCAAAACATGGGTCAGTCTGGCCACCGGCGTATTGATTTCCGCCTGGGCGGCGATTCTGGGAGTGGACTACCCCCTGCTGTGGGGGCTGCTGGCTTTTGCCCTCAATTATGTCCCCAACATCGGTTCTATTATCGCCGCTGTGCCGGCCGTTCTGCTGGCCCTGGTGCAACTGGGATTATTCAAGGCCCTGCTGACGGCCGGCGGTTATGTGGCGGTCAATCTGATCATGGGCAACGTTGTGGAGCCTCGTTTTATGGGACGCGGGCTAGGTTTGTCCACCCTGGTGGTATTTCTTTCCCTGCTCTTTTGGGGCTGGGTACTGGGGCCGGTGGGCATGCTGCTTTCAGTGCCGTTGACGATCACGGCCAAAATCGCCCTGGACAGCCGTGAGGAGACCCGCTGGGTGGCTATCTTGCTAGGACCTGAAAAGGCGGTACCGGCCAAAGCGATTGAGGAGACGCCCGCGTCCGGCGAAACAAGCTAAAAAATGGTTTATGGTTTATAATTTATGGTTTATGCTTGCTGCTCTTCTGCATACAGTTCCTGCCACGGGCCACGGGCTAACGGGCCACGGGCTAATGGACAACGGGCTAACGGACAACGGATTTTCGTATGGCAAAACTGAAAGCGTATCTCCATCTGGCCCGCCCCCATCAATACCTGAAAAACGGGTTTATCTGGCTGCCCATTTTTTTTGGCTACCAGATTACCGCGCCTCACGCCGTATTTTTGACCTTGTTGGCCTTTGGCGCCTTTTGCCTGATGTCCAGCACCATCTATATCATCAACGATTTCAGGGATCGAGAAGAGGACCGGCGTCATCCGGTTAAAAAAAACCGCCCCTTGGCCAACGGTACGGTAAGCGCCAAAGAGGCGCTTTGGATCGGATTGACGCTCTTTAGCGTCTCTCTGGCGCTGTCGTTGTCAGAGTTGCCCAAAGCCTGCACCTACCTTTTGATGGCTTACTTGCTGCTCAATATCGCCTATTCCCAAAAGCTCAAACACATTCCCATTGTTGATATTGTCTGTATCGCCCTGGGATTCGTGTTGCGCATTTTCATGGGAGGCACCGCCACGCGAATTCCCATCAGCCCATGGATCGTCATCATGGCCTTTTTGCTGGCTCTTTTTCTGGCCCTGGCAAAACGGCGGGACGACTTGCTGCTGGTGGACCGGGGAACTCAAGCCCGCAAAGCCATTGACGGCTATAATCAGGAATTTATCTCCCTGGCCATGGGCATCATGGCTTCGGTAATCATTGTGGCCTATATCCTTTATACCGTATCCCCGGAAGTAGTGGCCAAACACGGCACCCATCGATTATACATCTCCGGTATCTGGGTGCTGCTGGGCCTGCTGCGCTACCTGCAGATCACCTTTGTGGAAGAAAAAAGCGGCTCGCCCACACTGGTACTGATCAAGGACGTCCTGCTACAGGCGATCATTGTGCTATGGCTGATAAATATCTTTATACTGCTTTATGTGATAAAGGGATGACTACCGTGGCCCGTTTGCCGGTGGCCTGTGGCGGGAACTATGAACCTTGAACGCTGAACTTTGAATTGTCTTTTTCTATGAAACTTCACGGGTGGGGACGATATCCGATCATTGAGGCCGATGCGCCCTGCTTTGAGACGGCTGGACAGGCTGCCGAACTGTTGGCTCGAGCAGGCCGGTGGATTGCCCATGGACTAGGCAAAAGCTATGGGGACAGTGCCCTGAACTCACAAGTGCTCATGACCCGCCGTTTCAACAAGTTGCTGGATTTTGATCCGCAACAAGGGATGGTGACCTGCGAAAGCGGCGTCACTCTAGCCGATCTGATCGATGTTTTCCTGCCCAGAGGCTGGTTCCTGAAGGTCACGCCGGGAACCAAACTGATTACCGTGGGCGGCGCCATTGCCAGTGATGTCCATGGAAAAAATCACCATACGGCCGGTTGCTTCAGCGCAGCGGTGATTGCCCTGCGGCTTATGCTGCCCGACGGACGGATTCTGCTTTGCAGTTCTAATGAAAATGGGGATCTCTTTAGAGCTACTTGCGGCGGCATGGGCTTGACCGGCCTGATCCTGGACGCCACCCT
>Ga0055449_10000488_pt1 | contig 11040 bp, 11 predicted proteins | sample China_Galinas_PW_2_FD_57739 | JGI IMG/M metagenome (GOLD analysis project Ga0055449, IMG submission 57739) | Wetland microbial communities from San Francisco Bay, California, USA, that impact long-term carbon sequestration - China_Galinas_PWB_D1 | ecosystem: Environmental > Aquatic > Marine >... | reverse complement strand
AGTTCCGTGAAGCAGTACGCGAATCTTCACGATGTGATCGTGCAAGCGTTCCGCAGCTACGTGGAAGAAGTCTCGAAAGGCGTGTTTCCGGGCGAGGCCAACAGCGTGGCCATGGATCCCGAACAGCACGGTGCCTTGAAGCACCTGCTCTCAGATCGGAAGTCGTAGCTTCCGTGCGGGTCGCCGACGGTTGCGTGGGCGGCTGCTTTTGACTACTTTGCCAGTGGGCCACGATCGGCTGTATAACTGGGCATCTTTGTCGGAGATGTCGCACATGCTTGTGCGCATGGATCTAGCGCGGATTGTGATTGTCGATTCCGAAGACGACAAGATGGCCATGATCGTCCTCCGCGAAACGGACGGCGATCGCGCCTTTCCAATACTCATCGGTATTCACGAAGCGGATGCGATCGCTCGGCGCACCAAAGGTATTCTGGTGCAGCGTCCGATGACACACGACCTGATCGAGCGTATACTGGGCACGCTGGAGTGTGACCTCGAGCAGGTCGTCATCAACGAGCTGCGTGACTCGACGTTTTACGCAAAGCTGGTTGTACGCAACAACGGCAACCTGATGGAGATTGATTCGCGCCCGTCCGACGCGATTGCGGTGGCGGCGGGAAGCGAGACTCCGATCTTCGTTGACGACGCCGTACTGAAAGAAGTCTGCTAACCGTTCACGTGATGGTGTGACCGGATGGAAGTGAAACAAAATTCTAGCGTCGCTCGTCGTGCGCCGGTGACGAACACGCGAGCGACACCTGCCGATACAAGCGCTGATTGGTCGACGCACGAGCAGGTGCGGGCGGTGGTCGATCGACTTCCGGATGTGCGTCCGCGCTCTGTCGCCCGAGCGCCGCTTCCGCTCGACGTGCTCGGCGGCCTCGCCGACTACAGCGGCGCCTTGGCGCTTCACTACCCTCTTGGCGATTTCGTTTGTGCCGCGGTGCAGCGGCGTGACGACGACCAACTCGTGATCGAGCGGTGTCACCAGGCTTCGTCCAATGGTCGGCCGTCGTCGGCTTTGCCCCTGGCGGAGATCACGGCGGCTACGAAAGAGGCGGACATCGCCGCGCTGTCAGAGAAGCTGTCTGTCTCAGGTTCTTCGGTGGATCGAGTGGTGGCGGGCGTGGTCCACGAGGTTCTGCGGATCGACTCGAAGGCGTCGGGCCAACTCGGCGTCACGGTGGCGGTGGGCTCGACGCGCGACGTCGACGCCGGCGCGTGTGGCCCGATGGCGGCGGCCGTGCTCGAAGCGCTCGGTGCGGCGATCGGCGTCGAGTTGGATGCGCCAACAGCCGCCATGATCTGCCAGCGCGTCGAGAATCTATGGCTTGGCGTTCCGGTCGGGGTGTCGATCGGCGCCGGCGCGGTGATGGGTGAGGCGGGGTGCGTCAACGGGCACCAGTGTGATAGCAACAAGCCGGCCGGTCAGATTCCGGTTCCCGAAGGCGTCGCCTTGATCGGCCTGTGCTCGGGCGTCATCCATGAGAAGTGCGTGGAGAAATACAAGCGGGCGCGCACGGCCACGTTCATGGGTCGGCTGCTCATCGATCGGATCGTTCAACACGACGGCGCCGGCCAACTGCGGTGGGATGGTTTTCTGTCCCGTATCAGCGTCAGCGACTACGTGGGCCGTTTTCGCGATCGAATTCCCACGAAGCTCAAGGGGCAGGAGTTTCTCGACCGCTTCGGCGAGACGGGCGATCCGCTGACTCAGATCGAGCCGTCGTTCGCCTACAAGATTCGCTCGCGCACGGAGCACCACGTGTACGAGCACAGCCGGTCGCGGCAATTTGTCGAAGGGCTTTCGCGTTTTGCCCGAAGCCGGGATCGCGCGGTGCTCGGTGAAATCGGCGAGTTGATGTATGCGTCGCACTGGAGCTACGGGCAGCGGTGCGGGCTGGGGAGCATTCAGACGGATTCGCTGGTGACGTTGATCCGGCAGTTCGGCGAGCCGGCCGGGGTGCATGGCGCGAGGATCAGCGGGCGCGGGTGCGGCGGCGTCGTGGCCGTGCTGCTGGACGATTCCGAGGGAGCCATGCAGGCCGTTCGCCAGGCGTGCGACGCGTATCACGAAAAGACCGGGCACATCGCACGAGTCCTGTACGGTTCCACGTCGGGGTCGAAGGTCGCCGGCGTGCGGACGCTTTGACTTCTTCGGTGCAACCACTGGTTGCAGGGTCCGTTGGGGAGGTAACGACTAAACTCCAGGCACTGCTCACAGAGCAGTGGTACGACGCGCAGGGTTCGCTGTGCGGCCCAACGCGACGGCCAATTCACGTCGCGCGCAATCGTAGCGCCACCCTGGATGTGTAACGTGTGACGTCCCGCCGTTCCTCGTGGGGGATCAACTCGGACGCTACGTTTGATGCCCACCGATGCCCACCAGCGCAAGGTCGCGCCGTCAACTCAGGCGGATCGTTCGTCCGAGTAGCACGACCGGTACCAGCCACGCGGCCACGAGCAATCCGGCGAGCGGTCCGGTCGTCGACCATGCCAGACACGCGTCCAGAAGCACGATTCCCGAGACGAACCACGCCACCGCCGATTGCGTCGCGCGTGCGGAGGAAGCGATGGCCGCCCGCAAACCCAGCGCCGCCGCGCCAAGTGCCGCCAGAATCACGCAGACGGTAAACGCGACGTGGTCGTTCGTGCCGCGAGATGGCATTTCGAGCAGAAGCGCTAAAGCGGCGACGATGCCGGCCGAGCCGAGCAGCAGGCGGGCAGGCGATCCGCCGGATGCCTCCTTTCGCGCAAAGTAGGTGACACTGGTGACGTAGAGCCAGATGATCCCCATCGGAAGAAGTGTACGGCCATTGCCCGGTGCCGCGAGTGCAAAGAGCCCCAGTGCGAGGTTGAGCGCACGGCAGCCGCCCATCAACAGGGGGGCGGCCGGAGTGCGTTTCAACACGTAGTCGTAGAGAATGATCGCGCACAAGAGCAGGGCCGCGGCAAGTCCGGATCGTGGCGAGGCCGTGATGGCCAATGCGGCGCCCAAAGCGAGAAGCGCGAGCGCGGTTTTCAACGCGGCGTCGCGACGGATTCGTCCGGAGGGAATGGGCCGCTCCGGCCGGTCGATACGGTCGCGCGAGGCATCGCACACATCGTTCAGGGCCACGCCTCCGGCGTACAGGCACATCGAGGCGACGATCAAGGCGCCGGCCATCGGCCAATTATGCCAGGTGGCGCCCCCGAAGATCAGCCCGGCGGTGACGTCCGCCGCGGCCGTGAACGTGTTCGGCAGTCGCACCAACTGCAGGTAGCTCTTGACGGTCGACGCATTCACAACAGTCGGCTCAAGTAGTCGCGGGCTTCGCGCGCCGCTTCGTCCGGATCGTCGAGGTAGGGGTAGAGTTCCACGGTGAGCCACCCGTCGTAGCCCGTCGCGGCGATGGCGGTGAGCACTTCGGCGAAGTCGATGGCACCGCGTCCGGGGATCAGGTGTTCGTGGACGCGCGTCGCGGTGATGTCCTCGAAGTGGTAGTGCGCGGTCAGCGATGCCAGCGATCGTACGGCCTCGGGCAGCGGCTCCGAAACGCAGTAGAAATGTCCGATGTCGAAGTTGTGGCCGAACATCGGCGACTCGACCCGCTCGGCAAGCTCGCGAAACTGCGCGACGTTTTCGATCAACAGGTCCGGCTCGGGCTCGACCAGCAGCCGGACGCCAAACTCCTCCGCGATGGGAAGAACTTCCTGGAGTTCCGCGACGAACAGGTCCATCGCCTGCGCGCGTTCCATCCCGTTAGGCAGCGGGCCGCCCGGCTCGGTGGTGATACTGGGGGCGCCAATCCGCCGGGCGAGCCGCAGCGCATCGATCGTGTGTTGCACGCGTTTTTTGCGGTACGCGGCGTCCGGCTCGATCCACGAGGGATGCCAGAAGTCCTGCACCGCGCACATCATGAACGCGTTGATGTTGGAGATCACCACCTCATGATCGGCGAGCGCGCGCCTGATCTCGTCGATCTGATCCTCGGTGACGCTGCCCGGCCAGACGTGGGGTGTGTCCGCCATGATTTCGACGGCTCGGTAGCCGCAGCCGGCGATTCTGCGGATGGCATCGACGAGTGTGGTTCGCCGATAGGCGTTGGTGCTGAAGGCGAGTTTCATGGTGCGATCGGTTCGAGCCCTACTGCGATCCCCGATAAGATTGGTAGCCTCTTGTAGCGCAGTGAAGGCGAGCTCCGCCTGCGAGCGCCAACGTGACCACAACCACGGGCAAACAAGTTTGCCCATGCCACCCGTTCTGTCGCCTCCTGCAATACTCTACTGCAAACGGTACCAACATAATGGGGACGCCCACCACAAGTCAGTTCGTCTCTTGGGTCACGTGGTTCACGAGCGTTCGCCACTGGTTGAACAGATTGAAGTCGTCGCAGCCCATCGGGTCCTTGAAGAAAAACGCGAGGTGCTTCATCAAGCCCGATGTCCCGCGCCGCATCTCCAGGTCGACGAGCCGGGCCAAGTCGATAATCAACGGTGCGGCCAGCACGGAATCCGCGCCTTGCCACGTGAACTGAAGACTCATCTTCGTACCGAGAAACCCGCTGAAGTGGACGTAGTCCCACGCCACCTTCCAATCGCCGAGGGACGGCACGTAGTCGATGCTCACACCGACGCGCGGCGCGCCGGCAGTCAGTGCGGCGACCGTCTTTTCCTTCGAGTGAATCTTGGCCTCGCGCGTATTGGGATCGTTCAAGACGGCGCCGTCTCGGTTGCCGAGAATGTTCTGGCCCATCCAACTGAGGATCGGGAGGTTTCGCATGGCGAACATTGGGGCCAATGCCGACTTGACGAGTGTCTCACCGGTCTTGCCGTCATTGCCCATGAAGGCGATCCCGCGCGCTTCGGCGTCTTTCAGGGCGGCGGGTAGGCCGATGCCCAGGGACGGCGTGAAGTTGACGTAGCCGCAGCCGGCCTTGATCGCCGCCAAGGCATACACCGTGCTCGTTGGCAGAAGCACTTCGCCGGACCCGGTAAGCGCCTGGTCGAGCGCGGCGGGTTGCGTCACGGCAAGCAGCGCGGGCGGCGGTGGCGGCTCCGAGGACGCCGCGTGAATCACCACGACTCGGGCGAGTTTGTTCGTCACGCGAAACGCCTCGATGTCGGCCGCAATCCGCTCGACCGCGTCACCGGGCGTCGCGTCGGCGGGAACCTCGGCGCGATCTCCCAAGGCGGTCACGGCCTCGCTTGCACCGACCAGCGTCCCAGGCCGGACGTTTCGCTGCATGTTCCCGAGGATCGAGGCACACTTTTCGACCATCGAAGCGTCGAAAAGCCCGCTTTCCGCGCGGAGGTGGCGTACGGCCGCCTCGAGCGACTCGCCACGAATTTCGTGCCCGCCGAAAACGATGTCCTCCGGCGTGACAAGCTCGACCCCTTCGAGGTCCGGGTGGGCGGTGACGAGGCCGTGCGGCTCGGTCAGCCCTTCGGCGAGGGCGGCGAGTCCGAGCGCCACGGTGCTCGACACGCCGCCGGTGGCACCGATCATCCAAAGGCCGATTTTGTCCGTCGATTCTGGCAAGGGTACGAATCCGTAACAAGAGACGGATGATAGTTGCTGCCGTCGCGACACGCCAGCCGCAATCGGCTACCATAGAAGCGGGTTGGATCACGTGTACACCGGAGTCGCGTCCCATGCCGCGGGACAGTTACGGCCGCAACATAAACTACCTTCGCCTGTCACTGACGGATCAGTGCAACCTGCGGTGCGTTTACTGCATGCCGCTGACCGGCTTACGCTTCACGCCGCCCGCTGAATTTCTGACGGCGCCGGAGCTGGAGCGAGTGGCCCGGGCTGCGGCCTCCGTTGGGTTTCGCAAGGTACGCTTCACCGGTGGAGAGCCGACCCTGCGAGAAGACCTGGTCGACATCGTCGCGCGCATCGCGCGGATTCAGGGCCTCGACGAGCTGTGTCTGACGACCAATGGCATCTTGCTTCCGGAGCTGGCCGAGCCGCTGGCGCGGGCCGGTCTGACGCGTGTGAACATCCACGTCGATTCGCTCGAGGCTAACAGCGTCTCGCGGCTGATGCGACACGGTTCGATCGACCGCATCTGGGCGGGTGTCGAGGCGGCCGAGCGCGCCGGGCTGACGCCGCTGAAGCTGAACTGCGTGGTCACGCGCGGGTACAACGAAGCGGATGTGGCGGCGCTGGCGGCGCTGACACTGACGCGTCCGTGGCATGTGCGCTTCGTGGAGCTGATGCCGCTCGGGGAAGGCGAATGCGCTCGGGTGGCGCGCACCCAGTATGTGTCGAATGTCGAGACGCGATCGAGAATCGAAGCTGCCCTCGGTGCGCTGGAGGAGGTCGATCCGTTCGACGCCGGCGACGAGTCACGCAACTACCGGCTGCCTGACGCGTGCGGCGTTGTCGGGTTCATCTCGCCGGTGAGCGATCCGTACTGTGGGCATTGCAATCGGATGCGCGTGACGGCCGACGGCAAGTTCCACCTGTGCCTGCTTCGCGATGACGAGATGGACGTGAAGCGTTTGCTTCGCGCCGGCGCGAGCGAGGAGGCGATCGCCGCGCTTCTCGTTCGGGCGGTGGAGGCCAAGCCGGTGGGGCATGAGCTCGAGCGCGAGCGGTCGACGCGCGATCGGCAGATGTTTCAGATTGGCGGCTAACCGATCGAGTTCAACAGGTCGGTCATTTCGCTGAGGGCGTGGGTATCGCCCGCTCGCCGGCACGCCTCGACGCCGGCGGACAGCACCTGGCGGGCGTCGTCCGATCGCCCCAGGCCGATGAGCGCGTTACCCTTGTGGTAGTAGGCGCCCGTGTAGTTCCCGTCGAGCTCGAGCACGCGATCGAACCGCTGAAGCGCCGGCTCCGTCTCGCCCGCCTTCACCAGCTCCATGGCGAGGGAGAAATTGAGGAAGACATCGTTCGGCTCCTTGAGGAGCATCTGTTCAATCTTGTCGCGTCGTGACATATTTGACCGTTTTTCAGGTTTCCAAGATTTCTGCGTTTGCGTACCGGGCCCCGGCCCGGCACTTGACAAACGGCTTGTTTGATCGGCATCGAGCGGCCGAATAGAATAAGGGAACCAAGTGATCGCCGAAAGGAGTCGGCGGTGTCGAATCCGAGCCGGACGGGCACGGCGTCCCTCACGAGTCGGGGTGCTTGACGGTTGGGCCGGGGTACGCGGAGGATGTGAGGTGGAAAAGCAAAAGCTCTGGTCACGCATGGGTCAGTGGTTTCGGTCGTCGTCGCCGGGTCCGGTGAGGACAGAACAGGTCGCGGCGTCGCCCGGCACGTCGTCGGCGGAGCGTATTTCGTCGGCCGTGGTGCCGCGAAGCGACCGGCCGGAGCGCGGCAGCCGGTCCTCCGAAACGTTGCACGGCCTCGAGCGATTGGAGCAGCAGCAGGTCCGCGTGGCCGGGCTCGTCGAGTCGATCCAGGATCATCTGACGGCCCAATCGCAGCGCACGGATTCGATCGCTCGCTCGTTGGAGAAACTGGCGGACAGCTTGGCGCATCTTCCGGAGTGGGCCCAAACCCAGACCGGCTACCTGGAGAAGATCAGCGATGAGGTGACGCGCAACTCCGGCTCCACGCAGCGGCTCGAGAGCACGCTGAGTCAGATGCCGCAGTTGGCGGATGCCCAGCGGGAGGCGATGGTGTCAATCGGCGCCGAGTTGAGCGCATCGCGCACGGCCCATGAGCAGTTGGCATCCACCCTGGGCTCGGTTCGCGACGTCGTCACCGAAGTCGGCGAAATCACGACGACCTCGACGGCGTCGATGAAGGAGTTCAGGAACGACCTGACGACGCGGGAGAATCGCGTCGCCAAGTTGGTGGAGGAGCAGACCGGCGGGCTGTACCGCTTCGCCTGGATTCTGGTGGGCGTGGCCGGGGCGATTCTGGTGGTATCGATTATCGGCGTCATCGTGGGGCGGTGATCGGCCGGTCCGAGCACGCCGGGAGCCGGCCGCAGGCGCGGCGACGGAGAATCAAACACGTGAGTGAGCAACTTGCGAAGCCCGCCGATGCAATGAATCAGCTTCTCGGCGGGATGAAGCAGTTCGATGCTTCGGACTTGCACCTGAAGGTCGGCTATGCCCCGTACTACCGCATCGCCGGGCATCTGAGAAAGACGCACCTCCCACCGATGCCCACGACGGAATACGTTTATGACATGGTTCGTCCGCTGATTCCCGAGCAGCGGCTCGAGGAGTTCGAGCGGACGGGCGCTCTGGACTTTTCGACCCAGGTGACCAACGGCGACCGGTTTCGCGTGAACGTGTTTCGCGCCTGTGGTCAGGTTCACGCGTCCATCCGGCGGGTCAAGAGCGAGATTCCCTCGTTCGACGACCTGCACCTGCCGCCGGTCTACGACCAGGTGGCGTCCAAGACGATCGACGGGCTCGTGTTGATCTGCGGGATCACCGGCTCGGGAAAGAGCAGCACGATGGCCGCCATCGTGCAGCGCGTCAACGAGCTTCGCGGCATGCACGTGGTCACCATCGAAGACCCCGTGGAGTTCCAGTTTCACCCGAAAAAGTCGATTATTTCGCAGCGCGAGATCGGGGTCGACGTCGCAAACTTCGCCGAGGCCCTGCGGCACGTGGTTCGCCAGGACCCGGACTGCATCATGATCGGCGAGGTCCGCGACAAGGAAACGATGAACGCGGCCCTCCAGGCCGCCGAGACCGGGCACCTGGTGCTCGGGTCCCTTCACGTGTCGGATGCGCAGCAGTCGTTCACCCGCATTCTGGAGTTTTTCCCGCGCGGGGTCCACGGGTTCGTTCGCGGTTCCATCGCCAACAGCCTCCGGGCGATCATGTGCCAGCGACTCATCCCGGGCGTCGACGAGGGCACGCGCTTCCCGGCGACGGAGGTGTTGCTCAACACGCCGATGCTTCGCGACAAGATCATGCGGGAAGAGGATGACGACATTCCCGGGATTATTCAGGCGAGCACGAGCGACGGCATGCGATCGTTCACGACGTCGCTCGTCGAGCTGGTGGAAGCCGACAAGATCTACTTCGACACGGCCCTGGAATACGCGCCCAACCGGGAGGCGTTCAAGTCGGCGATAAAAGGAATCAGCTCCAGCGGCGGCGGTCTGATGGGCGGCCGGTAGGCGGGCGAGGCGGCTTGGGCTACTCCCCTTCGGTGAGGTCGTACTCGCAAAACGCCTCCGGGAGAAACTCGATCAGGTCGAGCGCGGTCAGGGACCACCGGCCGAGCTCGCCCGCGGCGAAGTCGCCCGCGAGGCCGTGCAGGTAGGTGCCCAGGATCGGCGCCTCGAACGTGTCCATCCCCTGACCGACCAGCGCCGCGATCATACCGGTGAGGACGTCGCCGGCGCCGCCGGTCGCCATGCCCGCGTTTCCGGTCTCGTTGACGTACAGCCGGTGCCCGTTCGTCACCACCGTGCGATGCCCCTTCAGCACGACGGTGCCGCCGTAGGCCTCCTGGAGCCGCAGGGCGAGTTCGCGCCGCGCGGCGTCGCTCTCGGGCATTGTCTCGTCGATCCCCTTGCCGGTCAGTAGGCGGAGTGCTTCGCCGGGATGCGGGGTCAGCACGACGCGCTCCTGCGGGAACGTCGGGCACGCCGGGTGGGCGGCCAGGCGATTCAAGCCGTCGGCGTCCACGACGACCGGGCCGGGGAAGCGCGCGACGAACTCGGCGACCGTCTTCGCGTCGAGGCTCTGTCCGAGGCCCGGGCCGATCGCGGCGACGTTCGCGCGAAACGCGCGCGTCGCGTCGAGCAAGTCCGCGGCGCTGGTCGGCAGCGTGCGACAGGTCGCGCAGGGTGCCAGCATGGTGACATATGGTCGAATGGGCTCGGGCACGATCATCTGAACCAAGCCGGTGCCGGTACGCAGGGCGGCGTTGGCCGCCAGGGCCACGGCGCCGATCATCAACTCCTCGCCGCACGAACCACCGATGATGCACAGCCGCCCGACGTCGCCCTTGTGGGCCTCCGGGCCTCGCTCCGGAAGGGGCGCGATCTCGCGTGTGAGGATGGGTTCTTGTGCCATGTGTTACGCTCCGCCGCCGGTCTGGACGCAACGCCGGTTGATCATGGCCGCGGTGTAGCCCGCGCCGAATCCGTTGTCGATGTTCACGACGCTCACGCCCGACGCGCAACTGTTCAGCATCGTCAAGAGCGCGGAAAGTCCGCCGAAGCTTGCGCCGTATCCGGTGCTCGTCGGCACCGCGATGACCGGGCAATCCACCAGCCCGCCCACCACGCTGGCCAACGCACCTTCCATCCCGGCGACGACGACCGCGACGTTGGCCGCCTGCAGCGACTGCGCGTGCGCCAAGAGGCGGTGTATGCCGGCGACGCCGACGTCGTAGTATACCTCAGTGCGCTGGTTCATGATCTCGGCGGTGATGCGCGCCTCCTCTGCCACGGGCATGTCGCTCGTGCCGGCCGAGACGATCGCGATCGTTCCGGGCGGCGGCGGCGGCGCGTCGGCCTGTTGCAAGATGATGGTCCGCGCGACCTCGTTGAATTCGGCGTGCGGCCGGGTGTGCCGCACGGCGTCGGCCGCTTCGTGCGAGGCGCGCGTGGCGATGACGTTCAACCCGGTGGCGGCGGAGCGGTCGAAGATTTCAGCGACGTGCGCCGGCGACTTGCCCTGACAGTAGATGACCTCGGGAAAGCCACATCGAATCGCGCGGTGGTGATCGATCTTCGCGAAGCCGACGTCCTCGAACGGCAGCGACCGCAAGGACGCAACGGCCTCGTCCATCGAGACGGCCCCGGAAGCGACCTGAGCCAATAGCTCGCGGAGTCGGTTTTCGTCCATGACGTTTCCGATTCGCCGTGCGTGCGTCGGCGCCGTTCCTAGCCGCAGGCAGAACCAGTCCGCCTCAGGCGGAGCCTGCGCGGCGTTCCCGAAACTCGGATGGCGCGGCATCGTTAGCGATCCATAGTGTATGGCGATAGTTGGAGGGAATCAATCGAAGCCGCCGGCCGGCGGGCCGCGTGGGCATTCAGACGATCGAACCCGACGGAAACGCGTCGAGCGTCAGGCCGTCGGTGTGCCCGTTGGCGAGGAGGTGATACCCGAGACCGGCGA
>Ga0055449_10000486_pt1 | contig 11061 bp, 6 predicted proteins | sample China_Galinas_PW_2_FD_57739 | JGI IMG/M metagenome (GOLD analysis project Ga0055449, IMG submission 57739) | Wetland microbial communities from San Francisco Bay, California, USA, that impact long-term carbon sequestration - China_Galinas_PWB_D1 | ecosystem: Environmental > Aquatic > Marine >... | reverse complement strand
GTTCGATCTGATCGTGGAGGGGGCGACTGAGGCGTACCTGGTGGCCGACGCGCTGGCCAAGGCGGATGCCACGGTCGTGCTGGGTCCGGTGTCGGCGACGGAGACGTTCGAGGACAACGCGTTTCGGCGGCATTCCATGCACAGCGCGGCCGTGCTCACCAAGGCGGGCGTGAGGTGGTCGATCGGTAGCGGCGCGGCGACCGCGCGTTCGGCTCGGTTCGTCGCGTTGAACGCTCAACTTGCCGCGGAGTATGGTGCTGCGCCGAACGGGTGGCTGCCGCTGGTGACGTCCCGGGCGGCCGACGTGCTCGGCCTGTCGGGGCGGGCCGGACGTTTGGCGCCGGGTATGGGCGCCGATTTCGTGATCTGGTCGGGCGATCCGAGTGATCCGGGGTCACGGGTCGAGCAGGTGTATATCGGCGGTCACGTGGCGTACGACGCGCACGCGGGAGGCGGTTCATGAGGCGTTTGAGGATCCGCGTCTATGCGCTGGCCGCGTTGGTCTGCTGCGGCCTTCCGCTTTCGGCGTCGCGCGCGCAGTCGCCGTCGGCGATCGTGGCTGGTCGGTACGTCGCGCCGGACGGTACGCTGGTGTCGGGCAAGGCGATCGTGCTTTCCGACGGTCGTGTTTCCGGCATCAAGCCGGGCGGCGAGGTCGGCGAGGCGACCGGCGTCGTGCACTATCCGAATGCGGTGGTGATGCCGGGCTTGATCGACCTGAGGTCGACGCTTGGCAGCGTCGGGGCGACGGTGACTTCGAAAAAGGCGGTTGATCCTGACATCTGCGCGTTCGACGCGGTGGATTGGGGTCATCGAGATTTTGCGATCGCTCGCTCGGCGGGAATTACGACGGTGTTGATTGTACCGTCGCCTGTGAACCTGGTGGCGGGTCGGGCGGTGGTCGCGAAGACGGTAGATTCGGATTCGCGTGTGCTTCGGCGTGAGGGGCCGATGGTGTTGTCGTTGGGGCCGGCGGTGTGGCGCTACGATCGAGAGCCGACGTCGCGGTCGGGCTCGCTGGCGATGCTTCGTTCGGTGCTCGACGCGGCGCGGCGGGGCGAAGGGCCGCCGCGAATGCAGGCGTTGGTCAAGGGCGGGTTGGATTCGATGGTGTACTGCGCCGAGGCGATGGACGTCGACGCGGCGCTTCGGGTGATGGCCGACGTCGCCGGTCCGAATGTGCTGGTCTACACCGGTGCGGATCTGGACGTGGCGGACGAACTCGCGGGTCGCGGAACGATCGTGGTGGTCGGCCCGTACACGTTCGATATGCGTCCGCGGGTGCTGGCTCTGGCCGGGGCGCTGAGCAAGCGTGACATCCCGGTGGCACTTGCCGGCGGGATTCCGGAGATGGGCCGGGACTCTCTGCGGATGACGGCGGCGCTGGCGGTTCGATACGGCATGGACCCCGCGGCGGCGCGGCGGGCGATCACCTCGGTGGCGGCGCAGGCGGCCGGCGTGGCGGGTCGCGTCGGGTCGATCGCGCCGGGCCGAGACGCGGATTTGGTGATATTTTCGGATGATCCGCTTCGGTTGGATGCGCGCGTGCTCGCGGTGTACGAGGGTGGCGTCCGCGTGTACGCCGATCAGGAAGCGATGAGAAGTGCCTCACGGGGCTAGCGCGTGGGACTTGGACGAGAAAGTGCGATGAACGAAAAAGCGAATCTTGGAAGTTGGTCGATCACGCTGCTCGCTGCCGGGTGTCTTCTCACCATGTTTTCGGCGGCGCCCGCGAGCGCGGGGGATGACGTCGTCGTGCTCAAGGCCGGTGTCGTACATGTCGGGGATGGGCGGGCGATCGAACACGCGGTGGTGGTCGTGCGAAACGGGCGCATCGCGGCGGTCGGTCCGGACGTGCCGGTGCCGGGTGATGCGCGAGTGATCGAGATGGCTGAGGGTTCGATCACGCCGGGGCTCGTGGAAGCCAACGCGTGGGTCGACCCGACCGATCTTCTGGCGCCGCCCCCTGCCGACGCGTACACGATCCTCAATCGATTCCTGCACCACCATGATCCCGGGCATCGGGACATGACGTGCTGCGGATCGCGGTGCCCTCGGGCGTATCTGCACGAGGCCGGCAAGAAGTGTCCGATCTGCGGTTGGCCGGATACCGCGCCGCGGATGGCCGTCGGCACGAACGTCGGTCGGGTGGCGGTGGAGCAGTCGTCGGAGGTGGTTCCCGAGACGCGCGTGCTGGACGGGTTGAATCTGCGCAGTCCGGATTTCGGTCGGTTGGCTCGCGGTGGGGTGACGACCGCGTTTGTCGCACCGGACACGGCCGCGGTGATCGGGGCACGCGGCGCGATTGTTCGGACGGCCGGGCCGATGTCGCAGCGCGTGGTCCGCGAGGCCGACGCGGTGCAGGCGGTCATGAGTTCCGACGCCTTTCGGCGCGGTCAGAACAACAACCTTCCCATGCGGCATTTTGTGACGTTCAACACGCGTCGGCCGGTGTCGCGTATGGGCGTGGACTGGGTATTCCGCAAGGCGATGTACGACGCGCAGCGAGCGGGCAAGGGTCTGCCCGTCAGCGGCGCGGACACGCCGAGCCCCGCGGCACTTGCCGCACTTCGTGAGATTCTGAGCGGTGCCGTGCCGGTGCGGATGCACGCACGGACGCAGAACGACATTCTGTCCGCGTTTCGGTTGTCGCGGGAGTTTGGCCTTCCGTTCACGCTGGTGGAAGGTACCGAAGCCTACCGCTGTCTGGACCAGTTGGTCTCCGGCCACGTGCCGGTGGTGTTCGGCCCGATCTACGTGGACGCGCCGGGCTACCGCGTGTACACGGGCGAGACGGACCACAATCGGGTCAACACGTTCAAGGCGCTTCTGGGCGCAGGGGTGACGACTGCGCTGAGCGCGCACGAGCTTCGCGACGAGGATGGGCTGGCGCGGCAGGCGCTGTATGCGATGCGGTCCGGTCTGAAGCTCGAGCAGGTACTTCCCGCGGTGACCGCGACGCCGGCGAAGCTGCTCGGACTCGGTGACGAACTGGGGACGGTGGAAAGCGGCAAGCGGGCCGATCTGATCGTTTGGAACGGCGAGCCGTTCGCCGCGACGTCGACGCCGGAGGTGGTGATGATCGGCGGCGAGGTTGTCGTGGACCGGCGTCATGGTTGACAACAGGTGGTACGATCGTCGTGCACTGACGGTGTGTGCGGACATCACGAAGAGGACGGAGCAGGTGGTGAAGATTCCCAGGCTGATATTGGCGTGGACGGCGATCGCGACCGCTCCGCTGTTCGCGGTTCCACCGGCGAAGATCGCGCTTCAGGGCGGGCGAATCATCCCCGTGGTCGGCGATGAAATCCCGAAGGGGACGGTGCTGATCGAGAACGGGAAGATCACGGCCGTCGGCGCGGAGGTAAAGATCCCGTATGACGCCGTGGCGGTGGACGTCTCGGGCAAGGTGATCTTCCCGGGCATGGTGGACGCGCACTTCTCGCGGGGTATGGACAGGGCCAACGAGAACGCGCCGGTCACACCGTTTCTGAACGTATACGACTCGATCGATCCGTCGCAGCGCGTGTTCGAGGATGCGCTGCGCGACGGCATGACGTCCCTACACGTCATCCAGGGGAACAACACGGTGATCGGCGGCATGAGCCGCGTGGTGCACCCCATCGGGCTGACGCCGGAGGAAATGACGCAGGTTCCGAACCTGGCGCTGAAGATCAGCATGGCGCCGAAGCGCGGCTCCGATCGCATGGTGCAGCTCGCCACGCTTCGAGAGACGTTCGCGGAGTTGGACGACTATCTGGGCGATCTTGCGGAGAAGAAGTACGAGGAGTCGCTCAAGGAGAAGGACGAGAAGATCGACGTCGGCCCGGAGGAGGCCCGCAAGCGCGGCGCGAAGCTGATCAAGTTCGAGGACTACGACGACAAGCACGCCAACCTCGTTCGCCTGACGCGCGGCGAGCTTCCGGCGTTCGTCTATTGCGAGATGGCGAGCGACGTGACACGGGCCATCGCGATGGCCAAGAAGCACGGCTACTTCGACCACATGGTGTTTGTTCTGGGTACGCATTGCTACAAGGCGATCGACGAATTGAAGGCGGCCAATCGGCCGGTCGTGCTCGGTCCGGAGCTGGTGCACCGGGAGCGGGATTCGCTGACCGGCGAGCTGCGCGAGACGTTCGTACCCAAGGTGTTTGTGGACGCGCGGCTGACGTTCGCTTTGTTGCCGAGCCCCGACACGTCGCTGGCCGAGCGGTACCTCAACTATCAGGCGGCGCGCTGCGTGCGCAATGGCATCGCGCGGAGCCGGGCGCTAAAGGCGATCACGCTCTACCCGGCCGAGGCGCTGGGCATGGGCGATCGAATCGGCAGCATCGAGCCGGGCAAGCTCGCCAACCTGCTTGTGCTCAGCGGCGACCCGCTCGATTTCACGACGTGGGTCGAGAAGTCGTACATCAACGGCATTGAGGCGTACGACCGCAGCAAGGATGTGCGTTTGAAGCGTTTGTTCGGCAAGGAGCCGTCGGAGACGAAGGCGAAGAACGACGACGCGAAGCCCGACTCGCCCAAAGAGAAGAGCGAGGCGGCAAGCGATACGCCCAAGGGCGACGAGGCCCCGAGCGACGAGCCCAAACACGACAAGTCCAAGCAGGCGGAACCAAACGGCTAATGGACGTTTCGAGAGGAACAATCGTGCGTCGTTGCATGGGGGCGCTGGTCGCGCTGGCGAGCTTGTGCGGGGCGACCGCCCATGCGCAGTCGAGCGAGCGATCATTCGTGCTGCGTGCGGGGACGGTGCTGCCGGTGACCGCAGAGGGGCCGGGGTCTTTGTCGCCGGGTGTGGTGATCGTGCGCGACGGGAAGATCGTCGCGGTCGGGCGATCGTTGCCGATCCCGCCGGACCTCCCGTTGATCGATCTGCCGGATGCGACGGTGATGCCGGGGCTGGTCGCGGCTTCGTCGTCGCTCGTGCCGTCGGCGTCGGGAGACGAGACGGTGGCGGCCGGCTATCGCGCGGCGGACAGCTTTCTGTCTCAGGACGATTATCGTGCGGTGCTGGCCGGCGGGGTGACGACGGTTCACCTCGGATCGGGGCGGCATCGCCTGATCAGCGGGCAGGGGGCGGTGGCGAAGCTCGGCGGTCCGATGGACCATCGGATGCTTCTGGCGGAGGCCGACCTGACGATCAATCTCACCCGATTGGCCTATCGCCCGCCGAACCTGATCTACTATCAAATGCCGTCCAGTTCGGACGTGGCGTTGCCGATGCCGGAGCGTCAGCGGCCGGCATCGCGAATCGATGCGCTTCGAGCGCTGGACGAGGCGCTGGCGATGTCGGAGCCGCAGGAGTTTGCTGCTTGGCACTACAAGACGCTGGCAAAGCTATGGCAGGCCGGGAGAACCGTCCGCGTTCAGGTGGATCGCGGGGCGGACATCGCGGCCGCGTTGGACTGGCTCGCTCGACGGAACCGCACCGCCTATCTCGTCGGCGGGGCGCAGTGTGACGAGGTGGCCGATCAACTGCGGGCTTCGCGCGTTCCCTTGGTGTTCGAGCTGGGCGGCGGTTTGCGCGGTCAGGCCGCGTCCATCGGCTACGACCCGGATGCGCTCGTTCGCGACGTCCGCGCGCTACGTGGTCTGAGTGACATCAAGCTGGCACTGGTGACGGTGCCGGATGCGCCCGTCGTCGACTTGCGCCTGGCGGCCGCGACTGGCTTGCGGGCGGGGTTGTCGCCTTCGCGTGTGATCGCGGCGATCACGCGGGTGCCGGCCGAGCTGCTCGGCGTGGCTGACCACGTGGGCAGTTTGGCGCCGGGGATGGACGCCGACTTGCTCGTCTTGACCGGCGATCCACTGGCGACCACGACGCACGTCGAGCGGGTGTACATCGGCGGGGTGGAGGCGTTCACGCCGCCCGAGACGGATGCGTTGGTCGTCCACGGCGGCACGATCTGGCTCAACGAGGATGAGCGAATCGACGACGGCTCGGTGTTGATCGAGCACGGGAAGATCACGGCCGTGGGCAGGACGGTACCTCATCCGCCGTTCGCACGCTTTATCGACGCCGGCGCGGATTCGTTCATCACGCCCGGCCTGATCGATGCGCACGGTCACTTGGGTCTTGACGGCGACGAAACGTCCACCGCTCCGGGGTTGAAGCTGACTCGCCTGATCGGAGTCCCGGATATACCCGAGCATCGCGTGGCGATGGCCGGCGTGACCACGGTGCTGATGGCGCCATACAAGGCTTCGGGACAGGGGTCGCAGGTGGCGGCGGTTCACACGGGCGGCGCCACGCGAAAGGACCGCGTCGTGCGTGACACGGCCGGCGTGTTCTTTGACCTGTCGCGGGTCGATCCCGCGAAGATCGCGGAAAAGCTGAAGAGCCGTTTCGACGCGGGCAAGAAGTATCTCGAGAAGTGGCAGAAGTACGAAAAGGATCTGGCGGAGTGGAAGGAGAAGCGCGCCAAGGGTGAGAAGATCACGGCCAAGGCGAAGTCGGTCACCGTTGAGCAGACGGCCAAGGCCGATCCGCTGACGGGGACGTGGGCGGCCACCATCTCGGGCGGGCCGCTGCCCGAACCGCAAAAGATCACGATGCGACTCAAGCTGACCGGCGAGGACGTGGAAGGTCGGATGACGGCGCCGGGAGCTCCGGAGGAAGTCAAGCTGACCGGTACGTTCGACGGTACGCACCTTTCGATGGAAGTCGACATCGAGACGCCGCAGGGAACGCCGCGGATCGAGGCCGATCTGGTGGCGGAGGATACGCTGTCCGGAAATCTGAGTGTGGCCGGCATGGAGATCGGCTTCGACGCGACGCGGACGGACAAGGAGGCGGTGGAGTTCAAGGTCACCAAACGCAAGACCCGCGGCAAGGACGGGCGACCGTTGCCACCGAAGGTGGACGACGCGCTCGAGCCCTTGCGCGCGATCCTGGAGGGCAAGATCCCGGCATTGGTCCGGGTGTCGGCGCCGGCTCAGGTCGCGTCGGTGCTGGCGTTTTTCAAGGAGTGGGAGGCGCCGTTCGTCCTATTGGACGCGGAAGGGGCGCGGGCGTTGGCCGGCGAGCTGGCCGAGCGCAAGGTCGGCGTGGTCGTGCCCAAGGAGCTGATCCGGCAGGAGCTTCACAAACCGTACTACGAGGCGGACGATCTCGTTCGCCGCGGCGTGTCGGTCGCCTTTCAGAGCGGCGGCGAGGATTCGGCGCGGGCGCTGCCGCAGGTCGGGCTGTACGCGGTGGAGCGCGGGTTGGCGGCCGACGCGGCGCTGGCGGCGCTCACGACGGGCCCGGCGCGCATGTTCAAGCTCGACGATGTGATCGGTTCGATCAAGCCGGGCTGCTACGGGGATCTGGTGGTGTTCAGCGGTCATCCGTTCGCGGCCGGGAGCTACGTGAAGCGTGTCATCGTGCACGGAGAGGAAGTGCGATGAATCGAAGGATTTGTGCTCATGCCATAGTGTGGCACCGGCGGATCGCGTGGTGCATCGCTACAGTAGCCGTCATCGGGTTGGTCTCACCGCGTCTGGCGGTGGCCGAGTCGTCGCGCGGCCTGGCCGTACGCGTGGGGAAGATCATCACGATGGACGGCGAGGATCGCGTGATCAACAACGCGGTGGTGCTGGTCAAGGACGGCAAGTTCGAGCGGCTCGGCAAGCGTCAGGACGTCGACGTGCCGGAAGGCTATCGCGTGATCGACAAGCCCGAGCTCTGGCTCGTGCCCGGATTGGTCGATCCGCACAACCACACGGCCGGTTCGCTGTCCGACCTGAACGACATGGTCTATCTCACGAACCCGGGGCTGCGCACGATCGAGACGATCACGCCGCAAAACGACCTCGTCAAGGAAGCGCGGGCCGGCGGCGTCACGACGGTGATGTTGATTCCGGGAAGCGGCACGAACATGAGCGGCTTCGGCACGATCGCCAAAACGGCCGGCGACACGGTCGACAAGGTGGTGATGCGGGCGCCGGGCTCACTGAAGATCGCCCAGGCCGGCAACCCGGAGTGGTACTGGTTCGGCGTCGGCCGGAGCTACATGAACTACAACATTCGCCAGACGATGGAGAAGGCGAAAGCCTACAGCGACTCGTGGACGGCGTACGAGCGGGGGAAGACGTCGACCAAGCCAGACTACAACCCGATCTTCGACGGCTTTCGCGGCCTGTTCGCGGGCAAGTTTGTCGTCACCGTGCACACGCAGATTTACCAGGTCGTGATGACCACCATCGACATGCTCCAGAAAAAGCTCGGCGTGCGGACGGTGCTCGACCACTCGACGTTCGACGGATTCAAAACGGCGCCGATGGTGCTCGAGCAGGACATGTACACGATGAACGGTCCGCGACAGTACTGGTTCGATATGTCGGAGCGAAAGATGGACGGCAACGCCGCCCGCTGGTGGCAGGGCGGCGTGAAAAAGCTCGGGCTCAATACCGATGCGCCGGTCGTGCCGGAACGCGAGCTGTCGTATCAGGGCGCGATGGCGTGCTGGTACGGGTGGCTGCCGTATCCGGCGCTTCGCGCGATCACGCGAATCCCGGCCGAGGCTTTGATGATCGACAACAGGGTCGGCTCGGTCGAGGTCGGCAAGGATGCGGACTTCGGGCTCTGGACGGGAGACCCGATCGATCCGAGATCGAGCTGCGAGATGACGTTCGTGAACGGCGACGTCGTATACGACGCGGCCGTCAAGAGGCGTTTCTAGTGTTGACGAAGATTCGACGTGAAACGTGGGCGATCGTGGGGCTGGTGCTCTTTGCGTCGGCGTGGCCTGCGGCGGCGCAGGAGCCGGCATACGTGGCGGTCAAGGCCGGTCGCGTGATCACGGTCAGCGGCGAGGAATACGCGCCGGGTGTGATCGTCATCGAGGACGGCATGATCACGGCGGTTGGCTCCGGACTGGAGTTTCCCAAGACGGCCGAGGTGATCGACGCACACGGTCAGACTGTCATGCCGGGCTTTATCAACGTGCGCACACGCTACGGGCTGCGGGACTTCGAGCGAAGCGGCGTGTCGGGCGATCGCACGGCGTCGGAAGAGGTGTACGTCGACACGATTCCCTTCGACGAGCTGGTCCAGGCGGGCTTCACGACGGTGAGCTTCGTGCCGACGGGGAGCGACATTCCGGGCATGGCTTCGGTGTATCGGACGGCGGCCGTCGACGGCGATGAGCAGTTGGTCGACAAGGCCGCCTATCTGGACGTGAACACGGACAAGCCAAGCGTCCTTCGCGACGCCTTGAAGAAGGCCAAGGACGAGATCGAGAAGGTCGAGAAAGCCCGTAAGGAATGGGAGGCTGAGCAGAAGAAAAAGGCAGAGACGAAAAAGGACGAGAAGCCCGAAGAAGGCAAAGACAAGCCCGATGACAAGAAAGACGGCGAGGACGGCAAGAGCGCGGATTCCGCCGGCGGTGCTCGATGGAGCGACGATGGCGGCGATGACCCCAAAAACGGAGACGAGAAGGATAAACCCGCCGAAGGAGAAGAGAAGAAAGCCGAATCGGTGGCTGAAGAATTCAAGCCGCCGCCCATCGATCCGAAGTACCAGCCGCTTGTCGACCTCCTCCAGAAGAAGGACGGCGCGCGGTTCATGGTGCGGTTGAGTTCGGCGTCGGATTTGCTCCATCTGGAGGAGGTGCTCAAGCCGTACGAGGAGCTGTGGCCGACGTTGTACCTGGCCACGCGGCGCACGACGGACTACTACCATGTGGTCGAAAACCTGGGCAAGCACAAGGCGCAGGTGGTCATTCGCCCGTGGCTTCACGAGATTCCGTACACGTACAATCGCTACAATCTGATTGACGATCTGACGAAAGCCGGCTGCACGGTGTCCGTGGTGCCACGTGATGACACGAACAGCGAGCTGCGCCGTTTCCGGTCGCACCTGGCCGAGCTCGTTCGCGCCGGGCTGGACAAGGCCGAGGCCTACAAGATGCTCACGCTCCATCCGGCGCAGGCGATCGGCATGGATGACACGTGCGGCAGCATCGAAAAGAAGCGCCGCGGCGATCTGGTGTTTTTCGACGGCGATCCGCTCGATCCGCACTCGAAGGTTCAGCGCGTCATGATTTCTGGAACGACGGTCTACCAGCGGGACGAGAACAAGTGATGCGACGTTACTTCGGAATGTGGGCGGTCGTCTTCGCGGTGGGTGCGTTGTTGGCTGCGGCTCGCGCCGAGGATCCGAAGCCGAAGAACGAAGACAAGAAGGCGGAGGCAGCGGCCGACGCCAAGGACGACAAGGGCGCCGGCGACAAGGAGAAGAAGGAGAAGAAGAAAAAGAAGAAGGAGGATCGCTACTTCGCGGTCACCGGCGGGCTGGTGCACACGGTGACCGACGGCGACTTGTATGGCGCCACGATCCTCTCAAAGAACGGCAAGATCATCGCATTGGGCGATTCCGTCACGATTCCCGAGAAGGCGGAAGTGCTGGACGTGACGGGGTATCAGGTTTATCCCGGGCTGATCGCGGTCGACAGCGGCGGGTTGATCGGCGGCGGCAAGCCGGAGGACACGACGAACGTCTTTTCGCTGTCAATGACGCTGGGCCTTGCCGGCGGGATCACGACGGCGGTGAGCGGCAACACGGCCGGCAAGCTCACCTACGGTACGCTCGACGATCTTATCCTCAAGCGCCATCTCTTTTACACGTTGCAATATACCACCGAGGATCCCGACGGGCGCAACCGCCTCCGCGAGAAGCTCGACAAGGTGCGCCAGTACGTGCGCGACCTCGACGCATACCACGAAAAGAAGAAGGACGACCCGGATGCGACGGAGCCCGACAAGGAGTGGCTCAAGGGCGACTACGAAAAGCTATACAAGCTGCTGATGGGCGAGACGACAGCGATTGCGAGCGCCGACCGGACGCACGAGATCGTCGACTACTGCGCGCTTGCCGAGGAGTACGGGTTCAAGCTGGTGCTGCGCGGGGCGATGGAGGGGTGGACGCAGCCGACGCGCATGGCGCGGGCCGGCGTGTCGGCGATCATCACGCTTCGGCCGCCGATCTTCTCGACTGACTCGGGCCACGACGACACGCTGAATCGCCCGACGGGACGCTCCATCGAGAACCCGGCAATTCTCTACAACCACGGCATT
>Ga0055449_10000485_pt1 | contig 11064 bp, 10 predicted proteins | sample China_Galinas_PW_2_FD_57739 | JGI IMG/M metagenome (GOLD analysis project Ga0055449, IMG submission 57739) | Wetland microbial communities from San Francisco Bay, California, USA, that impact long-term carbon sequestration - China_Galinas_PWB_D1 | ecosystem: Environmental > Aquatic > Marine >... | reverse complement strand
GGCCCCTCGCGCCCGACCGAAGCGCCGCTGCCGATCGACAGTGCAGAGGCCAGCGATTTGATGATCACGACAACCGGGCGAATGCGGCCATTGTTGTAATAGATCGCATCCATCACCTCGGGAACACCGTGGCCGCGCGCCTCGGGCGCGAAATTCCTTACCAGGAACACGACGATGATGCCGCCGATCACCGGCGCAAGAATAACGAAGGCGCCGAACGGACTTTCCGGCGTCGGATCGTTCGCTTCATAGAACCACGAGAACTCACCGAGAAAAAACACGTTGTGAATCATGCCGATCAGGAATCTGAGCCCGACCGCGCCGAGGCCGGTCACCGCACCGAGCACCAGGGCCATTACCGAGAGCGTTATCAGGTCGACTTGTCTGTTGTCTGCTTTGGCGGTCTGTGGCATTCGATGCGTCCAGGTTGCGGCTGGGCCTGCGACCAACGCATCCCCTTAGTCGGCATCCAGGCCTCGAGGCGGACAAGACCGACAATTGATTGCGATCGCATGCGATGCGTCGGAATAGCCTGTCGGAGCCGGTCGCGCAAACGTCACGTTGGGGTAATCCGCCGCACCCCAGCAAGGTTCCGGCCGCTGCCGGGAGGATAGGGTCGCTGTCATGTCTGCAGGAGTTGGGTTCTTGGTGGGGCGCCGCAGCCGCAAGGGGGTCTTGCTCGCGATCGGACTGGTCGTGTTCTTTGCCGGCTACACCTGGTTCCTCGACTACCAGGAGGCCCAGGTCAGGCAGCGCCTTGGCGAATTGCGCGGCAGCAATCCCGATCGCTACCTCAATCAGATCAGGACGGTCGTGCCGTTCGACAAGTACCTGGCGGAATACAGCAAACTGAAGGGCTATGCCGAGTATCGCGAGTCGGTGCCGCCCTTCCTGCTCGGCCGCTGGGCTCTGTTCCCGGAAGCAAAAAGGGTCGGCGATTCCTATCTTGCCGATGAGTGCATCGACACCATCGCCTTCGAGGATGCCCGGGTGAAGATGTCGGGCGCCGTCGCTTCGACGCATGCCGCCAAGTACCGGCTCGACGGATCGGACGTGATCGTTCAGTTGCAGGACGGGACCGATGTCGCCGTCCGGCTGGTCAGCTACGGCGAGCGGCTGCACCATGTCGAACTCGACCCGCCGGGCTATGACGGCCGGCGTTTCGGCTATCTCTGCAAGTAGCGATCCGGCGGCGTCACCGGCGGCGGCGTATCCCCAGGGGGCTTCCCGCCAGCTCCGGGCGCGGCAGGGTGGCATGGGCCGCCAGCATCCGGGCCATCCGTTCCTGCGCCCAGTCCGGGTAGGGGGCCGAGCGGCGGGTGTCGAGATCGACATTCATCAGCAGGCTCTCCATGGTCGCCGCGACCGCGCCGGTCGCAAGATTGATCATGGTCAGAAAGAAGTGGAGGCGCTTCGGGTCCGCGTCGAGGAGCTGGAAATCGCAGGCGAACTCGGTGCCTTCCAGAAGCTCGTCGAGGTAATGGACCTGTAGCTGCAGGGTCATCGGCCCCAGCCGCCCCTCGCGGGCCAGCGTCTCGCCGACACCGAGCCGCTCTTCGAGGATCTCGTCGGTCGCCAGGTCGAAGGCCCTGACGTAGTAGGCGACGTTCATGTGGCCGTTATAGTCGATCCACTCAGGCGGGACCGTGCGGGTGTGGGTCCGGATCGGCGCCGCGTCGAATTTGTCGTTAACTTCGGCCATGTTGCCCTCGTTTTCCGTTGCTCCGCAAAATAGATCAGCCTATCCGGGATGGAAACAAGGGAGGTGTCATGACGATCGAGACTGCGATAGCGGAACTGTCCCAGCATTTCGGCGACCGACTGACCCAGTCTGCAGCGATGCGCGAGCAACATAGCCACGGCGAGGCGCACCACGCGCCCCGGATGCCCGATGCGGTGGTCTTTCCGCACTCGACCGAGGAAGTGGCGCTGGTGGCGCGCACCTGCCATGCCCATGGCTGCCCGATCGTGGCCTGGGGCGCGGGGACCTCGCTCGAGGGCCATGTGATCCCGGTTCGGGGCGGCATCAGCCTCGATTTTGCGCAGATGAACCAGGTGCTGGAAGTCCACGCCGAGGATATGGATGTGGTGGTCCAGCCCGGCATCACCCGCAAGCAGGTGAACGAGTACCTGCGCGACACCGGCCTGTTCTTCCCGGTCGATCCGGGGGCGGACGCCTCGATCGGCGGCATGGCGGCGACCCGCGCCTCGGGCACCTGCGCGGTGCGCTACGGCACCATGCGCGAGTCGGTTCTGGCGCTGGAGGTGGTGCTCGCCGACGGCCGGGTGATCCGCACCGGCACCCGGGCGCGCAAATCCTCGGCCGGCTACGACCTGACACGGCTGTTTGTCGGCTCCGAGGGAACGCTCGGCATCATCACCGAGCTGACCCTGCGCCTGCACGGGGTGCCGGAGGCGATCTCGGCCGCGACCTGCGGCTTCGAGCGGCTGGAGGATGCGGTCGACACGGTGATCGAGACGATCCAGCTCGCGGTGCCGATCGCCCGCATCGAGCTGCTGGACGAGCTCAGCATCCGCGGATTCAACGGCTATGCCGGCTATGACCTGCCCGAGCGGCCGACCCTGTTCCTGGAGTTCCACGGCTCCGAGGCCAGCGTCGCCGAGCAGGCCGAGACGGTGGGCGAGATCGCCAGCGAGCACAACGGCCTGGGCTTCGAATGGACCTCGAACCAGGAGGAGCGCAACCGCCTGTGGTCGGCCCGGCACAATATCTACTATGCGCAGCAGACGCTGCGGCCTGGCGCCACCGGTTACCTCACCGATGCCTGCGTGCCGATCTCGCGGCTGTCCGAGGTGATCCTGGAGACCGAGGCGGATCTCAAGGACAGCCCGCTGCTGGCGCCGCTGGTCGGCCATGTCGGCGACGGCAACTTCCATCTGGCGATCCTGGTCAACCCGGAGAACCCGGCCGAGATGCAAGAGGCGCAGCGGATCGGCCGGCGCATCTCCGAGCGCACCGTCAGGATGGGCGGCACGGTGACCGGCGAGCACGGGGTCGGGATGGGCAAGCGCCAGTTCATGCAGGCCGAGCATGGCGAAGCCTGGGCGGTGATGGGCGAGATCAAGCGCGCCCTCGACCCGCGCGGCATCCTCAACCCGGGCAAGGTGGTGCCGGGAAACTGACGCCGCGTGTGCGCCTTCGCGATGACGCCTGCCCTACGGCGTGACGCGGGCGAAGACGATGTCGGTCCGGTTGTGGTTGTCGACAAAGACGCCGTCATTGTCCTGCGGGAAGTCGACCGGCAGGCCCAGATCGTTGGTCAGCGTGAAGGCGGCGACGAAATCGCCGCCGGCGGTATCGAGACCCATATAGTCGCCCGGGAAGTAGCCGCGCGCGCCGGTGATCACCGACTGGCGCAGGTCCATCGGCTCGGGGGTCAGGCGCCGCTCGTCGAGGAAGGTCAGATCGGGCGCGAACAGCGACAGGTAGACATCGGTGCCGAGCGGATCGTCGCCCAAGACGTCGTTGCGAAAGTCGTAGAACATCACCCCCACGACCCCTTGATCGTTCACCGCGACCTCCGGCAGGAAGGCCTGAACGCCGTCGGGGGTCTCCGGATTGGCGCGCACCGGGTTTGACCAGGTGGTGCCGCCATCGGCCGAGGCGGAAATGTAGACGGCGAGCTCGTCCGGGCTGATCCGGTCCTGCCAGACCACGTAAAGGTCGCCGGTATCGCGGTTGACCGCGGTGTCCGGCAACGGCCCGGCATCGCGTACCGGGATGTCAAGCTCGGGATCGATCGCGTAGGATTCCTCGAACGGGCTGATCACCGTGTCGACATGCTCCCAGTGTTTACCCTGGTCATCGGACCGGAACAGCGCCTGCTCGGCGATCTCGGTGTCGGTCCGCTTGTCAGAAAGGACCCGGTAGAAGAAGTTCACCAGGGTGCCATCGGGCAGCACCTCGATCTGGCCGCCCTGGTGGTAGTTGGCCAGGTTGGCCGGGGACACCTTGTCGAGCGTGTTGATCGGGCGCGTCGCGCTCCAGCTCGCGCCGCCATCGGTCGAGCGGGCGAACACCAGGGCGTTGCTGCCCCACCTGAACACCGTCCAGGTGGCGTAGGCGAGATCCGGGTCATAGGGATCGGCGGTCACCGTGTTCTTGTCCTGCAGCGGCGTGCGCTGGACCGGGCTGTGGGCCGGGACCTGCTTGATGATCGCCGGTGCGGTCCAGGTGACGCCGCCATCCTCGGAATGGGCGATCGCCATTGCGTCCGCCCCGGTCGAGGCGTCGTAGACGATCGCCATGTAATGTGCCGTGCCGTCCGGCGAGAAGCTGATCCAGGCGTCCGAGGCACGCTCGAAATCGCCGCCAGCGGTGCCGGCGCCGCTGGAGCAGCGGGTGAAGGGGATTGCGACCTGTGTCCAGGTCACGCCGCCGTCGAAAGTGTAGGCGGCGCCCACGCTCTGTGCGGCGCCGGTGCTCCAGCGGTCCTGATGCCAGGCGGCGATCATGTTGTCCGGGTCGGTGGGATTGACCGCCAGATGGGGCTCGGTCTCGCTGTTGCGGTAGACCACGCCCGGCTGCGGCGCCCCGTTGCATGCGGTGACGGCAAGCGGGTCGCTCGGATCGCCGCCGTCCGGGTTGGGGCTGAGGCCGCTGATCGGGACAAGCTGCGCCGAGGCCGCCGAGGGCAACAGGGTCAGGCCGGCTGCGGCGGCGAGGGCGATCGTGGCGACGGAGGCCGGAAACCGGGAAAAGCGCAAGCGCATGACGATCCTCGCGATGCTGGACATCATTGGAATGGCGGGCGCCGAAGTCTACGGTGACCGGGAAGGCTTCGCAATGCGGTTGCGCGGAAATGCGCCGGATACGGGCCGCTCAGACCCCCGCGCCACCGAGCAGGGCCAGCCAGAGGGCGATCGTGCCCAGCGACAGGATGGTGCCCAGGATCACCGCGCTGGCCGCGGTGCCGACCGCCCGGTTGTACATCGCGGCGAAGATGTAGCCGTTGACCCCCGGCGGCATCGTCGCGACCACCACGGCGGCGCGGACGAAGGCCTCGGGCAGGCCGAACAGCTGGTCCGCCAGCAGCCAGGCCAGCGCCGGCCGGACCATGAGCGCGACGACCGAGATCGTCAGCGCCTCGCCGATCTCGGCCTTGAGCGCGTAGCGGGTCAGCACCCCGCCGAGCCCGAACAGCGCCACCGGCAGGGCGGCGCGGGCGAACATGCCGATCGCGTCCTCGACCGGCGCGGGCAGCGGCACGCCCGCCAGATTGGCGGCGAGCCCGAGGCCGAGGCCCAGCATCAAGGGGTTCGTCACGATGGCCCGCCCGGTGCGCAGGGCAGCGCCGGCGATGCCGTGCCCCTCGCGGTGCAGCAGCTCCATCGAGAAGATCCCGACCGTGTAAAAGACCAGGGCGTGGAACGCGAGCAGGGCGTACATCGCGGCCATCTCGGCCCCGCCATAGGCGCGCTGCATGATCGGGATGCCCAGCAGCACCGCATTGCCGAACATCGCCGCGAAGCCGGCCGCCACCGACTCGCCGGGGCTGCGCCCGAACAGGCGGCGCGAGGTCAGCCCCATCAGCGCGAAGCAGGCGATCGCCGCACCGTAGAACGCGACCATGTTCGCGACGCGCATCGTCGCGCCGATTTCGAGCCCGTACATCGCCTCGAACAAGAGGCAGGGCACCGCGAAGCCGGTGGCGAACTTCATCAGCGGCTGGATCCCGGCGTCGGGAAACAGCTTCAGCCGCACCGCCGCGTAGCCGGTGGCGACCAGCAGGAACACCGGCAGGACGATGACCAGAAGCGTGGCGGCAAGGGTCATGCGGGCGCCCGTGCCGGGTGGTGGACGGTGCAGGACCCCTCCCCAACCCCTCCTCTTTCAGGGCAGGGGCCACGGCGCCGTCCGGAGCGTGGAGCCCTTCCCCTGCAAGGGGGAGGGTTGGGAGGGGGTCTGCGACGCGGGCCAGATCGAAGGTAGGCTGGCGTCACAGCGGGTATTCCAGCACCAGCCCGTCATGGGCGGGGTGCACGTTTTCCGGCGTCGCGGCGTCGAGCGCGGCATAGTCGAGATCGACATGCAGGTTGGTGAGGAACGCCCGCGGCACCCCGGCCGCGGCGATCCAGCCGAGCGCATCCTCGACATTGGCGTGGCTCACATGCGGGGTGTGCCGCAAGGAATCGACCAGCCAGCAGTCGGCGTCCGTCAGGGCCTCCCAGGCCACCGGGCTCATCTCCTTGATGTCGGGGGTGTAGACCACCGGCCCGATCCGGAAGCCCAGCGCCTCGATCTCGCCGTGGGGCACCAGGAACGGCTCGGCCGTCACCGTGCCTCCGGCGCCGGAGATGCGCACCGGCCCGTCGATCCGGTAGAGGTCCATGATCGGCGGGTAATTGGATCCCGGCGGGGTCTCGAAGACATAGCCGAAACGCGCGCGGGCGGTGCGCTCGGTGGCCTCGTCCATCCAGGCGGGCAGCCGGGCGCGGCGGTTGAAGACCACCATGCGCAAATCGTCCATGCCGTGCATGTGGTCGGCGTGGTCGTGGGTAAAGATCACTGCATCGAGATAGCCGACACCGACCCCGATCAACTGGTCGCGCACATCCGGCCCGGCGTCGATCAGCACGTTGGTGTGCCCCTCGCAGCCGAAGCGCTGGATCAGGAGGGCGCAGCGGCGGCGGCGGTTCTTCGGGTTGTCGGGGTCGCAAGCGCCCCAGTTCGGCCCGGCCAGCCCGATCCGCGGCACCCCGCCGGACGAGCCGCAGCCCAGCACGGTGATGCGCAGCCGGTCCGGCATCAGGCGGCCCCTTCGGCCAGCACCGCCGCCTTGCTGAACAGGCGGTCGAAATTGGCCGAGGTGGCGGCGCAGAACTCGGCATAGCTCAGCTCGAAGGTCTCGGCCCCCACCTTGGCGGTATGGGCGACGAAGGCCGGCTCGCAGCGCTTGCCGCGGTGCGGCGGGGGGGCGAGATAGGGGCTGTCGGTCTCGACCAGGATGCGCTCGAGCGGCGCCGCGGCGAAGATCGCCCTGAGCTCGGTCGATTTCGGGAACGCGGCGATGCCCGACATCGACAGGTAGAACCCCAGCTCCAGCGCCGCCTCGGCCAGGGCCCGGCCGGACGAGAAGCAGTGCATGACGCAGGCATAGGGGCCGGCACGGTGCTCTTCGGCGAGAATCCGGGCCATGTCGGCATCGGCTTCGCGGGAATGGATGATCAGCGGCAGGCCGGTCCGGCGCGCCGCCTCGATATGAATGCGCAGGCTCTCCTGCTGCACCGCCATCGACTCGCGGGTGTAGTGATAGTCGAGCCCGGTCTCGCCGATCCCGACCATGCGGGGATGGGCGGCGATGCGGGTGAGCTCGTCCACCGTCGCCATCGGCTCCGAGGCGACGCTCATCGGGTGGGTGCCGGCAGCGTAGAAAATGCCCGGATAGGTCTCGGCGATGGCCCGCACATTGGGCTCCTGGTGCAGCCGGGTGCAGATCGTCACCATGCGGGTGACCCCCATATCGGCGGCACGGCGAACCACCTGGGGCAGCTCGTCGGCGAATTGGGGGAAGTCGAGATGGCAGTGGCTGTCGACCAGGCGGGCAGCGGTCATGGTCGGAAGGTCCTCGCTCGCTGGGACGAAGTCAGGCTGCGTTGCGCGCCCGGGCCAGGGTGGTGTCGATTTCGAGGAAGGTATCGATGATCGTCTGGCCGGGGTCAAGATTGACCGCGCGGGCATGGGCCGCGGACGCGGCGACGCGGGCGGCGGTCTCGGCCCACAGGGCGGCCTGGGCCGGGTTGCGCGCGACCGCAGCCATCAGCGCCGCCTCGCCGGGGCTGGCGGTGCCGGCATCCGCCCCGGTTGCGCCGTGGCGGGCGAGGCGGCCGAGCAGGGTCAGGGTGAGCCGCGCCACCAGCTCGTATGACGCCTCGGCGCCGCGGCCGGCGACCTGCTCGGCCAGCTCGACCATGGCGGCACGCTCGATCCCCTTGCCGCGACCATGAAGCGCGACCAGGCGGTCGTAGAGCGCCACCCCGCCGCCCGCCGCAAGCCGCAGCGCCTCGCCGACCGAGCCGCCGGCAAGAATGGCGAGCGGCTCCGCCTGAGCCGCCGCCACAGGCGCCCCGGCCTCGGCCAGGGCGGCCGCCAGCGCCTCGGCCCCCAGCGGGCGCAGATCGAGCGAGCGGCAGCGCGACCGGATCGTCGGCAACAGCGCCGCGGGGGAATGCGAGACCAGCAGCAGCCCGGTGCGGGCAGGGGGCTCCTCGAGCACCTTCAGGAGCGCGTTCGCGGCCGAGCTGTTCATCTCGTCCGCCGCGTCCACGATCACCGCGCGCCAGCCGCCGTCGGCGGCGGTCAGCGACAGGAACCGCTTGACGCTGCGCACGTCGTCGACGCTGATCTGGGTGCGCAGCCGCCCGGTGCGCTCGCCGACGGTTCGGCGCAGCACCGCGAGGCGCGGCTCGCTCTGGGCCCGGATGCGGGCGGCGACCGGGCAGTTCTCGGGCGCATCGAGGCTGGTCGGGATCGCCGGGGCCTCGGCCCCGAACAGCCCCTCCGCCGCGCCGGAGCCGGGGCCGTCGGCGATCAGCGCCCGGGCGATGCGGTAGGCCAGCGTCGCCTTGCCGACCCCGCGCGGCCCGCGCAGGAGCCAGGCGTGGTGCAGCCGCCCCTCGGCCCAGGCGCCGAGCAAGCCGCGCTCGGCCGCGTCCTGGCCGAACAGGCGCCCGGTCTCGCGCGGGTGCGGATAGCCGGCGATGCGGTCCGGCTCGGGCCGGTCGGCCGACTCGCTCATGCCCCTGCCCCCAGGCGCGCCGCTACCGCCGCCCAGACCTGTGCGGTGACCGCCTCGCGCGGGCGCGCGGCATCGATCACCACGCACCGGCTGGGCTCGGCGGCGGCGATGGCCAGGAACTCGGCGCGCAGTCGCGCCTGGAAGTCGGCGCCCTTTCGCTCGAACCGGTCTTCGCGGCTGTCCAGAAGCCGGTCGCTGGCCCGCCGCAACGCCTCGGCCGGGTCCATGTCGAAGACCAGCGTCAGGTCCGGATCAAGGCCGATCGCCAGCGCATGCAGCCGGTCCACCAACATGCGGCGCGCCTCGGCCCCCGCCCCCTGATAGGCGCGGGTGGAATCGACATAGCGGTCGCAGATCACCACCGCGCCGCGGTCCAGCCCCGGGCGGATCACCCGCTCCACATGGTCGCGCCGGGCTGCGGTGAACAGCAGGGTCTCGGTCTCGGCCGACCAGCGCCCGGGATCGCCCTCGACGAGCAGGCGGCGAATCTCCTCCGCCCCCGGGGCGCCGCCGGGCTCGCGGGTCTCGACCACCTCGCGCCCGGCACCGCGCACCCGTTCGGCGAGGATCCGCGCCTGGGTCGACTTGCCCGTCCCGTCGATCCCTTCAACGGTGAGGAAGAAGCCGCCCGTGGCCATGCGCGCTCAGCCTCCCTGCGCCTCGGGTTGCGCGCCCGATTGCGAGTCAGGATGGGTCCCGAGCGCCCGGGCCAGCAGCAGGTTCGCCGCCGCCTTCAGCCGCGAGAGGACGCCGCCCCGCTCGACTGCCTGCGCCGCCACCAGCGGGACGCTGACCGGAGCAACCCCGGGGACCTCGACCTCCAGCCGGCCGACCTCGGCACCCAGCGCGACCGGAGCCTCGATCGGCTCGGGGAAATGGGCGGTGACCTTGGCCTGCTTCAGCGTCCCGAAGGGCGCCGTGACGATCACGTCGCGCGCCGGTGCCAGCGCCAGCTTGTCCGCCGCGCCGATCCAGACATCGGCGTCGACCACAGGCGTGCCGGCGGGGTAGAGGCGCTTCGACTCGAAAGCCCGGAAGGCCCAGTTGATCAGGCGCTCGGACTCCTGGCTGCGCTGCTGCGGGCTGTCGAGACCGGCGACAACAAGGACGACGCGCCGGTCCCCGCGCTTGGCGGAGGCGACGAGGCCGTAGCCGGCCTCCTCGGTATGGCCGGTCTTCAGCCCGTCGGCGCCGATCCCCAGCCCCAGCAGCGGATTGCGGTTGTGCTGGGTGATGTCGTCCCAGGTGAATTCGGTCTCGCCGAAGATCGGGTAGTATTTGGTATGGACGGTGATCATGCGCTCGGCCAGCTTCGCCAGGTCGCGCACGCTCATGTGGTCCTCGGGATCGGGCCAGCCGGTGGCGTTGGCGAAATGCGAGTTGGTCAGGCCGATCTCGGCCGCATGCTGGTTCATCTGCACCGCGAAGGCCTCCTCGGTGCCGGCCAGCGCATCGGCCAGCGCCACCGCGGCGTCGTTGCCGGACTGCACGATCACCCCGCGCAAGAGGTTCGCGACGCTGACCACCTCGCCCGAGCGGATGAACATCTTCGAGCCGCCCATCGACGCTGCGTGGGCACTGGTGCGGAAGGTGTCGTCGAGCGCCAGGCGTCCGGAGTCGAGCGCGGTGAACACCATCTCGAGGGTCATCAGCTTGGACATCGAGGCCGGCGGCAGCGGGGTGTCGGCGTTCTTCTCCAGCAAAACCGCGCCACTGGTCATGTCGACGAGGATCGCGGCCCGGGCCGGAGTGGCCTGCTCCTGCGCCGGCGCCGCCCGGAGGGGGACCGCGACGGCGATCAGAGCGAGGGCGACAACCCGGACGAAGTGGAGTTTCAGCATCGCGCTCCTGCCTTTCTTGCCCGGTGTCGTTCGGGCGTCATTCGGGGGTCATTCGGACGTCGGAAATGCATCCGCCGCGCCCAGCGAGCGGACGGTCCTGAGGGCTGCCCTGCGGTCGGCGACGGTCTCGAACGGCCCGACCACGACCCGGGTGACCGCGCGGCCATTGAGGGTCCGCGGATGCGCGGTCGCCGGCAGGCTGGCGGCGTGCAGGGCCGCCACCAGCCGCGTCGCATAGTCCTGCCTGCCGAACACGCCGGCCTGGATGAACCGCCGGCCATCGGTGATCGCTCCGACTGCGGTTGTGCCAGGGGCATCAGCCGCGGGCGCCGCCGGCTGGGCGGCGGGGTGCGACCCCGGCGGCGGCGCTTGTGGCGGCGTTGGTTGCGAAGCCGGCTGAGCCGGCGGCTGCGGGGCCGGTTGCGCGGCAGGTGTCGAGCCCTGCTGCGAGGTCGGCTGCGAGG
>Ga0055449_10000481_pt1 | contig 11093 bp, 9 predicted proteins | sample China_Galinas_PW_2_FD_57739 | JGI IMG/M metagenome (GOLD analysis project Ga0055449, IMG submission 57739) | Wetland microbial communities from San Francisco Bay, California, USA, that impact long-term carbon sequestration - China_Galinas_PWB_D1 | ecosystem: Environmental > Aquatic > Marine >... | reverse complement strand
GGAAGCGGTCGGTGCGTTCGGCGTCGATCTCGTACGCGGTGCACACCCTGATTTCGTCGAATCCGCTGAGCACGTCGAGCAGGGTGAGGGCGAGCCCGGTGACGCCGTTGATCTTGGCCGAGTAGCGGACGGCGACGAGGTCGAGCCAGCCGGTGCGCCGCGGGCGACCGGTGGTGGTGCCGTACTCGCGTCCCTGTTCGCGGATGCGGTCGCCGACGGCGTCGGTGAGCTCGGTGGGGAACGGGCCGGCGCCGACACGGGTGGCGTATGCCTTCATGACGCCGATGACGCGCCCGACGCGCGAGGCGGGGACGCCGGTGCCCGGCCCGATGCCGAGTGACCCGCAGCTCGAGCTGGTGACGAAGGGGTAGGTGCCGTGATCGATGTCGAGGAGCGTGGCGTTGGCGCCCTCGAAGAGCAGACGCTGCCCGCGGTCGAGCATGTCGTGGAGCAGCCCGGTGGTGTCGGCGATCATGGGTCGGAGTCGCTCGCCGGCGGCGAGCGCGTCGGTGGTGATCTTGCCCTCGTCGAGGGGGTCGGCGTCGATGCCGAGCTCGCGGAAGAGGACGCTGCGCCGTCGGCAGGAGATCGCGACACGCTCGGCCAGGACGCCGGGGCGGAGCAGGTCGCCGACGCGAATAGCTGTGGCGCGGAGCGCCTTGTCGGCGTAGCACGGGCCGATGCCGCGACCGGTCGTGCCGATCCTGTTGACCGTCCCGCCGGCATCGGCGAGGCGGGCCAAGGCGGCCTCTCGCGCCGCGTCCTCGGCCTTGTGGTACGGAAGGACGACGTGGGCGCGGTCGGAGACGACGAGCCCGGAGGTGTCCACGCCGCGCTTGGCGAGCCCGTCGATCTCCTTGAGCAGCTGCTCGGGGTCCACGACGACGCCGTTGCCGATGACCGCCTTCTTGCCGGGTGCGAGGACGCCGGAGGGGACGAGGTGCAGGGCGTAGCGCTGCCCGGCGACGACGACGGAGTGCCCGGCGTTGGCGCCGCCGTTGTAGCGGACGACGGCGTCGTGGTCGGCGCTGAGCAGGTCCACGACCTTGCCCTTGCCTTCGTCGCCCCACTGGAGACCGATCACCGCCGTGCAGGTTCCGCCCATCGCCGGCTCCGTTATCAGGACTCGTCAAGCCGCGCCCGGAGGGTAGGTGGGCGAGCGGTGCGGGTCGTCCGCGGGTCCGGGGGGAGGGGGCCCGAGAAAACTGATCCGGACGCCCCGGCGAGCCGATCCTTCGTCCGGAGGTGCCCGGACGTGGCGGAGCATTCGATTCGCATCATGTGCCCGAACTTGGTGTGCCGTAAGGTGCTGGCGGTGCCGGTGAGCGCCCGAGGCAAGACGGTGCGGTGCCGCAACTGCGGCACAAACATCCGCATCCCGAACGCCCCGGTCGAGCCCGGCGACGCGAAGGACAAGCCGAGCGAATCGGCGGCCTAGCGCTCCGCGACGATGTACGAGACGTAGGCGGGGCAGTTCTCGCCGCGCTCTTCCGGCAGGAAGATCCCGTTGCCCTCGTCGTCGTCATCGTCCTCGGAGTCGCCCTCCCAGTAGACGGTGACCTTGGAGAAGCCGGCGTCCTCGAGGAGGTCCTGGATCTCCTTGAGCCCCCAGAGCCGCCAAGTGTAGGCGAACGCGTTCTTCAGTTCGCTCCCGTCGGTGAAGCGGAAGTGGATGCGGCAGTCCACCTCGCTGGTGATCGGGTAGTAGCAGTCCTGGTCCCAGACGTAGTCGAAGCTCGCGCCGTCGTCGGCCTCGATCTCGCGGATCTCCTCCTGCTCGACCATCGCCTCCGACCCGCCGTAGTGGTCGAGGAAGAAGATCCCGTCCGGCTTGAGCGACTCGCGGACCGCCTTGTAGTAGGCCAGCATCTCCGGGCGCGTGCGGAACAGCCAGTAGCTGAAGTTCATCGCCAGCACGCAGTCCACGCCCTTGCCCTCGTCCACCGGCTCGAGGACGTTGCAGTTGAGCAGGCGGACGCGGTCGCGTTCGGCGGGGCTCAGCCTCGAGATCCGGTTCTCGAGCCCCCAGTCCATGGTCGGCTGGTCGATGTCGAGCCCGACGGCGGTGTTGGTCGGGCGTCGCCTGATCCACTCGACCGAGGTGTTGCCCGTGCCGCAGAAGTCCTCGCGGAGACTGGCCGCGTGGCGCCCCCGCAGTTCGCGGAACGTCTGGTCCACGAAGTCGATCTCCGTCTCGACGTTCTGGACGCTCAGCTCGTACAGCTCGTGCAGCTCGGCGGTCGCGGCGGTGAAGCGGTTCGCCTTCTTGCCGGCACCCTTCTTGTTCTTCTTGCGCTTTCTGGCCATGGTGCGGAGTGTAGCGGCCGGATCCGTGGGGTCGAGCGAACCACGGGGCGGGATCGGACGATACCCTGATCATGACCCGAGCGGAGGATTTGCCGTGCGCATGACCATGGTCGGAACGGGGTACGTCGGGCTCGTCACCGGGGTGTGCTTCGCGAACACCGGGGTCGAGGTGGTCTGCCTCGACGTGGACGAGCGGAAGATCGCCAAGCTCCGCGAGGGCGTCTGCCCCATCTACGAGCCCGGGCTGACCGAGCTGATGGTGATGAACGCCCGTGCCGGACGCCTGCGGTACACGCTGGACATGGACGAGGCGTACCGCGACGCCGACATGATCTTTATCTGCGTCGGCACGCCGAGCGGCGAGGACGGGCGGGCCGATCTCAAGTACGTGCTCGGGGCTGCCGCCGACATCGCCCGGGTGATGAAGAAGCTCGGCCCGGACCAGCGGGCGAAGACGGTCGTCGTGAAGAGCACCGTCCCCGTCGGCTCGACGATGAAGGTCCGCGACACGATCCGCGGGATCGTCGGCCCGGACATCGAGTTCCACGTCGGCAACAACCCCGAGTTCCTCAAGGAGGGGGACGCGGTCAACGACTTCATGAAGCCCGACCGCGTGGTGTGCGGGGTCGAGGACCCGGACAACCCGTGGAGCGTCTCGGCCGCCCGTTTCCGCCGGGCCTACGAGCCGTTCACACGCAACGGGCACCCGATCTTCATCATGGACATCTCGTCGAGCGAGATGGTCAAGTACTCGTCGAACAACTTCCTCGCGACGAAGATCAGCTTTATCAACGAGATGGCCAACCTGTGCGAACGCTACGGGGCCGACATCAACAGCGTCCGCGAGGGCATGTGCGCCGACCGGCGGATCGGCTCGCGGTTCCTCTACCCGGGGCTGGGATACGGCGGGTCGTGCTTCCCCAAGGACACGCTCGCGGTGATCGGCATGGGCGAGGCCTGCGGGTTCGAGGCCCAGCTCTCCCGGGCCGTCCACGAGGTCAACCAGCGTCAGCGCGCCCTGTTCTTCGAGAAGATCAAGGGGCACTTCGCGTCCCGCGGGGGGCTGGCGGGCAGGACGCTCGCGTTCTGGGGCATCGCGTTCAAGCCGCGCACCGACGACGTCCGCGAGGCGCCGGCGCTGACGCTGATGAAGATGGCGGGCGACGCGGGGGCGACGGTCCGCGCGTTCGACCCGGTGGCGGGCGAGACCGGGGCCGAGGCGATCGAGCGGATGGGCTTCGAAACCGAGATCGTCGAGGACATGTACGGGTGCCTCGACGGTGCCGACGCGCTGGTGGTGAGCACCGACTGGGACGAGTTCAAGCACCCGGACTTCGGCCGGATCGCCGAGCGCCTGCGCGAGCCGGTGCTCTTCGACGGGCGCAACCTGTACCGACGCGAGCAGATGCGCGAGCTCGGCTTCGACTACTACTCGGTCGGTCGCCCGAGCGAGGTGCGGGCGGTGTGAGCGCTGCGGCGGAGACATCCGTCGCGGTCGTTGACTGGCTCGCGTTCGCGGCGGGGCTGGAGCCCGGGTCGGTCGACCTGCTCTACGCCGACCCGCCGTTCAATACGGGGGTGAAGAAGGTCGGGTCGCGACGCGATCCGGAAGAGCCCCGAGCGTCGGCGACGGGTCTCCCCACTCCCGCCCGAGGCGATCGCCACGAAGAGGCCCATCGCTCGCGCTCAGGGCTCCTTGAAGAGAAGACCCCCTCCGTCTCGCTCGGGGACTCGCGAGCCACCTCCCCCGCAGGCGCGGGGGAGGAGGCGGATCCGCCGCCTCCGCCCTTCTACCCCGATTCCTGGGCGAGCGTCACCGACTGGGTCGCGTGGCTGCGGGAGCGGCTCGAGGCGACGCTGCCGGCGATCAAGCCGACCGGCTCGGTCCTGCTGCACGTCGACTGGCGGACCGCCCACCACGCCCGCCTGCTGCTCGACCGGCTGCTCGGGCCCGACCGGTTCGTGAACCACCTGGTCTGGAGCTACGGGCTCGGGGGCAGCTCGCCCCGCCGCTTCGCCCGCAAGCACGACGACATCCTCTTCTACTGCCTCGACCCGGAGCGGTACTTCTTCGACCCCCCACGCGTCCCCGCCACCAGCCGGCGGATGGCCGGCGAGACGAAAAAGGCGACCGATGTGCTCGACATCCCGGCGATCAACAACATGGCCGCGGAGCGGACGGGGTACCCGACGCAGAAGCCGCTGGCGCTGCTGGAGGTGCTGGTGGGCGCGTGCTGCCCGCCGGGCGGGGTGGTGCTCGACCCGTGCTGCGGGAGCGGGACGACGCTGGTCGCGGCAGCGCGGCTCGGGCGGCGAGCGAAGGGGTGCGATATCAACCCCGACGCGGTGCGGATCACGCGGGAGCGGCTGGGCGCGCGCTGATCGTCTCCTCCGCGGTGCCCCCGGGCCCGCGACCCCGGCATCCACCGGAGCGGGCGGCTAGGATCGCCGCACGATGCCGGGCCAGGTCTTCCGTTTCTACCAGCGTCATAAGCTCCTCAACATCAACGTGAACATCCTCGCGTCGGGGGTGCTGGCGTTGGCGATCGCGAAGTGGCCGGTCGAGTTCGCGACGGCGCGGATGCCCGCCCAGCACCACTTCCTCAAATCGCTGGTGATGGCGTTGATCGACGGGACGGCCGACGTGGTGATCTACTACGCCCTGCACTGGGTGGCGAACCACTGGCGCCCGTTCAAGCCGCGGCATGAGGCGGACCAGCCAGACGAGCACCGCAGCTTCTGGCGCAACGCGACACTGGTCCAGTTCGAGCGCTACGCCCTGAGCCCGGTGTACTACGCGGTGGCGATGGGGCTGGCCTACACGCTGATGAAGCTCGGGGCGCTCAGCGACGGGTGGGCGTTCGTGACAGGGTTCGGGGCCGCCATCCTCGTCACCCGGACCCTCCACACCCTCTGGATGCTCAAGCGCAAGCGGCACCTGAAAACCGGACCCGCCCGCGTCGGGGCGAACACCCGGTAACGGGTGGTTCGTCTGTATGGGTACTCCCCCTGTTCAACGGGAGGGGTTGCGCCCCCTGCCCGCACCGCCCAGACCCCCTGTTTCGCCCGCCTTGTCTTGACGGGGGCAATCAGAACCGATACTCCCTGTGGCTATGTGCGGCATCGCGGGAGTCATCCGGTTCCAGCGTCCCGGCGTCGCCGACGCGTCGCCCGGGGACCGCATTCCCGAGGCGTGGCTCGACGCCCTTGACGCCCCGCTGGTGCGGCGCGGGCCCGATGACGCCGGTCGGTGGCGTGACCACGTGATGCTCGAAGGGCTGCGGGTGGACGTGGCGCTGGTGCACCGGCGTCTGTCGATCATCGACCACGAGACCGGCGCTCAGCCGATGGTCGCCGGCGGCGCGGGGTACAAGGGGCGGGTGGCGGTGGTCTTCAACGGGTGCATCTACAACCACCGCACCCTGCGCAAGGACCTGTCCAGCGCCAAGCACAAGTTCCACACCGACCACTCCGACACGGAGGTTCTGCTGCACGGGTACCGGCACTGGGGCTCGGACGTGACCCAGGAGCTGGAGGGGATGTTCGCGTTCGCGATCTGGGACGCGCGCAAGGGTGAGCTGTTCCTGGCGCGCGACCGCGCCGGCGAGAAGCCGCTTTACGGGTGCAACCTGCCGACCGGCGACGGGCACGCGTTCGCGAGCTCCGCCGCGGCGCTGGAGGCGCTGCTCGACGAGATCGAGCCGACCACGCCCCGGCACATCGTCGGCGTGACCGAGTGGATCGCCCGCGGCGCGTCGGGGACGACGCCGATCGAGGGAATCTACGAGTGCCCGCCGGCGCGCCGTGCCCGCGTCCGCGACGAGGGACGCGGTCCGGTCATCACCTCGCGGATGTACTGGGAGCCCCCGGAGCGCAGCCGCGGTCCGGCAAGGCTGACGCCCGAGGTGGTGGACGAGCTGGTCTCGCGTTCGGTCGCCGAGCGGATGGAGTCGGACGCGCCGCTCGGGGTGTTCCTCTCGGGCGGTGTGGACTCGTCGCTGATCGCGTACCACGCGCAGAAGCACCGCGAGGAGCACGGCAAGTGGGTCGAGACGTTCACGATCAAGATGCCCGACGAGCGGTACGACGAGTCGGCGTGGGCGCAGCGCGTTGCGCAGGAGATCGGGGCCAAGCACCGCGCAATCCCGGTCAAGGGTAACGCGGCCGACGACCTGGTCACGCTGATCGGGCTGATCGGGCTGCCGTTCGCCGATAGCTCGCTTCTACCGACCTACTGGCTGAGCAAGGCGGCGAGCAAGTACGTGAAGGTCGCGCTGTCGGGCGACGGGGCCGACGAGCTGTTCTGCGGGTACGAGCGCTACATGGGGGCGATCGCGCTGGCCCGTCGCGGCACGCTGCTTCGCATGCTGCCCAAGAGCTTCCTGCCGCAGCGCGACCCCCGCTCGCGGTGGAGCAAGCTGGCGCGTTTGGTGGACGCGGCCCGCAACGGCGGGTACGACGACCTCGTCGCGACCTTCCCCCAGCGCGACATGCAGCGCCTGATCCGCCGGCACCGGCGCCAACCCACGCGCAGGGTCGAGGATCCGCCGCTCGACGACTTCCAGCGCTACCTGCCGCACGACATCCTGCGGAAGGTGGACACGGCGTCGATGGCGTGCGGGCTCGAGGTCCGCGCCCCGTTCCTCAGCCGTGAGCTGATCGAGTTGTGCCTGTTCGAGCCCACCGGCTCGCTGATGCGCAAGGGCGAGCGCAAGGGGCTGCTGCGCCAGGCCGCGATGAAGCACCTGCCGGGCGAAGTGGTCAACCGCCCCAAGTACGGCTTCGCGATCCCCGTCGGCGAGTGGTTCCGTACCGGGTTCGGCGGGATGAAGACACTGCTGATGGATCAGCTCACCAGCGGCGAGCCGTGGCCCGGCATCGACGTGCGCATCCGCAAGCGGGCCGTCAAGCGGATGATCCGCGAGCACGAGTCGGGCGGGCGCGACCACTCGCAGCGTCTGTACACGCTGCTGGTGCTGTCGATCTGGGCGCACCAGACGCGGTCGGACACGATCGTGCGGGTCAAGCCGCTCAGCGAGGAAGAGCAGGAAGCGGTTGACGCGATCTTCGAGCGCAAGCCGGACCCGCCGCACGCCGAGCTACGCCGACCAGCGTAATCAGAGAGCCACATCGCCAAGCGCCAGATTGCCAGATGTGGACGGCTGCTATTCAACCGCATCCAGCAGGTCTTCCTGTGTCAGCACATCCGGCAAGGCATCGAGCGTCACCGCCCGCTCGATGGTGAACCGCCCTACCGCTGTCCGGCGCAGCGCGTCGAGCATCCCGCCCGTGCCGAGCGAGCGCCCGAGGTCGCGGGCCAGCGAGCGGATGTAGGTCCCCTTGCCGCAGCGCACATCGAGCTCGGCGATCGGCCAGTCGTACACGACGAGGTCGCAGGCGTGGATCACGACCGGGCGCGGTTCGAGCCTCGGCGTCTGCCCGTCGCGGGCAAGCCGGTAGGCCCGGCGCCCCCCCACCTTCATCGCGCTGAAGGCGGGCGGCGTCTGCATGACCTCGCCGACGAAGCGTGCACACGCCGCCTCGACATCCTCGCGCAACGGCGGCTCGGGCACGTCCGCCTCCTCGCGCTGCCCCTCGCGGTCGTCGGTGGTGCTGAAGGCGGAGAGGTCCACGCGGGCGGCGTAGCGCTTCTCGCCCGCCATGACCCGCTCGCACAGCTTCGTCGCCTTGCCCACGAGGATCACGAGCACGCCGGTCGCGAGCGGGTCGAGCGTCCCGGCGTGCCCGACCTTGACGCGCTTGGGGGCGCCGCCTGCGCACAGCCGCGCACGCACGACCCGGCACACGTGCATCGACGTGCGCCCGAGCGGCTTATCGATCACGAGCAGCCCGGTCGGCGTCACCGCGAACGCTCCACCACCAGCACCGTCATCCGGTGACCGTTCGAGTAGTTGAACCCCGTCGCCCGCCCGAGCACGTTCACCGAGCCGAGCGCCGGCAGGGTCGGCTCGGGCACGATCAGCAGCCCGTTCGGCTGCCAGGCGAGCCAGTCCGGCCCGTCGTTCTCCGAGCCGCGGACGATCCGCCCGCGCGACCAGAACCTGAGGCTGTCCTCCGTGTACCCGACGAACGCGATCGGGCGGGTGAGCCCGGGGTCGGCGCGCTCGACGATGCGCCAGAGGTCGCGGCTGAGCGTGACGTACCGCGGGATCGCGACCGCCCACATGACGATCTGTGCGGCGACGATCGCGGCGAACCCGCGCGCGAGGGCGAGCCCGGCGCGCGCACGGGCGAGGTCGTGCCCACCCCAGAGCACGAGCACGCCGGCCCCGGCGCAGACGATCAGCGCAGTCACGCCGATCGCGTCGAGCCCGGAGGTCGCGACGAGGAAGGTCGCCAGCCCGATCATCACCAGCCCGCCGATCGTCCAGAGGACGGCCAGGGCGCGCGCGCGCCACGTCACCAGGGGCAGCTCCTTTGCGTGCACGAGCCCGTCGGCGGCGAGCAGCGCCAGAGCGGGGTACATCGGCAGGGTGTAGTGAGGCAGTTTGGTCATCACCAGCTCAAAGACAACCCACCCGGGAACAAGCCACGCGAGCAGGTAGGCGTGCGTCGGCGAGCCCCGGAGGCGCCACGCCCTGATGAAGCTCAGTCCCACGAGCATCGACCCGGGCCAGAAGAAGCCGATCATGAGCAGCAGGTGGTAGCCGGGCGGACCGAAGTGCCCCTCGCGCGCCGACCCGCTGCGCCCGACTACCTCGTCCCAGATCGTCTTGCCGAAGGTGTCCCATCCGACGTGACGCGCCACGACCCAGACCGTGGGGGCGAGCACCAGCGCCACGATCAGCACGCCGAGCAGGGGGCGGACCGCGCGGATCCACCGTGTGCCGCGCGTCAGTGCGCACATCGCGGTCACGGTCAGCAGAACCACCATCGGCGTGATCGGCCCCTTGGTGAGCACGCCCAGCCCCACCGTGACCCACAGCGCGAGCACGGGCAGGAGCCCTCTCGCTCGCGCTCGGGGCGGGTCCGCTTGTTCTCCCTGTCCTTTCGTTCCTCCATCTCGATTGCCTATTGCCCATTGCCCGCAGCCCCACAGCGCCCACATCGCCGCGGTCGTGCAGGCGAGGAGCACCTGGTCGGCCCGCGCCTGGTGGGCGTCGAGGACGACCATGGGGCAGACGGCGAGCGTCGCGCCGGCGATCCACCCGGTGCGCGGGGCGAACATCGAGCACCCGAGCCGCCACGTCGCCAGCACCGCGATCAGGGCCGCGATCACCGAGGGCAGGCGGTACATCCAGATCGCGTCGCGGGCGGGAGCGCCGCCGGTGCAGACCCACGCCGAGGCGGCCTGAAGCCAGTAGATCAGCGGTGGTTTGCTGAGGCGCGGCTCGGGGCCGAGCATGGGGACGCCCAGCCCGCCGGAGTGCAGCACGGGGTCGCGTCGCTCGGGCGGGAGCGTGATCGATTCGAGCATCTGTCGGCTGGCCTGGGCGAAGCGGGACTCGTCGCGGTCGATGGGCGCGGTGGTCAGCAGCCCGGGGACGTACACTGCCAGCCCGATCAGGACGAGCAGGAGCCCGCCGATCGCCCCGCCGAGCCGATCACCACCGATGCGCTTCGCCAGTTCCATGCGAGAGGTCCGGGACTATAACCGCGGGCTGTGGGGCCCGGTGCGGTGGATGCACCTCGCGGCGGCGGCGTTGGTCGCACCGGTCCACCCGGTCTGGCGGTGGACCGCGGACCCCGCCCGACGCTGGTGGGCGGTGCCGGTGGTGTGGGGGCTCGTCGCGGCGGCGGTGCTGCTGCCGTTCGACGGCGTGCTGCTCGGCACGGCGAGGTCGATCCCGCTCGGCGGCGACGTACGACGCGAGCTCGAGGCGGTCCAGCAGTACGGCGGGTTCGGATCGCTCGTCCTCGTCGCCCTGCTCGTCTACCTGCTCGATCGCCAGCGGGCCAAACGCCTGTACGACCTGCTGCTCGCGGTGCTCATCGCGGGCGCGGGCGTCAACCTGATGAAGATGCTGATCGGTCGCCCGCGCCCGCGCCTGGCCGGCTTCGGCGATGGACCGGCGCTGTACGACCACCTCTCGTTCCTCGGGCCGTTCGGCGAGCACCCGTTCGGGGCGGAGGTCGGCGTGCGGCACGCGTGGGAGTTCTGGGCGCCGATCTCGAGCGACCTGCACTCGATGCCGTCGAGCCACACCGCGTTCGCGGTCGTGCTCAGCGTCTTCCTATGGGCGGCGTACCCGAGGCTGCGGGGGTTCGCGGTGGTGATGCCGGTGGTGGTCGGGTGCTGCCGCGTGCTGTTCGGGGCGCACTACCCGTCGGACGTGGTGGTCGGGGCCGCCGCCGGGTTCGTGCTGGCGTACCCGGCGATCCACGGCGGGTGGGGTCGCGGGCTGGCGGAGCGGGCTCGATCGGAGGACTCGGACACGGCGCGCCCCGAGGCATGATCGATCCGGGCTCGCCGGCTACCATGCCAACCCGCCGGAGAGGTGGCTGAGTGGCTGAAGGCGCACGGCTGGAATCCGTGTATACGGCTTGTCCGTATCGGGGGTTCGAATCCCCCCCTCTCCGCTTTCCTGTTCTGTATGGCTCGGCGATGAGCCGCGGTTCGCGCGGGATGTCGCGTGAATCGCGGCTGTTTTCGCGATTTCGGTGCAGAGCGGAGACTGGGCGAGACGCCGAGATCCGGCGGATTCTGGCCGAATCGGGGCAAGAGTCTCTCGGGGCGGTTTGAGCGGTGAGGATCGGGCTCGGGTCGGGTTGGGCGCGGCCGCGCTTCAGGCGGCCGGGCGGATGCCGAGGTGGCGCTGCTGGGT
>Ga0055449_10000479_pt1 | contig 11129 bp, 6 predicted proteins | sample China_Galinas_PW_2_FD_57739 | JGI IMG/M metagenome (GOLD analysis project Ga0055449, IMG submission 57739) | Wetland microbial communities from San Francisco Bay, California, USA, that impact long-term carbon sequestration - China_Galinas_PWB_D1 | ecosystem: Environmental > Aquatic > Marine >... | reverse complement strand
TTCCCCTATTTCATGAAGCCACGGGCGGGCAGCGCTGCGCAGGGCAACTACAAGATCCACAATGCCGAGGAGCTTCGCGTGCTCGGCCGCCGCGTCAAAGACGCGATCGTGCAGGAGTTCATTGACGGCGTCGAATACACTTCGGATGTCTACACCGGACTGGACGGCAAGGTGCGCTGCGTGGTACCGCGCCGAAGGCTCGAAGTCCGCACGGGCGAGGTCAGCAAGGCGCTGATCGTCAAGCGCACCGACGTCATGGACACGTGTTGCCGCGTCGTGGCCGCGCTGGGTGAGTGTCGTGGAGTGGTCACCGTGCAGTGCATCGTGACGGCCGACGACCGCGTGCGCGCCCTGGAGATCAATCCGCGGTTCGGCGGCGGCGCGCCACTGGCCATTCACGCCGGGGCCGACTTCCCCAAGTGGCTGATGATGGAGCTGTTGGGGCAACGGCCGCGCATTTCCGCCGCGAGCTATCGCGACGGGATCGGCATGCTTCGCTTCGACGACTCGGTGTTTCTGCCAGGGGCGGCCAGATTCCTTCCCAAGAAACCGCAGCTTCCCAAGCCAAAGAGCAAGCGATGAAGGCTGTCGTTTTCGATCTCGATGACACGCTGTATCCCGAACGAACCTACGCGTTCAGCGGGTTCGCGGCCGTCGCAACAAAGTTCGCCGCGCAGCTCGGCGACGTGCTGAGCACTACCAAGGCGATGGAACGGCTGTTCGACACGGAGTATCGGCCACGGGTGTTCAACGCGATCCTCGCCGAACGCGGCATTCCCGAATCACCCGAGCTCATCCGGGCGATGATCGACACCTACCGGCAGCATCGACCCTTGATTTCGCTCTACCCGGACGCCGACGCTGCGCTCGACCGACTGGTGGCCGACTGCGCCCTGGGCATCATCACCGACGGGCCGGCGGTGCAGCAGTCAACGAAGATCGACGCGCTCGCCCTGCGCGACCGTGTGGACGCCGTGATTTTGACGGAAGAGCTCGGCCCGGGCTGCTGCAAGCCGAGCCCGGCCGCGTTCGAGTTGATGGCCACGACGCTCGAGGCCGACCCCGAGGATTGCGTCTACGTGGCCGATAACCCCGCCAAGGACTTTGTCGCCCCGAACGCCCTCGGCTGGACCACGATCCGCGTCGTCCGCCCGGAAGGCATCTACAAAGACGCCGCGCCGGCCGATGGCGGCGTGCCACAGCATGTCATCCGATCACTCGACGACGTGAAAGGCGTAGCTCTATAGCGCGTGACGCCGCCGCCAAAGTATCGGGGGGCGGATGGACTTCGGAGATCGCGTCCTTCCCCCACCGTGGGTCGAGAGACATAACACGGCTCCGAAACGCCCATCGTTCGACCCACGATGGGGCACTCGGTGCTTCAATCCTTCTTGGCTACTTCCGGCTTGTCCTTCGACTCCTTCGGGATCAAGCGCTGGAGCGATCGCACGAGCACCTGGTCGAAGATACGCTTCTCGATGCTTTGGTATCGCTCGACCTTCTCAGTCTCGCCGGCGCGCTCGGCCTTGCGCATTTTCGCCCCGTTCTTTCGCCGATAGTGATCCCGAAGTTTCTTGCTGCGATCGAGGATGTCCTTCGCGTATTTCAGCCTATCGCCTTCCAGCTTATGTTTCGCGATGAACGCCTCGACGTAGACGTCCCATTCGTCCTTCTCGCCCGGCTTGAGCAATGAGTACGGCTCGAGCCACGGACGCTCGCCGTGTTTCTCGTAATACGCTTCTCGCCACCGTTTCTTCGAGCGGTCCATCCATGCCAGGTACTCCTCCGTCGTCATGTTACCGCCTTCGGCAAGCAGCTTCGTAACGAGGGGATCCGGCGGCACATCGTACACATAAAGCAAATTGAAGTACTCGGTGTTATTGATCAACTCGGCGCCGTCCCAAGTGCTGGGTCCGTCCTGCTCCAGTCCGAAGAGTTGCGTCCCGAAGCGAACGCCGATGTCCTCCGGCGTGATCGACTGCGTGTGCCACGGCTGATCAAAGGTCGCCCGCTGCACGTCCACGACCTGCTTCAAATGGTCGTCGTCCCCAGCGTAGAACTCGATCCGCGTCGGAATCAGTCGATCGCCCTGCCTGGCATACGTCGTCTCCGAGCGATACGCGAGGTGATCTCCGCGGTAAAGCGTGGCCGACACCGGCAAACCACCCTGGTCGGGGTCGAGTTCCCACTCGATCCGCCGAATGCCGTAGTCTGCCGCGACCAGCTCGCGACGTCCGATGCGCGTCACCTCGAACTTGGCCTGATCGAAGTCCGCAAGATCAAGGTCATAGAGTCCGAGAACGTTGGTCGACACCTTCGACGTCAGCGCCAAACCGGCCGAGGCAAAGTCGAACGGAACCTGCGCGAATTTGCTTTCCAACGTCACAACTTGGCCACTGGTCGGTCGCTCCGCCCGAGGTATCGACCATGAATACATGCCATCCGTCATCGTGTTGCGAGTGCCCGAGCCTGAGTCCGGTGGGTACATGCTCGATTCGGCCTCTTCCGGCGTCGCGTCGCGCGGAGGGACGCTGCGAAACGCCCGCTCGTGGTATCCCTGTTCGTTACCGAGGTTGCTCTGCCAGACCGTGTCACCGGCCGAGCGCGTCACCACGCGCTCGACGAGCCCGTCGTTGTACTTGTCGTACCACGACCGCGTCCATTCGACCTGCGCCGTCTTGGCGTTCCAGTACGTCCGCCCGCGAAGGAGCTCTTGGGGAAACCGCTCGGGGATCTTCGAGCCGACGGTCTCGCCCGCGACAGCGGAAGCCGTCAGCGTCGCCAGGAACCAAGCCACAGAGAGTGAGATTCGAGCCAGGCACATGATAGAACCTCCTACCGATTCGACTACATTGTCCCTGGACCGCAAGGCTGACCCGCCTCGGGGAAACTACGCTTTGTCTCGAAGATCTCACCCTGTGGCGAACACCCATGTAGGCAGGTCACCCATGTAGGCAGGTGTCGTCACCGCAGTCCTGCGTCCTGCACCAAACTTGCTGGTTGTTGGCGTTCATTCTCCAGCAAAGTCCCGTGGTGGACGTCTTCAGGCTGGGCCAGAGAGCGCCACCAGGCGAGTTTGTAACACCGCAGTAGGTCTGCCCCGTCCCACAGCACGGCGTGGCCGAACAGGCGCCATTGTTGCCTAGCTGCACCGCGCAGAAGTACCCCGGCGGGCATCCTCCGTTACCGCCCACTTCGGCCTTGGCGCCCGTCTCGATCGATCCCGTAAGCCAAAGACTCACCGCGACCGCCGCTACCGCAAGTACACTCACAACTTGGAACCACCGGCGTCTCATGAGAATGATACGAGCCTCCACTAAAAGTAACACTTCAACTTAACCGGCCCCTAGCACCCAACCGAGATAACAACAGTGGCGGTGTGCCGACCCATAATTATTATGCGCCACTCCCCCTCAAGTGTGGCGCGCTTTTTGTAGACTTTCTTAAATCCCGCCGTTTTCGGGGGTCCGGCCGCCCTCGGTGGGCAACGAGGCGTGGCTGGCTCAGGATCTTCGCCAGGGAGCGGCTCGGACGCTCGGTTTGATCTGTATCCGACTTCAGCGCCGACAGGGCGCTGGATCGCCCTACGTTCCGACCACGAACAGCAGATCGAGGATGTCGGCCACCGGATGCTTCGACGCGCCGACCACCATCGCGCCGCCGACGTCACGGTAGGCCACGTGGAACGCGCCCACGTTCTCCTTGCCCTGACCGCCGGGCGGATTGGGCCACTGGAACTGCGCCGGCACCATTCGGGCATCGCGACTGGCAAACGCCAGGATGACGGGCTTGCCACAACAGTTGAGCCGGACTTCGACGAACTTGCGCCCCTGCGGATCGGTCCGCTCGATCGCACTGACCAGTTCGAAACCAAAGTGTCCGACCAGTTGGCCAGGACGGGGCATCGCCATTTCCAGTCCGAACTCACGCCGCAGCACACTGTTGACCTGGCGCGAACGATCCTTGGAATCGCCCGGCCCGCTGAACGGCAGGTCTTCCGGCGCGGCCGCTACGTATTCATCGATCACCCGAGGCGTGGCCGGCGTCCCCCCCGTTTGCAGCATCGTGACGCTGAGCACCGCGATCGCAATCACGGCCGCGACCGCTGCAATCGATCGCACGCCGAACCATCCACGCGAAACGCGCGGCGCCGGGGCGACCGTGACGGCTTCCCAGAGTTCATCCGGCATGGACTCTCTCGGGATTCGCTCGCGAATCAACTCATCGGCCCGGCGTTCCGCCTCGAACCGCTCGGCACAGGACTCGCAGGCGGCCAGGTGCTCGCCGATCTCGAACGTCTTGGTCTGCCCCAACTCGGAGTCGAGATACGGGCTCATCCATTTGCGTACTTCGCGACAGTTCACGGCGCCGACTCCTTGATCAAACCTTCTTCGACGGCGAGCGACGCCAATCGCTCTCGAAGTTGTTTTCGCGCCCGATGCATGTGCGACATGACCGTGCCGAGCGGCATGTCCAGCATGGCGGCGATTTCGCGATACGTGAATCCCTGGAGTTGGTGCAGCAGGAAACAGTGCCGCTCGTCGTCGCCCAAGTGCTCCAGGGCGGCCACCAGCCGTTGGTCGAGCATCTGCATGAGCATGTCGGGCTTGCCGAGTAGCATCGACCAGGCATCCTCCCGCTCCACGGCGACGAAGGCATCGGCCGACTCATCCGCCAACTCGTACTCCTTGCGGCGCTGTGTCCGGCGGTTCGCGTTCAAAATCGTGTTGACCAGGATGCGAAAGACCCAGGCCTTGAAGTTGGTCCCCCGCTCGAACTTGGGGAATGATCGCCAGGCGGTCAGCGCGGCATCCTGCACCGCGTCGGCGGCCTGCTCCGGATTCCATAGTACCCGCCGCGCGTAGCCGTACAGCGCGTCCTTCACCGGCTCCAGCAGCGAGACGAACAGCTTGTGGTCGGGTTGCACGTTCATCGAGTTCCCGCCGGGATCCGATCGCGGGCTTCGGTTCCCACGAGCGGTCCATACTCCCTGAATTTCGGCGGGACCGGCCTCTATTGCAAGAATCCACGCCCTTCGACCAGTCCCCGCGCCCTCCAAGCGCCGTTTTTGAGCCTTTTCCGTGAATCCGCCGGCGGGATGTCGCCACAGGATTATGGAAAATGTGTATGAGACGTACGTAGAATAAGACTAGGGACGAGGGGGTCGGTTCGCGGGACACGGCCGACACCCCCGGAGGGTCTGTGATGGCAACTTGCCCCAACCAGTTCAGGATTGCCGGGAGCTATACCTATCGTTGCGAGCCCCGAAGGAGACGGTCCGCCCTCGTGGAGTGCCTTCGCCATCCGTGGCGCCGGCGTTGCCCGATCCTGATGGCGCCTTTGGCTGGGGCGCTGGTGGTGGCCGGCTTCGTCGCCTACGAGCGGATCGGGACGCACGCCAACATCAGCGTGATGAAGTACGCGGATGAAACGCGCGGCGGGTTCCTGACGGTCGGCTATTCCGAGACGCAGCCCGGCATCCTGGTCGCCTCGGCGCTGAATCGTGATGACGTGTGGATCGGCACGCAGCAAACGTCGTATTGGCTCGCCGGCACGCACACGGACGTCGACATCGTCACGCCGCATGCTTCGTGGCACAGGCGTTTGCGCGGACCGCTGGTCGTCACCATCGACGCATCCGGCGAGATCGCGACGACCAAGGTGGACTGGTCCGCGCACGCGCTGCGTACGATTGCCGAGGCGGCCGATTGCCACGAGCTGTCCACGCTCGTCGAGAAGCACTGCGGCTCGCCGTTTGTCGACGTTCGCGCGCGGACGGACAAGTGGCCGACAGGCACGGTCCCGCCGAACCTTCGCACGTTTCTCGCCGACGCTCGATAAGCACGCGCATGAAAAAACCCGCGGCCGGCACGTACCCGAGGTACGCGCGGCGCGCGGGCTTCCTCACCTCGTTCTTCACTACGGATTCACGACCAGATCGCCGGTGATGGCGATGTAGTCCTGGAAGTCCGGGTCGCCGTCGTTCTCGATGGCGATCAACCTCGCATGCTCGAAGCTGACCAGGCCGCCGAAGTCGAGGCCGTTGGCCTTGATGTCCGGCGTGCCCTGGCGCAGCCGCTCGTTGAGCTTGTCGAGCGTCTCACTGCTCGCGGCCCCTTCGATGAGGTCGGTTGTGATGTCGTCCTGACCGCCGCCGCAGAGCGTGCCGGTGCTGAGTTCGTGCGACACGTCCAGCACGGTCATACGCAGGAGCAGTTCGCCCGGCGGAATCGAAAGACTGGCCGTCACGTCGACGTTCAGGCACGCGCCCCACAACCTACACTCGTTCGCGGTAGATGTCGTCGCCCCGAAGCAACCGGGAATCGTCGATTGCGGACTGTCGAGCATTCCGTCGCCGTCCCGATCGGCGAAGATGCCGACCTCGACCTGCGAGTAACGCATGAGCACCTCGACCGCGTCCGGGGTGGCCGGGTCGTCGTCGATAAAGATCTTCGGCGGCACCTGTACGCCACCGCGCAGGATGACCGCCGTGCCCGGCACGAGCAGTCGTTCCTCCCACTTCTGCTTGGTCTCTTCGCAGGTCTCCCTGCGGCTGGCCAGTAGGAACTGGTTGCAATCCCCGCCGGTCATGCCGACGCAACGTGGTTCGAGCAGCGTCGACAGCGTGGAGCAGACCGACGGATCGGGCAGGAAGTCGCCCAGCACGCGCACCTCCTCGAACAGCGTGTTGAGCCCGGCCGTCTGCGTCACCGCCGACATCAACTGATTGAACACGTCGTCCGAGATGCCCACCGTCACGCCGTCGGCGTTGGCGATCACCGGAAGCGGCAGCGGCGCCGGCGTCAGCGGTGTGCCCGGGATGTCGACCGCGCTCGGCGCGGGGTTGACCACCTCGAACGTCGCGTTGATCGAGGCCGCAAGTCCATTCGGTGATATCTGTACGTCGCCGAGTTCTTGCGACAGCGCGACCCCGTAATCCGGCACGAGATCGGAATCGTCGATCTTGACGGCATCGACCTCGCGGAGGTCGCCGCCGCTCTCGCCGATCTTCTCCTTGAGGTCGTCGCCCTTCAGCTCGAACGAGACGTCGTCGAGACCCGGATCCCACTGGCCGAACGTGACCACCTGGAGTAGAAAGTTGAGGACGTCCAGAAACGCGCCGACGATGCAGCCGACGTCCGAGTGATCGTTGATACTTCCTTCGATCACGATCGGATCGGGACCGGTATTAAACGCGATGTCCTGCATCAAGTCGTGATTGAGGATGCCGCTTTCGGTGATCTCAAACGTCACGCTGACGGACGGGATTTCCCAGTCGGCGTCGGTATTTACCGTCACGCGCACGACGCAAATGCCGAAGCAGCATGTCGTCTTGCACCCGCCCTTGATCTTGGTCGACGCGGTGAACGACGGCAGCGTGATCTTCAACTGCACCTTGTCCTGAAGTGGCGTGACTTCGCAGGCCAGGCCGTTCGGGTCGATGTTGATCGAATTCACCTTCAGGCGCACGTTCTTGGGATCGCACAGTGGGAAGGGCGCAGGAATCGTCTTGCCTTCGCTTTCGTAACCGTCAAGACGTTCCTCGAGTTTCGCGGCGACGTCCGGACCGATCTCGTCGCACACCTGAGCGAAGAACGTCGTCAGCGTGTCCTTGTCCATCGCGAGCGTGAAGGCGTTGGTCACCTCGGTGGCCGCGATGTTCCCGGCAATCCCCTGGATTTGCTGGGTGAAGGCCTCGTTGTCGATCGCGAACGACGGTGTGTCCACCACGTTGCCCACGGCAATGACACGTTCATCGACCGTGCTGTTGCCGTCTTCGTCCACCGCCTGCACGATCAGCCGGTTCATGCCCGGATCGAGCCGGCCGGGAACACCCGGCGCGCCATCGGCCTCGGCGCGGATGTCGTTCACGTCCACGAGATCTTCCAGGTACGTCGACCACGTGTCGGCCGTCGTCACCCCGTCGCCCGGTGTGAGCACCTGATTTCGCGGGAAGACGCTCTTGCCTTGAATGAGCACGTCGGCGAGCGGCTGCCCGTGACAGACACGGCCTTGCACGAGCGCCGGCGGCTGAATGAAGACCTGGCCCGGATCGGGGTCGATCAGGTCGATGCCCAGCCCGTGCGAGATGCCCTTGTCCCACAGGTCGTCGACGTTGCAGGTGGGATCGGCCGGGTTGGGATAGACGCCCGGAATCGCCGCGCCGGAAACCGAGATGAGGTGACCGCCGCACCCGAGGTTCTTGAGGATCATCGACACCGTGTTCTGCCCCGGTTCGCCGGAGCGCACGTAGAGGTCGCACACTTCGACGTTGGCTGTCAGCGATCCGTTCGGATCGACGATCTGGAACGTGCCGTTGTAGGGGCCGCCGGGGAAGTCGAACAGCGGATCGACGCCGATCGCCGGAAGCATGTCGACGCCATCCACGAGAATCTTGATCGAGCTGGGTCGGATCTGCGTGGTGGCGGCGAGCACCTTGGTGATGTCGCCTTCCGACTCGCTCACGACGGTCTGGTCCGGCTCGATCACCTTGATGTACGGCATGTTGGAGCAGAACGCGTCCTGCTTGTGATAGCCGTTGTCGACCCGGGCGTGCAGCAGAATCGCCGGGGCGAACACGCGGTGCACCGTCTCGATATCCCCGAAGCGAAGTTGATAGCCGGCCGCGTCTACCAGGTCGATGTCGCCGTCGCAATCATTGTCGAACACCTCACAGCCCTCGTTGTACGGACCGTTGTTCGGGCCGGTCTCGCAGTCCGCCCACTTGGAGAACGTACCGAGGTCCAACGGCACGTCGCTCGTGCTCGTGGATACGCCGGTGGTGTCGCTACGAAGCTGCGCGATGTCGCCGTCCTCGACCGGAATCTTCTCGACGATCTTGCCGTTCAGATCGAGCGCCCAAAGCTCGCCCGTCAGGTTCCCCTCCGGACCCACGTTGTTGGAGCTCAGGTGGATTCGATGACCGCTGTAGCAATCCGGGAACTTCATCGGCCGGCACGTGGCCAGTTCGCACGAAGGCAGCAGGTTCGCCGAGATGCAATCGGGGTCCTCTTCGTCGATCAGCAGGTCGCAGTCGTTGTCGATGCCGTCGGAGCAGCTACAGTCGCCCGGGCCCTCGTAGTCGCCCGGCAGCGCCACGGCGTTGCACTTCACGCCGCCGTCGTAGCTGCAGACGTAGATGCCCTTCTGCCGGCAGGCCCCGAGCCCCGCGTAGCACGACTGCCCCAGGAGCTCCGCAAAGTCTTCGTCGACCTGGCCGTCGCAATCGTTATCCTTGCCGTCACACTTCTCCGGCCCGCAGCAGTCCGGGTCTTCCTTGTCCACGAGCCGATCGCAGTCGTCGTCCACGCCGTTGGTGCAGCTTCGCGACCCGGGAGGGCCCTCCTGATGAGGCTCGTTGGGTTTCGCGTTGCACACCGTGCCGTCACCCGCTTCGTTGCAGATGAAATGGCCCTGGGCCCGGCACAGGCCCAGACCCACAGCACAAGTCTGCCCGAGCAACGGGAAGTCCTCATCGATCTGCCCGTCGTTGTCGTTGTCGAAGCCGTCGCACACCTCGGGGCCGATGCAATCCGGATCCTCGTGGTCGATCAGCCCGTCACAGTCGTTGTCCAGGAAGTCGAAACAATTGTCCGCCCCGGTCGGGCCCTCGACGCCGGGCTTCAGCGTGGCGGCGTCGCAGAAGGCGGCCTTCCCGTCTGGCGTGCAGGCGACAACCCCAACGGCCTCGCACACCCCCGCGCCAGTCACGCAAACGGCCCCGATCGGAAGCGTCGTCACCTCGTACGTCTTCTGGTCGACCCCCTCGATGCCGAAGCCCTCGTCGGTCTGATCGTTGCAGTTGTCGTCCTTTCCGTTGCACCGCTCGGGCGCCTGCGGATAGACGAGTGGATCGTCATCGTCGCAGTCGCGGTTGCAGGTCGTGAAGCCGTCGCCGTCAAGATCGAAGTCCTCATCCACGCATCCGTCGCAATCGTTGTCCTTAAAATCGCAGGCTTCCGGTGCCCCGGGATAGGTGGACGAATCTTCGTCGTCGCAGTCCGGCAGCGGTCCGTTGGGACAGGCCGGACCGCCGTTGAGACCGTAGCCGTCACCGTCGCGATCGGCGCATGGCGTCCCGTCGAAGTTACCCACGTGCTCCTGGTCGATCACCAGTGGATCGATCACGCTCACCAGAACGCTGGCATCGACGATCATGGCGGGCAGCGTCGTCACGTCCAACGCTGAGAGAATCATCACGTCCGCATCCATCGGGCCGTTGCCGGTATCAACGGGCGCCGGGGACGCAAACGTTATCGCCACGTTGACGGGGTCCGACAGTCCGCTTGTATTCGCCGGAACCACCCAAGCGACGACGTGCGCAATGTCCACGGCCCCGATCTTGATCGGATCGCCATTCCAGGGTGTGTCGCCAAGCGGCATGCCGTTGAGCTGGAGGCTGATCTGAATCGGATTGCCACCGACACCGGAGAAATCCGGCGTCAACTGAAGCATGCTTCCGTCCGAGTTGGTCAGGAGATCCACGCCAAACGGCAGGGGAACCAACGCACCGGCCGGCGTGCCGTCAAACGTGGCACGCCAATGCCCGTCGGGCACCGACGAGTTCGGGCCGAAGAACGAGATCAGCCAGTATTGGCCGCCGTTGGGTGCCTGGACTTCAACGCCGTCCGAAAGAGAAGCCGAACGAGGGCTGACCTCGAGGTGGCAGTCGTCGTTGATGCTCAGCTGCGCATCCCCAATGCGGGCGTTCGTCAGCCCGTTGACCAGGCACTGGTCGCCCTCGCACACGTTGTGGCAGCAAGCCGGCGGGGTGGACGCCTGCGCCCGGGCCGCACCTCCGGATGGCCCCGGCACCGCAGTCGCAACCAGGGCAACCGCCCAGGCCGTCCAATCATGTCGTTTCGTGCGCGCACCGTACACTCGAAGCGCTTTGTGGGTGATCTTGCCAAGCATATACCGATTCCCTCCGCGGAATTGACGAGTGTGACGCGTGCCCGAACTACGTGTCTTCGCGCCCCATGTCCCCTCTTCGGTGAGCCTCAGTATACCCGGGCTCGACCGGCAACTCAATGCCGTTTCCCGACGGCACTCCCCACCTATTAGTCGTTTCGGGGCGGATATTTGAATCGTGTCCGCAAAAAAGCTACGCTGGGGTTCAAAACGGCGGG
>Ga0055449_10000476_pt1 | contig 11202 bp, 4 predicted proteins | sample China_Galinas_PW_2_FD_57739 | JGI IMG/M metagenome (GOLD analysis project Ga0055449, IMG submission 57739) | Wetland microbial communities from San Francisco Bay, California, USA, that impact long-term carbon sequestration - China_Galinas_PWB_D1 | ecosystem: Environmental > Aquatic > Marine >... | reverse complement strand
GACGCCGAGCTCGGTGCGCGGCCGATGCGCCGCGCGATAGGCCGAATGCTCGAGGCTCCATTGGCCTCGTCGATTCTCGGCGGCGAGTTTGAACGTGGCGATCGAATTCTAGCATCGGGCTCGCCCGAGGGGCTCCGCTTCGAGCGCGTCGAGGGCTCGGTCGAAGCAGCCGAGTGATCGCTGGCCTCAGAGCTTCGTCAGTCGGAGAATCTTCGAGGCCTTCGATCGCGTCAGGCCTGCAGCGCGCGCACAGCTCACTATGACGGGGAGCAGAGCGTCGTAGGTCGAGAGCACGCTGCGATTCATGGCCCTCAACGCGTCACGATGCCTCTCGACGGTGGTTGCGTCTCCACGCGCGATCGGGCCCGTGAGCGAGTCGGGAACGCCGAGGCGCTGGACGTTGTCGCCGACGCTCCGCAAGAGGCCACCGATCGCCCGCTCTGCTGCGCGCTTGTCGAAGCCGACGCGCTCCAGTACTTGGACCGATACGAACGCCAGGGCAGCGGCGCCATTCGCCGCCAACGCGGCTGCTGCATGGTACCCAGGGTCGCCGGTCTGCGCGACGACGACGACTGCGCCCGAGGCTTCTGCAATGCGTCGGCTCGTCGAGATCGCGCGCCGCGAGCCGTGCACGCAGAACGTCATCCCGAGAAAGCTTGGGCTGCGCCGCCGACTCGGCAGTGACACCAGCGGATGCATCACCCCTACAGCCGCGCCCTGAGCCTGGCAGGCGCGAAGCTCGTCTGTTCCCCGGGCCCCAGCGCAGTGAAGGACCGTTGCACCGCGCTTCAAATGCGGCGCGATGGCATTCGCAAGCGTCTCGATGGAATCGTCGGGTACGGCAAGCACGACTGCATCAGCGGCACGAACGCCCGAGGCATTCCAACGCCGTCCTTCGATCACCGTTTCGAACGATGCGTTCGGTTCGAGATTCCGCCTCAGCGCGTTGCCGACCCGTCCGCGGCCGATGATCAGCAGTTTCATGGGGGGCCTTGATAGAGCCCGTGGGATTGGATGTGCTCGACCACTTTCGTTGGGACGAGGCCACGTATCTCGCCTGCGTTCGAGAGACGGAGACGAATATCCGTCGAGTTGACGTTCGGAATCGAGATGGGGCAGCCCTCTGGAGCGGGGTATCCCTCACGCCCGACCACCAGCGGCGTGGCGATGCGGGCAACCTCGTCCCAGCGGTGCCAGCGGGAGGTCGTCGGTAAGACATCGGCCCCTATGAGAAGGCGAAATTCCGCACCCGGGCGCTCTGCTCGGAGTGCCTCGAGCGTGAGGAGCGTTCGGCTCACCCCTCCGAGACGCCGTTCGACGTCAGAGACGAGAACCTCGTGAAATGGATCGAACGCGAGCTCCGCGAGCGCCATTCGCTCTTCGAACGAGGCGCGATGCTCCTTGTCGAACGCGTGTTTCCAAGTTGGAATGACCCAAACGGAGTCGATCTCGGAGGCCGAGAGCGCCCAAGCGACCGAGAGCACGTGGCCGAGATGAGGCGGATCGAAGCTGCCTCCGTAGATTGCGATCCGCTCCGAGGTCACGGTGCCACCATGACCTTCGCTCCGCGTCCTTGGATCGGTTCCCTCCATCGGAGATCCCCGTTCATGTCGATGGCTTCGAGGACGACGCCACCGGTCTCTGATTGGTCGTCGACCAGGCCGACGTGTCCATCATCGAGAGGACCGGGGCTGAAGAAACAACGAGGTCCAAATCGCTTGAACATCAACTCGTTTCCATCACCGTATACGACGAGGTTGGAGTTGATCACGTCCTCTTCTCCGATCGTCGACTTGTTCCGCACGATGAGCACGATCCGGTCGTCGAGCATCTCCATCGCGCGGATTGGTGGCGCAGGTACGACGCGAAGCTTCCCGAGGTAGCGCGCCCCCCGGAGACGTCTGAGCACCTCTTGGATTTGGTCGGGGGACCCGGTCGCAGCGACCTCGGCGACTTGCTGCTCTATCGGCTCCTCGCCGTCATCGTTCGTGTGTGTGGCAATGAACTGGCGAAGGGCATCGTCCTCGCCGAGATAGACGACCGTGTCGGCCTCGAGCTCGCAGATCAGAAGCTTGGCAGCTCGCTCGAGAGCAGCCATGTCCGTTCTTGCTGGACCGATGAAACCCAATCGCATCGTTCTAGGGATCTACACCAGCTTGGGTGCGAGCTTCAAAATGTGCGTCGCTAATCGCGAATCGGACCATCGCCCAGGTTTCACGGTTTTCGACAATCGCCCTCAAACGGCCCGAGTCACTCGCCGGAAAGTCTTGCCCGGCGATCTTGAGCAGCGCATCGACCGCCGACGGGACGTCCCCACTCAGGGTCAAGGCCGCCCGGTCGCCCAGCTCCGAGATCGCCATCGGGACCGAACGCGTCGAGAAGCTCGGACTGCCTCGTAGCTCGAGCACCAGACTCTCGACTTCGTCACGCCAGCGTCTCGGCACGGACTTGAGGAGCTTCTTGCGCAGGTCTTGGAGCTCACGGGCACGTGGATGCTCGCCACGGCTCGCTTCGTGGGTCTGGAGCAATGCGAGCAACACAACGTCGAGATCTTCGGGGCGCGCCCGAAGGGCTGGTGCAAGATGGTTGCTAGCGACCTTCAACGCGCGTGCGAACAGAAAGACCCTCTGGCGCGGACTGGTGATCTCGTGGAGCTTCACGCCAACGACGATCGTCGGTGGGTCGCCCGAGATTGGCATGCAGGCCGCGGGGGCGACTTGGGAGACCCGGAGGCGTGGCTCGCTGATTCCGAGGGCCTCGGCGACCGCACCCGCCTCCTCCACGAGGCCCACGAAGGGCCCCGATGGGCGTCGCAGGCGCCAGGCGCTCACGTCGAAAGGCAGCGCCTTGTCGAAGGACTGCTCGCAGAGCGCGAAGAGGCGCCGCACGGTCTGCGGTAAAGCGACTGGCGCAACGATGCTGTCCACCACCTTGGGCATCGGAACGTTCGGCTCTCCCAGGGCTTCTTGTTGCCTGCTGACGTCGCCGTCGAACAGCGATGCCGGGTGTCCGATCGCGATGGCCGCGCTGGCCGCGCAAGAGGCGGGGCCGGGGCCGTGTCGCCTGTGAAGAACACGAACGAGTGTCGTCCACAGAGATTCGCTGCCGGGGTCGGCGTCGATCGCCGACCGTAGGTCCGTCACGGCCCGATTCAAGTGCATGGCTTCGGCCGGGGCTGCGCCTTGGCGCTGATAGTGGTCGGCCGCGGCGAGAATCACGTCGATCTCCGTCGGCTGCTCCGCGCGCAGCGTCTCGAGCAAGAGCTCGGCCTGCCTCGGCTTTCCAGCGGCCTCCACAGCGGCCGCCAAGCGAATTCGGTAGTCGCGCTGCTCGGCTTCCCCAGTCGTTCGCCGGATGAGCTCTTCGAGCAGGCGGGCCGCTTCCTGAGCCTTGTTCTGGCGGCTCAGAACCGACGCCAGGCGGTCCAGCGCTTCCAAGTGCGCTGGTGCGAGCTTGGCGACCTGGCGGAGGGAGGCTTCGGCGCGCGAAAGATCGTTAAGGTGTACGTCGTAGACCTCAGCCAGTTGAGTAAACGCCCAGCTCTGCTCCTCGACGCTGCGCTTCAATCGCGCGATCCGAATCAACGCTTCGGCAGCGCCTTGCCAATTCTCCGATTCGCAATGCGTGTCGACCAGCTCCTTGAGCGCGGCAAAGTGATGGGGATCGAGCTCGAGGCACTCACCGAGAGCGGCGATTACGCCTTCTAAGTCGCCGCGCTCACGACCCTGACGAGCCTTGTCGAGAAGAAGGCCCACGAGCGTAGGCGTATCGGCGCCTGCATCGATTCGTCGATCGGTCAAGCTCGCGAGCGCGTCGAGTCGGCCCTGTTCTCGATAAAGCGCAGCGAGTCGGCGGTAGACGTCGAGATAGCGGATGTCGCAGTTGGCGGCGGCAATCCAGGCATCGACCGCTGCGTCGAGGTCGCCGATCTCTTCCTCCAAGATGCAGGCCGCTTCGCGCCATAGAGCTGCTGCGCGACGGCTATCTTTCGCCAGAGCTGCCGCGTCTCTGTACGTCGCCGCGGCTTCCTCCCAGCGCTTGGCAGCGTGCAGAAGTCGTGCTTCCGACTCCCGGGCAAGTGGATGATTTCGAGCTGCGTCCAGTCTTTGGAGCGCTTCTTCGTGCTCCCCGATTCGCTCGAGCACCCGCGCGACGTCTAGAGCGACTGCCCCCTCTTCGAGCTCGTCACCGAGGGAGCTCCCCAGGGCTTCCAGTGCGGGAATGCAACGCGCGGGCTCGCTGCCCGCGTAGGCCGCGCCCAGCGCCCTTCTCGCGAGGCCTGGGTCCGCTGCGAGGGGCTCGTCGATTCGTCTGAGCTGCCGATCGAGGTCCACCTGCATGATGTCCGGATCCGAGCTCAGTGATTCGAGGATGAGGCGCTGCCTGGCGAGCCTTTCCGCCGAGTCCGATGGCAAGATCTCCAGAAGGCGGCGGGCGCTCGAGCGGACGCGCTCGGTGTCGTTTTCCCGAAGAGCGTCCCACTCGAGAGCGCGGGCGGTGGGGATGTGATCGGGGCGCAATTCGGCGATCGATTGCAACGCTAGGCGCGCGCTTTGCATGTCGCGGCGGGCGAGTCGGTCGACCTCGGCCATGCCGGCGAACGCGCCGAGCGCCTCATCGTCGCTGCGTGCCTCCCGTGCGCGGCGCATTGCCGAGTCGGCCAGACGCGCGAACTCGCCGGCCTCGAGCTCGGCGTGCTGTTGCTGCGCTCGAATGATGGGGTCTTCGGGCCGCTCAGCAGACGCCTCGCGGAGCACCTTCGCCGCCTGACCCGAAAGTCCGGCCAAGCGGTACGAGTCCGCGGCGCGTTCGAGGTATGGTGACCCGTCCAGTCGATCAGCGGCCAGCATCATTAGATCGCCTGCTGCTTCGTGAGTCGTCCCGGTGGCGTCGAAGAGATATTCGAGCAGGAGCCGATCGGGCGCACTGTGGTCGAGCGCCGCCTCGGCGAGCTCCCGCTGTTTGCTGGCCGAGGTGGACCACATCGATGCCCGCAGCACGCCTGCAATCTCGTTCGCTGCGTCGAGTTGGGCTTGTCTTGCAGCGCTCGCAGCGCGCGCGTCGGGGGCGCCAATCTGGTCCTCGATCTGCCAAAGCGTGGGCCAGTAGTCGGTCGATGCCGCCAACGCGTCGTCACAAGCACCCATCGCCGCCGCGGTGGCAGGTGACGCGAGTCGCGCCGCCATCGTGAATGCGAATGCCCGGCGATCGCCCTCCGCGAGGCGACCCGCGTTCGACCAGCGTCTCGCGTTCGCGGATACATCGTCGTCTTCGAGCAGGAGGGCTTGCGCGATCAGGGGGTTTTGCGGCATGCGCTCCTCTGCTCGACGCAGAGCGCTCAGGCGGTCGATCTGAGCCGTGTGTTCGGCCATCTCCGCCCATGCAAGCGCTGCGCCAGCTGCGAGATGTTCCGGAGCCTGGTCGAGCTCTCGTTCGAGGGCTTCGAAGAACGAGGCGCCGTTCCCATCTCTTGCAGCGTCGTCCGCGCGAACGATACGCGATGATGGGCTCGAGGGCTCGTCCGAAACCGTCTCGAGCATTCTCTGCAGTCTGGTCTCGTCTTGTTCGTTCGAGTCCAGCAGACGGTGGCAAGCTCGCAAATAAGGGGTGAAGCTGCACTCGGATCCGCTGGCGCTCGAGGCGTCTTCGAAACGGGCTGGGTCTTGCAGCTCGGCGCAAAAGCGAGCGCGGCGGGCGCCGCTCAGCATGCGAGCTTCCTGGCTAAGGCCCGGCACCTCGGGGTCAAATGCTTCGATCGCCTCCTCCAGCTCGTCGGCGAGCGCAGCAGATTCACCAAGCGTCCATCGCGAAGCCACGTCGACGGTCCCCTGGAGGAATGCGACCAGTGCTTTCGGACCCCCGGTCTTCATCCGGGCACAGGCGGCCGTGCGCAGGAGTGCCGCGGCGACCGCCGCAGGGGCGTGCTCGGCTGCTTCGCGCAGCGATTCGATCGCCGTCTCCCAGTCGCCGAGCGCCAAAGACACGCGTACTACGCCGAGATGCGCCGCGAGTCGCGTCGGACTGAGCTCGAGGACGCGTAGATACGCGCCTCGGGCCGATTGGAGCGCTCCCGCGTCCTCCATGAGCTCGGCAGCGTGCAAGTGAATGAGTGCGCGCGCTTCGGGTTGCGGCCAACGTTCGGCGGCAGAGCTGAGAGCGTCGGCCGCGCCTCCGGTGTCTCCGCGCGCCGTTCGCGCCGATGCTAGCAAGATCAACGCCGAGAAGTCGTCAGCCCGAAGCGCTGCAGCATGTGAAGCCGCTTGCTCCGCGGCGGCCGGGTCGCCGAGCTTCCAGAGCTGAATGCTCGCGAGCAGCTTGAGTGCGGAGGCTCGTTCCGGGCCACTCAGATCGAGGCCTGCTTCCTTTTCGAGGGCGTCCGCCGCGGCCGGCCAGTCGTCGCGCTGCATCGCGCATCGCCTGATGGCCCGCACGACGACTACGTCGCGGGCATCTGCATCCAGTGCCACTTGGTAATCGCGTTCCGCGGCCTCGGCATTGCCGAGCTGCTCATGGAGCTCAGCCGCTGACGTGAGCAGCCTCGCTTTCGCTGAACCCACCGACCGGCTTGCTAGCGCTTCGAGCAGTTCAATGCGTCGCTTCTTGGCTTCGGGGCTCTCGCCCACCAGCGGCAGCGCTTCTTTCCGCGAGCGCACCTGAAATACCGTTCGCTGTGCCGCGTGGGCCCCCGAATCCGACGGGTGGGGAGGGCGGCTGACCCGCTTCGCCTGAGGTCCCGTTTGTGTCTCGACGAAGGTGTCGAGCAGCGTCGCGATCGCATCCTCGTCGAAGTCGAATGAAGGGGCCTCCGACTCCCGGCCTGCAGCGCTGAGGTCGTCTTCAGACATCGTGCCCCCAAAGTGGAGAGTCGGCGTGAAGCCAGAATCTGAGAAGGTCGAGCCCGCGCGGAGAAGTGCGCAGCGCGTCTAGCGAGAGATTCCCGTCCAGAAGCGTGCTCAAGGCGGCCGCGATGTTTCCGGACGTCAGCAATCCTGCGCGGTCCCCGCTTCGCTGCAGACTTCGAGCGAATTCGATCAACGTCGAAGCTGTGAGCCTCGCGTCTCCCACCCGGTCCTTGACGGCCTTGCGGACCATGCGCCGCAGCTTGACCTGAGTTGCCGGAAGCACGGGTCCCCCGGGGGCGAGCTCGCAACGTGCGGCTCGAAGGATCGCAGCCAGCTTGCCGGCAACTTTCTCCGGGGAATCGTCGAGCAGCCGCGCAGCGCCGTGCGGCGTTCCCCAAACGAGGCGGCCCGCGGCGAATCGACCTGCCGCGTCGAGACCTGCCTTCAATCTGAGCGGAGCAACCCAGTTCACAGTCGAGTCGCCTAGCTCCGCCTCGAACACGGCGTCGGGTTCGTCCGAAAGCTTGACCCACCCGGCGCGTGTGCCAAATCGCTGACAGATACGCTCGAGGTCCCTGCAGATCGGATCGTCCGGCGCGGCTCTCTTCGTCCGCCGTCGTGACTTCGCCAGCGCGGGCCCCGCGTAGCAGAGGACGTCGCGAAGCAACTCATCGGCATTTGGATCCCAAAGCGCGGCGACCGAGACCTGGTCGAGGTCGAAGTTGCTGAAGTCCGAGCTCGGTGCAAGCCCCAGCGCGACACGCGCGGCGTGGGCCGCAGCCGTTCGGCGAGCCTCCCCTTGCCAGATCGCGGCATTTTCCAATCCTTCGAGGAGTGCGGCATCGAGGCGACCCTCGTCGATTCGCTGCCAAACGGCCTGCTCGAACGTCACGAGCGCGCTGTTCCGCGCACTGCCTTCGAGCAGCTCGATCAGAGACGAGATCGCGGTGGCATTCGCTGGTTCCGCCCCGAGAGCCCGCTGGTAGGCGTCGATTGCAGCTCCTCGGTTTCCAAGCTCGAGCTCGAGCGCGCCGATACGACTCCAAATCTGGGCGTCCGCGAGGTCGAGGGCTTCGACCGCACGCAGCTCCTCAAGCGCTTCGGGCTTCGCTCCGAGGTGTGTCTCGAGGAAATCTGCAGCGCCGAGGTGCGCCACGCGTCGCTGTTCCTCTGGAATACCGGCCACCGACAAGCTCCGGAGGCAAGCAACGGCTTCTGCCCATTGCTCGAGCGAGACGTGGATTTCGGCCGCCAGGGCCAGAGCCCCCGGATGGTCGGGTTCGGAGGCGATGAGCTCGTCCAGCACTTCGAGTGCGCCAGGCCGGTCGCTAAAGCCGCGGAGTAGCCGGGCCCGCTCGTACAAGAGGTCCTGGCGATCTTCCGGATCGCTGAGGGCAAGCCGCTCCGATACCAGTGTTTCGAGCGCTTCGGCATCCTCTCGCGCGGTAAGCAGGTCGTGCAATCGCCTGAACGCGACATCGCGGCGCGGGTCTTCGTGGAGTGCGGCTCGGAACAGGTCCTCGGCTTGCTGGTATTGCTCGAGTCGCTCCAATCGCACCACTCCGGCCTCCTCCAAGAGATCGGACTTCAGCGAACCGTCGACGAAGGGTGCAAGGCGTTCGCAGGCCTGCGCGACCGAGGGCCAATCGCCCGCTTGTCGCGCCGCTTCTCGAAGCATCTCCCAGACCGAGAGGTCGTCGGGCCGTTCGTTCACGGCGGCGCTCAGCAAGGCCACGGCTTCCTTTCCCCTGTTTGCTTCGACCAGAGCCCGCCAATAGGCCGCATCGAGGGCGCCGCGTCCGATCACTTCGCTATGTCGTCGCTTGTGCTCGAGCGCCTGCGCGCGGATTTCGGCGTCGTCTCCAGGAGCGAGCGCCTCGTCGATCGCGATCGTAGCGTCGCTTTGAGACTCGGAGAGCACCCCTGCGTCTTGTGCAAGCATGAAGATCTCGTCTGCCGCCCCCGATCCTTGCGCAATTCGTGTCGCTCGCAGCCCTTGGAGGAGTGCGGCTGCGCGAAGGCTCTCGCTCGGCGCCAGAGCCGCAAGCTGAAGCCATGCGTCGCCCGACGACGAGCTCTTTTCAGCGAGCGAAGCACGGAGCGCCCCGTAAGCGGCCTCGAACTCTTCAGCGATTTTGTCGGAAGATTCACCGGCGTCCGAAAGGACTTCTTCCGCGGCTGCCCGCTGCTCTGCCGACGTGAGCCGCCGCGGCATCGACATCAGCGCAACGGCCGAAGCCACCGCGCTGATCGGATGCTCGAGGCCTCGTTCGTAGGCGTTGCTTGCCTCCGCATCGACCGACTCCCGGAACGCGAGCGCGTCGCCCAGAAGCAGCGCGTAGAGCTCCGGCACGCCACCGCCGAGATCGGAGCTCGAGAGCCGATCGTAGGCGCGTAAGGTCGCCTCTGGGTCCCCTCTGCGGCGAGCGACGTCGAGAAGCGCCAACGCCGGGGAGGGCGAGCTGGGGTCTTCCAACAAACCCTGCTCATACGCCTGCTGCGCAGCCTGAAGGTTCTCGGATCGCTCCGCCGCCGCGCCGGCCAAAAGAAGTGACACCTCGCCGAGCCCGTTTCCGGTGCGGCCTTCCGCGCGCTCCCTCGCTAGCGACACCACGTCTTCGGGGCGCCCTCCCTCCCGCAAGACCCCGTCGAGCAGGGATACGATGTACCGATCATCTGGGGCCGCGGCCCAGGCGTGCCGAAGTACGCGCTCGGCGGCGCGCCAGTCTCCGCTTCGTGCATGGGCCTTTCCAGCGGCGCTCAGGTGCCCCAGTTTTGAATCACCGCCCGTCTGTCCCGCCAGCGTTTCGTGCGCCTCGGCGAGCAAGGCCTCGTTGCCGGACCATGCAGCACGGGCTCGCGCAACTCCAGGGGCCCATTCTAGGCTGTTTGGGTTCCGGACCGCATCGCGCAGCACGACCTCGGCCGGTTCATCGGCGCCCAAGGCATGCTGTGTCACATAGTATTCGGTGAACGCGATCGACGAACGCTCAGCGGGTTCGACCTCGCACTGGCTAAGCTCGGAGCAACGCTCCAGAATTTGATCGGGTCGATTCGCGCGAAGCGCGGCACCGAAGGCTTCTCGAATGAGCCGCGTCTTGGAGTTACCGGTCGCCGCGATCGCCTCGCTGTAGAGGAGCTGCGCATCCACCTCCGTCGCTGGGCTCGAGCTGGCGAGCTCCGCGGCGTGCCACAGGCATCGGGCGCGTGCTTCGCCTTCCGCGGAGTGCGCGCGCTCCTGCAAGCGTTCGACCCGAGGTGCGACTGATCTCGCCCGGATCGCAGCCACGTCACGCAACGCCTGCAGGTACTCGGACTGGGGAAAGGCGGCCGCCGCATCGCGAAGGACTGCGCCGATCTGCAAATCATCCCCGTGAGCAACTGCGCGGCGAAGGCCATGCGCTACGAATGCAGGATCGTCGGGCGCGTTCACACGAAACCAATCGGAGGCAGACTGGAGGGTGAGCTCATCGCCCCGCTTCTCGGCGATCCGCAAGGATTTCAATCGAATCGAAGACCGATCCGGGAACAAGCGCAGCGCCGCTTCGATGTATTGCGCAGCTGAGTCCAAGTCATCGAGCCGCGCGTCGCTGCAGGCCGCAGCCTCTTGCCAAAGGAACGCCGCCATAGGGAGTCGCTCCGCCTTGGGAACCGGCAGCTCGAGTGGATCGCTTGGCTCGTCGCTTGCGGCTGCCGTCTCGAGCAGGCGTGCCATCGAAGTCGCTGCATGGACCAAGACGTCCCAACCCCCTTGCTCCCTCCCGATTCGAAGTTGAAGCGAGCGTGCCTGCCAGCGCAACGCTCGCGCTTCGCAAGCGCGCTCGAGTGTCTCTATCGCTTCTTTGGGACGCCCGGCCTCGATTTCGCTCAATGCGAGGTCGAGGAAGAGAGCAGCCGCCAAGCTTGGTTCGGATGCATGCAGCCCCTGCGTGCAAAGCGCGATTCGAAGGGATTCTGCGTCGCCACGGGCTTCGGCGAGCCACTCGAGAACGAGTGCTGGCACCGTAGGCTCGGGAGATTGTGCGATAGCCTCGCGCAGAAGCGATGCCCAGTCTTCGGACCGCAGAGCCAGATCCAAAAGGGCCGCGGCGCTCAACGTGGGGCTCGTGGCGTGCGCGGCGAGCGACGACGTGATCGCGGTCGAATCGTGGCCATTCGCCTCCCGTTCAGCGATTCGAAGCTGTGCGATCAAGGCTGGCTGAAAGCTCGGAGCCGCCGCGTGCGCCTTGCCGTAGTAGTCGAACGCCTTCGAGGCCTCTTCGAGCTCGTGCTCGTAGAGCGCCGCAACTTCGTAGAGGATCGCGGCCTGGGTTCTGGGCTCGGCTTCGGATTCAAGCTCACGGCGCAGATTGACGATGCG
>Ga0055449_10000472_pt1 | contig 11225 bp, 7 predicted proteins | sample China_Galinas_PW_2_FD_57739 | JGI IMG/M metagenome (GOLD analysis project Ga0055449, IMG submission 57739) | Wetland microbial communities from San Francisco Bay, California, USA, that impact long-term carbon sequestration - China_Galinas_PWB_D1 | ecosystem: Environmental > Aquatic > Marine >... | reverse complement strand
CATGAAGGCCATTGCGGCCGAGTTCAACCTATCGGAGACCGCCTTTGTCCTCCCGGCCGCGGGTACTCCGGCCGGCAACACCTTTCACCTGCGTTGGTTTACCCCCACGGTCGAGGTAAGCATGTGCGGCCACGCCACGGTGGCGGCCGTCCACGCCCTGGTCGAGTCCGGCCGATGGCGCGAGCTTGGTCTGGCCGATCCGACGTCGGGCTCCGCATCGTGGCACGTGGACACGCTGGGCGGCGAGTTGACGGCCTTCGTGGAGCGGATTCCGGGGACGACCGACAACTGCATCTTTTGGTTGGACCTCGTGGATCCGGTACTCTCCCCAGCTCCGGGCGGGTTGGAAGGCCTGCATACGGCGCTGGGGCTGGAGGAGGCCGACCGGCACGTGATGGCCGGACCGGTTCGCTCCCAGGATGACGACCTTCTGGTGCTCGTGCCGGACGTGGCTCGGCTCAACGATGCCCGCCCGGACTTCGCGAAGCTCGATGCCTGGTGCCAGGCGACGGGCATTCGAGGCGTCTGTATGGCGACGACGGAAACACTCAGTCCGGCCATCCACGTGCAATCCCGCTTCTTTGCGCCGGCCGCGGGCGTCAACGAGGATCCCGTGACAGGCAGCGTACATGGACCTCTGGCCGCGTGGCTTGTCCGCCTCGGCATCGGCGCGGTAGGCGACGGGCTCACTGCCTTGAGCTGTGTCCAGGGGATTCCGGGTCGGCGCTGCGGACTCGTCCACGCTTTAGTGCAGATGCAAGAAAACGGGTACGCCGTTCGCATCGGCGGCCAGGCGGTCACGACGATGCGTGGTACGTTGGCTGTCTAGCGGCTGTGGATTCCTGCCGATGGATCGATTTTGGAGCGCCCCATGCACTATAATACCGCAGTGATGTCGGCAAGCGCTGCCAAACCGGTGAGGCCGCGACAACGAATCGCAGCCATCTTTAATCCCGTGTCCGGGCCTCGGGATGTTCGCAGCTATATGCGTACGTTGACCGATCGACTCAGCGATCTGGGCGCCACGCTGGAGTTACACGAGACACAATCGGCCGGGCACGCCGAGAAGTTGGCGGCCGGGCTTGGCCCAAGCGTCGAGGCGTTGCTCATTGCCGGTGGCGACGGGACGGTGAACGAGGTGGTGCAGGGGCTCCATCGCGACGACCTGCCTCTGGCGATCCTGAGAACCGGCACCGAGAACCTGCTGGCACGCGAGTTGGGGATGCCGGCCGACCCGGGCGATATGGCGCTCACCCTGACGCAAGGAAGCGTGATTCACTGGGATGCGGGGGTAGTCAATGGACGCAGGTTCATCGCGGTGGTCGGCGTGGGTTTCGACGCCGAATGCGTGCGGAACATGACCGAGCAGCGGAGGGGGCACATCAACCGCTGGAGCTATTTTCGACCGGTCTGGCGAGCGTTTTGGAACCATTCGTTTCCACCGTTCGAGGTGGAGATTGACGGAAAGGCGTGGTTTTCCGGCAGCGGCCTGGTGATTGTCGGCCTGATCAAGCGGTATGGCGGCGGCGTTCGTCTGCTCGCGTCCGCGGATCCGACGGACGGTCTGCTGGATGTGTTGGTGCTGCCGTGCAAGCGACGTTGGGACCTGATACCGCACTACGTGCGCATCCTACGGTGTCGGCACGTGCATAGCCGCGCCAGTCGGTACGTGACGGCCAAAGAGGTTCGCGTTACCTCAGACCATCCGATTCCGGTGCAAGTGGACGGCGAGGTCGGTGGCGCCCTTCCGCTGGAGGCCCGGATCGTGCCGGGAGCGCTTCAATTCCTGAAATTCACAGGCCCCGAGCGGGCCGCATAGAATAAAACCCAAAAAAGAGCCCGAAAACGGGTTGACGAACTCTGTGAAGAAAATAACAATGTGTGGGTAGTTCATGCGCCAGCCACATAGAATGTGGTTGCGTGCGGGTCTTCCGGGTGCAAACGTCCGGCTTCCCTTGCGATAGACGGTTGCCATTGGCACGGGTGACGGTGCTTCTCGTCACCCATGTTATTGGGCTCGATTGTGAAAATTTTCACGGTCGGCGGCCCCATAACGCGGATGGCGCCGCGCTGCTCGATCCGAGTAGGGTCAGCGCCAGGAATCGCAAACGTGCCGAGCGACGATCCGAAAACCCATAGTAACGAGACGGACAAGACGCCCGCCGCTTCGGCGCCGACCGACGTCTTGGATGTCGAGCCGCTTAGTTTCAGACTATTGGCTCAGTTCTTCGGCATTCCTCTTCTGATCATCGGCTTGATTGTAGGCGGTGCGATTTGCGTCGTCTTGCTGTTCGGCGCGCCGGCCACGGCGCCCCAGCGGAGCGTGTCGGAACTCCTGCAGGTACTGGAGGCCAACAGCGGCGAGCGGAGTATGGGCCTGCTGCTCACGCAGGAAAAGGAGCTTTGGCAGACGGCCCTGGAACTCAGCAATCGGCTGGAACACAAGGATTCGGAGCTTTCCGGCGACGAGCTGCATGAGGTGGCGGACCGAATCTCGAAGCTGCTGATTGCGGATCTCGACCACGTCCAGGATATGGCATCGTTCGACGATGAGCGGGACCAGCAACAGAGCGTCCGGTCGACCCGACTCGCGTTTCTCATTCGCGCTCTCGGCCGCACCGAGCTTCCGTCGGTCTCCGGTACGCTTCTGAAAGTCGTCGAGCGGGGACAGGAGCCGTATACGAGTGTCGCGATCCAGGAGATCGCCAACCTCCACGACGTCGTGCCGATGCCGCAAGCGATTCCGCTCATCGCGAAGGTCGCCCAGTCGTCGGATCAGGCGACAACGCTCTTGACCGCTTGCCCGGCGCTCTCCGTAATTGCACCGCATCAGGACCCGACCGCGATCAAGGCGCTCAAGCGCGTCTATGCGATGCACGGTGGGGAGGTTTCCTGGTCGGCGGCGCTGGCGCTGGCGCGTCTGGGAAGCGATGCGGCCAAGCCAACGATGCTGGATCTGTTGGACCGAAAGTTCTGGGAATCCGGCGAGCGATACCAAAAGCTCGATGCTCAGGGGCAGCCCCATCGATATGCCATGCCGAAGGCGATGGTGGATCAGTGGCTGCTGGCGGCGATCGACGTTGTGCCGGAAGTGAACGATCCGGACTTGTGGGAAATGGTCGATAGGCTAAAGTCTGACCCTTCTTTGGCGGTACGGGCCAAGGCCGAAGCGGTTCTCAGTGCGCGAACATAGCCCCCGGGCCGGGTGTAGCAACTGGTAGGGAGCTGAACGATTGTTGGGACCTGAACGATGGCCACGAAAGACGTAGTCACGAAAGTCTGGATTGAAGAAGGTTGCATCGTCTGCGATGCGTGCGAGACCACGGCGCCCGATGTGTTCGAGGTGCTCGAGGATACGTGCATCATACGTCCCGCCGCGCTGAGGCCGGATTTCACGAAGGCGCGTACCGATTCCATCGTGGACGCGGCCGAGGAGTGCCCGGTCGATGTGATCAAGTTCGAGACGGTGAGCGAAGAGGTACCCGACGATGCGCCGGCACCGGCACCGGCAGCGGCGCCGGCCGAGCCCGCGGAACCTGCGAAAGCCGCGGCGTCCAAGGCACCAGATGCTCCCGCTGCAGCGAAAGCCGAGCCGGCCAAGGCGGCCGCGGCGAAGGCTCCGGTGGCGCACGCGTCGATGGCCGGTGATCCGGATCCCGCGATTGCGGCGCTGTTGAAGGCGGCCACGGCCCGCGGCGGCAACGCCGGCATACTTCGGGCTGGCGACGTCGGCGCGCGCGGGGGCAAGGAGGCGGCGCGAAGCGGCGATCTGCCGCCGGAGGCGCGTCAGGCGAAGGTTCAGGCGGCGGCGAAGAAAGCGTCCCACGAGCTGAAGGAGGGTCGGCGCGCGTTCGTCGGGAGTGGTTTCCTGGCTTTGGGCTGGGTCGCATTCGGTGCGGGTACGGGTCTGATGGTCGGTCCGGCGTTCGGCCGTTTCATGATGCCCAACGTGCTGGAGGAGCCGGATCCGAGGGTGCGTGTGGGCAAGCTCACGAAGTACATCGAGATGCCGGTCGGCGGCGTGAACGAGGACTACAAGCCTCAGGGCATCTGGATGATTCGCCTGGAGGGTCGCATCGCGGCACTGAGTACGATCTGTACGCACCTCGGTTGCATTCCGAACTGGCTGCCGAACGAGCACAAGTTCAAGTGCCCGTGCCACGGGAGCGGTTACTACCAGAACGGCATCAACTTCGAGGGTCCGACGCCGCGTCCACTGGAGCGATTCAAGCTGTACGTCAACAACGGGCTCGTGATCGTGGACAAGAGCAAGAAGTATCAGCAAGAGCTGGGGCAGTGGGATATGCCGGGCAGCTTCATCGAAGTGTAGCGTCGTGCGGTGGCGTCAGTTGGTCGTATACGCGTGAACCCACAAAGAGCAAGGACGAAGTAGCAGATGATCTCACGGTTCGGGAACTGGGTTACGGAGAGCCAGATCTGGGGCAGCATCTTCCGGCACGGTGTGCCGCGCGACCGTCGCACGCGTGCGATGGCCGTGCTGAGCAACGTGTTTTTGCACTTGCACCCGGTGGCGGTGCGCAAGAGCGGGATCCGGCTGTCGTTTACCTGGTGCATGGGCGGCATCACGTTCTTCCTGTTTCTGGTGGAGATCGTGACCGGCGTGCTCCTGATGTTTTACTACCGCCCGACGGTGGAATACGCGTACTTCGACATTCAGGGCCTGCGGGCCCACGTGACGCTCGGTCTGTTGCGTGAGCTGCACCGTTGGGGGGCCCACGCGATGATCATCGCGATCTGGCTGCACATGCTTCGCGTGTTCCTGACGGGAAGCTACAAGCCGCCCCGCGAGTTCAACTGGGGCGTGGGTGTGGTTCTTCTGGTGCTGACGATGCTGCTGTCGTTCACGGGCTATCTGCTGCCGTGGGACCAGTTGGCGATGTGGGCGATCACGGTGGGCTCGAACATGGCGCGGGCGACACCGTTCGTCGGCCACGAGGGTCCCGGTGCGACGTTCCTGCAGATTGGCGGTGTTCCCCTGGTCCACGCAGGGGACGACGCGCGCTTCGGCCTGCTGGCCGGGACGTTCGTCGGTCCGAACGCGCTGCTGCGATTCTACGTGCTGCACTGCGTGTTCATTCCGATCGTGGTGACAGTGCTGCTCGCCGTTCACTTTTGGCGTATTCGCAAGGACGGGGGCATTAGCGGGCCGCTGTAAAGCACGGTGTGCGTCACCGATGATGGGATCGAATGGGCCGTGCTGCGGCAGGCCGTGAGAATGGAGTCGTCGAGGCAGAGATGGTTGAACTATTAGCAGCGGGTTCCGGAATCGAGGCCATCAAGCACGCCATCAACGTGCTGTGCGAGCCGTATTGGTTCCTCATTCTGAGCGTGGCCGCCCTGATCGTGTTCCTGGTCGGCTACCGCACGATTACCAAACCGGCGATGGCGGCCGCCATCGCCGCGCTTGGTTTGCTGTTCTTCCTGTCCAGTTGTCTCGACCCGAACTTCTTCAAGATCGTATCCAAGGGCGACAACGTGCCCATCGTGATGATGATGGGCGCGATCGCGTTCACCCTGTGGATTGCGTTTCGGCAGGCGGCGATCAACGACGAGCGCATGGAGAAGGGCGAGCCGCTGATCGAGGCGGGGGCGGACGACAAGGTGCTGGTCTGGCCGGACCTGGTGTATACCGAGTTGATCTGCCTCGTGCTGCTGACCGCCTTTCTGACGGTGTGGGCGATCTTTCTGCGGGCACCGCTGGAGCAGCCGGCCAACCCGAATGTCGCCCCGAACCCGGCCAAGGCACCGTGGTATTTCCTGGGTTTGCAGGAGATGCTGGTGTACTTCGACCCGTGGTTGGCGGGCGTGTTGTTTCCGGGTTTGATCATCGTCGGCCTGATCGCGATTCCGTACCTGGACAAGAACCCGAAAGGCAACGGCTACTACACCCTCAAGGAGCGGCCGTTCGCGATCAGTACGTTCATGTTCGGGTTCGTCATCTTGTGGATCATGCTGATTATCTTCGGTACGTTCCTCCGTGGTCCGAACTGGAACTTCTTCGGTCCGTACGAATTTTGGGACCACAACCGCCCGGCGGCGCTACTCAATGTGGACTTTCACGACCTCTTCTGGATCGGTCTACTCGGGCAGCCGGTACCGAAGTATTGTCTGTGGCGTGAGGCCCCCGGCATTGTCCTGCTCGGGGGATACTTTGTGATTGGGCCGCTGATCCTGCGTATGTTCATGCGGAAGCTGTACCGGCAGATGGGGTTTGTCCGCTTCAGCGTGATGTCGATGTTGCTGCTGGTGATGCTACTGATGCCGATCAAGATGGTGCTGCGGTGGACGCTGAACCTGCACTACATCGTCGGGATCAGGGAGTGGTTCTTTAACATTTGACGCGGTTGCGTGGCCGCGTGTGCGCTGTGGTTGTCCGGGAATAAGGTAAGCGATGCCAGTACCCGAAGAACGCCTGTATCATCCTGAACGGTTGAACAAGTGGTTCGCCCTCGCGAGCGTCCTGATGCTCGTGTCATTCTGTTGGATGAGCCTGGTCGATTACGATCGGCCGTGGCGCGGCTACCAAGAGCACTACTTCGTGACCAAGGCCGCGATGGCGCACCTCGATTACCTCAACGCCATTCGTGCAGACCATCGCCAGGAGCTCGACCGCGCCAAGAAGGAACTAGAGCATCAGAAGGAACTGGCCAAGACGGAGAATGCGGGGAAGCGGAAAGAGCTGGAAAAGAAGCTGGCCGACGCCGACTTCGCCTTCCGCAAAGCGAACGGGCCGTGGAGCCGGGTTCGCCAGGTTCTCGAGGTGACGCGGGACACGTACGAGAAGACCTTGGGCGAGTACGGCCCGGACCACCCGAAGACGAAGGCAGCGCACGCGGCGGTCGTGGCTCAGGAGCAGGAGTTCGAGCAACTTCAGGACGTGAAGGAGCTGCACGAAGACGCAAAGAAGGATTACGAACGTCAGTTGCGCGACCTGGAGATGCCGGTGACCAAGGCCGCCAAGCGCGTGACACAGCTCGAGAAAGTGGCCGACGACGCCCTCAAGAAGGACCGCGCCTACCGTGGGCTTCTGTTCAAGAACGGTTTGCTCAAAAACGTTCCCATCGTCAGTGATGTCATCAATTTCCCGTTTTTCGATTTCACGGCGCCGAAGAACACGCCGGGGCGTGAGCAGATCAACCAGCTCGTCCTGCCGAACGTTCGCCAGCGCTTGAACTACCTGGAGACGTACACGACCGATCGCTGTACGACCTGCCACGTCGCCATCGACGACCCTGAGTTCTCGAAGGAGCGCCTGGCCCAGAAGCTGGAGCGTTCGCTCCCTGGGATCAACGAGGAATTGCAGCGCGAGAGCAAGGCGACGGTGGCCGTACCGACGCCGCCTGCGGGGCCCGACGGGGCTACGTTGCCGGTCGGTCGGGTGACCGACTTCTGGGATGTCCTGACCAAGACGCAGCAGGACGACTATTTCAAGGCGTTGCTTGCATCGGTCAACCAGTACCTCGAGAGTACGGGGCGCAAGCAACTCAAGCTGGGTCAGCCGCTGCTGGCCCATCCGGACCTCGATCTGTACGTGTCGGTCGATTCGAAGCACCCGATGAAGCACATGGGCTGTACCGTGTGCCACGAGGGGAACCCGCAGGAGACGGACTTCGTGCTGGCGGCGCACACGCCGCCGACGCACAAAGTCGAGGAGCAGTGGTCGGAAGAGTACTACGACAAGAACCTCGGCATTCCGACGATGACGTTCGCGACGGTGGAGCACTACTGGGATCATCCGATGCGGCTCCCGAAGTATACAGAGGGTAGTTGCGCGAAGTGTCACAGTCAGATTACGGACATCGCCCGCTTCCAGGGTCAGCGCGTCGGGCAGCGACTCAACCTCGGCGAACATCTGTTTGTGACCGTGGGGTGTATCGACTGCCACAATGTGGACGAAATTGCGAAGGCTCAGCCGAACGGCCCCGACGGGAGTCGGATGAAGCCGCGGCGCGTCGGGCCGGATCTGACCCATGTCGCCGCGAAGCTCAAGCCGAAGTGGGTCCAGCAGTGGGCGTTTTTCCCGCAGAAGTTCCGGCCGTCGACGCGCATGCCGCATTTCTTCATGCAGGAGAACAACAACGCGGACAGCGCCAACTCGTTCGACACGGACCCGATCATGCGGACGCAGACAGAAGTCGCGGCGATCTCGCAGTATCTCTTCGCGGTGTCGGCGCCGTGGAAGCCGTTGGCGAAGCCGGACGACGTCAAGGGCGACGCGGAGCGGGGCCGGAAGTTGTTCCGCAAGGTAGGATGTCTGGCCTGCCATAGCAACATCGCCGAGTTCGGTGAGGAGTGGATCACCAAGGATCTGATGCATCGCGAGGGGCTTGACGAGGAGACGGCCGGCTTTCGATACAAGGGCATGACGCCGGACGAGCGCGTCCGTTATGCGATGAAGCACTTCTCGACAGAGCGGGATTCGTTTCTCGAGCCGGACGTCGTTCGCTTCGATCCCGACAAGAAATACAACACACCGGTGTTTTCGCGCTTCGCGCCGGAGCTGTCGAACGAGGGCTCGAAGGTCACGTTCGAGTGGCTCTATTCGTGGTTGAGGCAGCCGACGCACTACGCGCCTGACACGAAGATGCCGAATCTGCGCTTGTCGCCCGGCGATGCCGCCGATCTGGCCGCGTATCTGATGACGCTGAAGGACGACTCGTTCGATCAGCACGTGTTCGCAATGAACAAGGCGCGCCGCGACATGGTCGACCACCTGGTGTTCACGCTTCTTTCGGGACAGCGGAGCGAACGCCGCAGCCGGGCGATCATGGCGGACGAGGGCGGGGCGCTAACCGAGATGCTGGTGGGCCTGCTGTCATCGTCGCTCGGCGAGGACCACGCCTATGACTTGATCCGGGCGATGAGCCTGCCGGACAAGAAGCTGATGTATCTGGGCAGCCGGGCGATCACGCATTACGGCTGCTACGCGTGTCACAAGATCGCCGGGTTTGAGGAGGCCTCTCCGCCGGGAACGGACCTGAGCGGGTGGTCGGAGAAGCCGATTGCGCAGCTCGACTTCGCATTCTACGATCACGCCTTCGACAAGATGCGGAAGTCGAAGGACGACGAATTCGGCTATGTCTACCTGAAGAAGGACGCCCAACTGAGGCAACTGTCGCCGCTACCGGACGACACGCGCGAGCAGATTACGCTGACGCACGCGGCGTTCGCCAAGCACAAGATGATGAACCCGCGCATCTGGGATCGCGAGAAGCTCAAGCGGCCGTACGACAAGCTCAAGATGCCGAACTTCTACTTCACCGAGAAGGAAGCCGAGGCGCTGACGACGTACCTTCTGTCGCGATCGCATCCGCGCGTGAACGCGCCACTGAAGGTGAATTACGAGGAGACGACGGCCGGTCCGATCGCTAAAGGCCGTAAGCTGACGCGTGAGCTGAACTGCGTCGGGTGCCACCAGACCGAGGATAACTATCCGGTGATTCAGCAGTACTTCCGTCACAAGCTGGCCGGTCGGCTGGTGACGGACGTCGTCAACGCGCCGCCGATTCTGAGGGGTGAGGGCGCCAAGCTGCAGCACAACTGGTTCCACGAGTTCCTGCTGCACGTGCAGCCACTTCGCCCGTGGCTGATCGTGCGGATGCCGACCTTCAACTTCCGGCCGGACGAGAAGACGACGCTTGTCGAATACTTCGCGGCCCTGGCCCAGCGTGACTCGGCGAACCTTTCTGGCGAGCTGGCCAAGGTGGACGAGTACATCGATAAGCACAAGAGTAAGGACAAAGGGAAGACCAAGGGCGGAGACCAGAAAGTCGAAGCCGAGGGCGACGCGTCGACATCGAAGAAGGCTTCGCCGGGAACCGAGTGGTATGAGCAGGACAACCTGCGTCAAATCACCGGCTCGCTCGAGCGATTCGGCGTGGAGCGCGAGCTGGTTCGCGCAGGCGACATGGATCCGCTCACGAACAGTCCGGACAAGCTACGGGAGGCGCACGCCATGCTGCTCGATCGGGAGCGGTTTCTGCAGGCGCTGTACGACGTGGACTATCCATTCGTGGAGCCGCCGACCCCGCTTGCCAGCCAGGAGCAGTTCGATCGCGGCTTCCACTTCCTTCAGGACATGGGCTGTTTGAAGTGCCACGTGTTGGGTGATATGCTCCCCGGCCCAGCGAAGACCACGGACGATTTCGTGCAGATGTACCGGCTTGACGGCGTTCGGGGCGAGGGCGACTCAGCCACGGTGATTCTCAACGGCGAGCCGCATGCCGTCGGGTCCAAGGTGGACGGCTTCACGATCGTCAGCGGCACGAATACCGTCTACGACACAGGGGACGTCGATACGCAGGCGGTGGTCGAGGGGCCGAATGCCGAAGGAGAGACCGAGCGTGTGATGCTCTCGGCCGCGAGTGCGCCGAATCTTTCGTTGGCCTATCAGCGACTTCGGCGCGCCTGGGTTCACGCGTGGATGCTGAACCCGGCGCTCATTCAGCCGGGCACCAAGATGCCGCAGAACTTCCCCGGGGGGGTGAGTCCCTATCTGGGCGATCCGAATTACCCGGGCACGAGTGCGGACCAGATCAACCTCCTGGTGGACACGTTGTACGACGCGGGCGAGAAGAACGTTCGCGTGCCGTTGACGAAGATCGTGGTGACCGCGCAGGAGGAGGAGTTTGACGAGGATAGCGGGGGGGCGGAGGAGTTCGACGACGGTGGCTAGTGCGTCGATCGGCGCAAGCGGCCGTACTTGCCTGGGCCATCCCGATCGACTAGAAGAGCTCGCTGAAACCGAGCGAAGACCGAGCGCAAAGGAGACGCAACATGCAACGTATGGTGAAAGCGGCGACGTGGGTGGTGGCCGTGGTGCTGGCCGGATCGGCGGGATCGTCGGTTCGGGCCGACAACGCCGTCATCAAGGGGAAGGTCATCTTCGATGGCAATGCGGCGAACTACAAGCGAACCGTAATCAACACGAGAAAGGATCCGAACTGCGCCAAGTCCGTCAAGAGGATCGGCACCGAGAACGTGATCATCAACAAGCACACGAAGCCGGAGACGCTTCGGAACGTAATGGTGTTCGTGAAGAAGGGCATCGACAAGAAGTACGATCCGCCTAAGGAGCCGGTCGTGCTCAACCAGCACGGTTGCCACTATGAGCCGCACGTGCTCGGAGTGATGGAGGGGCAGCCGCTGGAGGTACTCAACAGCGACGATACGAACCACAACATCCACTTCCTTCCGACGAAGAA
>Ga0055449_10000471_pt1 | contig 11247 bp, 8 predicted proteins | sample China_Galinas_PW_2_FD_57739 | JGI IMG/M metagenome (GOLD analysis project Ga0055449, IMG submission 57739) | Wetland microbial communities from San Francisco Bay, California, USA, that impact long-term carbon sequestration - China_Galinas_PWB_D1 | ecosystem: Environmental > Aquatic > Marine >... | reverse complement strand
TAAGTTGCGCGGGGATATGGAGTACGAATGACAACAACATGTACTCCACGTCTTTGAACATCGCTCGAATGTTCAATGTGTCCCGGAAGCGTGCCGTACTGATCTGTACGCTGGTTGGGGCAGGCATCGCGACCTTCAACCCCGCCAACATCCCGTTCATGTTCGCAACCCTTCTTTTCATGGCTCATTCCGTTCCTGCTCTGGGGGGTGTCGTCTTGGGCCGATACGTGTGGAAGGAATGGCTCGGCGTGAGGGGAGACAGCGCCATTATCGCTTGGATCGCTTGGTTGGCACCTAGCGTCACAGGTTACTTTGCTGGCGGGCTGTGGGCCTTCGCAATAGGTCTTTTCGGAGCCGCCATGGTGTGGGGCGTGGGCGTGCGGTTGATACAGCCGCAGCGCGCTGGATCAGAGGATTAGCCGAGTTCTGACTGGCGATCACGGCTCGCCCCGCATCGCCGTCCTCTACCTCACTCACATCGCGCGGTAGGCTAGTGGTCGAGAGGGTCCGCGTGAGAGAAATGCGACTGCCACACACGTGGAGTGCTGGATGCGGCCGGCATCCAATTAGGGAGTTGGGACCTTCTTGTGATTGCGATCAGCAAAGACTCACAGGGTACATTGGAGCAGAGTGCGGGAGCTGCTGCCGCCTCGAAGGGTGCAGACATCAAGCGGCAGAAGGAAGGTGAATCGTGAGCCTCCAAACCGACAGTTCGGCTCGTCCTGAGATCGCCGTTCTTCTCAGTGGTGGCATCGACTCGATGGCCTGCGCCGACTTCTATTGTAGCATGAACAGGTGTGTGTGTGGCTTCTTCATCGACTACGGGCAAGTTGCCGCGTCACAAGAGGCCGACGCCGCTGCTGCTATCGCGCGGCACTTGGCCATTCCGCTTCTCGATATCAAGGTGCGCGGCGCCCGTACCAAGAGGGATGGAGAGATTCCGGCGCGCAACGCGTTCCTGGTCTGTACTGCGGCAATGGAGCGCCCCCCCTCAGTCGTTGCCATCGCATTGGGCATTCATGACGGCACGCCCTACGCCGATTGCTCATCGGCATTTGTCGAGCGTATGAAGCACCTTCTTCGCCTCCAGAGCACCCCACTCGATGTGCTCGCACCGTTTCTGGACTGGCAGAAGCATGACATTATCACGTTCGCGATGAAGCGACAGCTGCCCCTTGAGCTGACCTACAGCTGCGAATCGGGTACCCTGCCACCATGTGGCACGTGCATGTCATGTCTGGACCGGAGGGAGATTGATGCTGGCGCGTAGGTCCCAACTTAGGCTCCCGGACGGGTCGCCCTGCGAAACACCCTTGCTCGTCCCCTCCTTCTCGAGCAAGGGCTTCGGATTCGCAAAGCGGCGCTGGCAGAAGCGTCAGCACCTGGTGTCGAATGTGGTTCTGGATCTTCACGAGTTTGCACAGACTCCATGTCATTGCGTGTTGATCAGCGCCTACGACCTGCACTTTCAGCACTTCAGCGGAGCAACCGGCCTGCGTGGTGGACCTCTGGATTGGCTCCAGAAGGCCCGACTTGTTGTCCTTGACAGTGGCGGCTATGAACTCGCCTCTGACTTCGATACGTCAGAACCGAAATCGCCGACCTATCAGCCCCGAGATGGATACGGTCGGAAGCAGTATGTGAAGATCTTGGAGGCTGTGCGCGACGATCCCGAACATCGTTCGTTCATAGTCTCGAACTTCGATTGGGATGCGAAGAAACGGCCACTTGCCACACAGATCGAATCTGCAAGGCGATTGTACCAAGTCGTTCCCGATCAGTTGCATGGATTCATCATAAAGCCGTGGGAAAAGAACCAGACTGAGCTTGATCCGCAAGCGTTGTCTCGCAAGGACCTAAAGAACATGGCTGGCTTTCATATCATCGGCGTCACCGAGAAGGAGTTGGGCGCCAATCACCTGGACCGACTTCGCAAGATCGCCCAGCTACGTTTCGCATTGGATGCTGCCGACATCGAGGCCCCAATCCACGTGTGGGGCGGCCTGGATCCGATTCTGACCCCGCTTTATTTTTTCGCTGGCGCCGAGGTGTTTGATGGCATCTCTTGGTTGCGGTATGCGTACTCGAACGGCGTCGCAGTCAATCGCGAGTGCTTTCCTGCACTATCAGACGAGTACGATATTGGAATGAACAGGGAGGTGTGCCGACAAGTGATCTCGTTGAAGAACCGAATTGTCCTGGATTCGCTTGCCAGCGCATTGCGGAAGTGGGTGGATGGTGACGGCAGAGACTTCAGTATGTTCGCCGGGTCAATCCGCGAACGGCTAAAGCAAACCTACCAGACCATGACCACCGAGATTCCCGAGCTCAAGGAGGTGGCCCGTGGGCGGTAGCGGTGGTGGTGAAGGGGGCTACCGGAGCCTCCGTCCGGAGATTGAGCAACTAGTCGCTCAGGCTCGCGCGAGAGAGTCGGAACGGCTCAATACGCAGATTAACGAGTTCCTGGCCGAGGTCCTTGCAGGATTCAATGGCAGAGATGTGGATCTTACGAATAGACGGTTGGACAGCATCTCGGGGATCCTCGAAGAGATCGTTGCGGTCGAACGGGTCCTATTCGGCGGTTCGGTCGCGAAGCACACTGAGGTCGATGGCATCAGTGACGTAGATGCGCTGGTGATCCTTGATCGCGCCGACTTGGCCGGTAGTTCTCCCGCAGAAGTGCGAGCAGCGTTCTATGCGGAGCTTGACGCCCGGTTGCCCAGAAGCGAGGTCGAGTCTGTGAGAGCGGGAAAGATGGCTGTCACAGTAATCTTTCGCGATGGGCTGGAGATCCAGCTCCTGCCCGCGATGCAAACGGGGCGAAAGGTGGTGATCGGCGCATTTGATGGACCCGGCTGGATTGAGATTAACCCGAAACGATTCCAGTCCGCACTGACAAATGCCAATAAACGCCTGGGTCGGTCTCTGGTGCCGGCGATCAAGTTGCTGAAGTCAATCAACGCAGACCTTCCGTCGCAGAAGCAAATGAAGAGCTACCATATCGAGGCCTTGGCGGTGGACGCGGCGAAGTCCTACGAAGGTCCACGTACGCCGCGGGAGGTGTTGATTCATCTCTGCGGGCACGCAGCAGACCGGGTGTTGCACCCTATTGCCGACGTGACGGGACAAACCCGCCGCGCGGACGAGTATCTTGGAGATCAGGGTAGCATGCAACGCCGGATCCTTGCCCAAGCCCTCGCTGGGATCAGACGCCGCCTCGAGGCAGCGAGCTCGTTGGATGAATGGAAAGCGATCTTCGGTGGATGATATGGCGACCCCCTCCCCACAGGAGACAGCACGTGAGTATCGGGTGGCCCAACAGACTCTCGCCATGCACGCGGACTTGCGCGACCAGTATGCTCGCATAGGGCTGGGCATTGAGATCGTACTCGTGGTTATCACAGCGCTGCTCTCGACGGCCACGTTCGCTGGGGACACTTTCTTCAAGATGCTTGGCACGGCGCCGGAGCACGGTCGGCTGGCTGTGGGTGTTGCTTCTGCGCTTGCCTTCGCAGGCTCGCTCGTGTTGATGCTACTCGATCCCAGAGGCCGATCGGCAACGCACGAGGAAATGGCAAACAGGTGGTCGGAAGTTGTGCTGAAGTTCCGTCAGTCCAAGTTGGAGGACGACACTTGGCCGGCAGACGGGACACGTGAGTTGGCAGACGCCTATGCCGAGGCATGCGATATTTGCTCGCCGATACCCGAACGGAGATTCAACAAGCTGAAGTCGCGATACCTCCGGAAGGTCGAAATGAGCCAGTTGAAAGACAAGCACCCCGGATGTCCGATCCTCGTGCTTGCCATACTCTGTCGTTGGAGGGATACGCGTGCCGCTTTCAGCGCATTCAGAGCAAGCTCACATGTCGCCGACAGGCGGCCCTAGGCGGCAACAAATCGGGATGGATCAGCTGCTTGAGGCGTATCTGACAGCCCATGAGACGGTGATAGCCGCTGGCTTTGCCTCGGAGATCGACTGGCAGGACGGGTTGTCACTGGAAGCGATATCGGAGTCGGAGTTCATGCGCGAGGCCGCATGGGTGATTCTGTCAGCCGGCATGCGCGAGGCGGTTGTACGCGATCGATTCGACCGCGTGGCATCAGCCTTCTTGCAGTGGGAATCAGCGAGGGCGATTGTCCAGTTTCGGCGCCGCTGCATACGCCGCGCCCTGGTAGCGTTTAGGCACCCAGGCAAGATCAACGCAATCGGGGAGGTGGCCCACCTTGTCGTCGAACTGGGGTTTGAGAGCATGCGGGAACGCTTGCGGCCTGATGCTCTAAACGAACTGCAACAGCTGCCGTTCATCGGCCCAGTCACCTGCTATCACCTCGCAAAGAACCTCGGAATCGATGTGGTTAAGCCGGACCGACACTTGGTACGGATGGCACGTGCTGCGGGCTTTGTTGACCCTGAGAGTATGTGTCGTCTCGTCGCGGAAGCTACCGGTGATCGTCTGTCGAAGGTCGATCTGGTTTTCTGGCGCTTTGCGACCATCCGATCTGGCTACCTGGATTGGTTTCAACCCACTGGACCACATGAGGGGAGCGGCTAGAACACGAGTGCTTGGCGGCGAAAAGCGGCCCTCGCGGGCCAAAGTCCGAGCCGTTCAGCCAATGAAGCCGGATGCAGATGGTTCGGGCACTGCTCGATTGCTCCGCCGCTGTCCATTGCCTTTGCCACTACGCACTGGCAACGATGCGGAAGGCACTCGTTCAGAGGGCTGGTGTCCATGAGGATCCTTGATCTCTTTGAGCCAATCTCGGCTATTCCACCTCCAGACCATTCATGACCTCGCGGAAGCTCAGCAGCGCCGCCTCCAGGTTCTCCGCGATCTCCCCGGCAAGTTCATCCGGCTCGGGCAGAACATCGAGGTCACTCAGCGACTTGTCCTTGAGCCAGAACAGGTCGAGGCTGGTCTTGTCGCGGGCCACAATCTCGTCATAGCCGAATCGGCGCCATCGGCCCTCCGGATTGTCCTCGCTCGATGTCTCCGTACGCTTATGGCGCTCACCGGGGCGGTAGCAAGACACGAAGTCCGCGAGATCATCATAGGTGAGCGGATTGGTCTTGAGCGTGAAGTGCATGTTCGTTCGGAGGTCGTAGTACCAGACCTCCTTCGTCCAGGGCGTCTTGGCCGCGGGCTTGCCATCGAAGAAGATCACATTCGCCTTGACACCCTGGGCATAGAAGATGCCGGTCGGCAGCCGGAGGATCGTGTGCAGGTCCGTCGTGTCCAGCAGCTTCCGCCGGACGGTTTCGCCCGCACCACCCTCGAAGAGCACATTGTCCGGCACGACGACTGCGGCCTGACCGGTCGCCTTCAGAATCGTATGAATGTGCTGGACGAAGTTGAGCTGCTTGTTGCTCGTCGTGGCCCAGAAGTCCTGGCGGTTGTAGGTGAGGCTCTGCTTCTCCTGCTCTCCCGCCTCGTTGGTGACGGTGATCGAACTCTTCTTGCCGAACGGCGGGTTGGTGAGCACGTAGTCGTACCGATCGCCGGGATCCGCCGCGAGCGAGTCGCCCGCGCCGACGGTGACCTCTCCCCCGATCTCGCCGATGTTGTGGAGGTACATGTTCATCAGGCAGAGCCGGCGTGTGGACGCGACGAACTCGTTGCCGAAGAACGTCCTGGTCTTCAGCACCTCTTTCTGTTTACGGTCGAGCTGGTAGTGCTCGGGGCTGGTCAGGTAGTCGTACGCCGCGAGGAAGAACCCGCCCGTTCCGCACGCCGGGTCGCAGATGGTCCTGCCCGGCTCGGGGCGCACGCACTCGACCATCGCCCTGATCAGCGCCCGCGGCGTGAAATACTGCCCAGCCCCGCTCTTCGTATCCTGGGCGTTGCGTTCGAGCAGCCCTTCATAGATGTCGCCCTTCACGTCGGCGCCAAGGGTCACCCACTCCTGCCGGTCGATCAGGTCGATGAGGCTCGCGAGATGAGCAGGCTCGGAGATGCGGTTCTGCGACTTGGTAAAGATCTGCCCGAGCAGCCCAGGCTGCCGCCCGAGCTTCAGGAGCAACGCGATGTAGTGACTCTCGAGTTCCGCGCCGGTCTTGCTCGCCAGGCTCGCCCAGTCGAACCCCTCCGGGATGCCCAGATCCCGCTGGTACGGCGGCTGCGCGTACTCGTGCGCCATCTTCAGGAAGATGAGGTACGTGAGCTGTTCGAGGTAGTCGCCGTAGCTCAGCCCGGCGTCGCGGAGCAGATGGCAGAAGCTCCAGACCTTGCTGACGAGGGTATTCGTCGGGCTCATGCGGGTTCCTCGACTGGGTAGGTCCGCGGGCCGGTCCCCGTCGGCACGAGGTCGTGGTCGCGGAGCCACCGGAAGCAACGGCCAATACGGTCCGCGGAGAACTTCGTGGCTTTCTCGGCGTGCCAGCCGTGGACGCCCGCGACGATCGCTGGCTCATCCGGCTCGTTGCCGTCGATCAGAGAATCGTTCCACACCGCGAAGGTCGTCGCAACAAGCTCGGCCCGCTCGGTATCGAACTTGGCGAACTGATCAAGCAGCCAATCGACTTTGTCCTTGCCAGGTCCAAAGACCTCCTCCGCGGCGGCGCACGCCTCGTCGATCTTCGCGCCGGGGGTATACATATAGCGTTGACCGCTCTTCTTGACGGTAAACCAGCCCTGCATCTTCGCGAGGTTCTCGATCTTGTGGATCGCCGGGTCCAGCGGACCGGCGGCCTGACGCTCGGCGTGGATGTGCGATTCCTGCTCGATCACGTGCGGCACGAGGTAGAGGTACTTCATCTGCTGCACTCGCCCGAATGTCGGCCGCGATGCGAGTCGCTTGACCGCGTACGCCGCGCACGCGGCCTGGCGGTACCGCTCGCCCGCGGGAATGCCGGGGACCGCACGCTTCGCCCGTTTCCGCGCCGGCGACGCACGCGTCGGCTGCTGCGCTCCGTCGTCGCGGATACGGGCGAGGAGCTTGTCCGCGGGCTCGTAGGCCGGATCGGCACGGACGGCGGCGAGCTCGGCATCGGAGAGCAGCCGCCCCTCGAACGCCTTCTTCAGGATGCTCTGCCGCAGGGACTCGGCTTGCTGCAGGGCCGCGGCGATGGTCCGCTCGACCTCATCGACGACTGAGAGCTTGGATGCGACCTCCTCGACGATTGCTTGCTGCTCTTCCAAGTCACATATGGCAATCGGACACAATCGTACATCGCCGATATTCACACCCTTCACAGCAACACCCCTCGCGACTCTCTTGAAGAAGTGCTGCACGTCTGGAGCACGGAGACTCCACACACAGAAGTCACGGTTCATGAGCGGGGAGATTGACAGGCGGGCAGTATCCTGAGTGATGTTCCCACCTTCCAGCTCTGGCGGAACAACCGCGACTCGTCCGTAGGTGCCTCGTATCGCGAGGAGTACATCACCTGCTTGAAGCGACGCTCGCTCGTACTGAGCGGCGATCTCAGGTGATGTCCGATTGAGTGACGCAACATCGATTCGGTCCCCCCGCAGATCACGGACCTTGACGTATAGGACGCCGTTCTCGACATTCTCCTTCGGCATCAGGATCCCGTAGCAGATCGGACGGTCTGCAACGACTAACGCATCAAGGCGGCGCCACACCCACCCCTCCGGCAGTTCCGGCAGGTCGGCTAGTTCCTCGGCCGTCGGCGGCGGCGAGTCCTTGGGCTTGGAAGGCTTGCGGGGCTTCTTCGATCCGGACGCCTTCCCGCCAGCGGTCTCCCACTCGGCAACAGCTCGCTCCCACTCGGCAAAGCGCCGCGTATACACCGCCTCGCGCTCGGCGTGGATGCGGGCGAGCAGGTCGTCGCCCGTGGGGAGCGGAGCGCCGCCGGCCTCGGCCTCACGGCGACGCTCGTCGCGCCACGCGGCGGTGAGCCGACCCTCGAACGCGGCCTTGAGCACCGACTGGCGATACCGCCCGAGCTGCGCCCGCACAGTCTCGAGCTGCGCCACCCCCTGATCGAGTTCGCTGAACAGTGACTCGATCTTGGCGACGATGGCACGCTGCTCGACGAGTGGGGAGATCGGGAAGCTGAGCGCCTTCAGCTTCGACGCATTCACATTCTGAACTGCGATTCCGACCTTCGACTCGGAAATCGCCCGCCAATATAGCGGGCTCTGGGTAAAGTAGCTCACAAACTGCGAGTTGATGAGTGGTCGAAATCGGATGAGATACGACGCGAAGACAGAACGCTCGCAGTGACGAACGAGGTGGCTGATCCCGATGGAGCCAGCACGAGAAACGAGGAGATCCCCTACCGCGACCAGGTAGCGTTCAGGGTCTTCTGGTTCGTCACGACAGAACGGGACTCGATCCCAGTTGATTGTGCCGCTCGTGATGTCCGTCGTGCGGAGTAGCTTGAGTTGGCCAGACTCCACAGCCTTCGTGGTGAAGCCATATTGGGGACGTTCGCACACCTCCCCGAGCGTCGTCCTCGCCCAGTCCTCCGGCACATTCTTCATGCCACGAGCCTCTTGTTGAGCTCGTCGAGGATGGCCTCGTAGTCGGGGCCGAAGAGTTGGTAGAACTTGCCGAGACCACCGCGGGCATCGAAGGGAGCGAGCTCGAGGTCGTCCTTGGTGACGTGGAAGCTGGTGGCGATGTGGTCGGCGATCATACGGAGCCAAGCCATCTGCTCTTCGGTAAACTTGGGCGCGGCGCCAGCGTGGCGCTTGAAGACCCACTCCTGGAACCGCTGCCGGACAAGGACGCTGTAGTCGGTCAGACGCTCGTCGAGCCCGACGATCCGTCGGAGGAGCGAGACGAGGGCGACAAGTTCCTTCTTCGGCGCGGCCGGTGTGTCCTCCTCGACCTGGGTGAAGGCGGACCAGACACGGACGGGTGCGAGGGGCGGGCGGTCGCCCTTGAGGCGTTCCAGCACCTGACGGATCATGTCGTAGGTGAGCTCTCTCATCCGGTAAGGCTGATCGTAGAAGATGCGCAGAGCGGTGATCTCGTCCTTGTGCGCCTCGATGTAGGCCCGGAAGTCGGCGATGAGTCTCCCGGCGTTGGCGACCGATTCGGTGTCCCACCCGGCGGCGAGCACGGTGTCGGGGTTTTGGGTGTCGATGATCTGTTCGAGTGCCCTGCGGGCGTTCTCGAGGAAGTCGCGGACGTCGGGGGTGAGGGTCACCGCGGCGGCGCGGGCGAGCCGCTTCTGAGCGTCGGCGGTTTGCTCGGGCGCGGGCTCGGCGTCGGCGGGAAGGGCGTGCTCAGTGCGGGCGGCGTCCTCGATCGCGTCGGGGTTGTGGGCCGCGAGCAGATCGGCGGTGACCTGCTCGATGGGCTTGCCGGCAAGCTCGGCGAACCGGTCGCGCTGCTGCTTGGTGAGCTGGGTGTTGAGGCGGGCGAGGCGCCCGGCGGCGGATGAGAAGGTGTCCTCGTCGTTCTTGCCCAGGGCGATGGCGTTGAGCAGGTCGCGCATGGGGACGGTGCGCTTGCGTTCCAGCGGGCGGGAGTCAGTCTTGATGGACTGCGTGACGCCGACCGCGTCCACGATGATGAATGTGGACTTGCCGAGGACGGCCTTGGGCGTGACCTTGACGAGGTCGTCGGTGGCGAGCGAACGGCACCCGCGCCCCTTCATCTGCTCGAAGTAGTTCCGGCTGCGGACGTCGCGCATGAAGATTAGACACTCGAGCGGCTTCACGTCAGTGCCGGTCGCGATCATGTCCACGGTAACGGCGATGCGTGGGTTGTAGTCGTTCCGGAGGTTGGCGAGGATGCCCTTGGGGTCTTCGGTGGCCTTGTAGGTGACCTTCTTGCAGAAGGCATTGGACTCGCCGAACTCGTCGCGGACGATCTGCACGATGTCGTCGGCGTGCGAGTCGTCCTTGGCGAAGATAAGGGTCTTGGGGACCTCGGGCGTGCCGTCGTTGCCGACGCGCCCAGGGAAAAGGACCGGCAGGCGCTCCTTGAAGGTACGGATGACGGTGCGGATCTGCGAGGGATTGACCACGTCGCGGTCGAGCTGCTTTGCGGTGTACTCGGTGTCCCCGTCCTGCTGCTGCCAGCGCTGCTTGCGGGTGAGCTTCTCGCGGACCTCGACGAAGCCATCGTCCTTGCGGATGACGCCGCCGTTGGCGGTGATCTCGGTCTCGATGCGGTAGATGTCGAAACCGACGTTGACGCCATCGACGACGGACTGCTCGTAGGGGTACTCGCTGACGACGTTCTCGTGGAAGTAGGCGAAGGTGCGTTTGTCCGGCGTGGCGGTGAGCCCGATCTGAAAGGCGTCGAAGTACTCGAGCACCTGCTTCCAGAGGTTGTAGATGGAGCGGTGGCACTCGTCGATGACGATAAAGTCGAACTGCTCGGGCGGAACCTCGGGGTTGTACTCGACGGGCATCGGCTCGCGCGGCAGCACGCGCTCGGCCGGGTTACGCTCCTCGTCCTCGACCGCGAGCTCCTGCCCCTTGAGAATCGAGTACATCCGCTGGATGGTGGAGATGCAGACGTTGGAGTCCGGCGCGATGAAACGGCTGGTGAGCCGCTGGATCTTGTAGAGATCAGTGAATTTGCGGTTGTCGTCGCGTGGCTGGTAGGCCATGAACTCCTGCTCGGCCTGCTCGCCGAGGTTGCGGGTGTCCACGAGAAACAGCACGCGGCGGGCGCGGGCGAACTTGAGCAGGCGGTAGATCGAGGTGATGGCCGTGAAGGTTTTTCCGGCGCCAGTGGCCATCTGGATGAGGGCCCGGGGGCGGGCGTCGCGGAACGACGCTTCGAGGTTCGTAATGGCGCGGAACTGACAGTCGCGGAGCCCGGCGGGGTCGAGTACGGGGATGTCGTGCAGGCGGGCCCGGAGCGGCTTGTCCTCGGCGAGCCATCGCCGGATGGTCTCGGGCTGGTGGAAGGCGAAGACAGGGCGTGATCGTGGGCGGGGATCGGCCGAGTCGGTATAGCGGGTCAGCTCGCCTGTGGACTCGTACCCGAAGCGGAGCGGGGCCTCATTGTCGAGAAGCCTGATCGGGCTGGTGCGGTACCGCTCGGTCTGGTCCTCGTGGGTGGTGAGACGGAACCCCTCCTCGTCCTTCTTCGCCTCGATGATCCCAACCGGCTGCCCATCGACGAAGAGGGTGTAGTCGGCCGGCCCCTCGGTGGTCTGAAGCTCGGTGACGGCCACGCCCAGGGACGCGAACACGTTCATCCCGTTCCTCGGCTGAATCTGCCAGCCGGCGTCGCGCAGGCGGCCATCAATACGGTCGCGAGCGAGTTGCTCAGGATTCTGGTTCGGGCCGTTCATGAGTCGGACAGAGGATATGG
>Ga0055449_10000468_pt1 | contig 11290 bp, 10 predicted proteins | sample China_Galinas_PW_2_FD_57739 | JGI IMG/M metagenome (GOLD analysis project Ga0055449, IMG submission 57739) | Wetland microbial communities from San Francisco Bay, California, USA, that impact long-term carbon sequestration - China_Galinas_PWB_D1 | ecosystem: Environmental > Aquatic > Marine >... | reverse complement strand
GCGTGCCGGAGCCGAAGCGCTCGAGCCCCGCCGATCTGTCGCAGATCCGCGTCGAGGGCATGAGTGGGACGATGGTGCCGCTGGCCGAACTGGGTCGGTGGGAGTCGCGGGTCGAAGACCGGGTGATCTTCCACAAGGACCTGGAGCGGGTGGTGTATGTGTTCGCGGAACTCGCGGGGCGGACGCCGCCCGAGGTCGTGGTCGATCTGATGGTGGACCGCGAGACGGATCGCCCGGTGGAGGTGACGGAGGGCGCGCTCGGGTCGGTGGACGAGGCGGAGCCGCGCCCGGTTGCATCGCGCAGCTTCGTGAGTCCCGGCGGGGGCGTGGGGTGGTGGGTTGACCCGCGGTTCAGCGTCAAGTTCTCCGGCGAGGGAGAGTGGAAGATCACGCTGGAGGTGTTCCGCGACCTCGGGCTGGCGTTCGGGGCCGCGCTGATCGCGATCTACGTGCTGCTGAGCGCACAATTCCGGTCGTTCGTGCTGCCGGTGGTGGTGATGCTGGCGATCCCGCTGACGATCATCGGGATCATGCCGGGGTTCTGGCTGCTCAGGGTGTTCGGATCGGGGAGCGTGAACGGGTACGCCAACCCGGTGCTGTTCACGGCGACGGCGATGATCGGGATGATCGCGCTGGCAGGGATCGTGACGCGTCAGTCGACGATCCTGGTGGACTTCACGCACCTGGCGCAGGCGCGGGGCAAGCCGCTGCGCGAGGCGCTGATCGCGAGCTGCGTGGTGCGTCTGCGTCCGATCCTGCTGACGTCATTTGCGGCGATGCTCAGCGCGGCGCCGATCGTGATCGACCCGATTTTCAGCGGGCTGGCGTGGGCGCTGATCTTCGGGCTCGGGGCCGCGACCGCGTTCACGGTGTTCGTGATCCCGGTGGTGTACTGGCTGGTGTACGGGGGCGCGCAGGGCAGAGAGGAGGCGGCGTGATGGAATCGAGTCTGTGCTGGGTGGTGGACGTGCCGGGCGCGTTCGAGGAGGTAGTCGAGCGCGTTACGGTCGCGCTGGGCGAGTACGGCTTCGGCGTGCTGAGCCGGATCGACGTTCACGAGGTGCTCCGCGCCAAGATCGGCGTCGAGCGCCCCCCGCTGACGATCCTCGGGGCGTGCAACCCCCGCTTTGCGCACCGGGCTCTCGAGATCGACCCGGACATCGGCCTGCTGATCCCGTGCAACGCCACCGTCGAGCAGCTCTCCCCGGACCGCTGCCGCGTGCGTGTCGGCAAGCCCGAGGTGATGCTCAGCGTCGGGACGCTGCGCGAGCACGGCGAGCTGGCGCCGCTTGGGGGCGAGGCGAGTACCCTGCTCATGCGGGTGGTTGACAACCTCGCCGCGGGCGGCGGGGCCTCGGGCAACCCCTAAAGCGCGCGAACCCGTGGTCCGCGGCGACCGATAGGGGTGGGAGGGGGAGGGGCGAGCGGCCCCTGTGGCTGCATATTCGGTCTACACTGTGTCAGGAGGCAACCATGGCCAGACGACGCGTACTGATCCTCGGGGCCGCCGGCCGCGACTTCCACAACTTCAACACCGTCTTTCGCGACGATCCCAGCCACGAGGTGGTCGCGTTCACGGCGACGCAGATCCCGAAGATCGAGGGGCGGGTCTACCCGCCGGAGTTCTCCGGCGAGCTCTACCCGCGCGGCATCCCGATTCACCCGGAGAGCGAGCTCGAGAAGCTCATCGGCGAGCACAACATCGACGAGGCGGTGTTCGCCTATTCCGACGTGAGTTACGAGACGGTGGGGGGCGTCGCTTCGCGGGCGTTGGCCGCGGGGGCCGACCTGCGCGTCCTCGGCACGCGCGACACCATGCTCGCTTCGCCGGTGCCGGTCGTCTCGGTGACGGCGGTGCGCACCGGGTGCGGCAAGAGCCCGACGACGCGGTACCTGGTGGCGGCGCTGCGGGAGGCCGGTCACACGGTCGTCGTGGTGCGTCACCCGATGCCGTACGGGAACCTCCTCAAGCAGGGGGTGCAGCGGTTCGCGACGATGGAGGACTGCGACAAGCACCAGTGCACGTTCGAGGAGCGTGAGGAGTACGAGAGCCACATCGCGGCGGGCACGGTGGTCTACGCGGGTGTGGACTACGGGGCGATCCTCGAGCAGGCGGCGGCGGAGGCCGACGTGGTCTTCTGGGACGGGGGCAACAACGACTGGCCGTTCTTCAAGCCGGACGTGTGGGTCACGCTGACCGACCCCCTGCGTCCCGGGCACGAGACGAGCTACTTCCCCGGTGAGGTCAACCTGCGGTCGGCCGACATCGTGCAGATCAACAAGGTCGAGACCGCCACGCCGGAGGGCATCGAGCAGGTCGAGCGCGGCATCGAGGCGACCAACCCCGGGGCAACAGTCGTGCGCACGCGCAGCAAGGTCACCCTCGACGGCGACCCGGACGCGATCAAGGGCAAGCGGGTGATGTGCATCGAGGACGGCCCGACGCTGACGCACGGCGGGATGACGTTCGGGGCGGCGCGTGTCGCGGCCGAGCGTTTCGGTGCCGACGTGGTCGACCCGCGTCCCAACGCCGTGGGTTCGATCGCCGAGACGCTGAAGAAGTACCCGCACATGGGGGAGTTGCTTCCGGCGATGGGGTACTACCCCGAGCAGATCGCGGACATGGAGGCGTCGATCCGCGCGACCGACTGCGACGCGGTGCTCGTCGGCACGCCGTTCGACCTCGCGCGGCAGCTCAACGTGGACAAGCCGACGATCCGCGTGCGGTACGAGATCGAGGACGTCCACGCGGGCGCGAAGACGCTGGCCGAGGAGGTGCTCGACCGGCTGGCGGCGGTCAAGGCGGGCGTCGCATGAAGCACATGCTCTCGCTGATGGACTGGTCGGCGGATGAGCTGCGCGCGCTGATGACGCTGGCGCGCAAGGTCAAGGGCGACCCCGGCGTCTACAGCACCAAGCTCGCCGGCAAGACCCTCGCCATGATCTTCGAGAAGAGTTCGACGCGCACGCGCGTGTCGTTCGAGGTCGGGATGCGCCAGCTCGGCGGCAACGCCCTGTTCCTCTCGAAGAACGACCTCCAGCTCGGGCGCGGCGAGACCGTCGCCGACACCGCCCGCGTGCTCTCCCGCTACGTCGATTGCATCATGGCCCGTGTGTTCGCCCACGCGACGGTGGTCGAGCTGACCTGCGGCGACGTGCCGGTGATCAACGGGCTGAGCGACCTGCTGCACCCGTGCCAGGCGCTGGCCGACGTGCAGACGATCGTCGAGCACAAGGGCGGGGCCGAGGGCGTGACGGTGGCGTATCTGGGCGATGGGAACAACGTGTGCCACTCACTGATCAACGCGGCCGCGCGGTTCGGGTTCAGCCTCCGCGTCGGCGCCCCCGAGTCGCGGTACCCGTCGGCGGAGATCGTCGAGGCGGCCCGGGCCGAAGGGGCCGACATCACGCTGACGGCCGACCCGGGCGAGGCGGTGTCGGGGGTTGACGTCATCTACACCGACGTGTGGGCGTCGATGGGCGAGGAGTCGGAGGCCGAGGCGCGGCACACGCTGCTCGCGCCGTTCCAGGTCAACGAGACACTCTTCGCGCAGGCCGCCCCCGACGCGATCTTCATGCACTGCCTCCCGGCCCACCGCGGCGAGGAGGTCACCGACGCGGTGGTCGACCACAAGCGTTCGGTGATCTTCGACCAGGCCGAGAACCGGATGCACGCGCAGAAGGCGTTATTGCTGACGCTGCTGTGAGTCTCGGAGAGGCTCACCACAGAGATCGCAGAGGGCACAGAGTAAGAGGTTGTGTCAGAGAAGGAGCCCCGAGCGTAAGCGACGGGCCTCTTCGGGTGCCCTGCTCACGCACTCTGGGTGCCCTGCTCACGTCTTCGTTGAGCAGGCTACCTGTTCTAATGGGGAACTGCCAGAACCTGATACGATGTCCGCTAGAGGGGCGAGTTGCCCACCATCGGAGAGCGCCATGCAATTCTCCCTTCGCTCCGATCAAGGCAGCATCGAGTTCAAGATATCGCCCATAGAGAGTGAGTTCTTGGAAGCAGTGTCCGCAAGACAATCCGTTGTCGAAGAACTGAACCGCCTGCTAGACGTGGCAGAGTACGGCGAATGGGTGACATCGGAACGGCTTGAATACCTAGCAGCGGCACGTGCCCTTAGTAAGGCGATCGAAGCAGAAGGCAACCGAGTAATCGTATATCGCATCTGGGACCAGCCGATCCCCGACGCGCCTTCGACAGCGGGAACCAGCGGGGCCGTGGGGATTACCATCGATGGTGAGTCCTTCGTCTTACAAGGTGGGATCGGAAGCTGTCGGTTGATACCGGCCGATGCTGAGCGGAGGCATGCAGGGGAATTCAAGGATGTCAGCCACTTAGATCATCTTGTGGATGACAGGGGACATGTGTTCAAGATCAAGAAGTCACGAAGACGGCTCCAGGTTGTGGAGGAGATTGCAAGGCTGTGTAGCACCATCGAGGGTTGGAGGACATCCACGGTAGAACATACGATCGGATAGGCTGAAGAGGTTGTTTGTCTGCCATTATCCGTAGTGCTCCCACAGGGTGCCCTGCTTATGTCTTCGTTGAGCAGGCTACCTGTTCTACTCCTCCTCCCGGGCTCGAATCCGAGTGATCGGAAGGGCTGGAAGGAGCGGTAGCGTGGGCAACGAAGACGTGGCCACGGCACCCGGCACGATCAATGAGAACAGGTAGAATCCCGGTAGATGCTGCTGAGTGACTGCACAATGCGAGGTCGCGGTACCAGACAAGGAGGTTCGAGGCGTCCCGCGTATGGAGCGACCCTAATCGAGATGCTCTGGATCATTGCTCTGGTGGTCTGTGTGATCGAAGGGGCCAAGCTGGGGGGCGACGTCGCAGGAAGTTGGCATGGAAGCCTGATAGGCGGGTTTGTGGGGTCTGTTGCTTGGGTTGCTGGCCTCTTCTTGTTGGCCTGGATGGGGGGGCAATGGAGCGGCAGCGGCTACGTGCCACAATGTCGCAACGGCTGTTGTCGTAGCTATCACCCTGACAAGGATGATCGTGACTTCAGACTGAAGGTGATTGAGCGCGAGTGTTATTGGCTCTGTAAGTGCGGCGATCGCTATCAGCGGCGCGGCAAGCGTTTCGTGCTCATCAATGAAGATGGCACAGAGACGCCATACATGATCTGGCGAGCATTCAGGGGGTGGTTCCCCGATGGTGGATAGAAGAGAAGATTCGGCAAGCTACGACCTGTAGCAGCACCCGTCGTGGCCTTCCTCGAAGACTCGTCAGACCACGGCACCCGTGCCAAACCAATCAGAAAGGAGCCCGGCGCTTGCGCTCCGGGCTCCTTCTGAACACTGTCTTTTCTCTGTGTCCCTCTGTGACCTCTGTGGTGAGATCCGAGGTGGTGAGTCTTCCTACTCCAGCACGCGGATGTTCTTCGCCGCGCAGATCTCCTTGAGCTTCTTCGGCCAGACGGTGACGGTGACCTCGCCGAGGTGGGCGGTGCGGAGCAGGTACATGTAGGTGCGGGCCTGCCCGATGCCGCCGCCGATCGAGAGCGGGATCTCGTCGTTGAGGATCGCCTGGTGGTAGGGGAGCTTGAGGAAGTCGTTCTGCCCGGCCATGTCGAGCTGGACCTTCATCGTGTTCTTGGTGACGCGGATGCCCATACTGGTCAGCTCGTGCCGGCGCTTGGTGACGGGGTTCCAGACGAGGATGTCGCCGTTGAGCCCGTGGAAGGTGCGCCCGTTGTCCTCGACCTCGGTGCACCAGTCGTCGTAGTCGGCCGCCCGCATCTCGTGCGGGAACCCGTCGTCGAGCGTCCAGCCGATGCCGATGATGAACACGGCCGGCGCGAACTCCTGGATCAGCTTCGTCTCACGCTGCTTGCGCGGCAGGTCGGGGTAGCGTTCGAGGATCTCCTCGGCGTGGATGAACTTCAGCTCCTCGGGGATCTCGGGGTACTTGTCGGTGCGCAGGGCCGGGAACTGCTCGCGGACGTGCTGCCCGGCCCCGTAGATCACCTTCCAGATCCGGCGCACCGTGTCCTTGAGCTCGTCGAGGGTGCGGTCCTCGGGCTTGATCGTCTTCTCCCAGTCCCACTGGTCGACGTAGCTCGAGTGGTCGTGGTCGAGGAAGTAGTCCTTGCGGACCGCTCGCATGTCGGTGCAGATGCCCTGCCCCGGCTTGCAGTCGAACTGGGCGAGCGCCATCCGCTTCCACTTCGTCGCGGCCTGCACCACCTGTGCGTGGATGGGTTCCTTCAGCCCGAGCCCGCAGTTGAAGTCGATCGGCGTGCGCGACCCGTCGCGGTCGAGGTAGTCGTTGACGCCGCTGTCGCGGTCCACGATCAGCGGCACCTGCACCATGCTGAGCCCGAGCTCTTTGCAGAGGTTGTCCTCGATGTAGCGCTTGGCTTCGTAGAGCGCCTCCATCCGCTCGAGCGGGTGCTGGAGCGGGGCGTAGTCGGTCGGCAGGATCTTCTCGACCTCCTCGTAGGTGCTCACTCCGGGTCCGGCGAGATCGGCCATCTTTGCGGTCGTGGTCATGTGGTTCACCTCCGGGGGCCGGCCGAATGCCGACCTGAGTATCCACATATTAGCCCGGACCGGTCGCCCCGCCCACTTCGGGATCTGCGGATGTCCGGCGGTGAGTCGGTCAGGCGGTGGCGGGCGGCTCGATCACCATCCGCTGCCCGTGCTCGGCAGAGCCGAGCGTCGCCGACATCGCGTCGAGCACGTGCAGGGCGTTGGCGGCCGACGTCACCATCGGCATGCCCTCGCGCAGGTGACGGGCCAGCTCGATGATGCCGAGCCCGCGCGCGTTGTCGGCGTGACCGGCGTCGAGCGGGTGGTCCGCCCAGTCGTCGTCCCCGCGCCGGCGCAGACGTATGGGCCCGCCGAACGTGTTCGGGTCGGGCAGCCGCAGCGTGCCCTCGGTCCCGTAGAGCTCGAGGTTGGGCAGCGTGTGGGCCTGCACGTCGAAGCTGAAGACCAGTGTCACCACCGGACCCGACGCGAAGCGGTACGACGCGGAGACGTGCGTCGGCGTCTCGACGGGGAAGCTCTGCCCCTTCCTTGGGCCGGAGCCGATGGTGCGTTGCGTGCGCGCGGTCGTCGCGTCGGCAGAGACCGACTCAATCGGCCCGAGCAGCATGACGAGGGCAGAGAGGTAGTACGGGCCCATGTCGAACAGCGGGCCGGCGCCGCGCCGGAAGAACATCTCCGGGTTTGGGTGCCACGAGTCGGGGCCGGAGCCGAGCATGAACCCGGCGCCGGCGACGGGAGTTCCGATCGCGCCCTCGCGGACGAGGCGCAGCGCCGTCTGGTACCCGGCGCCGAGGATCGTGTCGGGGGCGCACGCGAGGATCACCCCGCGGTCGGCGGCGAGGCGGAGCAGGCGGCGGGCCGACTCGGCGTCGCCCGACAGCGGCTTCTCGGTGTACACGTGCTTGCCCGCTTCGAGGGCCGCGGCGCTGATCTCGAAGTGCGCGAGCGGAGGCGTCAGGTTGAGCACCACGTCGATCGATGCGTCGGTGCAGAGATCCGCGGGGTCGAGCACGCGCGCGCCGCCCGCCCGCTCGGCGGCCTCGTCGGCGCGAGCACGGTCGGTGTCGGCGACGGCGACGACCTTGTACCCGCCGAGCCTCGGCCCGTTGTCGATGTAGACGCCGCAGATGTTGCCGCACCCGACCACGCCGACGCGGAGCGGTTTCTCAGGCATCGGCGGCTCTCTCCTCGCCGAGCGCGTCGAGTACGGCGGCCCGCGAGCGCCGGATCGCCTCGCCCGGGTCCATGCCGTAGAGGTCGTCCTGCTCGACGATGACGAACTCGGCCTCGCGGGCGGCGGGGGTGGTGAGCACTTCGCCCCACGGCACGGCGCCGTCGCCGACCGGCGTGAAGCGGGCGGGTTCGCCACGGCGCGCGATGTCCTTGGCGTGCAGCAGCGGCACGCGCCCGCGGCACGATCCGAGCAGCTCGGCGGGGTCTCGCCCGGCGTACCACGCCCAGCCGAGGTCTATCTCGAAGCTCAGCGCCTCGCACGCCACGAGACTGTCCCACAGCGTCCCCCCGCCGGGCGTCGGCACGAACTCGAAGTCGTGGTTGTGGTAGCAGAGCCTCAGTCCGCGCTCGGCGAGGTTCCCTGCGGCGCGGTCGAGCGACGCGAGCACCGGCGCGAACTCCTCGGGGGAACGCGCCTCGGTCCACGGCATGACGACGTGTCGGTACCCGAGTTCGTCGGCCAAGTCGGCGACGGGGTCGAGCGCCTCGAACTGGTCGAGCCCGTGGTGCGACGAGCAGGCCCGCAGCCCGGCGTCATCGAGTCGGCGCCGGAACTCGGGCGGCGTGAGCCCGTGCGTGCCGGCGAGCTCGACCCACTCGTACCCCGCCTCGCGGACGAGGTCGAGCGTGCGCGGCAGGTCGTCGGCGCATTGGTCGCGGAGGGTGTACAGGATGAGGGCGACGGGTGGTGTCGTGGTCATGGTTCGGGGCTCAAGGCGTGACTGTAGCTCGGGGCAGCGCGAAAAAAAGACCCGCGCCGGAGCGCGGGCCTCGAGGATCAGATTACGCGGACGGGGTTACGGGCAGCCGGCGACGTAGAGGTTGACGTAGAACTGGATGTCGGCGGCGGTGACGTTGCCGTCGGGCACGCCGTAGCCCGGGTCGCCGCTGCCGGCGCCGGTGGTGGTGAAGTCGGCACCGAGGTCGCCGGCGACGTAGAGGTTGACGTAGAACTGGATGTCGGCGGCGGTCAGCGAGCCGTCGGGCACGCCGTAGCCCGGGTCGCCGAGCCCGGCGCCGGTGGTGGTGAGGTCGGCGCGCGAGCAGGCCGCGGTGCCCTGGTAGACGCACAGGTCATCCCAGTAGATGGTGCCCATAGCGACGTTGAGCGGGTCGTAGCGGCACGGGAGGATCGACACGCTCTCGGGCTTGCTGGGGAAGTCGTCGACCTCGGCGTCGGTGAGAACGATCTCAAAGTACTGCCACTGCCCGTGGGTGGTGCTGACGGGGATGTTGTACTCAAAGGGCTGATAGACCGAGAAGTCCGGTGGGACGCGTCGGAGTTCGAGCTTGATGCCGCAGAGAGCGTCGAGGGGGGCGCCGACGCCGCCGGGGGCCAGTTCCTGCCCGTCCGGGATGTTGAAATACCCGGAGACGTGGAGGTCCTGCCCGGAGCCGTAAGCGTAGGGCGGGTTGTAGAGGTCGCCGAACTGGTCGAACGTGTCGGTGGTGAAGGCGACGAAGCTGCCGCTGATGGCGTCGGGGTTGCCGAGCATGATGGACTTGGTGCCCGAGCGAACCTGGGCGCCGGGGTCGCCGGCGTCGGTCCAGACGGCGACGACGCCGCTGGGGTCGAAGACACCCCATCCCTCGGGGGCGCCGCCGAAGATCGGGTCCTCGATCTCCCAGCCGGGGTTATACAGGGTGTTGCCCGGGCACTGTGCCAGGGCGGTGCCGCCTGCCGTGAGGATGGCGGCGAGAGAGACGAGTGCGGTGCGTTTCATGGTTCGGATCTCCTTCTTCCTGCGTTTTGGATCGCGCGGGGGCGGTCCGCGCGATCAGTCATACTTGGCCTTGATCTTGTTAAGGTGCGAGACCGTCTCGCGCCAGTCCTTGTCGTTGACGAGGACGCCGGTGAGGCGTCCGTCGGCGTACGGGCTCGGGATGCCCTTGTCGGGGTCGATCTGCCCGGGCATCCCCATGAGCATCTCCTCGAATCTGCCCCGGGTCATCGTCCACGTCTTGCCCGTTTCCGTGCAGCGGATGGTGACGGTCTGCGAGAGCCGCTCGACACTGTCGGGCGGCTCCTGGCGGAAGGTCCCGGTCGCAAACAAGACGGCGACACCGATGGCGAGGACGGCGATCACCCAGCCGATCCAGGGGTTCTTGGCGAGGATTTCGCGAAGCTTGTTCATCACTTCCCTTCCTGATCAGCCGGGGTAGTAGTGTCCCCAGTTGTAGAAGTTCTCCGCCGAGTGGTACTTGTCCCTGCCGAGCTTGTAGTCGTAGCGGGATCTGACCTCCACGCGCAGGTCCCCACGCAGCAGGTTCTCGCTGGCCACGGTCGAGAATTGATCACCCGGCTCGGGTTCTTCGAGCTTTACCCGGTGGCGCGGGATCCAGTCCACCGCGTCGATTGCCCAGACGAGTTCCTCGGGGTGTCGGATGAGCCGGAGCTTCTGTCCGCTGACGCCGTAGGTCCAGCCCTCATGCGGGCCCTGTGTGATGACGCCCGGGCCAGAGTCGTTGAACCAGTACTCGGTGACCCATTCGTTCCCGTTCATGTTGGGGAGCGGCCCGTCGGGGTCGGCGACCATGCGGTAGGGGCTGCGGAGGAACTCCTTGAGGGTGTCCGGATCAGTCACGCTCGAACGCCCTCGGGCGGCCGGGCAGATGAAGACCTGCTGACCCCTGCCGTCCTCGCTGTGGGAACCGAGGTAGTCGGCAAGGATGACGAGCATGTACCAGCGGTGCCACAGGCTGTCGTGTTGTCCGGTGGCGGGGTTGACCGGGTCATCGGGGCCGACAAAGGGCTGGAGGTTGGGCATAACGGCGTCGCCGTGCTGGTCGTCGAGATACATCTGCATCCCCAAGCCGATCTGGCGCAGGTTGCTCTGGCAGATGATGTCTCGTGCCTTGTCGCGTGCCGCGCCGAGCGACGGCAGCAGGATGCCGATCAGCAGCGCGATGATCGAGATCACCACGAGCAGTTCGATCAGTGTGAATGCTCGTGCGCGTCTCTGCGTCATGGGCTTCTCCTTTCGCCTGCGGCGAGCGTTCCGGGGACGCGCGGCTCTGCCGCTGGCGCCCAGCTCACGTCGATGTCAACGATGCCCCCCTCGGGAAGATCCTCTTCGCGGAGCAGCGCCCCGCACGGCGCCCCGTTGATCTCGAGCACGGGCTCGGCGCCGTCGATGTACCCGGCCGCGTCGAAGCGGACGCGCAGCGTCCGGTCGCGCCAGCGTCGCTCGACCTCGACGCGTCCGAGTTCGGGCGGCGGGCACGGGTCGATGCGCAGCCCCTCCCACGTCGGGCGGACGCCGAGCACCCACTCGAGCGCGACGCGGTTGAGCCACGCCGCCGAGCCGGTGTACCACGTCCACCCGGCGCGACCGGGCGAGTCGGAGAGCGGGCCGTCCACGTTGCCGGGGAGCACGTACGGCTCGGCCTGGTACTCGTCGGGGTTGGCGCCGCGCAGCGGCGGTGAGAGCGAGCGCCAGATCCGGGCGACGGCGTCGCGGTCGCGGCGCTTGCAGGCCGCCGCCAGCGCCCACGTCGCCGCGTGGACGTACACGCCGCCGTTCTCGCGCGCCCCGGGGGCGTAGCGCGTGAT
>Ga0055449_10000467_pt1 | contig 11299 bp, 6 predicted proteins | sample China_Galinas_PW_2_FD_57739 | JGI IMG/M metagenome (GOLD analysis project Ga0055449, IMG submission 57739) | Wetland microbial communities from San Francisco Bay, California, USA, that impact long-term carbon sequestration - China_Galinas_PWB_D1 | ecosystem: Environmental > Aquatic > Marine >... | reverse complement strand
AGCGGCATCGGGGCAGCTTGCGCCGAGTACCTCGAGGCGCGCGGCTACCGCATCATCGCGGGCGTGCGGCGCGAGGAGGACGGCGAGCGTCTCGTCGCCGCCTCCGGCGGGCACACGAGCTGGGTGCGCATCGACGTCACCGACGCCGCGTCGATCGAGGCGGCCGCGGCGACGGTCGCCGAGCGAGTCGGAGCGGACGGGCTCTTTGGCCTGGTCAACAACGCGGGCATCGCGATCGCCGGCCCGCTGGAGGCGATACCGCTCGAATCCATTCGACGCCAGTTCGACGTCAACGTGTTCGGTCAGTTGGCGACGATTCAGGCATTCGCCGCACTACTGCGGCGAGCGCGTGGCCGGGTCGTCAACATGAGTTCGGTCAGCGGCAAGTCGGTGGTGCCGCTTCTCGGGCCGTATGCCGGATCGAAGTTCGCGCTCGAGGCGATGAGTGACGCGCTTCGCTTGGAGCTGGCCCACGCCGACGTGAAGGTGTCGCTCGTGGAGCCCGGCATGGTCGAGACGCCGATCTGGGAGAAGTCCAACAAGCACATCGACGAGATGATCGATCAACTGCCGGCAGAAGCACTCGAGCGCTACCGGCCGATGATCGATGCCGTCAAGGCCCGCACGGAGCGATCGCGGCGCGGTGCCGTCTCGCCCCGGCGCGTGGCCCGTGCCGTCTACCACGCCCTGTCCGCCTCGCGACCCAAGACGCGCTACATCGTCGGCCGGGACGCCTGGCTCATGATTCGCATCCTCAACCGGCTGCCGGACCGCTTGCGTGACTGGGTGCTTCGCCGTGCGCTCGGTCTGTAGCCGTACGTTGCCGTGCCGGTGCGGAGGCGACACACGCGTTGCCTTGCCTGCGACTTCAGGCGTTCTATAATCCGGTTGGCGGCAGCGGTCAGGAGAAGCGTTGGGTGTTCCAGAACTACCAGATTGCGTACCTGCGCGAGAACGTCAAGGTCAAGGAGACGCGTCCGCTCACGTTTCTTCGCGAGTCCGTGGCGTACATGCTCTCGCAGTCGGCCCGGCGCATTCCGCACGCGGCTGCCATCACCCACCTCGATGTCACTGGACTGATCGAATACACCAAGAAAACCCGCGACACTGACAACGAAGCGAACGGTTCGGAAGACGACGCAAAGCTCAAACGCGCCATCCGCCGCAACTACACCGCGTTCTTCCTCAAGGCGATTGCCCACGGGCTCGCCCAGGTGCCGCAGCTCAACGCCTTTCTCGACTATCAGCCGTATCGCCTCGGTGGGCGGCTCTACATCGCGGAGGACATCAACCTCAGCTTCACCGTGCACACCAAGTACGGCGTCATCAAGCCGATCGCGCGCAACGCACACATGAAGACCATCGAAGAGGTCGCGAACGAGATTCGCCAACTGACCCGCAAGGCCCGCCGGACCGATCCGGAGCAGTTGTACCATCGGGCGGCCCGCGCCTACCTCGGGACCGCACTGCGGCAGCTCGACATCGGCGGTTTGCCCGGGCTTTGGGTCTGGATCCGATCGAGCCTCATGAAGCGAAAGGTCGCCCCCGAACTCACCGAGGTGCCGGAGTCCGAGAAGCTTCAGGTGTCGGACATCCTCGGCGCGACCTGTACCGTGGCCAGCATCGGCATGATGATGTCCGGGCACCAGACCGTCACGGTGATCGTTCCGCCAGAGGTGATGATGTTCGGCATCGGCGACATCCGGCTGGTGCCTTGGGTCATCGACGGCGAAGTCGTGCCCCGGCACGTCGTGACCATCGCCGGTACCATCGACCACCGCGCCTTCGACGGCGGCGAGGCCTTTCCCTTCTACGAACTGCTCAAGAAGTACGTCGACCACCCGGAACTGATCTACGAGTGGAAACCCGGCGACGATTGGTAGCGCCAAGGCCGCCCGTTGCACACGAGGCGCACTTCTTTCCGACAACACAAAAAACGCGCCGTTTGGAATGGGCCATTGGCGCTCGGGACGCTGCCCGCTCTGGTTTCTATCAAGCCTCGTCGGCCTCCTCCTCGCTGTCCTCCACGGTTGCTGCTAAGGAGGAACGCAGTCGCTTGAGAAAGCTAACCCTCACCTTGGACAAGTGCTGCAGTACGGAGGCCCTTACGTCTTCGGGAAGGCGCGCCTGCACGGACGCGTCCAGCATGTCGACAATACGTTCGGCGAGGTCCTGGTTTCTCGTCAAATTCTCTACACGTTCTGCCATCGTGTCGCCTGGGGGGGGCGGCATACCGCAGTCGGTGAGCATTTCGCGCAGCGTATTCCGCGTCCGACGCGTTTCATTTCGTAGCTTGAACGGATATCTGTCACGCAGAATCGAATCCAGGTGGCTACTTTCGATTTCAATGAGCTTGAAGTGCTCCTCACGAATCAAGCCAGTCCCGCTCTTGGCCCGCCGAAGCGCGGCAAAAGCAGTTGCGCTTCCGGTAATAGGGTCTTCCGGGTGTGATAGTACGGCAATCTTACACACCTGACTAATGCGGCCAATGGCCTCCTTGAACGCCTCGCCGGAGAAGTGCCCAGCAGGATACCGGGCTAGGTCTGCCAGTATCGAGGCGCTAACCGGGTATCCGAAGAACTCCAGCCACCCATCTTTCTCGTTTTCCCACCGGTCAATGCTATACCCAGGATAGGTCCGAAGTGCCTTGTCGACACGAACGTGGTCCATGCCGTGGCGAGCCCGGTAGTTGTCCATCATCTCAATGACATCAAAAACGGGCGCGACCAGTATTACGCCGCGAAGCATCGCAAGGTACTCGTCCTCCGATGCAACTAATGCCGCGAGATGCGCATTGATGCTCCGGGCTACGAGCAGGAGGCCGTTTGGATCCACTACGTCGCGTTGGGAATTGACATATCGGAGGACTTCGCGCATGTCCTGCATATAACGTGTAAGCGTCACGTTGCGGATAGCCGGGCTGACCTCGTAATAGAACTGGACAACACCCTCCTTACGAAACTCGCGCTCGAAGAGATTGGGAAGGCGAGCAGCCCGTCGCTCAGTAAACCCGCCTACCCACACCAAACCAGGACGTAGCTGATGTCCGTTGAGTGCGACGCCGGAATAGCGTCCGTTGATTGTCTCATTATTGTCGTAGTGAATCGAAAAAGTTCCCTCCGCGCGATCCGCGGGAATCCTCCGAGGCTCTGCCACTCGGCGCGTCCTATCTCCGAAGTGCTTTGCTAGCTCCCGAGCGCGCTCAGCCGTCGCACCTAGCTTCTTGAGGAACTCTATCGGCTCAGTAGGCTTCAGTGGTTTTACGTCCAGGAGCACCCGATCAATGTCCCGAGTCCTATTCCGTGAATAATGCCGTAGCCAAATGTGCTCTGCACCCGACAACATCTCGCGATCGCCGTTGAAGTGCAGAATATGATGGTAGTCCCACCAGGACTGACCATCGGCGACAAACGAAGGCTTTAGCAAGGAGAAGGGCTCGGCCAGAACGAACGTGAGAACGTCGTTATGGAGGCGGCCCTCGTCGGCGCTATCGCCGATCCGGTAGAGTGCAAAGCCGATTCCCGGAACGTCGGAGCCTGTGGCCGCTGCCGGCGAGTCTTCAATGGCGCACACGTGGAATCTGCGGTTCTCGGCCTTGGCAAAAAACCTGTCTTCCTCACGAAGTACGATGCGCTCCCATCGTGTGACTTTGTCCCGTGAAAGAAGAAGGACGATGCCTTTGATGTTCTTCATACTTTCTAGTTCGCCCCATGTTTGCTGGATTGTCTCCTCATTCTCGAAGCTCTGTAGCTCTACGTTGTAAAGGAGTACGAACCCTTCACCTAGGGCGTTCCAGTCTTGGAGGATCGAGCGGTAGTTACGCTTGGTGATTACAGCGGCCGTTCCCCGTCGCAAGGATTGCAGTCGATGGTGCATCCAGAAGCCGATCAATGAAACGGCACCGACCTCCGCAAAAAGCAACAAGTTCTGGTACTGAAACTTGTCGATCTGACTCAATCGCCATGTAGTGAAACACACGACAATTGCAAGAAAAACAAGCCCTTGACTGCGCAGCAGGGCGAGAGCCTTTTCGGCCAGTTGGAGCATTGGTACTTTCCCATGTAGGAGGTTACTCTTTGGCTCGCTAATGTGGCTGCGAGGTTGCCAAAACGCGCGGCACCGAACACAACGATGCCGTGTAGGTCGCGCTACGTGTCCGTGCGGTAATGCCTTCGTGCTTGTTCACCACGCGGCTCGGGCGCTTCCCGGTGCAAAGCCGCCTGCTACTTCGCTTTTCTGCGGGGCACGCAGGCTTGGAAGCGGCCAGCACTTGAACAACTGAGGCAGATCATGCGCAGCCAAGCAATGCCGCGTCTGGTTCCGAAGTGGCCGTCCTGGCCCCAAACCACTGACTGGTTCTCGTGCAGCCGAGTATGAACCGAAAAACTCTCTAATAACCCTGGCGGAAAGCTGGGGAGAATCGAGCGCGAAAACCCGGGAATTTCTTGGCACCACTCTGGGGTAACCAGGGTTCTGCTCCCAGACAATCACGCAGACGGCATGTTATAGGACGCGGGCAACGCATCGTACGTTTGTCCGCTCTTGCAACGATTGTCCGTGCCATCGATGCCGGGGAAGCAGTACCTGGCTCAGGCTTTAGCAGACGCTTCGATATGCAAGAGGGGGAGTACTCCGGAGGGCGACGCACCGCCCATTGGCAGCTATTAGCCTCTTACAGCCTTTCGCAGTTCTCCAGCCAAAACGTCCTCGCCCGTGTTTCTTCGACCAGCTCTTCGATGCGTGTCTTGATCTGCGCGAGCACGACCTCGTCCTGCTCCTGTTCCGTGCCGTCGGGGACCACCGGGTCGAACGGGTCGCCGAAGTGAACGCAGTACGGCCCGCCCTTGACCACGAGCGTCTTGTAAATCCGCCCCTCGACTTCGATGACGCTCCTTTTCAGGTGAAGGCTGCTTCGCGGCGTCAGCACTGCGATCGGCACGATCGGCGCTAGCGTCGCGCGGTACATCCGCGCCACGCCGGGGTAGAACCGGCCCATCTCGAACGTCGGGCGAAAGTCTCCCTCCGGATTGAGAAAGAGCGCCTCCCCGCGCTTGAGGTACTTGATGCCTTCCGGCACGACCGACTGGCGAAACTCCGGCATCGCGTTGATCTGCTCCAGGTATTTGCACAACCACGCGACGACGCGGTACTTGCAGGCTGGTCCGACGATGACGTGGACCGGCTCGGGAAACAGCGTCGTCAAAAAGATCTCCTGCGAGCTGATGTGGTTGGACACGTACAGCTTGGCCCCTCGGGGAATCCGCTCCCGACCCCACACGCGAACCTCCAGCGTCAGCTTGCGGTAGACCCGCAGCCCGAGGATCAAGGTGTTGTAGACCGTCCGCTGGATCAGGTTCATTGCCAAACGATCGCGCCAACCGTACCGGTCCGCAAGTCGACGGCCACCAACGCAGGCTGTTCGCCTCGACTGCGCCAAAGAAAGCCACACGGAAACCAGTCAAAGTGAGAGTGTACGCCGAGCCGCTGATCGCGGCCATGAGCCTGCCGCAGGGTGACGTCGGTATGGCACGATGACGATTCGACCGGTTCACGCCGCTCTTTGGAATGCGTGTTGCGGTAAGATGGCGACCGATGGTCGCCAGACTTCACAGCACGGCCTTCATGGGGATCGAGGCGATTCCCGTCGAGGTCGAAGTGGACGTGTCCCGCCGCGGGTTCGCCGGGGCGATGGTGGTCGGCCTGCCGGACCCGGCCGTCAAGGAGAGCATCGAGCGCGTCCGCAGCGCCCTGCAAAACGCCGGCTACAACTTCCCCAAGTACAAAACGGTGATCAACCTGGCCCCGGCCGACCTCAGGAAGGAGGGCCCGGCTTTCGACGTCGCCACCGCCCTGGGTATCCTCTTCGCCTCGGAGCAGGTCGAGGCGGACGGCTGCGACGACTATTTGATCATCGGCGAGCTGGCGCTGGACGGGCGGGTGCGTCCGTGTCGCGGGGCGTTGTCGGCCGCGATGCTGGCGAAGGAGCGCGGGTTTCGCGGCATTATCGTGCCGGACGAAAACAAGCTCGAGGCGGCCGTTGTCGACGGTGTCGATGTCATCCCGGTGACATCTCTCACGCAGGCCGTCGGCTTTGTCTCGGGTCAGTTGCCGCTCGACCCGGTGGTGATCGACCTGGACGGTGTCTTTCGCGACAGCGCGCAATACGACTGCGACTTTGGTGACGTCCGCGGGCAGGAGCACGTCAAGCGCGCGCTGGCGGTCGCGGCTGCCGGGGGGCACAACGCCTTGCTGATCGGGCCGCCCGGCTCCGGCAAGACGATGCTCGCCAAACGCATCCCTACGATCCTACCGCCGCTGACCCTGGCCGAGTCGCTGGAAACCACGCGCATTCACTCCGTCTCCGGCACGCTTCGTTCGGACGTCGCCTTGCTGGCGACCCGGCCGGTACGCACGCCGCACCACTCCGCCAGCACGCCGGCGTTGGTCGGCGGGGGCTCGGTGCCGACGGCCGGCGAGGTCTCGCTGGCACACTACGGCGTGCTCTTTCTGGATGAGTTTCCCGAGTTTTCGCGTGCGTCGCTCGAGGCCCTGCGCCAGCCGCTGGAGGACGGCCGGGTCACGATCGCCCGGGCGCACGCCACGGTCAGCTTTCCAGCCAAGTTCATGCTGGTCGCGGCGATGAACCCTTGCCCCTGCGGCTACCACACCGATCCGAAGAAGGAGTGCAAATGCAGTCCGCTCCAGATCGAGCGGTACCTGTCGCGGATCAGCGGCCCACTCGTCGACCGCATCGACATTCACATCGAGGTGCCCGGCGTTCCGTTCAACGAGCTGCGCAGTGACCGCGACGGCACGCCTTCGTCGACCATCCGCGAGCAGGTGCTCGCCGTGCGGCACATCCAACGCGAGCGGTTCGCCTCGGACACGATGACCAACAGTCGCATGACCGGCGCGCTGCTTCGCAAGCACTGCCGGCTGGATCGCGGCGGCGAGTCCATCCTGCGCCAGGCGATGACCGAGCTCGGCCTCTCCGCCCGCGCCCACGACAAGATCCTCCGCCTGGCCCGCACGATCGCCGACATGGTGCCTTCGCGCGATGTCTCCGCCGACCACGTCTCCGAGGCGATCCACTATCGCCGGCTCGACAGGCAGTTGTGATGCTGACCTCGGCGTTGAACAGCCGGCGCAGCAGGTGCAAGAGCTTCAGCTCGGGGCCCTTCGCGACTGGGCGGCGGAAGCTTCGTCGGTATTCGATGGATCGAGCCATCGCGGCGTCGCTGCCCACGGGGCGATCAGTGTTGGATGCCGGGCGTGCACGACGAAGACGTGCGGGTGACGCGAACTGCGGATGAGAGGACTCGAACCTCCACGGGGTTAACCCCCACTGGCACCTGAAGCCAGCGCGTCTGCCAATTCCGCCACATCCGCGTTGTCGTGGCCTCGGGGTCGGTCGCAAGCAGGGCGGGCCGCGCTTGACACCTTGTGTAATCCCGAACGAGGCAGAATACCGCCGGTCGCAGCGCTGTCAATACAATAGGCTTCCACGGTCGCCGGCGGGCTGAGGAGCCCTCAAGCCCATCTGGCGCGCCCGAACTCGCGGTCAGCGGCCAGCCGTCCTGGTGCTACGGACACTCCATTGACTCCCGCACGGCAAGCTCCCGGCCCACCTGTTGCATGTGATACCAATCTTGCAGGTACGGTGCGGAGCCATCACCGCCCAGAATCTCGTCCAGCTTACTCGGCCCGAAGTGGGCGAAGTAGTACGAGTCGGCTTGTTGGGTATCGACGCACCACGTCACCATGAAGACGCCGGTGCGGTGAGCCGGGCCGGGGATGGGGCGGTATTCGAGCCGGACGGAGGTGGCCTGTGCGACCGGGCACATGCCCGTGTGATCGTACCACGGCCACTGAGGCGTGCCCGATGCGGGCGCAGCCAACACGATGAGCGGGATTCCGGTGAGTCCCGTAGGCATCCGACGCTCCGGCTGTTCGTTGAAAACTTATGTGCGATTTTTTCGGCCGACGCCATGCTAAGGTACTTTGCCGCCGATTTGCAATCAAAAACAGGTCAATCGCCGATTGCCGATTCGATTGCTCTATTGACACATCGATCCACTCGTTCCCGCCAGGAATCGCGCCCCTGGCCGCCTCTTGGAGCCGCTGTCGTTCGTTTTCGCGCGCGTGGCCTGCGAGTTGATTGACTCCCTACGAATTGCTGTCTGCCACCGTGCGCTGCTCCCTGTATTGAAAAGGCGCATTTTTGTTGAAAAATGCATGTTCTCGGACTATGCTAGTTATAGTAGGCGGCGAAGCCGCGGCGCTGGAGAAGTGCAAGCGGAGTTTCGTACGTTGCGGGGGCCGATACCCTGATGCGCCGCCTCACACGACGATCACCCCCGCGCGTTCGTTGCCCCTTTCTGCGTCACTCCTCCCGCCGCATGATGCGTGACAGCGTCTCGTCTTCTGTATGCCGTTCGTCTGGAGCCGTGCAAGTGTATCGCAAATGGTCATTCAGCCTGCTGACGCTCTGGGTCGTGTCGGTCGTGGGCGTGGGTGGCTGCGCGCTGCCGCCGGATCCCAGCGCGACCGACGGCTCCGTATCGGACGTGATGGGCAGCGGCGGTGATCCGACCGCGGGTCAGCAGACGCCCGACGTCGGGATGGCGAAAGCTCGCGTGCGCAATGAGAGCACATCGCGGCAAGCCGACGTGACCGTGCGCTTCATTCGGGGCGAGGTGGTCGAGCACCTCGCGTTTGTCCGCGTGCTACCGGAAACGGCCACCACGGTGGTTAACTCGCAGCAGGTCGATACCGTCGAGATTTACGGTGTTGATGACGCGGGCAACGCCCTTGCCCGCGGCGAGTTCGTTTACGGCCAGGATTTCACCGACGCCGCGCCAGTTGAGTACGTCATCTACGACGACCGCGTGGAAATCGTGACACCAACGCCAGGCGATGGTCCGGCCCCCACGCCGACTCCGATTGCGCCGTCCACGCTCGCCTTGCTGGAACCGGCCAACGACATGTTCGTGCCGATCGGATCGACTGTGACCGCCCGTTGGACCGACTACACCGAACGGCCGGATACCGTGGTGCGTCTGTTCCTCCGCCCGATCAACGCCACGGCCGACAGCGCGCTTGTCTCCGTGAGTCCGGCGATCGCGGCCGCGTTGGACGGGATCAACGACACCATGCAGGTCGCCCTCGGCAACCTGGCTCCCGGCAAGTACGAAGTGGTGGCGGAGCTCGACGACGGTACGTCCGTGATTACCTCGACCGCGCCCGGGCAGATAACGATCTACGAACCGATGGGTAGTGAAGATCGTCCGCCCGAGTTGGCCATCCTCGCGCCGCATTCGGGCGACGAGATCGCGTTGAGTGCCGATCAGTCGCTCAACGTACAGTGGCAGGACGACGATCCTGACGACAACGCGACGATTATCTTCTCCCTCGAGCGGAGCGACGGGGCGAATGCCGGACAGGGCGCGGTCCAGATCAGCCCGCCGCTGGCGGAAGACCCGGACGGACCTCTTAGCGACCAGGCGACATTCCCCGTCGGTCAGGCGTTGCCGGGTGTGTACGATCTGGTGGGGACGATCTCCGACGGCCAGCTTAGCGCGGTCGTTCGTGTCGATCGGGCCGTGCTGGTCAAGCCATCCGAGCAGCCGAACCAGGCGCCGACCATCGCGCTGGCGTCTCTCGGCAACGCGGACATTGATGTCCCGCTTGGCGGAACGCTGAACGTGAACTGGACGGACGACGACCCGGATAACAATGCGCAGATCATGTTCTTCCTCGACCCGGACCTCGACGCGACCACGCGGGACAACAACGAGATTGTCTTGGCCGATTCGATCTCCGAGGACGACGAAACCGACCAACTCGATCTTGTCGTGCCTCAGGACACGCCGGTGGGCGAATACCGTCTTGGCGCCCTGATTTTCGACGGCCAGTCAGAAATGGAGGATCGGTCGTCGGTTACGATCATTGTGGTGGATCCGGGTGACGGCCGGGGGGACAACACGAACCCCGACGACAACGGGGGCCCAGGTGACAGCGGCAACGGGGACAACAACGGTGGCGACCCCACCGGCCCGGGGGATCCGCCCATCACCACCGTCCGGCCGGGGCTGGTAACCGTAGCGCCGCTGCCCGACCGTCAGCTCTCGCTGCTGATTCCGATCGACAGTGAACCAGTTATCGATCGGCCACGGCTGGTGACGATCTCAAACATTCCGTTCGGCGGCTCGACGACCGTGACCTTTACGCCGGCGACTTGGTCTGTAGAGGCTGGTGTCGGGTTGACGGTACCCATGCCGCAGGATCTGATTCCCAACCGGGCGTGGCCGCGGGAGTTCGAGGTCACCGTGACCGGAGCCGACGCGGTGTCGATTGTGCCACCGTCCGTCGTCTGGCTGCCGCAGGAAGTAGAGCTGCTGTCGGCCGGTGCTGTGAACTACTCGTGCGACTCGTCGGGTGAGCTCTTGCTCGAGTCCGGTCGGTTCCACGGAATCGAGGTGGACTTCTTCGGCGGCGGTCTGACGGAGTCCGATCCGGGTGCGACCGTCCAACTCTGGCTCACGAGCGACGGTGCCGTTCCAGCGGGTGGTGTCGAGGACGCGGGTCACCGTGTGATCTGGGAATCCCCCGGTAGTCCGAACGTCACGACGACGATCGAGGTCGATATTGAATCGGTGCGCAGCGGGACGGCGTTGTCCGACGGCACTCCGGAGCTGCTACTGGGGCTCGAGCCGGGCAAATACTCGCTAGTCGCCGTGACCGACTTCCAGTCCTTCGGGCGGCAGGTGTCGCCTATCTATCCGAGGCAGATCGAGGTGTGCGCCCCGGCGGGAACCGTTCAATCCACCGGGCTACCGCTCGCCCCGTAACCACCGACAGGCTGGCGGCGACGTCGTGTCGGCGGTCGGCGGGCGCCCGTCGAGCCACGCAAATCAGGTCGTAGCCGACAGGAAGCTTTGCCTTGTTCCTGCGGAAGCCCTCCCGAATGCGGCGCCGGACGTACGCGCGCGTGACCGCATTTCCGACGCGCCGACTCACACTGATCCCCAATCGAGAGAACCCCAACTCGTTCGCGGCCGCGTACACCACGAGCACGTCGTCGGAGGCACTGCAACGGGCGTTGAGAACCCGTGCGAACGCCTCCCGCTTGCGGATTCGCTCGTGTCGGCGGAAGGTCTGTCGCTCGGTCATCGCGGCCACTCCGAGGCGGTCATCCGGGCTGGTTCACGCCGGCGCGTGGCCGTGAATCGCCACGTCAGCGACCGCTCTCCGGCATGGTAGCCCTTCCGCACTTCGATGAATATGAGCCCCGCGCGCA
>Ga0055449_10000462_pt1 | contig 11343 bp, 10 predicted proteins | sample China_Galinas_PW_2_FD_57739 | JGI IMG/M metagenome (GOLD analysis project Ga0055449, IMG submission 57739) | Wetland microbial communities from San Francisco Bay, California, USA, that impact long-term carbon sequestration - China_Galinas_PWB_D1 | ecosystem: Environmental > Aquatic > Marine >... | reverse complement strand
TTCAAGAACACCGACGTGGTGATCGTGGTCGGCGCCAACGACGTGGTCAACCCGGCCGCGGAGAAGGACCCGACGAGCCCGATCGCCGGCATGCCGGTGCTCAAGGTCTGGGAAGCCTCCACTGTGATGATGATCAAGCGGAGCCTGTCGCCGGGCTTCGCCAACATCAAGAACGAGCTGTTCGAGTACGAGAACACCATGATGCTCTTCTCCGACGCCAAGAAGATGCTGCAGGAGATGGTCTCGGAGATGAAGAGCGCCCTGGCTGCCTGATCGCGTCACTCGATCAGCAACGTGCTCCGAAGGGGCGGGTCCGATCGCATCGGGCCCGCCCTTTTGCTTTTCTCGCCGGTGGGCCACCTCCTGTAAGCTTCGGGCGACATCATGGCTGAACAGGTCCATCCGCAGGGTGCGCCCGAGGGCGAGGACGCCGCAGGGCGCCGCATCTTCACCCAGAAAGTCCTCACCGATCTCCAGACGCTCGAGCGCATGCTCGACAGCGGCGCGTTCGAGACCGGGGTGCGCCGCATCGGCGCCGAGCAGGAGATGTTCCTGGTCGACCGCAAGGGGCGGCCGGCACCGGTCGCCGACCGGGTCATGGCGGCGATCGACGACCCCCACTTCACCCACGAGCTCGGCCTGTTCAACTTGGAGTGCAACCTCGACCCGCTGACCCTCGAGACCGACTGCCTGTCGCGCTTCGAAACCCAGCTCGTCGAGCTCCTGGACAGGGCGCGCAAGGGGGCGGTCGCCTGCGACGCGCAGATCCTTCTGAGCGGTGTCCTGCCCACGGCCGAGGCGAGCGACCTGGTGCTCGACAACATCACGCCCAACCCCCGCTACCGCACCTTGAACGACGCGATCCTGCGCCTCCGGGGCGGACCGTTCGACATCCGGGTCAAGGGGTTCGACGAGCTCATCATGCGCGCCGAGAGCCTGATGTTCGAGGCGTGCAACACGAGCTTCCAGGTCCACTTCCAGGTGGCGCCGTCCGAGTTCGCGCACCTCTACAACGTGGCCCAGGCGGTCGCCGCGCCGGTGCTCTCGGCGGCGACCAACTCACCGTTCCTGTTCGGCAAGCGCCTCTGGCGCGAGACGCGGATCGCGCTCTTCCAGCAATCGATCGACACCCGCCAGCCGACCACCCACGTGCGCGAGCAGTCCGCCCGCGTGACCTTCGGGCGCGGCTGGATCGACCGCTCGGTGCTCGAGATCTTCCGCGAGGACCTGGCGCGGCTCAGGGTGCTGCTGGCGGCCGAGATCGAAGAGGACTCGGCGGCCGAGCTCGCCGCCGGCCGCGCGCCGAAGCTCGACGCGCTCCGCCTCTACAACGGCACCGTGTACCGCTGGAACCGGCCCTGCTACGGCATCTCGGGCGGCAAGCCCCACCTGCGGATCGAAAACCGCGTGCTCCCGTCCGGACCGACCCCGGTCGACGAAATCGCCAACGCCGCGTTCTGGTTCGGGCTGCTCAACGGCGTCGCCGGGCAGTACGGCACTATCTCCGACGTGATGAGCTTCGAGGCCGCCGAAGAGAACTTCCTCGCCGCGGCCCGCCTCGGTCTCCAGGCCCAGTTCACCTGGCCCGACCGACCCAACGTTCCGGCCCAGGAGCTGATCCTGACCGAGCTCCTGCCGCTCGCCCGCTCGGGCCTCGAGGAGCTCGGCATCGCGCCGGCGGACGTCGACCGCTACCTGGGAGTGATCGAAACGCGGGTCGAGGGGCTCCAGACCGGCTCCCAGTGGATGATCGACTCGGTGACCGGAATGGGCGAAGAGGGCACGCGGGCGGAGCGCATGGCCGCCCTGACGCTGGCGACCATCCATCGTCAGGCGGACAACCGCCCGGTGGCCGACTGGACGATCGCCAACCTGGTCGAGTCCGGGGGCTGGCGGCGCCACTTCTCCGAGGTGCGCCAGCTCATGGTCACGGAGCTGTTCACCGTCCACGAGGACGAGCTGGTCGACCTGGTCGCGGCGCTCATGGACTGGGAACACATCCGCCACGTCCCCGTGGAGGACGACGACCACCGGCTGGTCGGCCTGGTGACCCACCGGACGCTGCTCCGGCTGGTGGCCCAGGGGCGCCTCGACCCGGCCAAGCCGATCCCGGTGTCGGACATCATGCACCGGGCCGTCACCACCGTCACCCCGGACACGCCGGTGCTCGACGCCATCGAACGGATGAAGCACGAGAGGATCGGCTGCCTGCCGGTGGTCGACGACGACGGCGGGCTGGTCGGCATCGTCACAGAGCGGGACTTCATGACCATGGCCGCGCAGTTGCTCGAGGAGAGCCTGCGGGGCGGAGCCTGAGCCCCCGCCGCCATCGCATCGCCGCGTGCCCACACCCGAACCGTCCCCCCCTGCCCGAGGCAAGACGACCATGAAGATTCTTCGACGGCTCCAGGCCTCGCTCACGCTCGTCAGCCTGGCCCTTCTCGCCACCCTCGCCGCGACACCCGGCTTCGCCGCCTCTCCCGCCGCCCCCCGGGGAACGGGCGGCGCGGTCGCCTCGGACAACGTGCCGGCGACCGCCGCGGGCATCGAGATCCTCCGCGCCGGGGGCAACGCGGTCGACGCCGCGGTGGCCACGGCGCTCGCCCTCGCGGTCACTTTCCCGGAGGCGGGGAACCTGGCCGGCGGCGGCTTCGCCGTGGTCCGCCTCCCTGGCAAAGACGGCGAGGACGGTGCGGAGACGGTGGCGAGCCTCGACTTCCGCGAAGAGGCGCCGGCGGCTGCAACCGCGACCATGTATCTCGACGAGCAGGGGGAGCCGGTTCCCGGCGCCTCCCTGGTCGGCCCGCTGGCGGCGGGGGCGCCCGGCTCGCCCACGGGGCTCTACGAGCTCCATCGCCGGTTCGGCTCCCTGCCCTGGCCACGGGTGGTCGCTCCGGCCGAGCGGCTGGCCCGGGAAGGCTTCGTGGTCGACAAGAACCTCCACGACAACCTCGTCCAGACGCGGGACTTGCTCGCCCGCTTCCCGGAGAGCGCCCGAACCTGGCTGCCCGGCGGCGAGCCCCCGGCCGTCGGCTCCGTCATCCGCCTGCCGGAGCTCGCCGCCACGCTCCGCTCCTACGCCGAGCGGGGCCCGGCGGCGATCACCGAAGGCGCGGTCGCCCAGCGGATCGAGGAGATCTCCCGCCGCCACGGCGGCATCCTGACGACGGACGACCTCGCCTCCTATCGCCCGGTCTGGCGCGATCCGGTCCGCTTCGAGGCCTTCGGCTGGCAACTCCTCTCCATGGACCTACCGTCCTCCGGCGGCCCGATCCTGGGCGAGACCTTCCAGGTGCTCGAGCGCCTCGGCTGGGCCGACCGGCCGCGCTTCGGCGCCGACCGGACCCATCTCCTGGCCGAGGCCTTCCGGGGCGCTTTCGCCGACCGCTACCGCATGGGCGACCCGGCGGTGACCGAGGTGGCGACGGCCGAGCTCCTGTCCGAGGACTGGCTCGCTCGCCGGACCGCCTCGATCGAGCGCTCGCTCCGCACGGCGCGCGCCCTCGACTCGCGAGAGACCCCCGCCTTCCCGGGGCCGCCGCCGGCGCTCGCGGCACGCCCGGCCGAGTCGGCCGACACCACCCACCTCTCGGTGGTCGACGGCGCGGGTGGCGCGGTCGCGTTGACCACCACCTTGAACGGCCTGTTCGGCTCCAAGGTCTGGGTCCCGGGCCTCGGCTTCCTCAACAACCAGATGGACGACTTCGCCACCGCTCCGGGGCGGGCGAACCTCTACGGCCTGGTCCAGGGAGAGGCCAACGCCGTCCGCCCCGGTAAACGGATGCTCTCCTCCATGAGCCCGGCCATTGCCTGGCGCGCGGGAGAGGCCGGTAACGAGATCGTGGTGGCGGGTGCGCGGGGCGGCTCGAAGATCCCGACCAACACGGCTCAGGTACTGCTCAACGTGATCGTCGATGGCGACGGGCTCCAGCAGGCCCTCGACCGCCCGCGCATCCACCACCAATGGCTCCCCGACCGACTCCAGGCAGAGCCGGACACTCTGGCACCGGAGACCCTCTGGGCGATCGAAGGGCGCGGGCACAAGGTCGAGATCACCGAAGCCACCGCCAAGGTCAACGCCGCCCGCTTTCTCCCCGATGGCACGACCGAAGCCGCCAGCGACCCGCGAGGTCCGACCAGAGGCCGCGGTGCCGACGTCTCTCATCCCCCCTCTCACCCCCGTCCCCTCTCTCACCCCGAGGGGGAGAGAGGGGCGCCACCGCCCAGCCCTCGTTCTCACGCCGGCCCTCGTGCTCACGGCTGAGCTCCTGATCTGGCAGCGATAGACCAGGTCTCCTCGTTTCAGCGGAGCATGGTCGGAAGCGTCTCGGGGTCATGACGCGAACGTACCGAGACCGAGCGTAGGGTGCGCTTCAGCGCACCAGACCCTGGCTGAGTCCTTGATGGCGCAGAGGTAGGCCGCGTCTTCTCCGTTCTCCGTTCCTCGTCTCCGCTTCGCCGGGGCAGGGTCGGGAACGTCTCGGGGCCTCCCGGCCGGGGACCGGCCTGCGCTCGGCGGTCGAATGGCACAGGGCTCGGCCTCGGTTCAGGAGAGCGGCGGACCGGCCTCGTTCCGGAACCGACCCTGCGCGCGCTCTCCTTCAACGCCCCCGGCAGGGAGGCCCCGAGCCGCTCCACCCATCGACCGTTCGCTGCCATGCTCCAAGAGAGCCACGATCGACGTATCGACGGGTGCGTAGGGTGCGCTTCAGCGCACCAGACCCTGGCCCGGTGCGCTGAAGCACACCCTACCTCCACGCCGGTAGGGTCCGAGGGCGGGGCGCCCGGCCGACGGGTGCTCAGCGGGCGCGCCCTCGAGAGCGCTGCGGAGTCCGGCCCTGGCGAACGCGCCCGATGGGCAGGCGAGGCCTGCGCCACGCAGTCCGACCAGCCGAGCCGGCCCTCGGCCGGACGCCCCGCCCTCGGCCCCGGCCATCTGGCAACCCCTCCCCGTTCCGCAGCGAAGGGCCGGGAGGAGGCGTCCCTCGCCCCCCGCGAGGGGGGAGAGGGATCGAGGGAGCTGGGGGGAGATCGGAACAACAGGCGTCCCTCGCCCCCCGCGAGGGAGGAAGGGGATCGAGGGGTTTGGAGGGCGATCTAGAAAAAAACGCCCCGCACGGACCGTGGCGTGCGGGGCGACTCGCCTGCCCATCCCGGCCCCGGGAGTCGCGGAGCCGAGCGGACAGAGCTGTGCTGCAGATCAGCTCACTTGCAGGTCATGGCTCCGGACTTGCCGGTGCACTTGTTCGAGCAGCAGTCGGAGTTGGCGGTGCACGAATCACCCTTCTGACCGAGCGTGCACGAACCGCCGCCGCCACCACCACCGCCACCACCGCTGTACAGGGCGTTGATGCCGTCGGCATCATCCTGCGCGATGGTCGCGGGACCGTTGTTGCACGAGGAGACCGACGGATACATCGTGGCACCGCTCACGTTCGTGTGACCGAGGCCGAGGCCGTGGCCGGTCTCGTGCACCATGATCCCCTCGATGTAGTACTCGCCCGAGCAGCCGTCCGGCTCGCTCGTCGTGGTGTAGTCGTACCGGGAGTTGGTGACGATGTCCGCGTCGTCGATCCGCCAGGTGCCGTCGTTGCGCTGGCTGTAGTAGCCGGTGAAGGTGGCCGCCAGGCAGCTCCCCGAACAGACGTGGAGCGGATCGTCGAAACGCAGCATCGGCGTCCCGTCACCGAGCTGGAAGTTGTTGGTATTGCCCTTCTGGGCGTGGATCACCGTGCCGGAGCCGGCGCCGTTCCAGGCTTTGTTGGACCCGATCGCCGCGGCCACGGCGGAGGCGCCGCCATCGGAGTCGGTGACCGAAGGGCTGCCGTTCTGGTCCACGATGTAGGTCGGAGCGTTGTCCCAGGTCCGCGGCGGATCGAGCAACACGTATGCGGTCAGAGCACTCGCCGCCACCAGCGCGAGCACGGCGAACAGGGCGAAGGTCGAAACACGAATCTTGTTCATAGCGTCTCCTCCTCGCTGCTCACTTCACCATCGGACCGTGCGCGGCCCGCTGGTCGATGGTCTGGATGGCGCGCACGAGGTCCTCGAGAGGAACCGTCTGCGGCCGGGGAGCCAGAGCGCCGCTCCGGGTGAGGAGTTGCACGTCACCGAGAGCCGGAACGGCCAGCTCGAGGCCATCCCGCTGACTCACCACGCGGTACTGCCCCTGCTGGAACCCGGTCACCTCTACGACGCCGGAGCCTGCCTGATGGAGGAAGAGGACCTGACGCTGCCCACGCTCGAACGCCGGGAAGCCATGGGCCTCGACCTTGTAGTCGCCGACGATGCCGCCCGGAGTGCGCACGTTGACGAGCGCCGGAGCGTCACCGGCCACCACGCGATGGACGTTGATCACCGCCTCGGTGAAGATCATCGTCTGTTCGTCGTTCCAGTACGAGTACGTGTCCAGCACCTCGCCGACGACGATTGCATCGGACTGGGCCACGAGCTCCGCATCGCCGAGGGCGATGAAGGTCGAAGCTCCGGCCGGTACCGCCGCCAGGGCGAGAAGGAGCGCTGCGGTGACGACTGCACGCTTCATGCTCTTCTCCTTGTCAGAGTCGTTCTCGGGGTCGAAACCCCTCCCGGGCCCGCCGAGAACGGGGGCATGGAAAGGAATCTCAAGGGAACTTGGCCCCAGGAGACTGCAATGGTCGCGCCAGGCTCTGCCGAGGGCTCCATGCGGGGCGCACGAGGGGTGCCGAACGGAGCTCGAGCCGCCGGAATCGACCGCCGGACTGGAAGATCGCCAACCTGGGCTGATCTCGGAGCGGAAGGACTTGCGAATGCGAGCGGGTCAGCAATCGACCCGATTACGGGTCACGAAGTGACCCAAAGGCGCAAAAGATGACCCGCCCCGGAGTGGGGCGGGTCGAAGGGAGCTCGTGCTGCCGAACGAATCGGTTACGGACGGTCGAGCCAGAAGTCGTAGCTCCCGGAGCCGCTGTAGGAGTAGATCCGCCAGACGTAGTAACCGGAGCTACCGTTGTAGGTGATCGACTCCGACGAGCTACCGGAGAGCGAGCTCGCGACGGTCGACCAGCTCGACCCGTTCCACTTCCACAGGTAGAGGTCGAAGTCGGCGCTGCCCGGGCCCTCGAGCCAGCCCTTGTGGGTGCCGGAACCGCTGTAGTAGTAGTTGCCGTTCGGCTGGTACGCGTAGCTGCCGCTACCGGAGAGCGAGCCGGTGTAGTGCTCGCAGTTGGTGCACGGCGCGCCGCCGCCACCGCCGCCGCCGCCCGCGTACAACGCGTTGATGCCGTTGACGTCGTCGGTGGCGATCGAAGCCGGAGCGTTGTTGCAGGCCGACACCGACGGGTACATGGTCGCGCCCGAGACGGTGGTGTGGGCCAGGCCCAGGGCGTGGCCGATCTCGTGGACCATCACGCCCTCGATGTAGAACTCACCGGAGCAGCCGGAGCCGCCCGGATCCTCGCTCTGGGAGGTCCAGGAATGGCTTGTGTTGGTGACGATGTCGGCGTCGTAGATCCGGTAGGTGCCGTCACCGCGCGAGCTGTAGTAGCTGGTGAAGGTGGCCGCCAGGCAGTTGCCGGTGCAGGCGTTCTGCGGGTCGCGGAAATTGAGCATCGGGTTGCCGTCGCCGAGCGAGAAGCCCGAGACCGAGCCCTTGTGGGCCTGGACCACGGTGCCGGAGCCGGCGCCGTTCCAGCCGACGCTGGAGTTGTTGATGGCGTTGACCACCGCGGTGGCGCCGCCGTCGCTGTCGGCGACGCCGGTCAGGCCGCGGTTGTCGACCGTGTAGTTCGGAGCGCTGTCCCAGGTCCGGGCAGGGCTCAACAGGACGTACGCCGAGACCGAGCCTGCGAGAAGCAGACCGAGAACGGCGAGGACGAAGTACCGACTGGACATCTTCTTCATGATCGCTTTCCTCTCGGTTGGTCTACTTCACGCGGGGGGCGGTGGGCCGGTCCGCGGCGAGCCGCCGCACCCGGTTGGCGAGGGCCTCGAGCGGCAGCGCCTTGGGCGCCGGCGCGGCGGTGCCGTCCGCGAACATCAGGCGGACACCGTGATCGAGGGCGGGGAAGGCCGTCGCGACGCCGTCGGCGCCCCGGCGGATCCGGTACTGGCCGAGCTGGTAGCCGGTCACTCGATAGGTGCCGTCGGTGCCCACGGCCAGGAACAGCACGGTGTGCTCACCCCGCTGGAAGGTCGGGAAGCCGTCGGCCTCCAGGCGGAAGTCGCCCACCTGGCCGCCGAACGTCCGCACGGTCACCTGCGCCGGCGCCGAGCCGGCGAGCACGCGGTCGACGTGCACCACGGCGTCGGTCATGACGGCGGTGCCGTCCTCGTTCCAGAACGAATACACCTGGTCGATCTCGCCGACGATCACGGCCTGGGAGCCGGCGACCAGCGCCTCGTCGCTCATCGCGGCGAACGTCGAGGCCGAGGCCGGCACCGACGCCAACAGGGCGACGAGAGCAAAGGACATCAAGATGCGCTTCATCAGTCCTCCTTCGATTGCCCGGGATCAGACCCGGGATTTGATGGACCTTCTGCTACCGGGAAGTCCCGATTTGAGACAGAAGGCATTGAAATTGTCATCTAGGTATGTGAGTGCACTCAGGGGTCCTAACGGGACAGGCGACTTCGACTCTCCTGGTGGCTCGGCCCGGGTGGAAGCCCGGGTAAACTCACCTCTCGACGATTCCCAGACCTCGAGGAGATCTCCATGCGCCCTACCCGCCCTCTCGCCGCCGCCCTGACCCCGCTGCTCCTCGCCGCCGTCTTCGGCGCCTTCGCCTGCGGCCCGTCCGGATCCGGCAACGGAGACGACGGCGGCCTCGGACCGGCGGTGACCAACGACCGGCTCGCCATCGCGCTCAGCCACCTGCCCGACGGCTTCCGCGTCGTGCGCAACGAAGGGGACGAGCTGGTGCTCGAGCGCACCGACCCCGAAGATCCGGCGAAGCTCTCCTTCCTGGTCGGGCCGGAGCAGTCCGCGGGGGTCAACCTGGTCGAGCGGGTGTGGCAGGAGAAGGCCCGGATCGAAGGGCTGCCGGACGGGGAGTACAAGGGACAGAACGAGCTCGGAGGCGCCGACATCGGCACCATCTACACGAGCCGGGGACGCTACCGGGGCGAGGACGGCGCGATGGTCGAGGAGTACCGGGCACTCGCCGTCCACCCGTCCGCCAACCGCATCCTGATCCTCGACTACAAGTACCCTCCGACCGAGCGGACCGGCGAGCGGTTGACCCAGCTCATGCAGGTGATCGAGCAGATCCGGCCGGAGGCCCAATCCGCCCAACCCGCCCAACCCGCCGAATCGTGATCGGCCGGCCGCGCCGCCCGCGGCCTGTCCAGTCGAGTGATCCTGTTTCGCAGCGCTCTGCGAGGGACAGGGTGGCGCCACGGTGAGCGTCCTCCGAGGAGGCCGCCGGGGTGCCGAAATGCCGGGGTGACGCGACGGCGCGTCCTCCGAACCCTGAACCGACGTGGAGACTGAAGATGAGCGACGACAAACAGATGACCGCCCAGGCCCTGCGACCCGATCAGAACGAGCTCAAGGAGGCGACCCTGCAGGCTCTCGGCAAGCGGGTCGACGAGAAGGAGCTGCAGGAGTTCCTGGCCAAGGCGTCCAGCGACTCGGCCCCCGATCCCATCGGGGCGACCGCGTCCCTGGACCTCGCCGTCTGGGGCAAGCTGAAGTGCGACCCGGACAAGAAGCCCTGGAAGTACGACATCACCGTCTGGGGCGGCCCTGCCTACTTCGGCACCGCCGTCGGGTTCATGTACACGGCCTACACCTCGTGGGACGCCTTCTTCGCCAACGTGACCTCGGCGTGGGTCCAGGCGGGCGCCGCCGGCGGAGGCTTCATTCAGATCAACTGGTTCAACAAGGACGGTGTGCCGGTCGGTCAGTTCAACGGAGCGTCCGGCGGGGCCGGCGTGGCCGAGGCCGGCGGCAGCGGCAAGTGGCAGAAGAAGTGAGGCGACCGGCCGGGTAACCCCCGGAACGCCTGGACGAGCCCGCCGATCCTCCATGGGGTCGGCGGGCTCGTCGCGTTCCGGGCGGCCCTTCGGACGGCCGGCTGTTCCTGCCCGGGCGGTACCCGTGAAGCGGACGCCTCAGGGCCGGCCGGGCGGCGGCCCACCGTCCCCCTGGTTGTAGATCCTCGGATCGATGCTGTCCGTCGTCCCGTCCGGGTAGGCCACCGCGAGCCGGTAGGAGTAGGTCTCTGAGCTGGGACCGAGCTCGGCCGCCACGACCCGAACGGCCTCCCCGTCGACCATGCGCTTAGCCTCCACCCGGTAGCTGAGGTTGCGCGGCGAGCAGACCGGCAGGTCGTCTCCGCGCCAGCCGATGAGGACACCGTCGAGGAACGCGGTTTCGGGGTAGGTGAGCAGGAACTGGAGCCGCGCGTCCCCATCGCCCTCGCACCATGTGATCCAGATGTCGCCGTTGCCGCCGACCCTCACGCAGGACGCCTGCTCGTCGTGGATCTCGAAGTGGAACGGCTCCTCTTCGCCGAGCAGGTGTTGGACGGTGATGTTCGCCCAGGGCCCGGTCGGCTTCCCGGTCGGTCGATCCCGAACGGCCTGGCCGTCGGTCGGTTCCGGTTGCGTGCTGGTCATGGTCTTCTCCTTGTGAAGTAGTTGGTTGCGGAAGACGGCTCCCCTTCACCTCCGTCCCTCGGTAGGCAGGCCGGTTCGGGATCATCCACCGCGGCTTCGGGCATCTGAGGGACCCAGCCGGGCGAGCGCCCGGCGCCACGGGGCGAGCAGGTCGGGGTCCTGCTCGTCGCCGCCCATGAGGGGCGCGAGCGTCTCCCGGGCGCGGCGCCAGGACGTCTCCGCCGCCGGTCCGCCGCCGTCCGCCGCGTCCAGATCGCCCTCGAGGAGCAGGGCCTCCGCCAGCCACCGGCGAGCGCGCCGGTCGCTCGACCTCTCCGCCGCCCAGGGCTCGAGCACCCGGAGCGCCTGCACGAGCTCCTGGCGGGCGGCGAGCGGAGCCTCTCGCGCCCGGGCGATGGCCACGTGGAGCCTGGCGACGCCGAGGAGCTGGTGCCACTCGGTACGCTCCGGATCGATCCGCGCCAGGTCTTCGGCGACGCTCTCGGCCCGGAGCCACGCGGTCCGCGCCGCGTCGTCCCGGCCCTCGGCCTGCTCCAGGCGGCCGACCCAGAGGTCGCTCCAGGCGAGCTTGTAGCGCCAGTCGCCGTTGGCGGGGTCGCGCGCCACCAACCGGTCGAAGACCTCGCGCGCCCCTTCGAGGTCCGCTCGGGCGCCGGTCGGGTCGCCGCGCGCCAGCAGGAGATTGCCGAGGTAGATCCGGCTGGTGCCCAGGAACTCTTGCCAGCGCTGGTTCTCCGGGTCCTC
>Ga0055449_10000459_pt1 | contig 11377 bp, 8 predicted proteins | sample China_Galinas_PW_2_FD_57739 | JGI IMG/M metagenome (GOLD analysis project Ga0055449, IMG submission 57739) | Wetland microbial communities from San Francisco Bay, California, USA, that impact long-term carbon sequestration - China_Galinas_PWB_D1 | ecosystem: Environmental > Aquatic > Marine >... | reverse complement strand
AGCAGGAAGACAATCGCTTGTCGTGGAGCTCGGGGCGCCTCCGGCCGGCATCCCACAAGGCTGGTGAGCAGTACGGGCAGTGCCACGGCCGCGCCGAGTCCGCGCGCGCGTAACAATTTCATAGGGCTACCTTACCACAAAACCTACGTGCTTGTCGAACGAATTGCGATGCTACGGTGGTAGAATCAGGTCGTCCGCTTGAGAAACCCCACGCTCGAGGCGAACATTCGCTCGGTGTCGGCAGGGCTCCACTCCTCTTCTTCCTCTTCGAGGTCGGCGAGGTTGGCCAGGCACATCGGACACGCCACAACGTCGAGATGAAACTGCGTGTAGCCGAACCAGGGCTCGTCCAGCGCTTCGACCAGATAGGAGCCGAGCGTGCTGCGCTTCAGGCAGGTCAGCCGGTGCTCGCGCCAGACGCGGGCGACCGTGAGGTCCGCCCCGGATTCGTCGAGGCATTGCAGCGCCTCCTGCTCCCGCTGCGCGATGTACTTCTGCAATTTCTGGATCGCGCGGAACTTGACGCCGGCCACCGCCTTCTGGTCCATGTCCAGAAGCTCGGCCACCTCGAGGTTGCGCTTGCCGGCGAAGAACACGAGCTCGATCACCTGGAGGTCATTAAATGCGTCGCGGTCGCGCAGCTCGTGAATGAGCTGGCGAAGGATGTCCGCGAGCAACCGCTCCTGCCCGGCTTGTGCCTCGGCCACCTGGGCGATGCCGCTCGGCGTCTCGTCCTCGTCGGACGACGCCATGCGGTCCCAGAAGTCGGGGGCGTCCTCGGGCTGGCCGAGCGTTGGAATCTTCTTTTGACGCAGCAGGTCGTAGAGCTTGTATCGCAGGATCGTGAACAGATACGTCTCGAGCGAGCGGTTGGCGTCAAAGTTGGCCAGCGACTGGAGGAAGCCGACGAAAGTCTCCTGGACGAGGTCTTCGGCGTCGGTGAGACGCGCGGTTCGCGCGCGGGCGAAGGCCAGGAGCCGGCCGCTGAACCGCTCGATGAGCTGGCGCCACGCGGCCTCGCTGCCTGTTCGGATTTGCTCAACGAGAAATTGATCGGCGTTGACGCCGGAATCCATAGGCCACGTTCCCTCGTCCGGGAGACCCAAGCGTGACACCGCCCGACGCGAGGTGCCGCGGACAACAGTGTACGCGCGTTTTGGCGAAATGCTACCGTGCCTAGCCGAGGGCGGTCGCGGCGGCCATCAAGGCCGCAAAGGCCACGATGACGAGCACGCCGACCGGCCAGTTGATCTTCCGGCCCAGGCAGGCACGGCAGCCGGCGTAGCCGATGAGAAGCAGCGCAAGCACGGCCCCGATGGCGGGGAGATACCCGCGCCGCCCGTGACGAAGGTCTCGAAGAACGTCCCGCAGGCGATCTCGCTCCAGCCTGGCGGCGGCACGGATGGATGTGCGGTCCGGCACCTCCACCGTGACGACGGTATCGCCGTCGGACCGCATGATGATGTTCTTCTGCTGGAGCTCGCTCTTGATCTCCGTCTTCTGGACCGCGTTCGCCGTCGCTTGGGCGGCGGCGGTTCTTTCGGGGGTCGCTCGAAACGCCAGTGCCGCGAGTCCGACGACCGCGAGCACCGCTACCGTCCTGACGCCGGACCCACGCTCACATCTCTTGCGCGCGCACCGCATCATCACAAGAAGGCAGGCGACGCCGGCCAGCGTGGCCAGCGCCAATACGTTGAGACCGACCGATCCGGCCAGCGGCCCTGTGACGGCGTGTTGCGCAATGATCGCGAGTTCGTCCATGCCGGGTTACTCGTTAGATGAAAGCGGGTCGACCTCGTGTGCGTTGCCAACGGCGACCGCCACACTGCCACCAGCGAAATTCGGGGCCGAAGCGTGTGCGGGCACGGCCCGCCCCTTCAGGAACGACTGCGGGCGCCGCGGACGCCGACCAGTGAACAAGGTCAGCACAAGGAACATCAATGACGAAAACACCAGAGCGACGATCAGAAGCGCGCCGCCGTCGTCACCGATGCACGGGCCGCAGCCTCCTGCGGCCGGATACCCCCACTCACGCGAGATCAGCGTGATCGTCGTGCCGATCGTGGCCATGCTGACGAAGATCATGAACGGCCGGAGTGTCTCACGCCAGAAACCGTCGCGCTTCAGCGCCGTGATCTTACGAAGCGCGAAGATCGCCAGCGAAAACGACGAGACACAAGCGATGATGGCACCCGTCTGGTCGTGGTAATCCTGTGGCAAGTCGAAGGCCGCCAGGCTCAGCACGAAGGTCGTGATCGTCCCGACTAAGGCACCCATGGCGACAAACGCCCAGAAGACGCGGGTGACCGCCCATCGTCGGCGCGGGGCCGACATGGTTTCACCATCCACCGTCGCAAGACCCGCAGATTGCTCCGGCTGCGCCTGCGGCGTGGGCGGCGGCGTTCCCGGCGCGAACGGCGACGCTTGCGCATGGGCGCTGCCGCCGGGTCCGCGTCGATGCTCGTCGTGATCGTGCGTCGGCGCGGTTTGCCGCCGGTCACCGGCCACGAGCCAGAGCGACGACGCCTGGACAATGAGCGAGCAGATGCCGGCGGAGCCTCCTGCTGCCAGGAAGAACCGGTCCACCGGACCGGCATCCATCACGGCGCTCACGGCGCAATACACGATAAATGCGGCAAAGCCGGTCCAAACGGCGCGACCGAACCTCACATCGCCGTCACAGCTCTCTTCGATCGTCCGGTCCCATTTGAAGATCGTCGCCACGACCACCATGGCCACCCAAAGGGCGACGCCCTTCTCGCCGTAGCGTCCCATGACGGGGCCACACGCGGCCGCGAGCAGAGGGATCGCCGCACCTGCGCGGACCAGCGCTCGTGCCCAGCCGGGGCCGCCCTCGATCGCAAACCACCGCGTTGCTCTTCGTCCCAGCCACACGGCGATGGCCATCGCGGGTATGAGGCAACCGGCCGTACCGCCGATTTCGTCACTGTTCGTCGCGTTTCCCACGACGACGCCGAGCCCTACCGATAGCGCGATCGTCATCAGTACCGTCAAGGTGATGCGGCGACGGCGAATGCTCTTTTCGGAAAGCCCGTAATCCTCCGAGCCGAGGCCCCGCGTCATGTTCGGCGCCGGCGCAACCTGCGGAATCGGCCGCGGCTTCCGGCCCGCGAGCTTGGCGCGGCGCTTCTCGACCTTTCGCGCAATGCGATCCATTCGGCGCCGGGCTCTTCCAGTGAATTGCGGGCGGGAGCCCACCGGCACGGCGAACGGCGGCAGGTTCTGGTGCGGCGGCTGTGGCGGACGCGGCGGCTGCGGCGGACGCGGCGGCGGATTCGGCGAGGGCATCGGCGACACTGGCTCGCGCCCCACGCCCTGCCGCACGGCACCGTCCAGGCTCTTGGGACTGAAGCCGGCCAGGCTACGCTCAACCTCCTCTTCGCCGAGCAGCTCTTCGACCATCTCGTCGACGGTCTGGTATCGGTCCTTCGGATCTTTCTCAAGGGCCTTGCGAATGACCCTGCCGAACGGCTGCGGCAGGTTGTCCACCTCGGGCTGCGACGTCAGGTGCTTCATGAGCACCTCGGCCATGGTTGAGCCCTCGAAGGGCACGGTGCCCATAAGCATCTCGTAGAGAATCACGCCGAGTGCGTAGATATCGACGCCGCGCGAGTAGTTGCCGCTACCGATCTCCGGGGCCATGTAGTGTACGGTGCCGACGCTGGCGGTCTGGGCGCTGTGCCGCGACACCGTGATGATCTTGGCCAGACCGTAGTCGCCGATCTTCACGTACCCGTCGTCGTAGAAGATGTTGCCGGGCTTCAGGTCGCGATGAACGATGCCGCGATCGTGCAGATAGCTCAGGCCCTTGGCGATCTCGCGCAGGAAGAAGGCGGCCTTTTCCGGGGCGAAGCCGTTGGGTTCGGCGATGAGCAGGTCGCGCAGCGACGGCCCGGAGCAATACTCCATGATGATGCAGTAGTCGTCCTCGTCGGACTTCTTCACGTCGAAGATCGACACGAGGTGCGGGCTCTTGAGGTTGATGCAGTGGCTGACGCCGCGCAGTTCGACCTGGGGGTTGTCGCGCAGGTACTTGAGGGCGACCTCACGGCCGCCGTCGCTGATGGCGTAGTACACCTCGCCGAACCCGCCCCGGCCGACTGCCCGTTGGACCGTGTAGCCGTCCAGGATGCGATCGCCGTGTTTGAATGTGTAGGCCATGATGCGTGCCTTCTTCCGAATATTGCGGCTCGATCACCGCGTTCGGGAATCTGATTCCCGCAAGTGTACTCGATTATTCTCGCCTACCTGGCATTGCCCTTTCTGAGAAGGCAGTGCGACTGCCTTCTCCCCTCCTTTGGCAAGGAGGGGCTGGGGGAGGTTCTTCCTCGAACACCCACCCCCCTCAGTCCCCCCTCAACAGAGGGGGGAAGCAAGGGGCGTCGCGTCAATCAGGGCCGCGACCGTAAGGGAGCGGGCCGGCCTCGCGCGAGCACCGCTCCTAAATCATACTCATGCCCGGCGGGCGGACCCGCCACGGTTCCAGCACCAGGCTCACGCCCCCGATCTCGACCGTCTCGCCGATCGGCAGCGGCCTGGCTTTCGTATCGTTGTGTCCGTCGCTGCGCTGACGAATCCACATCTGCCCATCACGCTCGAACATCACCAGCGGCGGACCGGCGTGCTGGCAGCGCACGTGCGTGTGCGGGCCGCCGCCGATCAGCGCCTGCTGGGTGAACAACACCACGCGGCGGACGTCGTTCGGCATCTTCGTCGTGTCCGACAGGTCGAGCACGGCCGACGGACTCTTCCGGCTCGGCATGCGAAACGTCAGCTTCGCCTTCTTGCCGAGCACGATCCGGTCGCCGCTTCGCAGTAGGTGATTTTTCACCGGGTGACCGGCCACGTCGACGTCCTTGGCGCTGAAGAGGAAGTAATCGTCGTCCGTGCGTTCGATGTTCGCGTGGTGCGACGCGATGTCGGAGAACACGGGGATGTCGGCCGGGTTCGTCGCCGCCGCACGCCCCATCGACGCGCGGCCGCCGCGAACGATCAGATAACTGCCGCCGCCGTCTACGAGCAACAGAAGCTTTTGCGGCAGGCCGCCGTCGGTCAACCCGGCCCGCGGCAGCGCCACGGTATCATCCAGTGACATCGGCTTGGCATACGGCGGTCCGCTCATGGGCTCACGCTCCTTGTCGGCTTGCGGGGCCTGGGCCACAGTTGCGCCGAGCGGGCCGGCCGTCAACGCCGCGTTAAGCTCATCGAGCTGCCGCAGTTGCGTCACCGCCTCGCGCACCCAGGCGGCCTCGGGCAGCAGACGCTCCAGGCTCATCGCGTGCAGCCGAGCCTTGGCGAAGTCCCGAGATTGCAGGGCGCTCGCGGCCTGCTGCGCGATCGAGATCATATCGGCCAGCTCCTTGCGGGCCGGCAGGTTTCGACCGAGCGAGTTCAGACAGTTCAGCTCGTCGTTCGCGCGCTTGATTTTGCCGTCGGCCAGCGCGGCCTTGGCGTTGGCGATGACGCGATCACAGAGCGACTTTTCGAGGGCGGCCACACCGTCGGCGTGGGCGTCGACGGCCTTGAGCTTTCGCATCCGCCCGGCGGCGGCCGCGTACTGACTCTGGTTCATCAACTGCTCGATCTGCTCGGCCATCGTGACGGCCTGATCCGACCGCTCGTCGGCGTGACGGCGCAGGCGGACCGCGTCGTGGTCGCCGATGGTCACGTCGTCGAGCATCTTCCGACCCGCTGCGAGCGAGCCGCCCTCGATGCGTTTCTTGGCTGCGTGGAGCCGATCGTACTTGGATTGCTGGCGTCGCCGCGCCTCGGCCGCCACCACCTGCACGTTGCCCCGCAGCTTGTCGATTTCGTCTTTCATGGCGCCGCCGGCCTCCGCCTTGTCGAGGTCCATGAGGGCCTCGGTGAAGCGGTCGGAGCGGTAATGATCGCGGGCCCGTTCGAGAAACAGCTCGGACAGCTTGGCGAGGACGTGGGCACCGCGTTTGTGCTCGCGGATGTCGGGCGCCATGGCGAGCCGGTAGGCCTCGTCGAGCCGCCCGTTTTTGAGGGCGTTTTCGGCCGACCGGAGCCGAACGAATTGCAGTTGGCTGAACATCCTCATCAACTCCGCGTCGAAGCGGCGGTTTCGGGCGTCTCGGCCCGTCGCCCCGCGGCCCCGATCAGATGGTAAACGACCCGCTCGTAGCGGCAAAACGGACGGTTTATCGGGCCTGGCGACCGCTCTCGCGGCGCCGCAACCCGCCGTATCACCCGTTAATTCGGGGAGAGAGGGGGAATATTTGGGGGGAGGAAGGTGACCGTGTGATGCCGGAAGCCTACGTCACGCCGCACTCGCACTTCTTGGAGCGACACGCGCTCCGGTCAAATCCATCGGGCCATTTAATCCGGGCGAACGCGTCGGATATTTCCCGAGCGCGTGCGGTCATCTGTTTCTCGCCCAGGGTACCGACCCACTGGTAGTGGAACAGCTGTCCCTCAAGTTTGGAACGGAACCTCGGGCACACTACGAGCCTCAGACCGTCCGATCCAATGGACTGGCAGATCAGCAGCGTCTGCAGCAACGCGGCATAGTCCGGTAGGGCAACGTCAATGGTCCCACGCGCAATCTCCAGTCCGGGCAAAATCCATGGCTCTGAGCGATCCAGCGAGACATGCTTCGCCGGCCGCTCTGAGAAGCCCGACTGGCGAATGATGCGACGAACCGTCGAGCCATAGTTGCGAATGTGGGGTGGACCGGAAATGCAAATGTTATCGCCGTAGATGGTGATTCGTGCGTTAATCCGGTAGCAAAGCTCTTGAAGTCGTTTCGCCATTTTGAGCATAGCGATGACCGCAACGATCGGGCTCGTTGGAGCGCCCTGGGGGACGTGTCCATGAATGGTCGTCAACTGCGTCAGGATTCGAGCTACGTTGGGAGAGCATCCCAGCCGGATGAAACCGTTGTATACCTGCGAGTGATGGATGCGAAAGTAGTAGTCAGCCAAGTCGAATTGCTCGAACTGCCTTCCGCGCAGGTGCGGAATCGCATTCGACTTGATGTGCGTATTCGCATAGCACCCGTGGAATATTCCCGGCATCGCTACGCGTTGAAGCAGTCGATTGATGCGCTCCTGAGTTCGTTTCAATCCCGTGTCAGGTGTTTCAATACGCCGGTACCCGATCCCGGATTTCTTGGGCTCCTTCCAAGAGGTGTACGGATATCCGTCCTTACAGCCCTGCGCAAGCTCCTGTAGCCTCTCGGTAGACACACCGATCGCACGGCCAAGTGATCGTATAGATTTGAAGCCCAGCGACTTCGTCCTGGACTGGCGGGCCAAGGTCATTAAGGTGATTGCACTCCCTGCCCGTCGTCGGGCGTGACGTCATCCAGAACTGAAAACAGCAACTCTCTCATGCTCGAAGCCAATGACTCCGGCGAATCGGAGCCGGCATCTTGCCCTGCTTCGAACGCTGCGACAACGATAAGATTGGGCGGGACACGTAGCGCACGCGCAACGCGGGCGACGAGCGCAACACTTACCTCACGGTTTCCATTCTCAACGTTCGAGAGGTGATTCTGGCTAACGCCACACTGCTCACCAAGCTCGGCCTGTGTCAGCCCCCGAAGCAATCGGAGTGCTCGAACGGTACGCCCGACACGTCGCATGATCTCTTTATCTTCAGCCTGCATCTTAGCAGTAGTCCTCCGGATTGCGACGTGGCTGCTTTCGCTACCTCATTCAGTTACGACTGCGACTCAGCCGCACGTAAACAGATGCAAAATCAACTCTGCTATGCGTCCCAATGCAGTGAGTACTTTCGACGCGTCGGCAAAGCCGACCTGTCGCTCACTTTCGGTGCAGAGCTGATCGAGATCCGCGATGAGTGCGTCAAGGACAGCCACATCGCTCGGGTCTCCACGAAGGCGAGGCCGGATTTTCACCAAGCGCTCGCGCAGCTCGCGGAGCTTCACCCGAACAGAGCGCGCCTTTTGTACATCCATAGCGTCCTCCATCGGTAGATGTTCCGAGCGGTGGACCCACTACCTTGTGGGGCTCCGTCACAACCCGGGCCCGTCCGCGAGGCTCTGTGCTCGTGGGGGCAGGTCCCCGCAGCATTCAGCTCCGCCTCTGCCGCGAGGTGCGTCATGACCATGACGCCTCAGGGCCGCAAAGTGCGACCTAGGACTAACCTCGTCCTGTAACCGATAGAGCGTTCGCCATAGGGCGTTCTCTGTCATCCGTATTATAGCACATTGCATCGCCAAAGTAAAGAGAAAAATCCTTATGAGAGATACAAAGGCCATAAACTTGGATTCTGACATGAATCCGTCGCCGAATAGTGCGCGCCACGACATGCGGCGCATTATTAGCTTGCCTCAGCTCGCACGGGCATACACAACGCCCGGAATCTGATCAAGAGCACGCAGGCGGAACGTACCAGATCAGCTGATTCGGAATCTCGGGCTCATGTTGTGTACGCAGGGTCATCATGGTCACGCCGCGCGTGAGCCATGCCACCCAGCCGGACAATGAGCGCCTCCCATTGGTCCGCACAGCGGACCCTACAACGGCGTCGCCGCGGCGAGGACACGTCGACAACGCGGTTCACCCCTTCAGCCACCCCGTGAACTTCTTGTCCGAAATCGGGCTGCTCATCCACGACTGGTCCGGCATGGGGTCGGCGATGCATTCTTGGACCGTGCGAAGGCGCGGGACGCGGACGGCGGAGCGCTTGCCGCGCTGCGTGATCCAGGCGATCTCGCGGCGGCGGAGGATGGCCGAGACGATCTCGTTCGTCATGCGCACGTCGCCGAGCACGTAGTCGAAGACGCGCTCGTGCCGGCCGGCCTGCCACTCGCGCGGGGCGTCGGCCGCGTCCATCAACTTGCCCAGGCCGATGCGCAGCCCCTTGGCGACCGCGTCCAGCCCGACGGGAAAGCCCTTCAGCTTGAAGAACTGGTACATCGGGTCGTACATCGCGCGGGCGATGCGCGAGGCCGTCGCCACGTCGTCCGCGGCCCGGGCGATCCAACGCAGGTCGAAACTCAAACCGTTCCACGCGCAGACGGCGTAGCCTTCCTTTTGCATTTCCTCCAGGTATTGCAGGAGCTCTTTCGCGTCCTGCCGGTCGAGGTTGAGCTTTGGCCGGCCGGCGTCGTCGGAGGAATACCAGAGTCGATGTTCGCCGCCGTCGATTTGGGTCGCGGCTACGGCGATGTCGAACGGGGCGTATTTCTCGATCGGCTCGCCGGGGCGAAGTTCGAAGACGTTCGATATCTCAATGTCAACGCTGAGGAGTTTCATGGAGGTAGTTTATACGAGAACGGGTGGCATGTCCCACGCTTGCGTGGGCGTGTAGGATTGGTCGAGTGCGTGAAGGTCGCTGTGATGAACCCCCTCAATCCCCCCTTAACCAAGGGGGGAAGCTGGCGGCCGCACGTCGGTTACAAATGTGGCGTGGACGCCTTCCCGTTGGTCCGCACAGCGGACCCTACAAGCTTCCGCACAGCGGACCGTACAAGCTTTCGCACAGCCGACCCTACAAGCTTTCGCACAGCGGACCCTACAAGATGTCGCGCGGCGGACTCTACGAAACGCACCGCGCCTCCTACCAGATGTTGCACCGCGAACCCTACATTGCCCGGCGGCCGACGAGCGGATCAGCCGTCGAGCCGATTTCCGGCGTCATCGAACCAGCATCGATCGCGCAGCTTGCTCATGAATTCGGCGCCCAGTCGGCGCGCCAACTCGATGTTCCGACCCGGTATTCCCTCGGCATCCACATGTTGCACCACGGCCCGCTCCACACTGGAGGCTCGAAGAATGTGAATCATCGGATACGGCGACCGATTCGTATAGTCGGCCGCATCCGCCGGCATCGAATCAACGAAGCAGTAGTCCGGGTGGAAGCTGGCGAGCTGATAGGTGGCTTCGTAACCGTTCGACGCCAAACACGCCTCCGAAGCCGCAACCAACTCCAGATACTCTTCGAAGCCTTGGTGGCTCTCGCTTAGAATGAGGAACGTCGTCTCGATTCCGTCGTCGCCGTCCATGCCACGAAACTCATCCAAGAGCACGGTACGGCATTCTTCCGCCGTCGCGGCGTCCAGCACGCGATACCGGACACCACCACGCTCCAACGCAGCTCCCGCGAAGGGACAGAAGTCGTGTCCAATGACGACCGAGCGAATCCACTTCTTTGTGACTGCCACCACCATAGCTTCTTGGGAGCATGTGCTCATGCAAGGTGCCTCGCTCGGGAGAACGGCCGGTATCGTCATCGAACAGCGTGAGTTGGACGACCGCACGCCGTATTCCGTGCGGCATGGTCTTCCGACATTATGCGAACGACGCTCGGTCGCCTTATATGCCGCAGTGTACCCCCTACGGCCTAAGACTGACAGGCGAGCCCGCGGTCGATCGCAGGTTCGGCCGGACGCCGACCATGTGGCCTCCCGGCGCGTCACGGATAGATCAAGGAGTCGGTCGAGGAGTAGTAGTACGTGCTCGGCTCCAGTCCGAATGCCCCTTCGCCGGGAAACGGGTTTGGCCCGACCGTCGCGTAGTGCGGCGATTCGCCGTGGATCCAGTTGAACGGGGCATCATCCCACGCGTCGGTCATCAGGCTGTAGATGTTGTCACCTTGCACGCCGGCAAGCGGCGTCTGGGCAAACGTCACCGAGCCGTCGGCGTAGCCGACGTTCTGGCCGGTGCCCCAGTGGTTCGGTGAGTTGTATCGGCGCCATCGCCACCGGGGCGACGCGGGCGTCAGTGGCTCGCCGCGAAGGGTCTCAAACGTCGGCTCGAACGTGTCCAGGTAGAACGGTCCCTTGTCGGCAATGTATACGTTTCGCGGGTCCGCCCCCTCGGTCGGCCGCGCGCCGCGAGGACCAAACGGCACCTGGTAGCCGTAGCTGACGTTGCGATAGGTGGCGAAGTCGTAATAGGCGTCGACGTCGTACTCATAGATTGCGACGTCACGACTGGACGGGCAGATGAAGTCCTCGGGATACATATCTCCGCTGCGCACCAGCATCCACAGTGCCCGCGTGGTGGAGGCGCTGGAACTGCCTATGGTTTCAAAATAAGCGTCATCCGACGTTGTTTCAGTTTCCCGGTCATAGCCGACGTCGCCGGGCTCGACGGGCATGTCGTAGTTGCGTGAATCGGCCAGGTAGTCAATGCCATTGCCATCGGGTGCATAAGCACTTTGGGAGGATGGCGGTATCGGCCACAGTTCACCGTTGTCGTTCGCATAAATCTTGGACGTCGTCACGAAATGCTTCAGGTTCTCCTGGCACCGCGTGGTCTTGCTCGCGACGCGCAGCCGCGACAACGCCGGCGCGGCGATCCCGGCCGCGACCAGCACAAACGCGGCGCACGCGACGACATCCACCAGCGCCACGCCCCTT
>Ga0055449_10000457_pt1 | contig 11397 bp, 3 predicted proteins | sample China_Galinas_PW_2_FD_57739 | JGI IMG/M metagenome (GOLD analysis project Ga0055449, IMG submission 57739) | Wetland microbial communities from San Francisco Bay, California, USA, that impact long-term carbon sequestration - China_Galinas_PWB_D1 | ecosystem: Environmental > Aquatic > Marine >... | reverse complement strand
GTCGGCGCACGCCGACGGAAGCGTTCCTGGCATGTCGGCATTACGGCCGCCGGTATCGTGGCTGTGGTGGTGCTCGGCGGCGCGTTCATGGCTTGGTGGCGAACAGACGCAACGTCGCACGAGGCACGCGGGACGACTGATCCAGCTGCTAAGCTCCCGCTGTCGAATGAGACGCAACACGCCACGCCCTCGCCGAGCGCCACGACGCTTGCCATCCTGCCATTTGCCAACGATGCCGGCGACCCCGAACTGGACTATCTCAGTGACGGTATCACCGAGTCGCTGATCAACACGTTCTCCAGGGTGGCTGAGCTCCGCGTGATTCCGCGAAGCACGGTGTTTCGGCTCTATCGATCAGGTGACGATCCGATTGCCGTTGCCAAGGGCATGTCGGCGACGGTTCTGCTCACCGGGCGGGTTCGCAAGTGGGCGGATCGACTGGCCATACAAGTCGACCTGACCGACGTCGCCGAGAACCGCCAGCTTTGGGGCGAGCGCTACGAGCGCAACTTCACCGACCTGCTGGCGATCGAACGGGATATCACGCAGGAGATCGCCTCGGGGTTGCGGCTGCGTCTTGGGAGAGAAGACGAGAGCAGGCTCAATCGCGGCAGCACGAAAGACACCGAGGCCTATCGACTGTACCTGCAGGGTCGCTACTTCTGGAACAAGCGCACGGTGCCCGACCTTCGAAAGGCCATTACCTATTTCAAGGAAGCGATCGCACGGGACGCTGACTACGCGAGCGCCTGGGCGGGGCTTGCAGACGTTCACATGACGCTGCCCTTTTACAGCGATGCACCGACATCGGTGGAAATCCCCAAGGCACGGAAGGCCGCGGAAGAGGCGCTGCGTATCGACGTGAATCTTGCCGAAGCGCACACAACCCTGGCGTACGCCCTGGCTCTGTACGACTGGAGCTGGGCGGCGTCCGAGCAGGAGTTTCGGCGTGCACTGGAACTTGATCCCAAGTACACCACGGCGCTCAAGTGGTTCAGCGATGTGCTCTCGATCATGGGGCGTCAGGACGAGGCGTTGACCATGGCGAATCGTGCCGCCGAACTCGATCCGCTTTCGCCGAACAATCAGACGATCGTCGGCTTGCGGCTGTGGACCCGCGGCGCCGACCAGGAGGCCTTGGCCAGGTTCGACAAGGCCTTGGAGCTTGATGCGCGATTCCCTCTTGCCTTAAAGCACAAGTCGTGGCTGTGTTGGACGAACGGAGACATGGAGGAGTTCTTCGCGGCGCGCGCAGCCCTGGAGCAGGTCTCGGCCGATGTGGATGTTCCGGCGTCATCGCTGCGACAGGCCTATGCGACCGGCGGGCGAGCGGCCGTACTCAAGATGCTGTTGGCGTCGGATCAGGCAAAACGCTTCCCGGTGGATCGGGCCAGGTGGCATGTATCCCAGGGGAGTCTGGACGCGGCCTTCGTAGATTTGGAGCAAGCTTTTGACCAGCGCGTCGTCTGGTTGCCGTTCATCAGCCACTACCCCGACATGGCTCCATTACGAGCTGATCCACGATATTACAAACTGCGCGCGCGGCTGGGTCTTCCGGCTTCGCCCTGATTACGTTTGGCAGGCGACACGCTCCATTCGATGTCAGTCCCGGCCGGGGCATGTCTCGAAGCCTACAAGGCCGTGGCCCGGTCTTTGCAGGAGTTTGACGCACGCAATCGGTCAGGGCCCCAGGCCGCGCTGCTGCCTTTCGTACTCGATATTGCCTCGAATGTTCCGGTTATAGTAGTCAAGGTCCCACTCGCGAATGGTGTCGTCGGACGAGCCGGAGAGCAGCTTGGATCCGTCGGAGCTAAAGTCCAGATCGAAGACGGTGCTGGTATGTCCCTTGAGGGACGCAAGGTAGCGATTCGTCGTATCAAGGCGTGTGTGCCACAGCTTGATTTCACGGTCTCTGCCGGCGGAAGCGAGTATCTGCAGCGTGGGATGAAAGGCGAGCGCATAGATTGCGGAGTTGTGCGCCTTCCACTTGGCCAGCAGCGCTCCCGTATCGACGTTCCACAGTCGAATTCGCTGATCGTCGCCCCCCGAAGCGAGCACTTTCCCGTCTGGGCTGAAGGCCACTACGCGACACGGCCCTGGTACGTGCAGCTCGTGCAAGAGCCTCCGCGTCGCTACATCGCTGACATAGATCCAACCATCGCGGTCGCAGGAGGCGATCTTGGCGCCGTCCGGTCCGAACGCGAGCTTGGGGGCACGACTCCGGTGCTCGCGGAGTCGGCCCACGCAAGCCAGTGTGGCGGAATCCCAGAGCTTGACGGCCCCGTCGTCGCCCGCCGTGGCGATGAGGCTGCCATCTGGACTGTACGCGACGTCGTTGAGCTGCCCATCATGTGCTTGATTCACCCGCTTGCTCGTGCCCGCCTCAAGATCCCATACGATCAGCGTTGCGTCGTAACCGGCGGAGGCGACACACGGCTTGCGGGGGTGGAACGCGATTCCCGCCACGTCTTGTGTGTGGCCGGTATTCCTGAACAGTTCCTTGCCGCTCAACGCATCCCACACCGCCACAGCACAAACGTCTGTCCCGATTCCTGCGGCAAATCGCCGGTCGTCCGGTGCGAACGCTACGCTCAGCGGGGTGCTTCGCGTTGGATAATCCTGTGTGGCGCGCGTTTCCGCGAGGGCATCCCACAGTCGCACGGATCCATCGACGCTTCCCACGGCGAGCATCCCGTTGTCGGCCGAAAAGGCGAGCGCGTTCGGCAAGCTGGGATGGCCGAGCTTCTTCGCGACGTCGGCACGATCCCTACACCACACGTACACCGAGCTATCGACGGATGCGGCCGCGACGCAGGATGCGTCAAGACTGAGCGTGGCTTGCCGGAACAGATCGGACCCACAGAAGCTCTTCACCAGCGCCAGGCTGTCCGTATCGCGTACGTCACAACGCAATGAACTGGTGATAACCAGCGTCTTGCCGTCTGCACCGAATGCAAAGCGCGGTCGATCAGGAGGGAAACACCGGCTGTTTCGCAAAGGAGTGCGGGCGCTACGAGGCTCGGGACCGCCGCTACTGTCCCAGACCCGAAGTAGACCGCCCAGTGCCAGAGAGACCACCATCGATCCATCTGGCGAGCGAGCGACCCAGCGAGGCTGATGCTGGTCGCTGTCCACACTGTGTGTGTATCTTGCGTCGGGGATGGGCGACGCCATAAACTCGCCGGCTTCCGTGACGACGCCCCAGGTCGTGCTGATCGATGTCAGGATCGGGCTCACCTGCTCGACGCTCAGGTCGTTGCAGGGCCGGCTCGTGGACGCTGACCACGCCCATTGACGCGTCGCATCGTCCTTGCCGGACCAAACGACTTTGGTTCCGTCGCTTGTGAATGCAACGTGCTCGACGCTCGGCATTTCCGATCGGACGTGACCGACCAGTGCGCCGTCGGACATCCGCCAGACCTTGACGAGACCATCGTCGCCAACGGTAGCCAGCAACCGTCCGTCCGAGTTGAACGCCACACACTCGATCCGCCCCTCGTGGGCATGCCACGTTCGAAGGCAAGGCTGCCTTGCGTAGAGGTTCCACAGCGCCCAGTACGCCCGAAACGCGTTGCCGTTCGTGCGCCGGGCGTCCACACCGCTGGGAAGCCGTTCAGTCGCGGCTAGGTACTCATCCCAGAGCAGTTGTTCGGCGCCGACCGAATCCCCGGCTCGCACGGCCATCTGGCCGCTCAGTATTCCTGCTTGGCGCCGCGCGTTGATGGCCTTGTCGCGTTGGGATGCCAGGCGTCCGGCCAGAACGGTCATGGTGACGGCAAAGACGAGCAGTGTCAGACAGAACATCGCCAAAACGGCGACGGTTTTCCGGTGCCGACGGAATGCCTTGCGCAGCAAGTACATGGTACGGTCACGCTTCGCATCAATCGGATCTCCGTTCAAGTACCGAATGATGTCGCCGCGAAACGCATCGACCGAGTCATAGCGATGCTCGGGGTCCTTGCTCAAGGCTTTGAGAACAATAGTGTCGATTTCGTCGTTGATTTGGGCGAGATGCTTCGATGGCCTCTGCGGTTCCGTATGCAGAATACTGTCGATCGCCGACACGAGCGTACCGCTGACACAGTAAGGTGGCTTCCCCGTCAGCAGTTTGTATAGCAAGACACCCAGCGCATACACGTCGCAACGCGTGTCGATGAAAGCGGGATCGCCCTGTACCTGTTCGGGGGCCGCGTACGCGATCGTGCCCATGAACTCCCCGGCCTGTGTCGCGAGCACGGAGCCGACCATTTCGTTGTGGCCCAGTGCCTTGGCAAGACCGAAATCAAGTACATGCGGCTCACCCTCATCGTCCACCAGAATGTTGCCCGGCTTGATGTCGCGGTGGATGATCCCGTTACGGTGGGCGTGCGCTACGGCATCGCAGACCTTGCCGAACAGCCGCAGCGCGAATTCGACAGATCGCGAGCCGGCCTGGCGATATCTGTCGTTGACGTATTCGTCGATCGGCCGACCTGGCACGTAGGCCATCGCGTAGTAGAGCCGATGATCCGAGGTCAATCCGCTGTCGAAAAGCGTGACGATGTTGGGGTGCCGAAGCTGGCTGATCAACTCGATTTCACGCTCCAGGCGATAGCGCTCTCGCGGAGTGATGGACTTACGCGGAAGGTGCATTTTGAGCGCGACCTTGCGGCCGGTCGAATACTGAATCGCCAGATACACCACGCCCTGACCCCCGCGGTGGAGCTCGGAGACGAGCGTGTAGCCCGCGACGTGTGGGGCGGTCGGCAACGATGTCAGCCGCATCTCCTGCCGGCGTGCGTCCGCGAAGCTGCGAAGAAACTCGTCGTCTCTTCGTATCTGGTCCACGAGCGTTTGACACTGTGGACAGGTGCTGACATGACGCTGATGGGACGCGTCTGTCGAGTCGCCACGTGCAAGGCGCTCCAAGGCGTCCCATGGCAAGCACGATGGTTGTATGTCCTCAGGCATGACAGGCCGTCGTTCATGCACCGCTTGGACCGGACAGGCTCGAACTCGCGACGCCTGACGCCCCTCGGCTAATTGTCATCGAAGAGCGCCTCGAGCCGCTGCAGAATCTCGCGGAGCCGCGCGGCCACGTTGTGCTTGGCTACGTAGACGCTATGGGTACTCACGCCCAACTGCTGTGCGACCTCGGCGACGGGGCGCTCACAGATGGCGAAAAGCTCGAAGGCTTGGATGGTGCGTTCAGTCAGCCTCGATTCCCGCCGGAGGTCGACGAGCGCTTGCCGAAGCAGGATTTTGCGGCGCTCCTGATCCCAAACGGACCCGACGTCCTCCTCGGCCGGCATGCTGACAAGGGCTGAGTCGCCACGATCCTCTCGCCTCCCCTCACGCTTTCGGTACCAGTCGACGATACGGTGCCGTAGGATGCTAACCAGCCAGGAACGAAGCCGACCACGACTTCGATTGAATCTGCCGGCGCGATAGTCATGCAGGAAGCAGGTCAGCGTATCCTGAGCGACGTCGGCCGCATCGTTCGTATCGAGCCCGAATCTCGAGGCAACCGCCAGAATCATCGGGCGATACCGCGCATCGAATTCCCGCCAGTGATCGGCATTCGCCGAGTCGCTAATTCCGATGAGCAAGGTAGTCGCCGTGGACGACTTCAGTGAGTCCACCATGCGGTGATGCGCCGCGTTGCCCGACACTAGAACGAAAACAGACCCTCCAGCCCCCATTCCATCAGACGACGCAAAAAAACGCAACCGAAAGTTTGAGATTCGCCCCGCTCGCCACGGAGAGGCAGTAGAGGCACTGAACCCGATCACCGCTGATTGGCAACAAAAGCCGCGGGGCGGGTCAAGTCCCACACTAATTTTGTTGGAGAGGACTCAAATGAAATCGACCTATTTTCACATGCTGGCGCTTGGTACAATGTGTTTCGCGTGCCTGATGGCTCACGTGACCAACGCCGCCACCGTGGCCTACAGCAGCGGCGTCAGTCCGGTGGGAGACGATGCGGCGTTGCTGCCGGCCGTCACCACCGATCCGGCGAACGGTCCCACGGAGCTCGGCGACGACTACGTCCTGAATACATCGAACTTTCTGTCCCTTGAATCGTTGACCGTGCGAGGACTGGTGACCAGTCCCGGCGTGCACGTCATCTTCACCATTCGTGACGAGTCCGGTGGCTTTGTCGAGGACTTCGGCGCCTACCTGACGGGGACATTCGCGCACCAGGTCACCGTGAATCCGCCGGTCGTGATCCCGCCCAGTGGATTCTTGACGGTGAAAATCGATGGCGCGCTCGATCCCAACGGGCAGTTTCTGTGGTTTCTAACTCGTGCTGTGGACGTCGGAGGCAACGACGCGACGATTCTCTGGGAGAATAGCGGGACGGTGAGCGCCGACGAAAGTACCTGCAATGGTGGACCGAATGCCGGCGCTGCGTGTACCTCAGATGCGGACTGTGCCGGCGCCACGTGTGCTCCCGCGTTGCAGCTGAGCGGCATGTGTGATGGCGGACCGCTGGACGGACTTCCGTGTAGTACCGACGCCGATTGTGCCGGGTCCACCTGCGTGGTTCTCGGCGGAATCCTCGCCTTCCAGTTGGAAGGGACGGAAGTGTCGATCACGGACTGCAACGGCAACCAGGTCGACGACAGTGTGGACATCGCTAACGGGACGAGCCAGGACTGCAACGCCAACGGAGTGCCGGACGAATGCGAACTCACGGGCAACGACTGCAACAGCGACGGCATCCCCGACGACTGCCAGTTGGCCGGCAACGACTGTAACACGAACAGCGAACCGGACGAGTGTGACATCTCGTCCGGAACGAGTAACGACGCCAACGGCAACGGCATTCCCGACGAGTGCGAGGCGGACTGTAACGGGAACGACGTCCCCGACGACGTGGACATCGCCAACGGCACGAGCCAGGACTGCAACGCCAACGGCATCCCGGACGAGTGTGACATCGCCGGCGGCGCGTCGAATGACCTCAATGGGAATTCCATTCCCGACGACTGTGAGCAATTTGGCTTCTTCCGAGCAGGCGACGATGACAACTTTGCAAGCACCGGCGATCCTGACGACTACATCTACGTGCGTCCGGTTCTCGATACGTGGTTGAACGGCCCCGGCAGCCCGAATTACGCCAACCATGAGGCGCTGTCCCGTCCCTTCGACGACACCACGCCTCACTGGGATTTTGGGTACACGTTTGACGGAATGCCGCAAATCTGCACCGGTTCGCTCCGGATCCGCGTGAAATGCATTGATTCCGGTTGCGGCGACGACATGCTGTACCTTCAGTACATCGATCCGACCGGCCGAGGGGCCTATTATTTCTGGGAATACTCGATCGCCGACCTCGACGCCCTGGCTGGCGGGGACGGCTCGTGGCAGGTTGGCGATACGCTGGACTACACGCTGGACCTTTCGCAGCTACCCGACCCGGCCGGTGGCACACCGCTGAACCTGCTGCCCGCCATCAGCGACGCCGGCTACCTCGATGTCGTTATCATCGACAGCACCGGGGTGGACTTTCTTGAAATCAGCTACGATGCCTGCGGCTGCGTGAGCGCGCCGCCGGGGATGGTCGCGTGGTGGACGGGGGACGGCTGTTGGCCAACCGACACGCTGGGCAATCACGACGGATTCTATCATGGGACACCCATCTGCTCCATTGATTACAAGGTAGGCGGTGGCGCTTTGGAGTTCCACAACGACACCTACGTTGAGGTGCAGGACCACCCCTCGCTCGACCCCGGGGATGGTGACTTCAGTGTTGATCTCTGGTTCAAAACGGCGGCCACGACCAATCAACCGATGCTCACCAAGCATGACGCTGCAGGCATCGGCTGGCAGCTATACATTCTCGCAAACGGTCAAATCGAGTTTTCCGCCAATACCGGCGTCTGTACCAGCCCAGTGCCAACACTCTACCCCCCAGGCTACAACAACAACGCGTGGCACCACCTGGCCGTGACGGTTCAGGGATTCGGGACAGGTCGTTTCGCCAGCCTGTACGTGGACGGTATCCTCAGCAGCGCCGACCTTCTCGGCTGCACCGGGACTGGCATTATCGAGTCGAACGAGAATCTGTTGATCGGCGGCGATGCCAATACCGGGGTCGAATTCTTGGGCCAGATGGACGAGATCGAAATCTTTGACCGGGCGCTTCTGCCGACGGAGGTGCTGGGGCTCTTCGCCGCCGGAAGCGCCGGCAAGTGCAGGCCCGCGTGCGTCGTTCCTCCGGACGACATGGTGGCGTGGTGGGACGGCGACGACTGCGGTGCACAGGATCGCCTGGGCGTCTACGACGGCTTCTTCGAGGGCAGTCCCGTCTGTCCCAAGCAGTCCAAAGTCGGAGGCGGTGCGATGTTTATGGCGCCGGGCACGTACATACGCGTGCCTCACGGTGAATCGCTTGATCCGGGCGTCGGCGAGCTCACCATTGACGCCTGGGTGCTGAGCAGCGCCAATGGATCCCAACCCATAGTCGATAAGTTGGACTCGATCGGGGGCTACAGCCTGTCGCTCGAGAATGATACCGTTGTCTTCGAGGTATGCGCTGGCCCGAGCTGTAAAACTACCACAGGCTACTGTCCTGCCAACGACGGCAAATGGCATCATGTGGCGGCGACTTTGCACCGTGGCCCACTGAACTGGGTCCGGACACGAGTTTTCGTCGACGGCTGGCCTTGCTCAAAGCCGGACGAGGAGTGGTTCCAATTCACGCCCCCAAGCCCGGGGGATGTCAAAAGTACGTCAGAGCTGACGATCGGCGCGGCGCCATCGACCGGTACTCCGATCGTGTTTTTCACGGGTGTGATCGACGAAGTGGAGATCTTCGATCGCGCCCTGACGCCGAGTGAAATCCAGGAACTGGTGAATGCCCAGGACCAGGGCAAGTGCAAAACGGATTGCCTGGCCCCACCCGCGCAGATGGCCGCCTGGTGGCCGCTGGACCAGGCCACGGCGAGTAGTACCTACGACATCGTCACCGGCCTTCGCGCCGCCAAATACGGAAGCCCGAACACCACATCAGGAAAGGTCGATCATGCGATGCACTTCGACGAATCGACGGACTACCTCGAGGTTGACCCCAACCCCACGCTCACGATCGGCGACTTCAGCATCGATGCCTGGGTCTACTGGGAGCCACCCGAACTCGGCGACGCCAACGACGAGATCGTCGGCACGGACAGCGTTCGTTTCCGGCTGGTACACGACGGGACCGCGGACCACAACGCGAGCCTGCTCCTGTGGCTTGTGAACGGCGGTGTGGACGTCAAATGTACCGGTTTTAATGAGTCCGTTCCGCCCTATCAATGGGTCCACGTGGCGGCCACCTATGACACGTTCGACTGCGCGCTTTACACCAACGGCCAGGAAGTCTATAGGTCCTACGTTGGTCCCAGTTATGTCTTCAGCAACAACGGCAAGACGTTCATGGGGCGCGCTACGACCGACAACGCACACTTGAAGGGCAACCTCGACGAGGTCGAAATCTTCGACCGGGCGCTGGACCCGTCCGAGGTTCAATCGCTTTATGAAACCGGTTCTGCTGGAAAATGTAAGTGCGCCGAACCGCGCCCAGGGATGGTGGCATGGTGGAACGGCGAGGACTGCGGTGAGACCGACGTCCTCGATCGACATGACGGCGAGCCCCTCTCCCCGTCGTCGGGCACATGTCCGGGCAGCTGGAAAGTCGGCGGGCCGCCGAATTACGCCATCAACTTCGGATCTAATGCTTTTCGGGTCAAGGATCATGCGGACCTCGAGATTGGCGACGGAGAGATTACGATCGATGCGTGGATCAAGACCGATGCCACCGGAATTCAGCCGATTGCGGACAAATACATCGGCGGGATAGGGTACAAGTTCTACATGACGAACGGAATCGTGAGCTTCCAGGCTTGCGATGGGCCCGGAACGTGCGTCTATGCGGAGAGCCCAACGCCAATCAATGACAACCATTGGCACATGGTGGCGGCGCGCCTGAAGCGTGTGGATGACAATGCCGTGGCATCGGTCTGGGTCGACGGTGCGACGCGCAAGTCAGGCACGGCCGCCCTCGGCTCCGTTGATGCCAACGTCGATCTCCTCATCGGAGCCGGTCCGGCAACGAATCCCACCGAGTTCTTCGCGGGCATCATGGACGAGATCGAGGTTTACGCCCGTGCGTTGACCGACGACGAGCTCTACCGCATCTTCGCGGCCGACACTCGGGGCAAGTGCCCGGTTCCGCGGTGTACGTACAGTCCGCCACAACCGTGGTATGCCAACCATTTCTGCGTGGACGGCTCGAACGGGGTGGACTACTCATCACGCTGCTTCGCCGACGCCGACTGTTCGAACGGTCCCTGTGTCAATTGGAGCCGCTATATCAGTTTCTTACCAGGCAGTGTCCATGAAGACGTAGGCTTCGAAGTCGAGTTGAACGACCTCGATGGCTTTGCCGACGCCAACGGCAGTCGGCTCTGGGTGGGGCCGCCGAAGGAATATCCGGACGAAGACTCGAGTGATCCGGGCCGAACGTTCTGGGCAGCGCCGCTTCAGTGCGAGCCGCATTACCAGGACTGGAGCGGTATCGACGCACTGCATGTCTTCGGCGCCGAGATCCTGCCGAACTCGGCCTACGTTGTGCGCGCCTACTACCCCGATTGCTACCCCTCGGACCCGACGGTGTCGTCGCTGCCGGGGTTCACTGTGACCCACACCGGCCACTGGGGCGACGTGACGTCCCCGTATTCCGAGCCTGGCGGATCGTCGCAGCCGGACTTTACCGATATCAACGCGCTGGTGGAAAAGTTCCTTGCCACACCGGGGGCGCCAGCGAAAGCCGCGGCCCAACTGCAACCGAACCTGGTGAATCCGAATCAACCTATTAACTTCGCTGACATCTCGGCGGACGTCGACGCGTTTCTCGGAGTGACCTACGGCTCGGAGTTCACAGGACCGTGCACGTGCCCGTCCTCGGTGACCTGTGGTGCCACTGCCTGCACCTCGGACGCTAACTGTTCCGGTGGTCTCTGCGTGGGCGGTTTCTGTGCGGATGCTTGCGGTCGCTGTGCGCCCTAGTGAGTGAATGTGCCTACCCTGCCGCTACGATGGGCGGTCCCGGCATCCGCAGCAGCCGGGGCCGCCTCGTTCTTGTGCGGCGTTGGATCAAGAAGACCGCCTCGCCGACGAACGATTCTCGATCATGACGACGGCGCGCCACGCCGACGCCTCGACCCTCTGCCACTCGGACCGAGTGTGCAACGTCTGGTGCCAGCCCGGCCGCTTGTGGACTCCGGGTCAACAGGGTCTACGAACACGCCTTTCGCCCACCGCCGTCACGGCGTACACCGGCCGCATTGGTCGGCGCAGAACCCGTCGATGCACAAGCCATCGCCTCCGCCCGGGACAATGCCCTCGCACGCAATGTCGTTGGTGCAGGGC
>Ga0055449_10000447_pt1 | contig 11474 bp, 7 predicted proteins | sample China_Galinas_PW_2_FD_57739 | JGI IMG/M metagenome (GOLD analysis project Ga0055449, IMG submission 57739) | Wetland microbial communities from San Francisco Bay, California, USA, that impact long-term carbon sequestration - China_Galinas_PWB_D1 | ecosystem: Environmental > Aquatic > Marine >... | reverse complement strand
ATTGCCCAAAAAGGGAAATCCATTATCGATGCTTATAGTATTATGGGCTTGAGGACTTATATAATAATTTCCTAAAGCACCCTTGCGACTGCTCTGCCCAGGATCAATAAATATTGGATATCTGTCGTAGTATAGTACAAATGAAAGAAAATCATTATGGGCATGGGTTGGATAATGATTATGGGGCGGGTTTGTGTGTAAAAATAAGATAAAGTCACTTAATTCTATCCGGTGCCATCCACTATGGTTAAAGATTTGGACAGCTCTTTTCTTTAATTTAAGGCTTGTTGTGAATGAATGTTGAACCGTATCTTTTTCCCATAATTTGGGCCAACCAGCAATCCTGTGTACATTAGGCACAAAGCTACTCGTCACATATTCTTCGGCTAATTTAGAGTAGGGTACATCTAGTAACCACCAGGGTGGAAAGTAGGGGACCACATCTCCTATTAATGGTATTTCTTTTGTTTCACTACCTTCTACTAAAAAGAAAAATCGACATCTAAGCAAAAGCGAGGGTAAATATTTTTTTAGCGTGCTTATAATTGGATTGTAGTCAGCTTTTTTAGCCGCGTAAGATATTTCTAAAAGCCATCGTGTAACTAAAAATTGGTAATGGCTTGATCCTTCCCGTAAGAATCCATCGTTCGTAATTAAATGCTCAAGTGCTTCATCAAGTACAGCGTCTGCGACTTTCCACATTTCTTCGGAACTATTTATTTCTGCAATAAATGCTAACGCTCTCGCGTTATTAACGGTATTGCTACTAATTGGGCTGCATTCTAGATTGTCTAGTAGTTCATGGCCCATGGTTGTTAGCGCATAAGCTATATCTCCCGGGATTTCATCATTGTATGCTTTAGAACAAATATAGACGTTGCCTATACGTTCTGAGATTGCGAACGGCTCAGCCGCAATACCCGATGGTTTTAACGTCATTGTATCAATCCAGGAACGTACAAGCCAGCAGATCCATTCTTCTGTAGGCTTTTGGTCTGGGCTGGTTAATGCAAATGTTAACCAAGTCCAGCTGTGTAATGCACGTGTATCTTCCGGATCTTCAAAAGTTTCTTTCCACATTTTAGGTGCTTCTACCGTATGCCAATCACTAGCCAACCGGATTTTTTCAGGGCCAGGGGGTAGCTCACTATTTGGTTTTTGAACCCGTAATACAGCATTTTGTTTTAATTTAGGAACATGTTTGCGTGCTTCGCAAATCCTTGCAGGGTAACCCTTACTCGAACAAAGAGGACTTGTGAGGCTGCGTACAAGTTTTTTTAAAGGGGTTAATATCATTGGCTGCGTTTACAGGTAGTGGGTTTTGTTTTGGGTATAACAATTCCTATTCTGTAGTATGCCTGATTAAATCCCTTTTGAGAAGCTAATTTTTGAATTAAATGTAAGAAATAATCAGCAGAATGGCCTTCTTAGAGTTAAGAAACGGCTGCTAATTCTTCCTCAAGGTCTTTTGATGATGGGATCAAATTCTGCTTTTCTACAAAGTTCCTGTAGATTGCATTGGTTTTTATTAATTCTGTATGTGTTCCTTTGCCAACGATGTGTCCATGGTCAAAGACAATGATCATGTCCGCACTCTTGATCGTACTCAAGCGGTGCGCAATCGTTATTACGGTCTTGTCCTTCGTCAGCTTCTTGAGAGCTTCCTGGATATAGTACTCACTTTCAGAGTCTAGCGAAGATGTCGCTTCATCCAGTACGAGGATTGGTGCGTTTTTTAAGAAAGCTCTTGCTAAAGCAACCCGTTGCTTCTGCCCTCCCGAAAGCAGATCCCCGCGTTCACCTACTTTAGTCTCATATTTCTCTTCGAATTGCTCAATAAAGTTATGCGCAAAAGCATTAACGGCAGCTTCATAAGCTTCTTCTGTCTTAGCATCGGGTCTGCCGAGCATGATGTTAGATAAAATGGAGTCATTAAAAAGAACAGGATACTGTGGGACGATTGCGATATTCCTCCTTAAATCCTCTATGCGCATATCTTTAATGCCAATATTATCAATCGATATTTCTCCTTCATTGACATCATAAAAACGCGATACGAGTTTCGAAAACGTGCTCTTTCCCGCACCACTATGACCGACTAAAGCCACTTTTGTCCCCGCAGGAATATGTACATTTACTCCAGCAAGCGTAGGCGTTTTATCATAGGCAAAGTTGACATTCTTAAACTCAATTTCTCCTTTTAAACGGTCCACATCTACAGGGTTTTCTGGGTCTTCAATATGAAGAGGCATATCTAGGACGTACCGAATTCGTTCAACAGCACCTTCTGCAAATTGTAAGTCAGCGATTAAATTACTGATCCGTTTCATCGGGTCCGTTGCAAAATAAAGGGCCGTACCCAGTGCCATGAATGCTGAAAATGGCATATTAATAAAGTATCCGTAGACGAAAACAACACTAACAATTGTAGCCGACACAAACTCAACGACCGGTTGCTGCAGCCTCTGATATTTCACCAGCTTCATACACATCTTTTTCATCATCTCCAGGTAGCTATCATGTTTATTTATTTGTGTTTCCTGGAGGTTGAACGATCGGATTTCTGCTACAGCATCAAGGTTTTCCGAAATATGCTGGAAAATGCCACCAGCCAAGTTTTGCATTTGCATACTCCCGCTTCGCATACCCTTCTTTACCATCCGTATCGGTACGGCTGCTGCTGCCACTGATATAAAAAATAAGGGTATCATCATGTAGCTACTATGTTGTACGCATATGTAAATAAGCGTACAAAAAGCAGCAAACATCTGGATCGGTTGCTTAAATATTTCCGATGCAAATTGTAGTGTTGCATTCTGCACCATCATCGGGTCATTCGCAAGCCGGGCAATTAAGTCACCATGGCTGTTTTTATCAAAAAAGCTCAAAGGTAAAAATTGAATCCGCTTAAAGATGTCAGCCCGCAGTTCCCTCATGATAACCATATTTGTGTAGCTCATGAAGTACCCGTTTAAGAAACTCAGTACGCCACGCACAGCGAAGATTCCCGGTAAAAGGCAACCAACCATTATGATATATATAGTAGAATAATGGGCATCTGGGGACTCGAAAATGTTTTTAAATACTTTCTGGCTTATAAGAGGAATCCCTAGCCCACTCATGGCCCCAAACCCCAAACCAGATAAGAAAGCGATTATGAAATATTTTTTGCCTCTTTTTAGGTACTTAAGAAAGAATAGATATTTTTTCATATAAAATGGTTATGCTTTGTATATGGAATACATTATGTGCGAAATTTCAAGCTTATAAAGGGATATGGTAATCTTCTGTTCACCCTTTTCTGGTTCTTTATTTGCTTGCATGTGCTTTCTAGAGCTGTTTCTTTTTTAGAATCTTTAAACATTACAGTTATATATAGATTATCCAGTAAATCAATAGTTTCTTTATGAAGATTCATGCAATCACGCACGCACCCTTTGAATCCGTAGGTGTAATAAAAGATTGGGCCCTTAGAAATAAAAACACTCTTACGGAGACGAAATCCTATGCTGGCGAAATCTTACCTAAAACAGACGCATTTGATTGCCTTCTCGTTATGGGCGGTCCTCAAAGTATTCATGAAGCCGATAAATGGCCTTATCTATTAGAAGAAATAGACCTGATTAAACAATCAATCGACGAAAATAAATTTATCCTCGGCTTTTGCCTCGGGGCTCAACTTATAGGGGAAGCCTTGGGCGCCAGAGCCACCCAAAGCCCTGAAAAAGAAATAGGCGTCTTTCCTGTAGCATTAACAGAGGAAGGTGCCAACGACCCCGTATTTAAACATTTCCCTCAAACCTTCGATGTTTTACATTGGCATAATGATATGGCTGGTATTCCTGAAGGTGCACGCCTCCTCGCCAGCAGCCCCGGGTGCCCCCACCAAGCGTTTCGTTTCCAGAACCGTATTTATGGGCTCCAATTCCATATGGAAATAAATAAAGAAGGGGCTAAAGCATTAATTGAAAATTGTCCCGAAGACTTAAAACCTGGTAAATACATTCAATCAAAAGATTCTTTACTAGCATCAGATTTTGCTTCCATAAACGAAAATATGTTTAAGTTTTTGGACATTTTCTTTGAAAATATCCTAGAGTTTAATTTACCATAAACCCCTATGAAGTATACAACCCATAAAAAACTCGGCAAAAACTGGAGTGCAATTACCCTTGGTTGCTGGCAATTAGCACCTAGTGAAGGGTGGGGCGATCTCTGTTCTGCAAAAGATGCAGAAGCTGTAGTAAAGAATGCCCTGGATAATGGCATCACGGCTTTTGATACCGCAGAAGGCTATGGCGACGGCGAATCTGAGCGCCGTCTCGGTAAAGCACTCGGGTCTCAAAAAGACGACGTTATCGTTATTTCTAAAATTTGGCCCGATGCAGACTTTACTAAAGAAGCCTTTGAGCAAAGAATGGATGATACCCTTAAAGCCCTAGGCCGCGATTATGTAGATGTTTACCTTTACCACTGGCCACCGGATGAATTTACAACTAAAGACCATGGCCAGAAACTAACCGACTTCATGCTTTACCTAAAAGAAAAAGGTAAAACAAAAATCTTTGGTGTTTCTAATTTTAGAAAAAAAGACCTTCATCTCTTAGGAGATAATTTACCTGAATATTCGATTAATGAAATACCATACAACCTTGTTCAAAGGGAATATGAAGGTTCTGAGTGTGAACTCTGTTCTAAAGCAGGTCTTGAATATATGGTATATGCCCCAACCGCAAAAGGCTTCTTGGCACGCGAACTCTCAAAAGAAGATCTTTCCTATAGAGCTCGCAATAATAAGGACTTCTTCCATGAACCTCTCTACAGCGAAGCTAAAAAAGTTTTTAATAAAGTAAAAGAAATTGCAGATTCGATTAATCGTAAACCTATCGAGGTAGCCATTACTTGGGTTCTAAATCAACCTAACGTCCTTACTGCTATTGTTGGTTCTAGAAAGCCTAATCAAGTCCCAGAATTTTCTTCTGCAGGAGATTGTGAGCTCTCTTCCGAGCACCTCGAACAACTAACTAAAGTAAGCGATTTATTTTTAGAGGCAAGAGAGCGTTTAAAGATAGGCTCGACTGATTTCTAAATCAAATCTACAGATTATACGTGATTTCTGAAATAGTTTTCAGTATTATTGCATTAGAGTCGTACCCCAATAGACCTTATGCCTGATCACATTATTATTCTTATTATCCTTGCTGCAATCCTTGCCTTATTTATCTGGGGTAAATATCGCTACGACGTTGTCGCCATATTTGGGTTATTAGCAACTGTTGTTACGGGCCTCGTTCCTGCCACAAAAGCCTTTACTGGCTTTGCGAGTCCCGCTACGATCACGGTTGCCCTTGTTTTAATACTCAGCTACGCCCTTACACGCTCAGGTGCCACCGATTTTATCGATAAAATCGTTAATAAGGCTTCTGGTAGACCTACCACACATATTATTGCACTCGCATTTTTAGCAGGTGCACTCTCTATGTTTATTAATAATGTAGCGGCCTTAGCCCTTTTTATCCCTATCGCTATTAACTCTGCTCGTTCTGCAAACAGATCCCTTTCCTGTATCCTTATGCCACTTTCGTTTGGTTCTATTTTGGGTGGTCTCGTCACCCTTATTGGAACACCTCCTAATATTATTATATCCTCTTATAGGCAAACAAACATCGGCAGCCCCTTTAATATGTTCGATTTTGCCCCAGTTGGAGGAACAGTCGCCCTTATTGGGATCTTGTTTATTTCTCTTGTCGGCTGGAGGTTTATACGTGTTCGTATAAAAGGCGGGGAAAGTAAGGCCGATTTTTTTGAAATAGAATCCTACGTTTCTGAAATTAAAGTCACCAAAGACTCTAGCCTTGTCGGTAAAACAATTAAAGAAATTGAAGAAGCCACAGAGGATTTAGATATCGTCCTTTTTTCACTTATTCATAAAAAGCAACGGTTTACAACACCTTCCCAGAACTACGTTATCGAAAAAAGTGATATTTTGCTTATCGAAGGAGGCCCTGAAGCTATCGATAAATTTGTTTCAAAGTATAGCCTCGAAATCGTAGCCCCCGAAAAAGTAGATAAAAAAATCCTTCACTCGGATGAAGCGGAAACATACGAAGTCGTTGTGCAGCCACGTTCTTCCATAGAAGGTCGCCTTGTTCAAAATCTGGCTTTTAGAAGACGTTTTGGTGTTAACTTATTAGGTGTTTCTAGGCAAGGCAGGCCCTATCGTGGAAGGCTAAAGTCTTTTAGAATAAATGCAGGAGATGTCCTCTTAATCCATGGATCTCCTGAGCTTATTTCAGAAATTAATGCGTCTTATGGATTGTTGCCCCTTGCCGAGCGTCAATTTGAAGTCGGACGCAAAAAATATGATGCTCTTTTTGCTTTAGGTATATTCTCTGTCGCTATTGCCCTTTCTACTTTTAATTACCTCTCGATTCAAATTGCACTGGCAATTGCAGTGCTTGCGATGATTGTCCTTAGAATTATCCCTCTAAGAGAAATTTATTATAAAGTCGATTGGCCTATCATTGTTTTGCTGGGTGCGATGATACCTGTCGGGCAAGCCCTTGAAACATCGGGTGCGACAGCATTGTTAGTCGATGGGTTGCTTTCTATTGCAAAAGGTTTATCCCCCATTTTTATCTTAGCCATCATCTTGATTATTACTATGACTCTTTCAGATATTCTTAACAATGCAGCAACCGCTATCTTGATGGCTCCTCTGGCACTTAGCATTGCTCAAAAACTTCAAGCAAATCCAGATTCCTTTTTAATGGCAGTTGCTGTCGGCGCTTCCTGTGCTTTTCTTACACCCATAGGTCACCAAAATAATGCTCTTATTCTGGGCCCCGGTGGATATAAATTTGGCGATTATTGGATACTCGGTCTGCCCCTTGAAATCATTATTGTGCTTGTCTCCATTCCCATGATTAGCATAGTGTTTCCTTTATATTAATTTTGCTATGAAAGACTCTTGTTTAAATAATCTCCTTGAAGGTCATAAACGTTTTAAAGATAACTACCACGCAGCGCATAAGGAAACTTATGAAACGCTTGCTCACGAAGGCCAAAAGCCGAGAGCACTCGTTATCTGTTGCTCGGATTCTCGCGTGAGCCCTTCGATAGTATTCGATTGCAAGCCCGGGGATATCTTTACCATAAGGAATGTTGCCAATATCGTACCGCCTTACCAAAAGGACGCTTCCTATCACGGTACTAGTGCTGCGCTTGAATTTGCCACTGTTAACCTTGGCGTTTCTGATATCATCATTATGGGCCATTCGCGCTGTGGTGGCATACAAGCCCTTATGGAATCTGCAGATGATTTTGAGAGCACTAAAAATGATAGCTTTATTGGTGCTTGGCTTAATATAGCTCATTCAGCTAAAGAGTGTACGCTCGCCAAACATAAAGAAGCACCTTTTGAGCAACTGTGCGTTAAATGTGAAAAGGAATCGATTAAGCATTCGATAGAGAACCTTCATACATTTCCTTGGGTAGAGTCACGCGTTAAGGCTGGTGATCTTCATATACATGGAATGCACTTCGACGTTCTTAATGGGAATATTTCCCTCGTGGAGTCTTAAGCTTCTGTTTGTGGATACTTCTTTAGTAATATATTGAGTATTATGGCTGCAAAGATAAGAATGATCAGTATCGCAAATACAGCGTCTGCAAACAGTTGATCTGATAAAACGTGTTCTCCTAATTCATTGGCCTTTTTTAAAAGAATGAGGCAAATACTACCTCGTGGAACCATACTGGCTGAAAAGGTAATTGCTGATGAGAACTTCATCGTAAAAATTGAGGGTAATAGATTTGCAACCAGTTTTCCAATAACGGCAATTGCTAATAGAGATAGGATCATACCGGGGTCAAACGTTAATTGAAAAACGTCGATTTTGAATCCAATTAAAATATAGAAAAAAGGTGTAAATAGATCAAACAAGGGTTCAAAAGCAGCATCGATTTTTACGGCTTCCGGGTCTCGGCTGAAAATGAGTCCCGCAAAGAATCCACCAATGGCTACGGAATATCCAACAAGATCTGTTATAGATGCCACAATCAAGCTAATCCCTACAACTAAAATCATCGTCAGTTCTCTGCCTTCGATTTTTTTGAAAAAGGAGGTTATTGGGCTTTCTAAATAAAGAGAAAAAAGCAAACAAGCGATACCGATAAGAATGAGTTTTAAAAGAAACCAGCCAATAGTCGTCCCTAAGAAAACACTGAGTGATACATGTTCTAATTTATCTAACGGTAGAAATGATATCAGAATCGCTAATAAGATAATCCCTGAAATGTCATCCATCTCGGCAACGTCTAGAAGTGTTTCTCCGACTTTCGTCTTCAGTGCATGCCGTTTTCTCCAGACTTGAAGGGTTACGGCGACACTTGAAGCAGTCAACGATGTGGCAATGACCAGGCTTGAGACGTCTCTTATGCCTAGAATTAAGTAACAGGATAAATAAGCAATAATCCCACTGAGTAAAACGTCACTTACCCATATTATGGAGGCTTTTGGTAATCGTTTTACGAGAGACTTAAAGTTGCTTTCTAAACCTACACGAAACAGCAAAGCGAAAATCCCGATGTTTCCTAAGAAATCGAATACATAGTCAAAATTTTCGCCTCCAACTGGAGATTTGTTTATAACTCCCCGGAGTATCAAGCCAAAGATAATATATCCAGCTACAGCAGGCACGTGTATACGGTCTAATAGGCTTCTGATAAATATTACAGCAACAATGACCATTCCAAAGATTAAAACGGTTGTAGGGAGATAAGTATCCATAAGCGATAAGGGGGATTGGGGCTGTCTCTGCTATACTTAACAAACTATAGCCTCTAAGGGCAAACTGTTTTTTTGATGAATCGGGCTGAATAGTCGTTAAATAGGTGCTTCTTTTAAGGCCGAAAAGGCTGGACATTTATCCTTTTTATGCTAATGTTATAGTATATCTAAAGTGTTTAAAAGTCATTTTAGATTTCTCAGAGGATTTTAGTTCGCAATGGTTAATTTGTTTTCCCGTAGGATATCAGTTAATAGTTTGCTCTAGGTTCTCAGTTTTAAATTACAAATATAACTATTAACAGATATTATGAATACTACATTGTACATTGGAAATCTATCGTTTGATTCTACACAAGAGGATCTTACGGATTATTTTTCCAGCCAAGGAATAGAGACTACAGAAGTTAACGTCATCTTTGACAAAATGTCAGGCAGACCACGTGGTTTTGCTTTTGTTAAAGTTGCCGATGAAGAAGCAGCAAAAAAAGCAATCGAGCAAATGGACCAGCAAGAGTTCATGGGTAGAAACCTTATTGTTCGTGAAGCTTATGATTCTAACACTCAAGGTGATAAGAAACCTTTCAGAAGCGGCGGTGGTAATCGCGGCGGAGGAGGAAGAGGCGGAAACTTTAGAGGTGACCGTCGTCAAAGAGACCAATATTAATTCTCTATTCCGAGTTTAAGTAATTAAGCTTTTTTAAACCTCCATGCCTAAAGCGGCATGGAGGTTTTTTTATTATTTTTAAAATTTCAAAGAACAGGGGGGGGATGTGTGGTGGTTGTTTTTGGATGATTTTTGTGTGTTCTTAGGTACTAAAGGGCCGGCCTGCGGTGTGCCCGAGGATATCAAGAGATCCTTAGGGAAACGTTACTAAAAATGAAGCCAAAAGTATTCCTGTGGCTTAGACACTTGTATAAGTTCCTTGAAGGTTAGCAGCGGATATGTAAATACGTAACGCTTGCGACACAGCGGTCGCTATGTGGGTGGGTGTTGCATGGTTGGAGTGGGCCGGTGAGGCCTTGGAGATTAGTAGTGGTAGTTAAGACTTGTCTCTATGTGGGTACATAGAGACACAGCTTTCGTTGTGGCTGTTAGCTTAGTTTGGTTTTGAGGTGTATTCCTTTCTTTATTAGAGGTTAAGTGTGTTGAGATATCTATCCGGGGAGGATAGGGGAAGAACAATAGGGAAAATAAAATAGAGGGTCAAGTGTTTTGTTGATAAAAAGTGATATTTTTTATTTTTTTAGGGTTTCTGGGTTTAAGTTCTTGCGGAAAGGTAAACAAATGTTCATTAATGGTATCGGAGGAAAAGGAGCGCGCCCTGGTGGGTGGGGGAAGAAAGGTCTAATTCTGTGGTTGAAAGAGAGGAGATTTTTGAGGGATTCTGTTGATTATGGGAATTCGCCGGCGAATACGTTTGAAATTAAAGAAGAGAAGTAGGAGAGTAGATACAGGGAAGCATTACTGTTTTGGCTTGTCGGTTTTTTACTTGAGGAAGGGTGCGTACTTTTTTTCGATTATTTCGAGTTCTGATAGTTGCTTTAAGGCTTTTGTGGCGTGGTCGTGGGCGTGGCTGAACGTAATGGATCTTGTGCGACGACGGTTCTGGATGGTTCTTCCTAGTTTGAGGGTCTCCTGGAGGGCTGATTTGCCTAGTCGGCGGTAGGCTAGCTTTTCATTTTGAGAATAGGTTTCGCCTTCAAAGAAATTAAGGTAAGTAAGGCCGATGTAGTAAGCCGCTCTTGATTTATCAAATATGTTACGAGTAGCCTTTTGGGCTTCCTTAAAATATTCGACTGCTTTTATTGGGTTTGGTTTTTTATCATGCGTAGAAATGCCTAGAAGGGAAAGGGTGCCGAGGGTAAGGGAGGCTTCGTGCCTGATCTGGGGATCTTTGTGTTTTGTTTTTTCGGTAAGGCTTGCAAGGATTTTCTGTTGTTGGGCTGCGATCTTTGGATTGTTTGGGTCACCTAAGAGGATCTTTGAAAAGAGCATGGAAGGGAGGACTTTGGAGCTTGGGAAGAGGGCTTCGTAGAATTGTTGAAGCATTGCTGGAGTGGTGTATTCTGGGTCATGCAAAAATGCATTATAAGCATGGTAAAGGGCGAGGGGGTATTGATTGTTTTTATCAAAGTAAAGGCGTGCTAGCTCTTGGTTAGCATTGGAAGTCGCATTGGTTTTTTTATCTTTAATCGATAGAGCGAGGTAGCGTTTGGACCAGAATATGGCTTCGGGGATGTTATCGTTTTTCTTGCAGTTTTGAGCTTGGGTTTTAGCCATTAGGGCGTGGCCATAGCAAGCGGCCAATTGAAGCATTGAAGAGTGAAGGTTAGCAAGTTGCTTGTGTTTTTCTTTGCTATAAAGGTGTTGGAAATTTTTTAAGAAATCCTCTATGTGAAAGAGGGCATTCGCTAAGTCGTGGTCTATCGATATTCTGTCTTTTTTGAAAATTCTTTCTAGTATGAGTTTTGACGTTTGAGTGAGGGATTTTCCTAGTTCTGTGTTTGGGAGTGAATTTTGGTCTATCATGACCTTGAGAGTGAGGAGGGCAAATATGTGACCCATGCCTGCAAGTTTTGCAAGCTCATTGAGGAAGGTATGGCTTTGGAGGTCGGTTTTTAGATTTAGTAAATCGCAAACGAATTGGGCACACAGGGTCGTCCCATCGAGGGGGTAGGAGGA
>Ga0055449_10000445_pt1 | contig 11507 bp, 9 predicted proteins | sample China_Galinas_PW_2_FD_57739 | JGI IMG/M metagenome (GOLD analysis project Ga0055449, IMG submission 57739) | Wetland microbial communities from San Francisco Bay, California, USA, that impact long-term carbon sequestration - China_Galinas_PWB_D1 | ecosystem: Environmental > Aquatic > Marine >... | reverse complement strand
ACGACGTCCTCGCGGGAATCGTCGTCAATCGTCACGACACTCGCATTCACGCCCGAAGCATCGATCGTCGTCACTTCCGCACCATCCGAACTTCGCAAGTAGACGCCTCGGCCAGTCAGGTCGATCGCCTCGTGGTACGTTCCCGGTGCCACGACGATTTCATCACCGCTCTCGGACGCGGCATCGATGGCAGACTGAATGGAACAGAACGGAGCGGCCTCGCTACCTACGCCCGGCTGCGGACACATATCGTCGTCGACGTACCAGGTGGTCCGGCCGAACGTTGGGCTTGACAGGACGATCATGGTGATCAGCAGCCACGGCGCATTGGTGAGATGGCGATGACGTACGAGGACGGGCAGCCCTGAGTGGTTGTATGAGGACACCGGTTCGCCGGGCAGGCACCCGACCGACCGGAAACGTGGCGACTTGAGTAATGACATGGCTTCATCTCCTGATCACGACCGTCTGCCTCGCGACGACACCGGTTGCGGCCAGGTCGCCTTGAGGAACCGGCCGTTTTTCGAGATGACCTTGCCGTCGACCTCGATCCGGCCGCCTTGGCGCAGGTCGCACACCATGTCCCAGTGCAAGGCGGACTTGTTCTTGCCGCCGGACTCCGGGTAGGCCGCGCCCAGCGCCATGTGCACCGTGCCGCCGATCTTCTCGTCGAACAGCGTGTTGCGCGTGAACTTGTTGATCCAGTAGTTCGTGCCGATGGCCAGCTCGCCGAGCGTGCGGCCGCCTTTGTCCTGATCCATCATCTTATACAAAAATTCTTCGTTTTTCAACGCGCTCGCGTCGACGACCCTGCCCGCCTTGAACCTGAGCCACACGTCGGTCACTTCGCGCCCCTGATACACCGCGGGGAACGTGAACCGCACCTCGCCCTCGGTGGCGTTTTCGACCGGCCCGGTAAACACCTCGCCGTCGGGAAAGTTGTTCGCCCCGTCGCAGTTGATCCATCTGCGGCCCTTGACGCCGAAGCGAATGTCAGTCCCCTGCGGCGTGACGTAGCGCACCTCGGACGCCTTGTTGAGAAAGTCGGCCACCCGCTGCTGCGTCGTGCGGACTTTCTTCCACTCGGCCACCGGGTTCGGGCGGTGCAGCATGCCGGCCTTGAAGACGAAGTCGGCGTATTCCGCGAGCGACATCTCGGCGTCCTGCGCAGCCGCCTGCGTCGGAAACTGCGTACCCACCCAGCGGAGCTTGGCCTTGCCTTTGGCGCTCATGCGCCGCATCGCGATGTCGAGCAGCGGGCGCCGCGCCTTGCTCATGGCCGCCTGCTTCTTCGGGTCGACGTTGCTCATCGCCCGCGTGTTGCGCTGCGCCCAGGCGGCGATGTCGACGTCGAGCGTCTCGTACTCCGTCTTGTCGAGGGCGTAGAGGTAGTCGAGCTGATGCGGCTTGCCGTGCGTCGCCATGATGCGGGCGCAGTCTTCCGGCGTCATGCGCACGACGGGATGGGCCCCGGCCGCAACCACCGCCTTGTACACCGCCATCGCCAGCGGCTCCGCATCCGTCGGCATGCGAATCCGCACGACGTCACCCTTTTTCACCTTGGTCGAATAGCCGACGAGAACGTCGGCCAGCCTGTCGAGTCGTTGATCGTACATGTCTGTTGCAACCTCCTGATGTGGTGAGTCTCAAACGCCGCTTGATGATCGTGCGCCATTCCGTAACGAACCCGAGCCGCAAGCTTTGGCTTGCGCGGTTCCGCATATTCGATGGCTATCATAGCAATCCCAGCGCCGCGCGGGCCCCGCCTGAGGCGGACAGGTGCCGCCCGCGGCTCGGGAATGGCGCGCGCCGTTAGCCGGCGGCGATCGCCTTCTTGATCCTCTTCAAATCCGCCTCGGCGCTGTGGATGCGCGCGTCGTAATACTCCAGGAGCATCTCGAGTTCGCGGTAGCGCCGCAGGACCTTCTTGTCGCTGGTGATCTTCGACCGTAGAGACTGCTTTTCCTTGATCGTGTCGGCGCGGTCGGTTCGATCCTCTTGAAGGTCGGCTTCCGCCTTTTTCAGGTCTTCTTTGGTGTACGTCGTCACGACCAGGTCGTGCAGCGTCCGCCAGGCGTTGGCGGCCTGCGCGTTGACTTGCTCGTCCTTGAACGCCAGGCCTTTCCCATCCGCGTCGAGCGCGGCCTTGTGGGCGATCACCAGCCCGAGCAACGTGGCGTAGTCGTCGGCGATCGCGTCATACTTCGGCTCCATCGCGCCGGCATCCAACTGTTTGGTGATGTAGGCGACCAGCGCCGAATCGCTCGCGGGCGTCAGATCGGGAAGCGCGGGCACGTTGTCGATCGCGCCGGAGAGTGCTTGGAGCAGTTCCGGCCGGGTCTTGCTGTCGGGTTTTTCCGGATCGGGCTTGTCCGCACGCCACTCGTCGACGGTCTTCTTCCTTTCCGCCACCTTCTCGGCATCCCGCCATTGGTCGCCGTCCATCGGCCAGAGCGCGTCCTCGTCGGCGAGCTTTTCGATCGGGTCGAACGCCTTCTTGTAGGCGGCGAAAGCGTGATACACCTCGTCGACATAATTCTGAGCGATGTCGTCGAGGCGCCGCACGGCCGCGTGCGCTTGCGCGTTGCGGACGTAGTCGCGCACGTCCTGCGTCGTGGTCGGAAGGGGCGGTGTACACGCTCCACAAAGCGATGCAAGCAGCGCGGCCGCCCCTGGCAGATACCGGCGGGTTCGTGTGCGGTCGGTCATCGCGCTTACTACTCCCTCTCGTTTGGGGTTCATCTTCTGGTTCGTCATCCCGCCGCCACGGTGTAAATGGCCACGGCAATCCCCATCAGTGCGCCGCCGGCGATCACCCCGGCACACACCGGTTCGAGGTTGTCGACGAAGACGCGCTTCAAGGTGCTGTCGTCGCGCTTCCAGAGCGACTCGGCCAGCCAGAAGAAGAACGATCCGAAGAACATCGCAAAGCAGGTCGTGAACGGGATCACGAACGCCAGGCCCATCCCCACCGCGGAAATCGGGAATCGCCCTTTGCTGACGAGCTTGAACACCTCGAACAGGATGCCGATCGTGCCGCCGATCGCCGCCGCCCACAGCGCCGTCGGGGGAAGCTCACTCAGCCCGCGGGTCAGGATTTCGGCGACGGCCTTCCAGATCGTCGCGGCCGGCATCGGGTATTGCTCGCTGACGAGCCCCTGCGGGTTGCCCTTGAGAAACGCGAAGTAGAACACCGGCACGCACGCCGCCGCCCCGGCGAGAATGCCGAGCACGTGCCCGATGGCCTGGTGTCGCGGCTTGCCGCCCAGCATGTAGCCCGGCTTGATGTCCATCAAAAGGTTCGAGGAGTTGCCGGCCACCTCGCCCGTGATGCTCGCGGTGATGATGTTCGTCGTCATGCTCGGGGACAGCCCGGCGAACGTGAGCTGCGTGAGCTTGCCCAGCGCTCCGGTCGGCGTGATCGAGGTCAGCGCCGTCGAGTGGGCGGCGATGATCGCAAACAAAAACACCAGCGGAATGGCGATGACCCCGAGCCAGATCGCGACGCCGAAGAAGATGTGGGCCAGCGCGACGACCGCGCCGCCGATCAGCGGAATGCCGATGACGAACACCCACATCGGCAGCTCGACGTGCTTGAGGCAATCTTCCTGGGTCTTTCGTCCGCCGAGCAATCCGGCGAAGGCGCTGACGATCATCTGCGGCTTGCTCAAGAAGGCGAAGATACTGGCCGTCGTCATCATCGCGACGCCGCCCCATAGCGCCCAGGTGGTGATGCGCCGAAAGCCGAAGGTCAGCACGCCGGCGTCGTTGACCACGCCGAAGATGTCGCCGTACTTGATGACCAGCGGCGCCAGAATGCAATAGTTGACGATCGCGCCGATCAGGAGCGACACGCCCGTGCGAATGCCCATGAGCCCGCCGGCCGCCATCATCACGTGGTCCGGCTCGAGGCTCACGGTGAGTTGCGGAAGCGGCGTGCCGCTGATCCTCGGCGTCCAGTGCATCAGGTGGTAGATGCCCGCCTCGAGGGCCTCGGGAATTTGCAGAAACGCCATGTGGAGGTGCCTGAGGATGTCCCCCTGCTTCAGGAACTCGAGCAGAGCCGACGAGACGCCGCACACCGCCAGAATTTTTGCCTTGAAGAGGCCCTCTCCGGCGTCGGAGGTGTGCAGGGCGTCCATGACAATGCCGGCCGCCCGCCCTTCCGGGAACTGATGCTGCTCGTCGTTGATGAACCGCCGCTTCAAGGGGAAGGCGAACAGCACGCCGAGCACCGAAATGGCGATCATCCACATGACCGTCACGTGCCAGGGGACGACCCTGTCGGTGATCATCATGTAGGCCGCCAGGCTGGCGATGAGGGGGCTGGTCATGTAGCCGGCCGCCGTGGCGATCGACTGCATGCAGTTGTTCTCGAGCAGCGTGAATTCCTCGCCCAGCCCGACTGTGGTCATCACCTTGAACATCGCAAACGCCACGATCACGGACGTGATCCCGACGCCGAGCGTCCAGCCCGTCTTCATGCCCACGTAGAGGTTGGTCAGCGACAGGATTCCGCCGATGAGCATCCCGGAGATCGCGGACCGGAGGGTCAACTGCGGCATGTTGCCGCGGTAGACGTTCTCCAACCACCAGCGGTCCTTCTGATCGATGGTCCACGTGCGGACCTGCTCGTCGGTCAACTGTTTGATGGCCATTCTACTCACACCTTTGGTGATCTTGGTATGGAGCGAACATCCGGGCGCCGCCCGCGGCAGGCCGGGCGGCATCGGTCGCGTCGCATCATCCCGGTCGGCTCCGGGGATGTCAAACACGGCTTGCCACCCGCCCGGACAGGGGATACACTACTCGATTCCCTGCAAGGTCGGTCCGCGCCGAGGCGTATGCCGCATGCGTGGGTCGCGAGGCGCGGCGGCGCATCGGTCCCGACCGAATGGGACGCCCGGTTCGACGATCCGAGCCGCCTTCGCGGGTCACGGCGGCGGGGACGGAATTTCGGGTGGCTCGCGGAACGTACCCGTGACCCTGTTTTGAGGATTGTCTCGTCCATGACGGCTACACTCGAATCGATTGCTCAACAGATCAAGTCCGGTGATCTCGATGCCGCTTCCTCGGCGCTGGAGTCGGTGACCCAGACCGACGAGAACGAGGCCGATCTTTCGTTTCTCCGCGGGGCCCTGGCCGAGGCGTCGGACGACGTCGAGGCCGCCATCGAGCAATACCTCCATGCCGTCGAACGCCAACCGGAGCATCGCGATGCGGCGTTTCATGCGGCCGTGCTGCTCGATCGCTACGGCGACGACGAGGAGGCCATTCACCAGTACGAGAAGTGCCTCGAGCAGATGCCCGCCCCGGTGAACCTGCTGATCAACGTCGCGGCCATGTACGAGGAGCGAGGCCGGCTCGACGAGGCCGCCGCCCTGCTCAAGTGTGTGCTCGATGCCCACCCGAACCACACCCGCGCCCGCCATTACCTGAAATCCGTCGAGAGCTCCTACGACATGGTGTTCGACGAGGCGTCGCAGCGCGACCGCGAGAAGCGCAGCGCGATCCTCGACACGCCGATCGCCGACTTCGAGCTGAGCGTGCGCAGCCGCAACTGCCTGCGCCAGATGAACATCCGCACCCTGGGCGACCTGCTCAGAACCGGCGAGGCGGAGCTGCTCGGCTACAAAAACTTCGGCGAAACCTCCCTCAACGAGATCAAGACGCTCCTGCAGCAAAAGGGGCTGTCGCTCGGACAGGGGCTCCCGCAAGAGGAGCCGGAACTGCCCGCGCCCGAGCCGGCCGACCTTCCCGCCGACCAGGCCGCGCTGATGCGCCGCGGCGTCGCGGAACTCGAGCTTTCCGTGCGATCCCGAAAGGCCCTGCAGCGCCTGGGCATTACCACGCTGGGCGAGCTGACGCAGCGCAGCGAGGCCGAGCTGATGACGATCAAGAACTTCGGGCAGACCTCCCTCGCCGAAATCCAGCGGCAACTCGAGAGCCACGGCTTGTCACTGCGAAGCTCGAGCTAAGTTCCCTCTCCCGCCGGGAGAGGGTTAGGGTGAGGGCCGCAGCGCGTTAGGTTGGCGGAGATTGTGAAGCCGCTCATGTATTCTAGTGTCACATAGCGGCACAAACCACGTTCAAGAGCCCTCCCCCAGCCCGTCCCGAAGGGAGGGGGATAACGTCGACGCTTTAACCCACGGCGTGCGATACCACTCCGGCCGCCTACGCCCGGGTGGGAAACAACAGGCCGCGCAACTCGCGTGCGGTCTGAATGCGGGTGCGCAGGCGCTCGTCGATGCGCGGCTGGTTTCTGATGTCCAGCCAGGCGTCGACGTGGCGATCGTACAGAGTCCGGCTTAGAAGAAGCGTCGTCGGGTGCTCCAGGCGCTCGCTCCGCGCCACGGCCGACAGAAAGACCCGCTGATCACCCGACAAGGGCAAGCGATCGAGCCCGAATCGAAACAGCCCGTGGGGGTCGTCGTTGGTGTTGAGCCGGGCCGCCTGCCGGCGCGTCAGCCAATAGACCAGGCCGACGATGCCCAGACACACGCCGATGACGGCCGCCGCCGTCAGGATCGAACCGCCGCGCTGAAAATGATCGCGCACGGCCCGCTGCGCTTCGGTCAGCCCGCCTTCCGCCAAACAGTGCCACATCATGCGTGGGTACTCCCGATGGCTGGCATCAGGGCGCTGGCATTGAGCGCCGCTGCCGGCTCGAATCGTTTGAGTAACGTCTCCGCACGGGCGCGAACGCGGTCGTCCTGATCGTCGCGCGCGAGCTTGCGGAGCGTTCGCGCGGTCGAACCGAGGTTCATGCGATCGACGACCCACAATCCGCTGAGGCGATGGGCGGGCGAAGGATCCTCCAGCATGTCCAGCAGCGTCTCGGCCGCCCGCGGATCCGAAAGTACGAGCAGCGACTTCACGGCGTTGGCGCGCAGACGTTGATCGCGCGATTCCAAGAACGGCGCGGTGATTGTCGCGCGGTCGGGCACGCCGAGTTGGTCCATCGCCTCGACCGCGCCGGCGCGGACGCGCTCGTCCGCATCGTCGGTGCCGGACCGTGCCAGACGCTGGGCGGTCGCGCCCGGCAGCCGGGCGAGCGCCGCGACGGCGACACTGCGCACGGCCGGCTCATGATCGTGAACGAGGCGATAGACCTGCTGCGCGAGTTCCGGCAGCAGACCGGCCGAGCGCGCAAGGTGCAGGGCGCGCGCCTTGTCCAGCGCGTTTGGCGAGGACAACTTCGCCCGCAGCGCGACCAACGCGCCGCCGGGCGATCGCTTCAGATCGTCGATAATGGCGTCGCGATGGTCGGGCGTCAGCGGGAGCAAGCCGCGGAAGTATCGAGCGGCCGGCCGCTCGCGTCGCGCCGGCGTGCCGGGCTCGGCCGACTGACTGCGGATCACGCCCGCAGCGGAGGCCGCCAGCTCGTCGTCGCGCAGCGCGATCGGCGTGAGCACGGGCATGGCTTTTCGACCGAGATCCTCGACGGCCGCTCGTAGGGCGCGGCGCCGCACGGCCGGCGTGCATCCGTTGAGCAGGCGACGATAAATCGGGAGCTTCTGCTCGGTCGGGCCGCCGCACGCCGCCAGAAAATCGACAACACCGCCCATCACATAGTCGCCGCGTCCGAGCAGGCTGTCAGCCGCGAGCGCCAGCCAGCCGGTGTCCTTGATGTACTTGCACCCGTGGCGGATGGCATCGTCGCGTAGTCGGTCGGCCCGCTCGACGATCGCCTCGATCACCGGCAAATCCCGGCAGCGTGCGATCGTGTTCGCGGCCGTCGCCCGAATCTCCGGGATGGACAGCGCGGCAATCAGGAAGCCGGCCAAGCGCGGGTCGCTCGTTTGGGACAGAATCCGGCGAATGGGGCCGTCGAGCCCGTTTCGTACCTGTGCCAGTTTGACGGCCACGGCGTCGCGCACGTGGTGGCCCAGCCAGAGCCCGGCCGTCATGCACGCCCGATTCATGTGCAACTCCCAGCACTGAAACACGGGCGTGAACGCGGACGCCAACAGCTCGGTTTGCTTGCGCAACGATTCCGCGTCACTCTTGGAATCGATCAGGGAACACCGCATCAGCAAGCGCGTGGTCAGGACGCAGAGCGCTTCGGCGGCGGCCTCCTGCGTCTTGGGCTCGCCTCGCGCGACGAGATCACCGAGCAGGTAGGCGACCGACGGTTCGTCGGCCTCCTGCAGCAAGGCCACGGCCGCCAGACGTTCGGAGGTGGTCCCGTTTTGAATCAACGCACGAAGTGCCGACTCGAGCTGGGACACGGCCGGGATCAGCCGGCGATCCAGGTCTTCGTCGCCGCTGCCATACCGCCCGATGACCTTGGCCAGGGCGGGGGCTCGCCCGCGCTTCAGCAACGCTTTCAGATAGTCGCCTCGGACGGGCCCGCGTGTGTGAACGAGCGCGTCGACCAGGGCATCGTCGAGGGCGCCGTTCGGAACCTCCTGAAGCACCGAGAGCGCCAATGGGGTATAATCGTCGTTGCGGCGCATCGCCTTGTCGTTATCGGCTTTGGCGGCGATTCCGCTTGCGGATATGCGGGCGGGCGTCGGCGGCGAGCGTCGCCAACCGGCACATCGGACCTGAAAAGCGTGTGAGACCATGCACGGCGAGGGACACAGGCCGGCAGGCGCTTCCATCGTGGAGCGTCCATCCTGTCGGGCAGCCTTGGTGACTCGGGATCACGGGGCGGTCGGCGCGGCGTCACCGACCTGTAACGGCTCGATGAGCTTCTCGTCTCCGTACTGTAAGGAGTTTGTGAGAATTCGTGCATATCGGTTCTTTGCCCTTGTCTTTACTCGAGTTACTGCCGATTATTGGAGGAAAGTTTGGGTTCTCGGAGAGACAGCGATGACAACGAACAATCAGCGAGAGGTGTTGAACGAGTTGCTCGAGTCGTTGAGTGACGACGGCGTCGCGGCGATCCTGCCCGCCGTCCGCACGCGGATTGAGCAGCACGAGTACGTCGAGGCGACGCTCGAGGAGGCGTCGGACGGCGACACTCAGCTTGAGTGGGAGATGGAGTACATGCCGGCCGCGGATGAGCACCACGCCCTGGTCGGCGTCCCCGCCGCCTGCTAGCGCGGTCGCGCCCGACGTTCCGCACCGACCCGTGGGCACGCCTTTTACCGGCCCTTGAGCCGGCCCCGCCCCCTTCCTATACTGGCCCCTCGTCAATATTCACAGGTATGGACCACCCAGAAGGGAGCATCGGCGTGACCAAGATCAAGGCCACCAACATTACCTGGCACGAGGGCCACGTGGGCCGCCAGGAACGGGAACAGCTGCTGAATCAAAAAGGGGCGCTGCTCTGGATGACCGGGCTTTCGGGCTCGGGCAAGAGCACGATCGCCTACACGCTGGAGCACGCGCTGGTGCAGCGCGGGCACCTGGCGTACGTGCTCGACGGCGACAACATCCGTCACGGGCTGAACAAGAACCTGGGCTTCTCGGCCGAGGACCGGCAGGAGAACATCCGCCGCATCGGTGAGGTCGGCAAGCTCTACGTCGATACCGGCATCATCACGATCACGGCCTTCATCAGCCCGTACCGCGCCGACCGCGCCGTCGCCCGAGAGACCATCGGCGAGGGGAACTTCTTCGAGGTGTTCTGCGACACGCCGTTGGATGTCTGCGAAGAGCGCGACCCCAAGGGGCTCTACAAGAAGGCCCGCGCCGGCGAGATCAAGGGCTTCACCGGCATCGACGATCCCTATGAGGCGCCGGAGAAACCGGAGGTGGTGATCGACACGTCGAAACTGTCGCCGCAGGACGCGGCCGTCGCCCTCATCGAAATACTCGAAAAGAACGGAAAGATTCCGGCGGTCTCGGAGTAGGCAAACAGGCGCAGCCTACACGGGAGAACGCGCAAACAGCGCCGCACCTGGCGAACGATCAGGCGCTACTCGAACGAGTAGCGCCTTTTTGTATGCGCGGGTGGCATGGGCAAGCGGTTGGGATTTGTGGCGGATACGGCTTGCCTGCAACATCGCGAAGCGACGAATGTCCGCGGGCGCGTTCGCCCGAGCCTGCCCGTGGCACTGGCACAAAGTTCAAGATCACGGGCAAGCATCGCCGGCGACAATCCAAACGAAGGGGCGCTCGAACATCGCGCGATTCTTACCCATGCCACACGGCACGGCGCTACGTGGCGCCCCTGACATCGGGCGACACCACCGCTCAGTCGTAGGCCTTTTTGATGCGCGCGCCGGGGAAGTAGTAGAGCAGGATCTGGTCGGCGCGCCGGCCAAGGCGCGCCTGCCCCTCCGCCCCCCACTGGCACAAGCCGATTCCGTGACCGAAGCCGCGTCCGTCGCTGAAGGTGATGTCGCCCCCGGAGCACGAGATTTTGAAATCCGAACTCTTGAGCTTGTCGGGGCCGACCGTCATGCGGAAGCGCTCGGCCGGCATCGATTCCGACTTCCCGTTGCTGCCCCTGAGTCGAAAGCTGAACGGTCGCCCCGTGGTGCCGTCGCTCTCCACCTCGACACAGCGCAAACCGCCGAGGGCCCGCAGATCGGGATAGCGTTTGGCGAGCCGATCGTACACCTCGCGAAGCTTCATGCGGACCGGGCCCCAGCGATACGTTTCACCCGGGGCGATGGCGCAGTAATCGCAGTGTACGCCACCGGCGAGCGGCGGGATGTCGCCTCGCTCGCCGAACACGGTGGCCGATTGCGTCACGCCGCCGCACGCAGCGCTGTAGTACGTGCAAAACAGCTCCTCCGTGCCGTCGTGTACGTAGCTCAGGACGATGCCGCGCGTGAATCGCGCCGCCTCGGCCGCACGCCGACCGACGACGTCCTCGCGCAACCCGCGGTAGACCTGCGAACTCTGCGTCGCGCGCACGTCATACGCCCGCCCTTGCCGCTGCAGCATCTCGTAAAGCGCATAGGTCCGCGCGACGACGGCTTGGGCGCGATAGGTCTCCGTTTGAAACGTCGGCCAGACTTCATACGCGACGACCGCGGCCACGTATTGCTCGATGTCCACCAGGTTGAGGAGCCGAAGCGCCCTTTCGGTGGTTTGCAACTCGAACCCGCCGGGGTAATTCCGTGGGTCGGACCAAGCCCCCCTCTCGTGGCGCGAAAGCGTGAGCGCATGCTTGCCGTCGCACTCGAGCGCAAAACCCGGCGGGCACGTCTTGTTCACCACGACGAGTTTGTCCGGCGCGCGGTATTCGACGTTGTGCCACTTCTTCGCCTCGAGGGCGTCGACGCGGATACCGTCCTCGTTGACCACGTAGATCGTGCCCGCACTGCGCACGCGAACCTTGCGCGCACCGTCGACGATCAGCACGCGGACGGGACGCAGTCCGCTGGGTTTCCACGAATTGAGCGCCGCGACGCCGGCAGGAGAAGCATCGTTGGAATCGGCGCATGCGGCCACGGGGAGCACGAACAGCGCGAAGATGACGCGTCCACAACGTGCCATGCGGTGTCTCACTCGAGCTCGCCCGGTGCCGGCCGAACCATGGCGGGTCGCTTGTTCCATGCCGCCGTTGGCCCTTCCGTGGAACATCGACGGGCTGCCGCGGCGGG